>PVMK01148220.1_pt1 | contig 52214 bp, 43 predicted proteins | sample 1853481 | NCBI WGS metagenome assembly PVMK01 (sample SAMN08533507, study PRJNA380276) | Marine sediment metagenome, whole genome shotgun sequencing project.
CGTCGACGGCTGGACCGTTCGCGTTACCTGCATTGATGGCGGCGGCATGGGCGGCATGGACGGAGGCATGGGCGGCATGGACGGCGGCATGGGCGGCACGGACGGCGGCATGGGCGGCACGGACGGCGGCATGGGCGGCACGGACGGCGGCATGGGCGGAGCTGGCGGCGAAGGCGGTGCAGGCGGCATGGCTGGCGCTGGCGGAGCCGGTGGCGAAGGCGGTGCAGGCGGTATGGCTGGCGTTGGCGGTGAAGGCGGTGCGGGCGGTGTCGGTGGAATCGGCGGAGCTGGCGGCGTCGGCGGTATGGGCGGTGTCGGTGGAATCGGCGGAGCTGGCGGTGTCGGTGGAATCGGCGGCGAAGGCGGCACGGGCGGATCGGTCTGCATTGAAAGCGGTGGGGCGCGATCGGGCGGTCCGGAGGTGAATCGGCCTTGCGGATGCTCCACGATGCAAGTGTGTGTCGGTGGTAACTGCGTAGCGGCCGCTCTGGTCTTCGTCAGCAGCAGCGTCTCCGATGCCGCACTCGGAGGGCCACGCGGTGCCGACGAAACCTGCGCAAAGCTGGCCGATGATGCTGACCTCGGCGGTTACTGGTTCTCGTGGACCTCGGATCCGTGCACCTCTCCGTACAAGCGCTTCGAGAAGTCGATCCTGCCCTACGTGATGCTCGACGGAACGCAGATCGCCTCGAGTTGGGACCGTCTAGCGAATCGACCCGAATTTGGGAACCACCTCGAGAACAATATCGACATAGACGAGAACGGCGATATCCCGAGAGAGGTTCCAACTGGAGACGCATGTCCTGGGCCGCAGAACACCACTCCGAACGGCTGCTGGGTGTGGACAAACACAACCGTCGAGGGACGTGTAGCCGCCTTGGCCCACAACAATGGCTGCCTCGGACTGACCACCAACGACAGCATATTCGCTCCCTCAGCGATCGGGCAAACGACCAGCGTCTTCTCGTCCTGGACCGACGACCCCACCAGAACCTGCGGCATCAACGGCGGCCGCATCTACTGCTTCGAGCAGTCCGAGGCCGACCCGATCCCGTAACGACGACGCAACGGGGACACGCTAGCCCCCGAAAAGACAAGTCTTTTTAGGCAGTTAGAACCCATACCGCGACAACCCGTGCGTTAGCGGCTGACGGTGGCGTCCGGGCATGAGTCGGTCGCGGACTGTCGTCGTGAGGCCATGAACAGCGTTCCGTATTCCAGGTCCGCTTCGTATTGATTGTGGGCCCGACAGCGGAGCTCGATGTTGTCGACATCGTGCGTTCCGCCCCTTGCGTAAGGGGCACGGTGATGAAACTCGACTTGCCACGTAGAACCGCATCGTCGGCCTTTGGGATCCACGAACGCGCATCGCCCCTCGTCCCGCTTGAACACCTCACGGCGGTTTCGAGCAGGGATCGCGCGGGTCTTGGTGCTGCTCTTCTTCCGACTAGGCCGCGGCTTCTTGGTGAGCGCGGCTTTCTTCTTTTTCGTTTCGGTCAGCAACGCATCCAACGCCCGATCGAGAATCTTGGCCGGGTCGCCGTCCGGGATCTGGTGGCTGAGCAGGGCTTCTAACTCGGTTAGCTTGTCCCGGGTTTCTTGCCCAATGGTGACTTGAAGCTTGTAACGCCGGGGAGAAAGGGGAATCGCTCGAGACTTTGACCTTCGAGAGCCCACACTCGGGGTGCTGGTTCGCGGGGGCGAAGAGGTCGTACGCGACGTTTGTTTTTCTGTAGGCTCGACCGAACCGCCCTCTCGCAACGTCTCCCGTGGAGACTGCGCTTGCCTGATCGGCAGCGCGCGAATCGAAGCAGGGACATCAGGCTTCGGCGAGATCTCCGCGATCAGCTGTTCAATCTCGCGCATGCTCCTGTGCTTTGCGCGGCGAAGGACCTCCTTGTGATTGTCCTCGGTGAGGTGCGTGGCGAGCTGATGAACCCCACTGAGGTGGAGCTCTCCGCGGGCGATCATGCCAAAAATGCAAGGAAAACGACAGGTCGTGCGACCTGCTCGGATGCGTCTCGCCGCAACGGCCTCCGACATGTGAAAGCGCTTCGTACAGAACGCGAACATCGAGGGGAACGCCTGCTCGAGGTACAGCTTTCTCCGATCGATCTCGGCGATGTACGCAACCATCGTCGCTGTGGCGCACCGGTCTTTGTGGACCAGTCCTTCGAAGTCGCGAAGGAGTTCGTGCTTGTCGAGGTGTTGAAGAGAGCCCGTCTTGACCATGAGCTCACACTAACATGGGGGTTCTAAAGCCATGGATGCGCGCCTAGGTGCCGTTGTGCGGCTTCAAAGGCGTCCGATCTGAGGTTTAGATCCTAGAAACTCGTGGTGAGCTTCCCATGGCGCAGCGCGCATTCGCAGCAGGCGCGATAGGAACGATCAGAGAACGAAAACGAACCGCCTGTCAGAACTGTCAAGAGCTAATTCCAAAAAAATCGGCACCAAGAGATAGGGAATACCAACGTCCGTGCCGTTGCCAGTGCCAGCGTCCGTGCCAGCGCCAGCGCCAGCGTGCGCGCCAGTGTCAGCGGCCTACGTTCCCGACTTTGCGCTCGGGGCTGGCGCCACCCGCGACCGGCCCTAGAGAACCTCCAACACGGAGGCACGGCACCATGGAGCTGAGCGGAAATACCATTCTCATTACCGGAGGCAGTGCAGGCATCGGCTTGGCACTCGCGAAGAAGTTCGTCGAGCTCGACAACAAGGTCATCATCACCGGTAGAAATCCAAACAAGCTCGCGGCCGCGAAGGCGTCCTTGCCCACCATCGAAACCGTACAGAGCGATGTGGCAGACCCCAAAGCGATCGAGGCGCTGGCGAGCCAGATCGCTGAGCAACACCCGAAGTTGAACGTCCTGGTCAACAATGCTGGCGTGATGGCGCGCCGGAACCTAACCGCGCCTGCCCGCGACCTGTTGGAAATGACTGTGGAGCTGGACATCAATCTCGCCGGGCCGATCCGCCTCGTGTCGGCCTTCATCGCGATGCTCAAGGCAAACCGCGGCACCATCATCAACGTTTCGTCGGGGTTGGCATTTGTTCCACTTCATTCTGCACCGATTTATTGTGCGACGAAGGCGGCGATGCATTCCTATTCTATGTCTCTTCGGCAACAGCTGTCAGCCGAGGGAGTTGAAGTCATCGAGCTCATGCCGCCTGCTGTCCGCACCGAGATGCTGGGAGATATGTCAGATGCCGGTGGGTTCAAGATCATCGATACCGACGAGTTGGTGAAGGCTACGATCAAGGGGCTCCGGGCAGGCCAGTCCGAGATTCGTCCCGGGCAAGCCAATCAGCTTCATTGGATGTCGCGCATTGCGCCAGGCTTCATCAATGCGCAACTCGAGAAGGGATCAAAGGGCCTGATCCCTCCACCCGAACTCACGTGATCAGCCGCAAGATGCCCAGGGCGAGGGTTCCGACGGCGCCTATGCCGGTCCAGATCGCGTAGGCCGTGCCCATGGCAACGTCGGCAAAGCAACGAAGGCGTGCTTTGCTCTTTTTATTTGGAGCTTGCAGCAGTAGTCTCGCTTCTTCGCCCCAAACCGGAGGAGTTACGCAGTGAGCACATCGATCGCCACCTTGAACGGAGATACCAAAACCCTTTCCGACGAGGCAGTCACGACCCTGGAGACATCGCTGCGCGGAAGCCTGCTGACGCCCGAATCTGATGGTTATGACGAAGCACGCACGATTTGGAATGCGATGATCGATCGGCGACCTGCATTGATCGCGCGATGCACTGGCACGGCGGATGTCATGCGCTCAGTCCGCTTTGCCACCGAGAACGACCTCTTGCTCGCGGTTCGAGGTGCGGGGCACAACATCGCCGGCAAAGGTGTGCACGACGATGCGTTCTTGATCGATCTTTCCCAGCTACGGTCGGTCCATGTCGACCCACAACGCAAGATCGCGTGGGTCGAGCCTGGTGCCACGCTCGGTGACTTGGATGATGAGACCCAGGCGTTTGGTCTTGCGACATCGGTAGGGATCAACTCGACTACCGGCATCGCGGGGCTCACGCTGGGCGGCGGCTTCGGCTGGCTGAGTCGGAAATACGGGCTCACGATCGACAACCTTCGTTCCGTGAATATCGTCACCGCCGATGGCGAGCTCCTCCACGCGAGCGAAGACGAAAACGCGGACCTCTTTTGGGGAGTCCGCGGCGGCGGCGGGAACTTCGGCATCGTCACGGCGTTCGAGTTCGATCTGCACGATGTGAACACCGAGATCCTTTCGGGGCCCGTGATCTATCCGCTATCGGCCGGACGAGAGGTCCTGCAGCAATACCGTGAGTTCGCTCGGAACATGCCCGAAGACCTCAACGTGTGGGCCGTCCTTCGTAAGGCTCCGCCCTTCCCCTTCCTCCCCGAAAGCGCGCACGGCCAGGAGGTCGTCATCCTTGCGTGCGCTTGGTTCGGAGACACGGATGCCGGCCAACAGGCGCTGAAACCGCTCGATGACTTCGGTCCCGTCCTCGGAACCGGCCTCGGCCCTCATCCCTTCGTGGGTTGGCAAGCGGCGTTTGATCCGCTGCTCACACCTGGATCACGGAACTATTGGAAGTCTCACAACTTCATCGAGATCGAAGATGGCTTGATCGATGTCGCGCTCGACTACACCGCGCGGCTGCCTTCTGATCAGACCGAGGTTTTCTTTGGTCGACTTGGCGGGGCGATCAACCAAGTTCCCGTCGACGCCACGGCGTACCCGCATCGAGACGCCGAGTACGTGATGAATGTGCACGCGCGTTGGGAGAAGCCAAGCGAGGACGCAAAGTGCGTGGCTTGGTCCCGGGAGTACTTCGACGCGACGGCACCGTATGCAACCGGCGGCGTGTACGTGAACTTCGTCCCCGATGGAGAAGATCCTATCGAATCGGCGTATGGCCCGAATCAGGATCGGCTCGTCGCGCTCAAGCGCAAGTACGATCCGAACAACCTCTTCCGTTTGAATCAGAACATCCGTCCATGATGGGGATGTGAACGCATCGCATCATGGAGATCCTTTCGAGCCGCTTCCTGTTGCATCCGGCAGACTACGCTCGGAGCGTTGCGTTCTACCGAAAGATCGTTGGTCTTCACCCGATGCGAGAGTTCGGTTCTGGGGATGCGAGTGGCATCGTGTTCTTCTTGGGCGGCGGCTATCTCGAGATCACCGAAAGCGCAGTACGACCTCCCACGGAAGCGACCGAGCTTTGGCTCCAGGTGCGAGATGTCGAACAGGCACACGAGCGCTTGAAACGAGCCCAAGTGCCGATTGTCGAGGCGCCTTCGAAAAAGCGATGGGGTTTGATTGAAATGAGGGTCGAAGACCCGGACGGCCTGACGCTGATCTTCGTCGAGGTCCCCTCCGACCACCCACTGCGCCAGGACCAGCGCTCTTTCCGCCAGCCCGTCTGAAGAGCTGCGGCTCGCCGAAATGGCGTTGCGGGCTTCGCTTCATGTGCTACCGAAGATGAAAATCATTTTCATTTGCAACTAGGAGCGAGCCTAGAATGGTCGAATCTCGAAATGCGTTGGTAATCGTTGGGTTTTTTGCATGCTTGGCTGGGGGCGCGGTACTGACGGCTCCGATGCGGTCACACGCCCAGGACCCGCCGCCCGAAACAGCCCCTACAGAAACCGGCCCGGAAACCATCGAACCAACCGAGGAACCGCCGCCACCGGCCGACACGCCCGCCACCGAGGGCGAGAGCGGACCGACGATCCTCATGCCGCCCGGTGAAGTCGCCCCCAAAGAACCCGAGGCCGGAGAGTACGGCGTCCAGATCGATCCCCTGCGAGGGATGCAGCAGGGACGATTCGATCGAGCCGCGAAAACCAGTGTCGGCGGCTATGGCGAGCTGCACTTCAACCTGTTCAAGCCCGAGGGAGAGGGCACCACCGGACGACTCGATCTGCACCGCTTTGTCCTGTTCATCGCGCACAACTTCAACGACCGTTTTCGCTTCTACTCGGAGCTCGAGCTCGAGCACGCGTTCGTCGCGGACAGTGACGGAGTCGCGATCCCCGGTTCCTTTCAAGTCGAGCAGGCCTTCATCGACTGGCGTATCCTCAAGGGCGACAGTGAAGCGCTCTACCTGCGGGCAGGCGTCGTTCTCGTGCCCATGGGAATCATCAACCAGTGGCACGAGCCCCCGATTTTCAACGGTGTCGAACGACCGTTCGTCGACCGAGTGATCATCCCGACCACCTGGCGTGAAGGCGGCGCCGGAATCTGGGGAGAGCCCATCGAAGGTCTACGCTACGAGTTCTACGTAGTGGGCGGCCTGGACGCGAGCGGCTTCTCGGGCTCGAGCGGCCTCCGCGGGGGGCGGCTCAAGGTCACCCAAGCGGTTCTCAATGGCCCAGCGTTTACGGGCCGCATCGAGTGGGAACCGAGGCTGGGCATGGTGCTCGGCCTCGCGCCTTACTTTGGCCTCGCCGGCCCGAAGTCGCTCGACGTCAATGTGAAGGTCAGCGGTATCGCGGCCGATTGGCGCATTCGTCGCAAGGGCTTCGAGTCGCGTGCCCTCTTGGCGTACTTCCACGTCAGCGACACGGATGCTCTCAGAACGATCCTTCCCGGGGAGACCGTTGTGGTTAGTACCGTCGGCTCCGACCTCTTCGGCGTCTACGGGGAGCTCGGTTACAACGTGATCCGTTCGGTGGACACGGAGATGGAGCTGGTTCCGTTCGTCCGGCTCGACTACTACGACACGACCTTCGAAGAATCGAATCCCTTCTTCGATCTGCCGGCCTTCCTCGTCCCCACCGTGGGGTTCAGCTACCGGCCCATTCCGCAGATCGCGCTCAAGTTCGACTATCAAGCGCTTCTCGCCTCCTTCGGACCGAACGAAAACCGTTGGAATCTGGGCCTGGGGTGGATGTTTTAGCCGCAAATTCTGCGCCAATTTCCGCTTGCAGCTCCCTAGGCCTGCCCGTATCGTTGAAAACGAAGATGAAATGCGTTTTCAATAAGACCGCCCTGTTTCTCCTGACCCTGGTCAGCATGAGCACGGCAGCAAGCGGTCATGCGCGGGTCTACTACAGCGTGCGCGGCCTACTCGCCGAGCAGTTTCAAGAGTCCGAACGCGTCGACTATAGGCGTGTCCAACTGTCGGACGAACAGCGCAATCAGATCCAAACCCGCCTCGGCGCCAAGCTCGAAAAAGGCGAATACATCTTTTACGTCGCGCACTCCGCGGCCCACATCGACGGTTACGCCCTCTTCGATCGGGAGATCGGGCAACACGAGTACATCGACCTCGCGACGTTCTTCGACAGCGAAGGCCGGATCACGCGCGTGGAGGTGGTTGCCTATCGCGAACCGTACGGTGCGGGGATTCGCTCCGAGCGCTTCCGGAGGCAGTTCGTCGGCAAAGAGTCCAGCAGCAAGCTGAAACTGGGATATGACATCGACGTCATTTCCGGGGCGACGTTGTCGACACGGGCGATGGCCAAGGCCGTCAAGCGTGCCTCCGTGTTGTTGCACCACATGGTGCTCACCTCGCCATAGCGCCTAGATGCAAGACTTCACCCGACCCTCCGACAGGTTGCGTGCCCTACCCTGGGGCGCGCGCGTCGTCTACTCGATTTTCTTGGCATTCACATTGCTCGGAATGGTCCTGACGCTGGCGCTCACCGACGACATGGTGGGGCTCGATATGCGCGACGTCGCTACCTACTACGGGGGGGAGACCTCGCCCGTAGAAGAGCCGAGAGGCGTCAAAGGACCCAACCTGTTGCTACCTCCGGACGGTGAGGAGCTCGCTGCATTCGAACCGATGCCGCGGAGGAAGCTTCTCGAGGTCACGCATTTCCATTTGTTTTCGATGCCGGTATACCTGCTGATCCTCAGTCATATATTCATGCTGTCGCGTGCGCGGACCGCATCGAAAGCCACATGGATCGGCCTTGGATCTCTTGCGACGGCTTTTCACATCGCCGCACCATGGCTCGCGGCAAGCGGGTCTCCGGGCTCTGTGGCCGTGTACGCGGTATCCGGCGCTCTGCTGATGGCGAGCTACGGAGTCATGACCGTGGGGCCCCTGTGGGAAATGTGGCGGTCCTGATCTACTCGTCGGGATAGCTCATTCGGACGAGCCCCCGTTGTTCGCGCTCGAAGTTGGCAATGTACAACTGGTCCTTGCCTGGGATGACCACCGCCGCGTCACGGAGCAGGGGTCCTTCGTATATGGCGTAATAGAGCGGCGTGGCGCCGTCCGGGCTGAGGGCGAGGATGCCGGTCTCCTTCGGTACCGGGAGAAGCTCGAGCGGCAACCGGAGCATCAGGGGTTTGATCCAAGGGTTTTTGTGTGCCCACGTCAGGAAGCCGGAGCGTTTTCTGAAGAGACCGATCCATATGCGCCCCTGCGCGTCGCGATCCATGCCGTCGGGCATCCCCGGCAACCCGGTCCAAACTTCCTCTGCCGTTCCACCGCGAGGTCCCGCGAAAAAGAACCGTGTGATCGCGAAGCCGGGCGTCTGGGTCACCAACACGGACTCTTCTCGTGTCTCGTCTGGGTGTGGGTCGATCAGGATCCCGTCGACGAAATGAAATCCGTCTGCCACGAGCCTCGTCTCACCCCTGTCGAGGTCGTGCCTCCACAGTCGACCGTTGTCTCCTAGGGTGATCGCTTCGCCGACCGCGCCCCCGCCCATGGACGCACCCTCGTATGCGATGGGCTCGGAGAAGTAGATTCGCCGGCCGTCCGCGCTGACGTCCAAGTCGTTGCAAAATGCCAGCGGCCGCGAGTTGGTCCCATCGATCGCGGCCTGCAAGACCGCTGGCGCGTCTTCGTCCCCGTCCTGGAAAACCTTTTGGCGCCTGTCCGGAATCGCGGGAGTCAACGCGACGTCGGTCACGACCGGGGTCACTTCGCGCGTGGAAATCGTGAGCCGGTAGAGGCCCACACGCTCGTCATCAGGATGTTCATGGCCGTGCAAGCGCGACGCGCAGAAGTAGAGAACGTCTTCGTCATGCGGCGCTGCCCGGAGACCAGAGGGCATCAGGGGAACGTCGACGAAACGTTCTGCGGCGCCCCCGTCTAGCGGCACTCGCCAAATCCATCCGTCCATTCCCGACACGAGCGCATCGCCATGTTCCTCCCGTAAGAACAAGTCGTCATGGCCTGGGACATCCGAGTCGATGCGTTCGAGCGCGCGCTCGAATGATCCCGGAGGTGCCTCGACGGCCAAGATGGCCTCCGGGATGCCGCCGAAGTCGATGGCCGGCCCGACCTCGAGGTAGCTGGGCGGCGCACTGACGAACCACCATGCGACGAGGAGCCCGATGACTACAAATAGAATTGTCCTTCGACGTCGTCGCTCAGCCATGATTCCGAGGACTAGTTCTCTTCCTCTTTGGGGGCCTCCGGCTCTTGCGGTTTCTTCGGAGGCGACGGCTCACCGTACTCGTTTATTAGCTTCTTTTCGAGCTTGTCGAGGAGCATCCGTTCGATGTAGCTCGGCATGGCCGGGATCTGGATGATTGCACGGACCGAGCCGCCGCCTTGATCCTTGATGCGGATGAGCTCGACGCTTCCCGGATACTTGCGGCCGTCGTCCTTGTAGTCGAAGAGGAGGTAGCCGATGCTCTCGTCGCGATCCCGAATCGGGTACCCCTGGTCGACGCGGATCAAGCGAACCGCGGCCCGCCAAACCTGGTCATAGCTGTGCCGATAGTCCTCGGTCTTCTTCGCCTGGCCGATGGCGGGCAAGAGCAGACGCTGCGGTCACGATCGATGGCGGCCCAGGGTTTCATCCACCCCAGACGCTACCGAAGCCCCGGGCACCCTCCAAAAAAAGGGGCGAGGGCCACTGACACTCACACTGGCGCTGACACGGACGCTGGCACTGCCGCTGGCACCGACCCTGGCACCCTGCACCGTCAGGGTACCACCCTTGTCCACACCCTGATTTACGGTAGCGACGTGAGCGGCTAGCTTCGTGCTGGGAACGGGCCGAAGCGCCTGGTAGGCTGGTCCGATTGGAGCTAGCCGTGGGACGCGCATGTCTAGTCTGAGTTACTCGGCAGTCATGAAGTTGTCTTTCGCAGTCCTGGGTGTCCTCGTGCTCGGCTTCGGAGGCTGCAAGAAGGCTGAGCAGCCGAGTGCCGACGTCCCCGAGGCGGTTGCGGACGCGGTCTACAACAACGGCAAGATCTACACCGTCAACGGCGCCCAGCCTTGGGCGGAAGCTGTCGCCGTCCGGGACGGTCGCTTCCTGAAGGTCGGCACTACCGAAGAAGTCGGGGCACTCGTCGGCGAGAAGACCCGAGTCATCGACCTCGAGGGCCGGTTTGTGATGCCCGGCATCATCGATCTTCATACGCACCCGTTCATCACGCCCATGGTATGGCTCCATGAATTTGAGCCTCAGCGACCCCGGTGACCCCGATCGGATCCTGAAGGACCTGAAGGCGTACGCTAATGCGAACCCGGACAAGGAATGGATCCTCGCCGGCCAGTGGAACATCGGCATGTACCCAGAGGACGCTCCAAGAAAGGAATGGCTCGACGAGATCATCCCCGATCGCCCGGTCGCCGTTCTCGACCAATCAGGGCACACGTTTTGGGTCAACTCCAAAGCCCTCGAACTGGCCGGGATCGACAGGGACACGCCGAGCAGCGTGAAGTCGGTCGTGGTCAAAGACTCGAAGACGGGGGAGCCGACCGGAACGCTTCGCGAGCAAGCGATGCAGCGGATCGAGATCGTGGTCCCTCAAGCCGGTGTCGCCGAATATGCACGAACGATCTACGAGATCTTCGAGATGTTTCTCTCGTACGGCATCACGAGCCAACAGACCGCAGAGGGGCACCGAGTCCCGCTCGACGCCCTGAAGCTCCTCGAACGCGAAGGGTACTTGCACGAGCGCGTATTCGTGAGTTGGGACTGGCGAACGACACTCAACCTGGCGTATTCGCTCGACGACATGAAGAGCCAGATCGAGGGTCGGGAGTCATACGCGTCGGACCTCATCTATCCGAGCTACGTGAAGATATTCGCGGATGGAAGCCCGATGGCGCACACCTCGTTGCTCCTCGAGCCCTACGCGGACCAGCCAGACAATCGAGGCGGCACGACGATGACGTTCGAGGAGTTTCGGGATGACTTCATCATGTTCGACAAGATGGGTGTCGGACTCCATGTGCACGCGCTTGGCGATGGCACGATCCGTCGCGTGGTCGACGCGCTCGAGGCGATGAAAGAGGCGAACGGGGACAGCGGAGTCCGCCACAAGGTCGCGCATGCCTGGATGCTGACGACCGAAGACATCGGACGGCTCGCTCGGCTGAAAGACGTCAACATCGATTTTTCGGCACAGATTCCGTATCCGCTTCCTGCCGTTGAGGCGACGGTAAAGCCAGCCGTCGGAGCGGATAGGTACAGCAAGATGTTTCCCGTCAAAACCGCTCTCGAGAGCGGCCTACACGTTGGACAGGGCTCGGATTGGCTCACCGCACGACCCACGCCGAACCCGATGCCCGGCATCGAGGGCTTTGTGACTCGCATGAATCCGGAAAATCACGACCTCGGGCGGCTCAATCCGAAGGAAGCGGTGACCTTGGAGCAGGCGGTCGCGATCACCACACTGCATAGCGCTCACGTTCTTGGAGCGGAAGGGGATCTAGGCTCGATCGAAGAAGGGAAATTCGCGGACATGATTGTCCTCGATCGAAACCTCTTCGACATCGAGCCGACGGACATCGGCGACACGCGCGTCCTACGGACGATCGTCGGAGGCGACATCGTCTACAGCCGCCTCGTACACGGCGACTAGCTAGACCCGCAAAAAAGGGACTGTTCACTCGTGCTGCCGCTCGGGCTCGCAGCGCTTAGCCTGACGTCGCCGAAGGAATCGATGCGATGCACCGACACAGACACAGGCGCTGACACCGCCGCTGACACTGGCACTGACGCTGGCACTGACGCTGGCACTGACACTGTCACTGACCCTGCTTCTCAAGCTCCGGCGCCAGCTGCTCCACGATCGGCATCAGTTTGTCCCGCGTATTCAGGGACGGGTCCTCGATCACCCTCTCCAGCAGCTCGCGCAGAACCTGCCCGACCACGGGCCCGGGGCCGCCCTCGAGGTGCTCGACGACATCCGTGCCATCGATCGCCAGATCCTGCGTCGTGAGAGCCCCGCCCTGTTCGATCTGCTCGTCGATTCGGCTGCGCAGCTCCTTGAGCGCCTCGAGCTCCTCTTCGACATTGCGACCTTTGCCGAGCGCATCCGCCTCCCCCAACCGCAGAAGCGGCTCGACGTTATCCGGTCCCACGCGCTTCATGAATCTGCGCACCGCCGCGTCGGTCCATTCATTGCTGTAACAGATCAGGTGATGACGAACGAGGCCGACGATCAGCTCTCGTTCGCGATTCGAAAATTTGTAATCACGGAGCCACCGCTCGGCCATGTCCGCCCCGACACGCTCGTGGTGATAGAAGGTCCAATCTTCGGTCTTGTCGGAGCGGGCGCGCGTGCGGGGCTTGGCGACGTCATGAAGAAGCGCCGCCATGCGTTCGATCGGGTCGCCCTCCGACTCATCGAGCACCCGCATCGTGTGGTTCCAGACGTCGTAGGCGTGCCATTGGTTCTGCTCGCACCCCACTTGTTCGAGGAGCTCGGGGTACGTCACTTCGAGGATGCCCGTTCGTCGCATCACTTCGAACGCCCGCGAGGGTGCCCTCGCTTTCATGGTCTTGAGCCATTCCTCTCGTACGCGCTCCGGGCTGACCTTACGAAACGTATCGAGTGCATCCCGAAAGGCAGCCTCGGTCGCCTCCTCGAGCTCGAAGTCCAGCGTGGCTACGAAGCGAGCGCCTCGGAGAACCCGAAGCCCGTCCTCCTGGAAGCGTTCTTTCGGGTCGCCAACCGCCCGGAGGACCTTGCTCTGCATGTCGACGAGGCCATGAAACGGATCGACGACCCGTCCGTCGACCGGATCGTACGCGATTGCGTTCACCGTGAAGTCTCGCCGAGCCAAGTCCTGGTCGATGTCCCCCACGAACACGACGTTATCGGGTCTTCGCCCGTCGCTGTACGCGCCCTCCCCTCGAAGCGTCGTTACCTCGTAGGCGCCGCCCTTCCAAAGCACGGTCACGGTCCCGTGGTCGATCCCTGTGGGGATCACCTTGCGGAAGGTTTGCTGGACCTTTTCAGGCAGCGCCGAGGTCGCAACGTCCCAGTCGTTGACTGGCTCTCCGAGCAGAGTGTCTCGGACACAGCCACCCACGACCCAAGCGCGCTCCCCGGCGTTGCGGAGCTCGTGGCATATCTCGAGCACCGGCATGGCGATCTGTTGTCGAAGAATGCGGCTTGGCACGCTGGTTCGATAACCCTAGGTACGTCTAAGTGCAATATTCGTTGGGAAGACCACTGTCCCGACCCTTGTTCAGTGTTGACAAAGGGTACGTTGGCCAGTTGGGATAACAAAGCTACACTCAACCCCCCCTCTCCTGCCCCCCAAACTACATGAGAAGACTCTGGAAGCCCCTACTTGGATTGGTTGTCGTCCTGGCGGCGTTCACCATTTCCTTCGGCTGGCCGCGCGAAAACGGCCTCCAAATCGACATCGACACCTCCCCGCGGGCCCGTGCCGCCCGTGCGCAGACGCCCTGGGATCTCACCAAGCTCACGGTGATGAACCGCGCGATCCTCGAGGTGAACGAGCACTACGTCGATCCCACGCGAGTCGATCACCAGCGCATGATGCTGGCCGGACTCAACGCGATTCAGCGGAGCATCGCGCCGGTCCTCGTTCACTACGAAGACGGGGCCGACACCCTTACTGTGCAAGTCAACGGCGACCAGAGCGAGTTCGTGGTTTCGGACGTCACCAGCCCTTGGGAGCTGGCCGGCCGGTTTCGCGAGGTCTTCGAGTTCCTTCAGGAGCACCTTCAAAACGAAGAAGACCTGGAGCTTCGGGATGTCGAGTACCTGGCGGTCAACGGCATGCTTCGGACGCTCGACCCCCATACGACTTTGCTCCATCCGGACGTGTTCAAAGAGATGCAGACCAGCACCCGCGGTGAGTTCGGGGGGCTCGGCATCGTCATCTCGATTCGCGACGGGCACCTCACCGTCATCAAGCCGATGCCCGGCACGCCGGCCTTCAAGGCGGGGCTCCAGCGCAAGGACCGCATCGTGAAGATCAACGACGAGTCGACCCTCAACATGCCTCTCCAAGAGGCGGTTGTTCGGTTGCGCGGGACACCTGGCTCGAAGGTGACCGTCTACATCGCTCGCAAGAACAAGGCGGGCACGTGGGGAAAGCCGCGCCGCGTCGAGCTCACACGGGCGGTGATCCACATCGAGTCGGTTGAGCACCGGATGCTCCGGGACGGCGTCGGCTACGTCAAGATCAACAACTTCCAGGGCAATACCGAAAAGGACCTGCGCCGTTCGTTGGCCGTCCTCCGCAAAAAGAAGATGAAAGGCCTCGTGCTCGACCTTCGCGGCAATCCGGGTGGGCTCCTCGACCAAGCCGTGCAAGTGGCGGACACCTTCCTGGACGGGGGCCCCATCGTCACCACGTCGTCGCAAGACCCACGCCAGCGCGAAGAGAAATTTGCGCGCAGTGGAGGCACTGAGCCCGACTACCCGATGGTCGTTTTGATCAACGGCGGCAGCGCGTCAGCAAGCGAAATTGTCGCCGGGGCTCTCAAGAACCACGACCGGGCGCTCATCGTCGGCGAGCAGAGCTTCGGCAAGGGTTCGGTCCAAGTCCTTTACAACTTCCAGGACGGCTCGGCGCTCAAGCTCACTGTTGCCCAGTACCTGACGCCCGGTGATTTGTCTATCCAGGGCGTAGGCATCGTGCCCGATATCGCGATCAGCCCAATGACGGTCGACAAAGACGACATGGACTTGAAGGTCGACCGGATGTTCATGCGGGAGAGTGAGCTCCCGTCACACCTCACGCATGAGAGCGCGAGCGATACGCAGCGGCCTTCGGTCGTGTTGGGCTACTACCTCAACAGCGACCTTCGTCAGCGGCTACTCGAGGCGGAGCCCAACGAGGAAGAGAACGAAGACGAGGAGAACTTCCTGATCCGGTTCTCTCAGAATCTCATCGTCAACGCCAAGTCGTCGAAGCGTCTCCAGATGCTTCGCTCCTCGCGGCCGACCATCGAGCGCATCCAAAAGCAAGAGAACGAGAAGGTCGCGCGTGATCTCAAAAAGCTCGGCGTCGACTGGAGCGTCGGGCCTGACAGGGGTCCGAGCGAGGTGCGGGTGGTCGCAAAGACGAGCGCAGGAGACAAGCCTGCCACCGCGGGCGAGCCGCTCGAGCTCGAGGTCCAGGTGACCAACGAGGGCAAAGAGCCCCTGTATCAGCTTCGCGCCGTGACGCGGAGCGATAGTCGCCTATTCGAGGGCCGCGAGCTGGTGTTTGGCAAACTCGCGCCGGGCGAGACTCGCTTCTGGAAGACGACCCTCGGCGTCTGTCGCATGGAGGACGAAAAACGCGCGTGCCGGATTCCGCGAAACCTCTCCGACCGGGCCGACGGTATCATCGTGGAGTTCGAAGAAGCCCATGGCCATGTCCCCGGGCCCGTCGAGGTGCGGACGGTCATTCATGCTCTCCCGGAGCCGCGTTTCGCCTACGGCGTTCAGGTGGCGGACAACCTCAGGGGTAATGGTGACGGTCGCGTCCAGAGGGGCGAGCAGGTCACCCTGTATTTCACCGTAAAGAATCTCGGTCCCGGGCGGACGTACCAGGTCCAAGCCAATCTCTCGAACCGCAGCGGCTCCGGCGTGCTCCTCCATGACGGCCGGTTCCAGACCCAGGATCTCGAGCCAGGCGCCGAGTGGGTCGTGCCCTTCACCTTCCAGGTGCTTCCGGATTTCGAGGGCAAAGAGGCCAAGCTCGAAGTCGGAGTGGCCGACACCGATCTGCGCGTCTTCTCTTCCGAGAAGATCGAAGTTCCGGTTTACGATGAGGCGCAGCCCGTCAAGAAGCTCAGCCAAAAGCGTTTGATCGAGCTCGAGGCTGGCACTGAGATCCACGACTCCCCCAGCAGCGACGCGCCGGTCATCGCCCGCGTCGAAAAGTCGGTGCGGCTGTTGCAAACCGCTACGGGGCCCGATGGGTACAAGCGAATCAACCTCGGCGGCGGACGTCCAGGTTGGGTGCGGGCAAGCGATGCCACAGCGGCCAAGGGTCAAGTCGGCAAGGACCAGGCGCTCGCATGGGTGACCCAAGCCGCGCAGCCAGAGCTCGAGCTCGTCGGCTTGGACACGTTCGTGACGCGCGACGACAAGCTCCGGATTCGCGGAAAGGCGACGGATCAAAACCGGGTTCGAGATCTCTACATCTTTGCGAATGGGCGCAAGGTCTACTACGAGTCGAACCAGCACAGTCGGACGCCCAAGAAGCTCGAGTTCGACGCCGACATTCCGTTGCAGCCTGGGCTAAACACGATAGCTATCGTAGCTCGCGAGGATAGCGACTCCGAGGTCAGTCACCACTTCACAGTTCGGCGCGACGCCGAGGACGGCTCGCTGATGGAGACGCCGAAGCGGGACAACGTGCTCTTCGGCAACGGCCACTAGACCGGTCCGGAGTTGACCTGATCACGTTGTCGAGAAGAACCCCGCGAAGCGCTCGACACCTTCTGGCAGCGCGCCGCCGGCTCTAATGTGGCGCCACAGCAAGGGAGCGACAGCCTCGATCGCAAAGGCCACGGACGATTGCGTCGACGTGGTGCGAGGCTTCACCTCGATTCTAGGTTCAATCTCGATAGCCGTAATTTCATTATGATTCCAAGTGATTCTCATCAGCTCGCCCGCGAAACCGAAGCGGTGATGTATCAGGCATGCTTCGCCGCCGTCCGGTCGCTTCTCGAAGGTGGCGAAGCTCTCGGTCCGATTGTGCTGCCGGAGTAGGCCTGCAAGGTCAGCCGCCACCGCGGGATCGGACTCGACCGCGAGCATGGTGCCGAGCGCCGGGCCAGGATCTGAGAGGTCCTGGATCACGGCTCGGATCAAGCCACGGCGTCCCTCGGCTCCGAGCTCGCTGTAGGCGAATGCTATGCCGTCTAACGCGCGAGAATCATGCAGGATTTGCTCTACGAGCTCCGTGAAGGAACCCCCTCTGGGGCGATCGGCGTCCGCGATACCTGGCCTTGGGGTCTTCACAGCGTCCCTATACCTCAGAGACCCCGGCCCGGCCAGAGTGTGTAAATGTATGTAACTGTATTCTACTTGACTGCATTCACCCACCTGGCTAAAGAAAGCCCGTTCAGGAGCAGACGTGCCCGCAGTCAACGCTTTCATCACACGACACGAAAAGATGGTCCACGGTTTGGCGGCGCGACTCCGACGCGAGTTGTCGCTTCACGGTGAGCTCGACGACCTGGTGGCCTTTGGGTTCGGGGGACTACTCGAAGCCCGGCAGCGGTTCGATCCGGCACGCGGCGTCCGGTTTCAAACCTTTGCGTATCATCGAGTGCGGGGCGCGATGTTGGATGGGGTCCGCAAGATGGCCTACCTCCCACGCCGGGCTCACGAGCGGCTCCGTGAGTCTGCTGAGACCCCTCCGACGGCCCGCCCCGCAGCGGCCCCGACGCCGCTCGATAAGGTCTTCGCCAGGGTGAGCGTGGGTCTGACGACCGCTGGCCCGCTCCACGGCTCCCTCGGCGACGAGTCCCCCGAGCAAGAGTTACTCAAGGACGAGAGCATCACTCGTCTCTTGCACGCCCTCGCCGGGCTTTCCGATCGGCAGCGGAAGCTCGTGCGCGGATACTATTTCGAGGGCCGCTCCCTCGACGACATTGCAGGCGAGCTCGGGATTTCGAAGTCGTGGGCTAGCCGCCTCCATACGAGCGCGCTAGCAGAGCTCCGCGGCGTTCTCGAAGCCTGAGCAAAGTCGGCCGAGGAGCCGAAATCCCCATGTTCCTAGGATGTTACGTGCGCATGAGGGTTCGCGCTTATCCCCTCAGCGCGAAACATAATGCGCACTGTGACCGGGGGTAACGGTTCCGCGCACAGGTGTGGCAAGACGCGCCCGGCCTTGTAAATTCTATTGTAAAGGCGTCTCGAAAAACCAGCGGTTTGTCGCTTTCTTCGGATGGCACGCATTCTGCATCATCCTTCCGCAAGATGGGGGCAACCAATACACAGAGCCCGAAGGCGCAGGCAGCCGATGCCCGCGGTATTCGGATTATCGCAAAGTCGGTCTACCGAGAGCTTCGGAACAACGGCCACAGCCGGTCGGACATCGTCGTGTTCACCAACGCGGTTCTCGAGCTGGTCACCACCGAGCTTCGCGACGCGCAAGAAGCGGCGGAGTGACCACCCTCGCGGGACGCTTCTGGTTCGCTCAAAAGTGCAACCTATTCGCGCCCTTGGCTCCTTGACCGCGACCTAGCGCGCGGCTACGTTCGCCCGGATGGCCACCAAAGTCGGAATCAATGGCTTCGGACGTATTGGGCGCTGCGTTGCCCGTGTGATCGCGGAGCGTGCGCAAGGCGATATCGAGCTGGTGGGGATCAACGACCTCACGAGCGCAGAGATGCTCGCCCATCTGCTCGAGTGGGACTCGGTCCACGGGCACTTTTCCCACCCCGTGAAGGCCGAAGACGGCGCGATCTGGATAGGCGACCAGCGCGTTCCCGTGAGCGCTGAGCGAGACCCGGCCAAGCTCAACTGGAAGGAGCTCGGCGCCGAGATCGTGCTCGAGTGCACCGGCCTGTTCCGCACGCGAGAGACTTGTTCCGCGCACCTTGAGGCAGGCGCCGAGCGAGTGATCATCAGCGCGCCGGCAAAAGGCGACGTGGACGGGACGTTCTGCGTCGGCATCAATAGCGACCAGTTCGATCCTTCGAAGGACCGGATCATCAGCTGCGCTTCCTGCACGACGAACTGCCTGGCTCCCCTCGTGAAGGTGCTCAACGACACCTTCGGCATCGTCAAGGGCCACATGGTCACGGTGCACTCGTACACGAACGACCAGCGCATTCTCGACCTCCCCCACTCGGACATGCGGCGTGCACGTGCGGCCGCACTGTCGATGATCCCAACGTCGACCGGCGCCGCCAAAGCGATCGGCCTGGTGCTGCCCGAGCTCGAGGGCAAGCTCGATGGGACCGCGATTCGGGTTCCGACCCCCAATGTGTCGCTCACGTGTCTAACCGCCCATGTTGGGCGCAACACCGACCGTGACGAGGTCAACAAGGCCTTCAAGGAAGCCGCGGAGGGCCCTCTTCGGGGCATCCTTCAGTTCGAGGAGCGCCCGCTGGTCTCGATCGACTTCACGGGGAACAGCCATTCGTCGATCCTCGATGCCGCCCAGACGCAGGTCGTCGGTGGCGACCTGGTCGAGGTGCAGAGCTGGTACGACAACGAGTGGGGCTTCTCCAACCGTATGGTCGACTTGATGCGGATCGCATCGAGCGCCGGGTGAGCCCGTGGGTGATGACATTCGGTCGATCGAGGACTTGTCCCTCGAAAGCGTTGCCACGTTCATTCGTGTCGACTTCAACGTGCCGCTAGAGAACGGCCGCGTCACCGACGACACCCGGATTCGCGCGGCGCTTCCGACGATCGAGTACGCCCTCGAACAGGGGGCGCGCGTCGTGCTTGCGTCGCATCTGGGCCGCCCGAAGGGCAAGGTGGTTCCCTCGCTTTCGCTCGAACCCGTAGCCATGCGCCTGGCCGAGCTTCTCGACGACGGCGAGGTGTGCCTCACCGACGATTGCATCGGTGATGGCGCGCGCAAGGTGGTTCAAGACCTGCGGGACGGCCAGGTCGCTCTGCTCGAGAACCTTCGCTTCCACCCAGGCGAAGAAGAGAACGACGTCGACTTTGCGCGCGAGCTTGGGGGATCGTGCGCAGCGTACGTCGACGATGCGTTTGGTGCAGCTCATCGTGCCCATGCGTCCGTGAGCGCGTTGCCTCGGCTCATCGAGGAGCGAGCGGCGGGCTTCTTGATGCAGCGTGAGATCGATGTGCTCAGCCGACTCCGCGACGATGCTCCGCGTCCATACATCGCCGTGCTCGGCGGCGCGAAGGTCAGCGACAAGATCGGGGTGATGGAAGCGCTCTTCACCAAAGTGGACGCGCTTTTGGTCGGCGGGGCGATGGCCAACACGTTCCTGGCGGCGCGCGGCTTCGACATGGGTAAGAGCCTTTGCGAGACCAGCAAGCTCGCGCTTGCGCGCAGCCTGATGGGCGCCGCGACGGAGAACGGTGTCGACCTCGTGCTCCCCCTCGACTTGCGTACGGGCAGCTCGGCCAAGGACAGTACCTCGGAGGTCGTCGGTGTGGAACGCGTGCCTTCTGATGCCATGGCTCTCGACATCGGACCAGCGACCGAGCGGCTCTACCGGGACAGGCTTCGGCGCGCCCAAGCGATCTTTTGGAACGGCCCCATGGGCGTCTTCGAGAATCCAGTGTTTGCCGAGGGAACTCTTGCCGTTGCGCGTGCGGTGGCGGATTGTCCCGGGTTCAGCGTGGTTGGCGGAGGCGACAGCGTGGCTGCGGTCATGCAGGCGGGCCTCGCCGACCAATACGAACACGTCTCCACTGGCGGTGGCGCTTCGTTGGAGTATCTAGAGGGCCGCCCTCTCCCGGGCGTGGAGGCCCTCAAGTCATGAGTACGCGCACACCTCTGATCGCGGGAAACTGGAAGCTGCACAACACGATCGCCGAGTCGCAGGCGTTGGCTCGTGGCGTACGCGAGCGCGTGGGTGACGGGCTGCCGTGCGAAGTGGTGGTGGCACCCGTTGCGACCTCGCTCGCGCCGGCTCGTGAGGCGCTCGCCGGGTCTGGGGTCGGCCTCGCCGCGCAGAATGTATACTGGGAGGATTCGGGCGCGTACACCGGCGAGCTCAGCCCTGTGCTGTTGCTCGATGTTGGTTGTACCCATTGCATCATCGGTCACTCGGAACGGCGTCAGCACTTCGGCGAGACCGATGCGGGCGTTCGAAAGAAGGCATCGGCGCTTCTCGTTCACAAGATTGTCCCCATCATGTGCGTCGGCGAGACCCTCGAGCAGCGTGAGGCCGGGAAGACCCTCGACGTGGTTCTTGGCCAGGTGGAAACGGCGACCGACGGCTTGGACGCGGTGGCTTTGGCGCCCCTCGTCGTGGCGTACGAGCCGATCTGGGCCATCGGTACGGGGCGGACCGCCAAGGCGGAGGACGCCCAAGAAGTCCATCGCGCGATTCGTGATCACCTCGGTGCGCTCAAGGGTGAATCCTGGGCCAACACCGTGCGCATCTTGTATGGTGGCAGTGTGAAGCCGTCGAACGCGGACGAGCTCCTCGCGCAACCCGATGTGGATGGCGCGCTCGTCGGAGGCGCGTCTTTGTCCACAGACAACTTCATTCCGATCATCGATGCCGGCGTTCGTCGGGCGGAGAACTGAGTCATGTATACCTTTGTTTCGATCCTATACATCTTCGTGTGTCTGTTCCTGATCCTGGTCGTGCTGCTGCAGTCGGGTAAGGGCGGCGGCCTTGGGTCCGCGTTCGGCGGAGGCACCAGCCAGCAGATCTTCGGCGGCGCGGGAGCAGGCAATCTGCTCACCCGCCTGACCGCAGGGTTCGCGTTTACGTTCATGGCGCTCTCGGTTTGGCTCGCCTTCTTGTCGTCGACCGGCGACCAGGCCCTCGACCGTGCCGTTCGAGAGCAGGCTGCCACGCAGGAGGCCGCCGAGGAGGCTGTGCCCGAAGAGACCGAGACGACCGCGCCCTAGGCGCTAGGGGGGTGTCCCTGAGTTCGTCGGCCATACGTGATCGTGATCGTCGCCGTGGTCGTCGTCGTGGTCGTCGTCGGTTCGGATCCGATCACGCCGATCACGAACAAGGCTGTAGGTCGCGCGCCCGTTCACGCCATTCACGGCTTTCGTCCATCCGATCGGCCTGGGCGAGCAGCTGAGCGAGCAGAGAGCACAACCTAGCCGCGGAGTCGTCGTGCCCTACACCGTCTGCGAGATCCAAGCCGGCGATCATAGCTGGCGCGCCGCGGTCGCCCACCTGCGCGCGCAAGCAAAGCTCCCCAAGCCGCTCGTAAAGCGCCAGCGTGGCCTCCACATCCTCGAACGGATCGAGGTTTTCGGGTTGAAGCGCCACCTCGAGACGGTCGATCGCCGCATACAGCGCCCCCCGAGCCTCGAGCGAGCGGGCAGCCGAAAGCAGAGCACTGACACTGTCGCTGGCACTGTCGCTGGCACTGACGCTGTCACTGGCGCTAACACTGTCGCTGGCACTGACACTGTCGCTGACGCTGGCACTGATGTCCTCCGGGCCGACCCACTCCCCCCGTTCGTGCAATGCTCTCGATAGCTCGTCGCGGAGCTCGCCTGCGGTGGCTCGCTTTTCTGGGTAGCGCTCGAGCGCGTGTTTCAAGGCGCGGTCGATTTCGATGGGCCGATCGCTCGAAAGGCTCTCTCGTAGGACGAGCGCCAAGGAGTAGACGTCGCTCCTACCGTCCACGGGCTCGCCGCCAAGCTGCTCGGGGGATCGATACCTGGCCTCGTACTCTGTGAGCTTCTCTCGGCGGGGCCACGTCGTTCCAAAGCCGGTGAGCTTCACGCCTCCCCCCGTGCTCAACAGGATCCGATGAGGCGAGATGCCTCGATGGACGATACCCAGCAGGTTCTGGCTCGAGTCCCTTCGCGCGTGTGCGTAGTCGAGCGCACTTGCGACTTGGATGGCGATGTGCACGACGACCGGCCACGAAAGAGCTCGTCTAGGGAGAAGTGAAGCGAGGCTCACGCCCGTCACGTACTCCGTCATGATATAGCAGTTGCCCGCGTCCTTCCCCACGTCGAGCACCTGGGCGATGTTCGAGTGCGAAAGGAATGCCGCCCGTTTCGCGTCGGCTATCATCGTCTCCTGTGACCCGCCCCCAGAAGTTCCCTTGCCGTTGATGCGCCAAACGACGACTTGCTTTTCAAACCCCGCTACGCCGATCGACTTAGCCCTGTAGGCTTGCGTCGAACCCGTCCGCCCGAGCGGTTCGAGGATCCGGTATCTGCCGAAATGACGTTCCAACGGTGGCACGGCAAGAGTCTGCGCCAGGCGTCGAGCACCGTCCCCTTTTTTACGAGGCAGTGCGTGATCGTGGTCGTCGCCGAGTCCGAAGCGAAGCGACACCTGTTCCTACGACCACCCCGACGACCACGACCACGATCACGACGACGACTGAGGGTTCGTGCTGCCGTGCACGGGGTGGATGCGCAGGTATCGACCGAGGTGTTTGGCGCCGACGTAGAACGGTGCGGTGTCGAGGACCGCGACGGTGAGCTTGAAGGAGTAGCCGGCCGCGATGAAAGTGAGGAGTTGTGGCCACAGCGCTTGGGCGGGGTTGATCGGTAGCGCTTTGGTGAGGAAATGGGTGATCAGGATGACCGCCGTGGTATCGACGAGCTGGCTGATGAGGGTCGAGCCGTTGTTGCGTAGCCACAGATGGCGGCCGTTGGTGAGTCGCTTCCAGAAGTGGAACAGGCGCACGTCGATGAACTGTGCCGCGAGGTAGGCGATCATCGAGGCGGTGACCGCTGCAAAAGCGAGGCGGCGAACTTCGAAGAAGACACCCTCCGTGGGCGCCTCCGGGGGTTCGAAGCCGGGCAATGCGCCACCGACCCAGAGAATCAACATGACCCATAGATTGAGGGCGAGCCCGACCCACACGACCTGGTTGGCCCGATGGCGGCCGTAGAGCTCGGAGATGAAGTCCGTGCACAGGAACGTGATCGGGTATGGCAGAACCCCGACCGCAAGCGGCATCGGAACGGTGATATCGGTTCCGGGGATCTGGAAGCTCAAATCGAGGAAGCGCGTGACGCCGAGGATGTTGAGCATCGCGAGCGTTCCAAGAAAGAAGCCGGAGAGCACGAGGAACACCGTCTGCCGTCGCTCGTGAAGGATCGCAGCATCGAGCCTGGGAAGGTCGTCGAACGCGTACTGCTGAGAAGGCAACGACTCCGTCTCGTTCACCGATCGGCTTTCTGGCGAAGCGCCTTTCGTTCGATCCCCCGCCACGCCTGATGCTCCTGCCCCGCCCGTTTGGTTTCTCCGAGCTCCTCGTAGAGTTTCGGCAGCGCGGCCACCAGCGCACGGGCCCCGATCGCGCTCTCCCAAGCCTCCCGAAAAACGGAGAGATCCATCACAGCCGGCAAGACGATCTTCCCCCGGGTCAACGCTGTCGCTGGCACTGTCGCTGGCACTGTCGCTGACACTGTCGCTGACACTGTCGCTGACACTGTCGCTGGCACTGTCGCTGGCACTGACACTGCCTCGTGGTCGTGGTCGTCCTCGTGGTCGTCCTCGTACTCGACTTCGACCCCCCCTTCGCAAACCGGGCAGTGATGCGCCACCCTCTCCTGCTGCACGAACAACCGAGTGCCCGGCGGAAGCGCCTCTTCGAGTGTCTTGGTTGCACCGGGCTCGCGCTCGAGCGCTACGAACGGCCACCGGCGCTCGTCGCCGCGATGGAGGATCTCCAACAATGGAAACACCGGCAGGGGGTTCGATCCCGAGACGCGGTGCTCGGCCACGGGTGCTCCGTCCCACAAGACCAGGTCACCGTGGTCGATCGGAGCGTCGCGGAACGTCGGCGACTGAACCACCCCGTGACAAGGACTGAGTGGCGCCACCCACACGAGCTCGAACCCGACCCCAGTCGGAAATCCGGATGTGCCGTCGATGGGTGACGGCCGCGAGAGGACTCGGACGCGCATCGGGGGTAGCCCCTCGACGAACGGCATATCCGTGTCGGGATCCGTCCGGACCGGCATGCCTAGCTCGGACCAGGTGCGGCGCGCGACTTCCCCGTTGCCGAGGCCGGTGGCGCAGATCGCGAGGTTCCAAAGCGCTGGCCGTCTGTGGGCCGCGTGCTCGAGAGCCATCTGGTTCGCCCGAAGGCCTTCTTCGAAGCGACCGCGCCATTTGTGCAATAGTCCCATGTCGTACCACCACGAACCTCGTCTGGCGTCGAGTTTGAGCGCCCGGTCGAAGGCTTCCTGTGCGTGATCATCTTCGCCAGGGCCGCATAGGCGCAGCGCATTCCCAAGGCTTGCTTGGAGATTCCCGGCGATGTCGGGGTCTTTGCGCTCTGGGTCTTCAAGCGCGTCCAAGGCGCGTCGAAGTGCGTCGGACGCCCACCGCGCGGGCGTATCTTCGCTCAAGACAGGCTCGTCCATTCCCTTGCGGGCGGCTTGTTCGACCAGCAGGGAGGCGATTCCCAGCGTCAGCTCCCAGTCTTCGGACCAGGCCTCCGCAAGCTCCCGTAGCACCTCGCGGTGTCGCATCGCGTTTCCCAGCTCCCGGATGAGCTCGACTCCCAGTTGGGCGAGCTTTCGGTCCGATCTGAGCTGACCCTTCCGCCCTAGAAGCTCCCGCCAGGTAGCTTCGAGCTCGTCCTGGGGAAGCGGGGTGGCTCGAGGGGGGCTCATCGGGCGCCAAGCTTAGCAGTCATTTAGACGCCGTTCTTGCTGGTCCTCGAAGTTTTTCGCTAACCTGAGGACACGAGGCCGGTCAGCGGCCGTCACTGCTGAACGAGGATGAATTGCAATACCACAGTGCGGGACTGACCGACGTAGGCCAGCGCCGAAAGCTGAACGAGGATGCGTTCTTGGTCGATGATGCCCTGGGGCTCTACGTCGTGGCCGACGGAATGGGTGGGCACGCGGCGGGCGAGATAGCGAGTCAGGAAGCCGTCGACACCGTCCACGGAATGGTGAGTCGGGGCCACACCGCACTCTCCCGGGTCGCCGAAGGTGATACCTCTGAAGAGTCGCTCCGCGCGGCCATCCGCTTGGTCGAGAGCGCGGTACAGGGCGCAACCTACATGGTCTTCGGTTTGGCGCAGCACGACCCCGATCAGCAGGGCATGGGGACCACCGTGTCGGTCCTGGCGATGTGTGGTGACTACGGAATTACTGCGCAGGTTGGCGACAGCCGAATCTACCGAGTCCGCGCTCATCAGGCGCATCCCCTCACCGAAGACCACACTCTGGTCGCTTGGCAGCTGAAGCAGGGCATCATCACGGAGGCCGAGGCTGCCCGCTCGCCGCATCGCAACGTGATCACGCGGGCTGTCGGTAGTCGCGAGTACGTTCAAGTCGACACTGGCTTTTTCGAAGTCCAGCCATCCGATTGCTTCTTACTCTGTTCGGACGGGTTGCACGGCTACCTGCAGGACCACGAGATCCCGGACATCGTCGACATGGGCCCCAAGGGCGCAGCGCAGCGCTTCATTCACATCGCCAACTCACGCGGCGGCCGTGACAACATCACCGCAGTCGTAATCAGCGTGCAGTAGCGTCGGCGTCGGCGTCAGTGTCCGTGTCAGCGTTCGCGTCAGTGCCAGTGTCCGCGTCAGTGTCCGCGCCAGCGTCAGTGCCCGCGTCAGCGCCAGTGTCCGCGTCAGTGTCCGCGCCAGTGTCCGCGCCAGTGTCCGCGTCAGTGGCGATGGAGATCGCGCCGAGCTTGCCCTTGAGGGCGTCGCCGAGGGTGGCCTGGGCGCCGCCTAGGCTTGGGCCGATCTTGCGTGGGGCGACGCGTTTCTGGGCCTCTTCGGGGCGCGCGACCTGATTGACCTCTTGGCCCTCGGCTGCGCGAAGCGACAGCGTGATGGTTCGATCATCGCTGTCTAGGCGAATGACCTGGGCCTTGACGATATCGCCGGTCTTGACGATCTCGGTCGGCTCCTGGCTAAGGTCGGCACTGATCTCGCCGCGGGGAATTACGCCTTCGACGCCACGCTCGAGCTCGACATGGATGCCGTAGTCGTCGGCGCCAGTCGCGCGCACCTCGACGACGGTGCCTTCTGGGTAGCGCTCCGGGACGAAGCTCCACGGATCTTCGTAGAGCTGCTTGATGCCCAGGCTGACCTTACGGTCGTCGTGGTTGACCGAAAGGATGATCGCCTCAACCTCGTCGCCCTTGCGGTAGAGGTCGGCCGGGTTGTTGATGCGCTGGGTCCAGCTGAGGTCCGATTTGTGGACCATGCCGTCGACGCCGTCCTCGATGCCGACGAATACACCGTAGTCGGTGATGGAGCGAACGCGGCCCTGGATGATGTCGCCCGGGTTGTACTTCTGCGTGAAGACCGTCCACGGGTCGGGCTCGAGCTGCTTGAGCCCGAGGCTTATGCGCTTGTTCTGTGCGTCGAGATCGAGCACGACACACTCGACCTCTTGGCCGACCTCGAGGACCTTCGAGGGATGCTTTGGCTTGGCCCAGGTCATCTCGCTGACGTGGATCAGGCCTTCGACACCCTGCTCTAGCTCGACGAACGCGCCGTAGTCGGTGAGTGAGACGACCTTGCCCTTGACCTTCTTGCCGGCGACGTAGACATCGGTCGCGACGTTCCACGGATCTTCCATGGTTTGCTTCAGGCCAAGCGAAACACGCTCGGTGTCGGCGTTGTACTTGAGGACTTTGACGGTCACTTCATTGCCCACCTCGAAGACCTCGGACGGGTGATTGACCCGGCCCCAGCTCATGTCGGTGATGTGAAGGAGGCCGTCGATGCCGCCGAGGTCCACGAACGCCCCATATTCGGTGATGTTCTTGATCGTGCCGGTGACGACCTGGCCCTCCTGAAGGTTTTCGAGGGTCGCTTCCTTGAGGCGATCTCGCTCCTTCTCGAGAAGCACACGACGCGAAAGCACGATGTTGCCGCGCTTCTTGTTGAACTTGATGACCTTGAATTCGAAGGTCTGGCCAAGCAGCCGGTCGAGGTTGCGAACCGGTCGGAGGTCGACCTGGGATCCGGGCAGGAAAGCCTTGACGCCACCTTTGATCGTGACGGCGAGTCCGCCCTTCACGCGCTGGGTGATCGTGCCCTCGATGAGCTCGTCACGCTCGCACGCGGCGCTGATCTCGTCCCAGACCTTGAGCTTGTCGGCCTTCTCCTTGGAGAGGATGACGAGGCCGTCCTCGTCCTCCTTGGACTCGATCAGGACATCGACGTGGTCGCCTGCGGTCGCCGAGATGTTGCCCTCGGAGTTGATGAACTCATGAAGCGAGATGACGCCTTCGGATTTGTATCCGATGTCGACGACGACGGTGTCCTTGCTGACTTTGAGGATCGTCCCGGCGACGATGTCGCCCTCGCGGAGTTGGTCTGTACGGGTGGCCGAGGCTTCGAAAAGAGCAGCGAAGCTCTCGGGATCGGGTGTTTGTATTTCTGTGGTTTCGGTCATTTATAAATCACTGCTTCCGGAGCTATCGAGAGCGCCCGGCAAGATTCTGCCGTACATCCGAATATCCCCGGAAATCAGGGATTGCGTGGGTAGCAGGCGGGTTTGGGGGTGTCAACCGACGGTGGAATTGCACGACCGAACGAGCTCGAGGACGTGCTCGACGACGGCCTCGAGCTCGATGCTCGTGCTGTCGAGGATGACCGCGTCTTCGGCTGGCCTCAGCGGAGCGATTGGGCGGGTCGAATCCGCTTTGTCGCGCGAACGAATCTGAGAGAGAATCTGGTTCTGATCCGCAGTCATTCCGCGGTTTTGGAGGTCTTGCACCCGTCGGCGCGCGCGTTCCTCGGCAGACGCCGTCAAGAAGAGCTTCACCTCGGCGTCCGGGAAGACGACCGTTCCGATGTCCCTTCCCTCTAGGACGACGCCCCCGTCACGGCCGAGCGACCGTTGGATGTCTAAGAGCGCCGCTCTCACCCCGGCGTATGCACTCACTTGGCTTGCCCCGGCAGCGATCTCCGGTGTGCGAATCTCGTCGGCTCGATCCACCCCATCGATCGTGAGCCGCGGCGTCCCATCCGCCTCGGAGTCGAATGCGAGCCGAACCTCATCGCTTACGGCTACGACGGCGTCCTCGTCGTCCCACGAGATCCCCCGATCCTGCGCGGCGAGCGCCACCCCTCGGTAGAGGGCTCCCGTGTCCACCAGGATGTAGCCGAGGCGTTGTGCGAGGGCGCGTGCGGTGGTGCTCTTGCCGACGCCGGCTGGGCCGTCGATCGCGATGACCGGGCGTGCGCGGGTCACGATGCCTCCTCCTCGATGGGTGCGCCAAGGGAACGCATGAGCGGGACGAACCCGGGAAAGCTCGTGTCGACCGCGCCGGCGCCGTCGATGACCGATTCTCCCTCTGCCACCAAGCCTAGCAAAGCAGCGGCCATGGCGATACGGTGATCACCACGGCTTTCGATGTGCGCGGCGTGCAGAGGCGCGCCGCCCGTGATGATCAGGCCGTCCGGCAGCTCTTCGCACGGAACGCCGAACGCGCCGAGAACCTTCGCCATCGTTGCGATGCGGTCGCTCTCTTTGACGCGGAGCTCGGCCGCATCTCGAATCTCAGTGACGCCGTCGGCAACTGCAGCCAAAGAACAAACCGCCGGGATCTCGTCGATCATACGAACGATCAGCTCCCCGCCAGCGACTCCGCCCCGTGTCGAAGCGTGTGCGATCGTAATCTCAGCCATCGGTTCGTCGCCGGCGCCATGGCCGCTCGGCCGGTGCCCGACGTTCGCCCCGATGATGCGCAGCCAGTCGAAGATGCCCGTGCGGGTGGGGTTCACGCAGACGTCTTCGACGCTCACCTGGCTGCCTGCGACCATCGCTGCCGCGACGATCGGAAACGCTGCGCTCGAAGGGTCACCCGGCACGTGCCACTCGAACGGGTCCCAGCCGCCTGCCCATTCCGCAGTTGGATCGAGGACGACCGATGAGCCTGCCGTCTCGAGCGGAACGCCAAGGGCGAGCATCATGCGTTCGGTGTGATCGCGGGAGAGCACCGGCTCTTGGACGGCCGTCACGCCGTTCGCATAGAGACCGCTCAAGAGCATGGCGCTCTTGACCTGCGCGCTCGCAACCGGCAAGTCGTACTCGAATCCGCGCAAGAATTCGCCTTCGACGAGCGGGGCGATCGAGATCGGTGGGTAGAGCTCGTTGGGCTTGGCGCCGGACGTGCCCGCGATGTGAGCGCCGCGCGCTCGTAGGGGCTCGATGATGCGTCCCATCGGCCGGCGTGTCAGTGATTCGTCTCCAACCAAGCGCGTGCCAAACCGTTGCCCGCTCAGGAGGCCGGAGAGAAGTCGCATGGTGGTTCCCGAGTTGCCACAATCGACAACCGTGGCGGGCAAGCGAAGGCCGCGGAGCCCGACACCATGCACTTCGGTGGCCTTCGAGCCAATCTCGATCGCGACCCCCATCGCGCGGAACGCATCGGCTGTCGCCCTGTTGTCGAGACCTTCGGAAAGTCCCGTGATCTGGGATGCGCCCCGTCCGAGTGCACCGAAAATCAAGCTTCTGTGACCGATCGACTTGTCTCCCGGAACGCGTACGGATCCTCGCAAGGGCCCGGAGCGTCGCACCCGATAGCGTTTGCCGGTGCTAGCCACGCGACTCCCTTAGCACGCGTTCGAGGGATTCGAGAAAGCGCGAGTTCTCCTCGGGTCGCCCCACCGTGACGCGAATCCACGACTCGAGCGGGGGAGGCATCGCTCGAACGATGATCCCCTCGCGAAGGAGCGCTTCGTAGACCACCCTTCCCGCCTTCGGCATCTTCGCGAGAAGAAAGTTCGCCTGGCTCGGCGCCACTTCGAGCCCCCGCTCGTTCAACGCTTCGCGGAGCTTGGTGCGGTCTCGCAGGCATGCTTCGACGGTGGTCGCGAGATGCTCCTGGTCGCTGAGCGCAAGTCGCGCCAAGTGCTGCCCGATCGTTCCGACGTTGAAGGGCGCGCGGAGTCGATTGAGTGCAAACACGAGCTCAGGCGTGCCGATGACGTAACCCACCCGAAGCGCAGCAAGACCGTAGGCTTTGGAGAAGGTGCGAAGGATGGCGAGCCGCTCGCGTGTGTCGCGGAGCCCTGCAGCGGGTCGAAAGTCGGAGGCATCAGCGTACTCCGCATAGGCTTCGTCGATCACGACGAGGACCTGCTCGGGAACCGAGGTCAATAGCCGCTTCAGCTCCGCCCCTGCGATGTAGCTTCCAGTGGGATTGTTTGGATTCGACACGAAGAGCAGCCTCGTCTGCGGTGTCACTGCTGCGAGAAGGTCGTCTACGTTCCAATGGAGGTCGTCACGGAGCGAGACGGCGCTGTAGCTGAGCTCCTGAGCGATCGAGCCAATGCGGTAACACGGAAACGACGGATGACCGAACACCGCATGCTCGCCTCGACTCGCACACACGCGACATAACAGGTCGATCAACTCGTTCGAGCCGTTGCCGAGGCAGATGTGGTCCGCGGGGATCGAATGATGCCCTGCCAGCGCTTCGCGAAGACCATGCCCCGTCGGGTCCGGATACCGGTGTAGCTGGAGGTTGTCACTCGAGAGCGCGTCCAGGGCTTTCGGGGAGGGTCCGTACGGACTTTCGTTCGAGGCGAGCCTGATGATCTCTTCGATGCCGAGCTCACGCCTGAGCTCATCCTCAGGCTTGCCCGGCTCATAGGCGGTCAGCGCCAAGATGTGTGGAGCTACGAGTTTTATCACGGCCTAGGATAGCTGCCGATGACCTTGGCATAACGGGCGATGCGGCGCAGCTCCTCGACCGCGGCCAGGATGTCGCGGTCGGTGATGTGACCGTCCATCTCGAGGAAGAAAACGTGCCGCCACTCCGTCGTGGTCGATGACCTCGATTCGATGCGGGTGAGGTTGATCTTCCGGTCGGCCAAGGGCTGCAGCGCCCTGTGAAGCGCTCCGGGCGCGTCGCCGGGCGCCATCGCGAGAACCGTACGGTCTTGACCTGTGCGCGAGGGTAGACGGTTCCCGACGATACCAAAGCGCGTTCGTGCGCCAGAGTCGTCCTCGACGCGGTCGTCGATGAGCTGAAGTCCATGGAGCTCGCGCAAGAGGGCGGACCCGACCGCGGCGGCCTGGTCGTCGCCCAACGCAAAGTGTGCAGCGGCCTCGCCCGACTGAACGTCGACGAAGATCGCATCTGGGTAGCGTGAGCGGAGTTGACGCTCACAGTCGGCCATCGCCGGGGCCGCGCCGTAGATCTTGACCACCTGCGCCGGATCTCCCGATTGCGAGAGAAGCTGGTATCGCAGCGGGGCGCTGCGCTCGGCGCAAAGCTTGACGTCCATCGAGACGAGGCCTCTCAGCGTTGCGGTGACCGCGCCGTCGGTCGAAGTCTCGAGCGGGACGACGCCGAAGGTTGCGTGTCCGTGCAGCACCGCGTCAAGAACCTCGCGGACCGACTCGGTGGGCCGAAAGCTCGGTGCATGTCCGAAGTACTCTCTCGCCGCAGCGTGCGCGAGGCCGCCCGGAGACCCCAAGTACGCGACGACATCGGGCGTGATGAGCTCCGTGCACGCCGAGAGCACCTCACGAAACACGGGTTCGATGCTAGCGGCCGGAAACTCATCCACGAGAGCGCGCGCAGCGTCGATGACGGCGGCCTTCTTCGGTAGTCGGAGCGGCTCGTCGCCTGCTTCGGTGCGCAAGACGTTGTACTCTTGGATCGCCTTCGCGCGGGCATTGAGTGCCGCGACGATCTGGCGATCGGCGTCTTCGAGTGCTTTCGTGATTCGATGAAGCCGATCATCCATGGCTGTGATGCTATCAGTAGCCCCTATCCACGTATACCGCCGAACTCCGGAATCGTTAGGGACTAGTCGTCTTCGCGCTGTGCAAGGTCACGAAGGCGCGCGAGCGTGACGAGGGCATCGACTGGAGTCATCCGTTCGACGTCGAGCGCGTCGAGAGTGGCCTCCACCTCGGACCGTGCCGGAGGCTCGTGGTCGAACAACGCAAACTGGGATGCTGGTTTGTCTGCCGCGGATTCGTGCAGCGCTTCGAGCTCCTGAAGCTTCATTTTTGCGCGCGCCAAGACGACTGGCGGGACCCCGGCAAGCCGTGCAACTGCTAGGCCATAGCTTCGGCTCGAGCCCCCCGGCACCAGGCGATGGAGGAAGATCATACTGTCATCGTGCTCTTTTGCCGCGACGTTGTAGTTGGCTGCGTTTGAAGCGCGATCTGCGAGCTCGCACAGTTCGTAATAGTGTGTTGCGAAGATCGCACGACACCGGATGACGTCGTGCAAGTGCTCCGCGACGGCCCAGGCGATGGCGAGCCCGTCGTAGGTGCTCGTCCCGCGTCCGATTTCATCGAGAATCACGAACGAACGCTCAGTCGCTCCCCGTAGAATCGCAGACGCCTCCATCATCTCGACCATGAAGGTACTTTGGCCACGCGCGAGATGATCACTCGCCCCGACGCGGGTGTAGACGCGATCGACGATCCCGATTCGGGCGCTCCTCGCCGCCACGAACCCCCCCGCCTGGGCCATGATCACCGCCAGGGCGGCCTGCCGCATGGCGGTGGATTTGCCCGACATGTTCGGCCCAGTGAGCAACATGAACCGGGTTGCTTCCGGGTCGAGCTCGATCGTATTGGGCACGAATCCATTTTTCGCCGCGTAGCATTCAACCGTCGGATGCCGGCTGTCCTCGAGCGAAAGCACATGGCTGCTATCGACCGAGGGTCGAACGTATCCTCGCACATGCGCCACCTCAGCAAGCGCGGCACTGGTGTCGATGGCGGCTATTGCCCGCGCCAGCCGATGAAGTCGTGGGGCGTGCTCGCCGATCGACTGCCGGAGCTCGGCAAAAGCCGTGGCCTCGAGTGCACGTGCTCTTTCATCGGCATGGAGGATCCGATCTTGAAGCTCTGCGAGCTCGGCTGTGATGAACCGCTCGCCGTTGGCGATCGTTTGCTTGCGCACGTAGTCGTCGGGCACCGCCTCGAGCTTGGATTTGGTGATCTCGATGTAGTACCCGAAGACTCTGGTGAACTTGATCTTGAGCGACCCGATGCCCGTGCGCTCGCGTTCCCGCCGTTCGAGGTCGAGAACGATGTCCTTGCTAGTGGTGGAGAGCTTCCGCAATCGGTCGAGCTCTTCGAGATGTCCGTCCCGAAAGATCCCGCCCTGTCGGTCGACCGTCGGTGGCTCAGGGACGAGCGCATGGTCGAGGAGCGCATGCACGTCATCGCAAAGATCTTCGGGCTGCAAAGAGGTGAGCACATCATTCAGTGGAGCCTCCGGCAGGCTCGAGAGCTGCGTGTGCAGTTCCGAGGCGGCACCAAGGCCGTTTCGGACGACCCCGAGATCACGCGGCGTGGCCAATCCCACCGCAGTGCGGACGGCGAGCCGTTCCAGGTCCCCGATGCTGCTCATCGTGGCGCGCGCCTCGTCCCGAAAGCGCGGGTCCGAGGCGAATATCTCGACCGCGTCGTGCCGGCGACGAATCCGGTCGACATCGGTGAGCGGCTCGAGCAGGCGACCGCGAAGGGTGCGAGCGCCCATCGGGGTCTTGGTGGCATCCAAGAGGTCTAACAGGGAGCCTCGGCGCTCTCCATCGAGCGTTCGGACGAGCTCCAAGTTGCGCACCGTCGCGTCATCCAACACCAGGCGCTGGCCGGGCGCGTAGAGCGTCGCGCGGTGGATTTGAAAATTCATCTGGTGAGTGCGTGCGTACTCGAGGGCCAAAGAAGCGGCGCGGGCGGCCGGCGCTTCGGCGATGAGCATGGTTGCCTCGGGTTCCGGCAAGAGCTCGTGCAGCGCGTCGAGATCATTGCTGGCCTCGACGCTGCGGATCGCAGCATGCGGAAGACTGTCGTTGCACAGGGTCCGGAGCTCCGGCGTCCCAGTCTCGACCAACACTTCTGCCGGGTCCAATCGCACGAGCTCGCCGACGAGCTGTGGACCGACTTCCACGACGCACGCGCGGAGCGCCCCGGTGGAGACTTCAAGGGCAGCGACGCCACCCCCCTTAGCCACCGCCACCAGGAAATTTTCCGTTTTCGCATCGAGGGCATCGGGCTCGAGGCAAAGGCCCGGCGTCACGACGCGAACGACCTCGCGGGGCACCACTCCCTTCACAGTCGAGGGGTCGGCCATCTGTTCGCAGATCGCGACCTTCTCTCCATGGCGCAAGAGCGCAGCTAGATAACCAGCGGCCGCGTGATGGGGCACGCCGGCCATCGGGATCTTGTTGCCTTCCGGATCGGTGCCACGAGAGGTCAGCGCGATATCGAGAATGCCCGTCGCACGAACTGCGTCATCGTAGAACATCTCGTAGAAGTCCCCGAGCCGAAAGAAGATGATCGCGTCGGGGTGTTGCCCCTTGGCCCGCAGGAACTGCTGCATGACCGGGGTGTGATCCTTCTTTCGCGCCCTCCCCCGTAGACCCATGGCCTCAGGTCTACTGAAAACTTTGGAGGGTGGAAAGGGGATCGAAGACGATCTGTCTTACGCCACGCTGCAGATCGACGAAGTAGAGCTGCTCGAAGCGGCTGGAGAACAACATCGACGAAGGCAACGAAGGCAATCCGGCGCTGGTGTCGAGGATCAAAACCGCGAATCCGTTGAAGATATTGAAGGTGAGGATCGCCACGGTGGAGTCGGTGGGCTGGACCTCAGCGAAGGGCTGGACCTCGAAGCTCACGAAGGGGTTGATGAACTGGACGCCGGGGAATGCGCGGCCACTCAACACGGTGTCGACGTCCAAGACACCGTCTGGCGCCTCGATTGGCCGCTCATCGTCGAGAATGCACTCGTTGAGGTTCATCGGGTCCGTACCCGCGGTCGTGCGGTGAATGAAGCCCGATTCGGTCCCCACGACGGTATAGGCGTCTTGCGTGTGGATCTCATACTCGGTGAACTGGGTGTAGCAGTCCTTCACCTCTTGGAGGGTGTAGCGGCTGGGCCTGGGCGACTCGCCGATCTCGAGCTCATCGTTGAACGCGCGTAGGATCGGGAACCAAACCGGGGAGTCATCGATGTCGTCGGGGACGTCCTCGAACTTCTCGCATTCCGTGGTGTCTCTGGTCTCCGGGGGGAGCTCTCCGGTGATGAGGACACGGTCGCCACCGTAAGCCGTGTTCTCGAGGCCGGTGTCCGGGTCGGCCCCTGGGAGCTCGGTTGGCCCGAGGACGCCGACTTCACAGAACGGCACGTCGCCCGCCAGGAACCAGTTTCCCGGCTGGCCGCTGAACGACTCGTCGGAGAATAAGCCGAGGCCTCCCTCGGACGCGGGGATGAGGCCGCCCCAGATCGCGTCCCATCGCTGCGAGAGGTTGCTCCAGACCTGTGATGACGTGCAGATGAGCCCGTCGGTGTCAGCGGGAGGATCGACGCCAAAGACGCTGAACATCGACTCGGGGCATGGGATGAACTCGACGCCGGGGCCATCCGAGTTGGAGGCCACCCCCGTCTCGTCGTCGAGGGTGCCCTGTGACGCGTTGAATACGAGCGCCGGTGTGCCTTGGACCTCGATGAAGGACGTCGGCGTGAACCCCCATCGTCGCCGGTGGCGGCGAATGCTGGCGAGCGAGTCCGGCTCGGTCGTCGTGTTGCAGGTGCCTCCGCGACAAGTGGCGTTGAGGTCGTAGATATCGAGGAAAAACATCGTGCCGTTAGAGAGGCTCACCGCCAAGAAGACCCCCCGCATGTTGGACGCGCTCTGCGCTCGCGCTTGCGCGTCGTTGTCGAGGGGCTGACACAGATCTCCCGGTGGGACGATGAGGTTGTCTTCGTCGTCGGTCGTCAGTTGGTACTCGGGCGTGATGACCTCGATTGCCCGTGCGTTGGTGAAGAGCGAGCGCACGCGATTGCGAGATTCGACGCCTTCCTCATTGGCCCGTGGTGAGATGCCCGCAAGGACCGGCAGCACCGCGCCAAAGTCCGGGGAGCCCGGCGTATAGTCGATGGTCAAGACGCTACCATCGGTTGCGCTGATCGCGTAGAGGTAGCGCTGGGTCGCGCTTTGGTTGTCGAACGATGCCGGCACGAACGGCGTGATGGCGAGGGTGCTCGTCGGGGTGTCGGTCACGGTGGCATCGAGGGGCGTCGCGCCGTTCGCGTCGAGCTTGAAGCGGTGGATGACCGGCTGATTCGCGTCTGCGACGAGCAGGACGTCGTCGTCGGAAGCATCCTCGTCCCTTCCGTAGTCGACGTGGACGGCTACAGGCCTTGGTCCCGTCTCCGGGCCGTCGACGCAGGGCGTTGTGGTTCTAACCGTCTTGATGTCCCGCTCCTCGGGGCCCGTGTCTGGACAGATGCGGTGGTAGTCCGCCGAGTCGGACGCGGGTGGAGGCACTGGGAGTAGTCGCATCGCAGTCCAACGTTTCGAGCGGAAGGTACGTTAGCGCGTCCATGTCCAGTGCCCCGGTTTCGGGGTCGACGCGGATCTGCGCCACCTTCCCGAGGTCTGGGATGGGTGCGTACAGCCAGCGGTAGACGATCACGCCCGGCACGACGCCAGTGACCAGACCCGCGTCGTTCCTGACGATGTCAGGGGGAAAGCCCAACTCGTACGTGGCCAGATCGGTCGGACCGGCATCGAGGCTCACCTCCTGGACCGCGAGGAGGTCGTCGTCCTCGTCGCGGGTCAGGATTCGCTTGGTCGGGTACGCCTGGATCGTTTTGGGGCTGAAGCTGCTCACGTAGGTCATCGTGGGATTGAGCGGGGAGATCTGAAGGCCGGTGGGTTGCTCCCCGACTTTGAAGGCAGTGAATCCGGGAACCGTCGTGTTGGTGTCGAACACCAGGCGGTTGGTGAAGTTGATGGCCGACACTTCGCCGGTTTGGAGCTGTGTGACTGCGCCGAGGCCGTTGGGGGTGAAGCCGGGCGCCCACTCGGTGTTATCGATTTCGCATGCCTCGAGGGGGAGTATCGCGCGGACGTCTACGCTGAACGAGGTCGGTTGATCGAGATCCGCACAAAGGAGCTGAATCTTGCCGGAGCGGTCGAGCGCAGGCAGTACGACCTGATTCCCGGCGTTGTTGCAGGCGGCGATGAGGAGAGCACAGAGGCACCAAGTCGCCCGACGGATCATCGTGGACGCTCCGACACCGGTTGAGGCAGACCGACTAGGCCCAACAGTACGGGTGAGCACTCCGCCGAGGTGTCCATTCCTCCGCCTCCGCCTCCCGTGCCGCCGGAGCCACCCCCTCCTGCCATGCCCCCGGTACCTGCGGAGCCACCCATGCCAGCAGCGCCCCCCATGCCAGCCGCGCCGCCCATGCCAGCCGCGCCGCCCATGCCAGCCGCGCCGCCCATGCCAGCGGCGCCGCCCATGCCAGCAGCGCCGCCCATGCCGCCGGTGCCACCCGTGCCGGTGCTCGGCACTTCGAGGCATGCGAGGAGCGGGGCGAGGTCGGCGATGCGCAAGACCGAGGTGCTGAAGTCCGCAATGTAGAGGCGTTCCCGCGGGACGTCGACGACGAACTCGAACGAGCCACTGATGTTAGTGAGCACGGTGATCCCCTGAAAGAGCTCGGCGTCGATGATCTGCACCATGCGCTGCCCGAAGCAGCTTACGAACGCGGTGAGCAAGGTCGTTTCACCCGCGGGAAGCTCGACGAGCTTCAAACGTGAGGGGCCGCGACAAACCGAGATCTGGTCGACGACATTGAGCTGATCGCCGGATACGTCCCGCCGGGCCACGATGAGCGACTCCGGCAAGCGAGAGAGCAAGTACGCCAGGCTACGGTCTGGCCTCGGGTCGAAGAGGATGTCGCGCATGCTGTTTCCGGTGTCGAGTCCGGTGACGAAGAGGGTGCCGGCGTTGAACAAATTGCTTTGGGTGGGGTCTCCATCGATACCGATGCCGACGCGCACGACCTCGTTGCTCAGCGCGCTCGTAATCCAAGCCTTCTTCGCGTCGGGTTCGTACGTGATCGTCACCTGCTCTGGGGCAAGCTCGTCGACGGTAGCGGCGATTCGCGGACGCCTCACGGTGTACTCGGGAGGGCCGTCTGGGGGGCCCTGGTCGAAGAAGAGGCTCGCCTCGCCTTCACGATGTGCCATCAAGATGTAGTCGCCCTGGAATGCCGGGTCGTTCTCGCGGCCGGGGGGTGCGAAGTCCTCGGATAGGCTGCCGACGAACACATCGACCGGGTCGGGAGGCGTCTCGACCGGAGCGTCGGGGTTCACCTGCACGGCTCCGCCGTTCCGGTACTCCTGGGAGCACGATTGCTGCTCGACGAAGCCGCTCCCGCAATCGAACAGGCCCTGTTCGTCGACGTCGATGAAGGTGAGGTTCGCGTTGCTTCGGACGGGAAGGTACAGGCGGTCACCCGCGGTCGAGAGGGCGAGGCCGTCCGCGAACGAGCCGATTTCCGCCTCGCTCAGCAAGAGCCCCGGTGCGACTACCGTCTTGAGCAGGGCGCCCTGGTCCCGCAGTCTGAGCTGGTCGGGAATCACCGAGCATCGGTCCGGGGGCACGGAGGTATTGCATGGCGGGTCTGCTTGCCTCGTATCGCAGCCGCACGGTTGGCAATCCCGATCGACGTTGGCGTTACAGTTGCAGTCCGTGTCCTGCGACCCGTCCAAGCAGCTATCCCGGATGCCCGTGGCTGCGCCGTGGTCGATGCACACGTCTTGGACGCCTGCGAATGCACACCCCTCCCCGGCGAACTCCCCGGTGCTGTCGATGGCTTCGTTCAGGACTTCGAGATCGTATGACTGAACGGACCCCGTATTGAACTCGAGGGCGAAGTTGGAGTTGACCACGAACACGTACTGTGGCTCGTCCCCCGCAGGCGGCAGCGAGAGCTCGATCGCGATGGGGAAAGTCATGAGCCCAGGGGGCAGCGGCTCCCCGTCCTTGTTGACGCAGCCGGCCGAAATCATCCCGGAAACAAGCAAGAACCCCAGGGGAAAGCGGCTTGCTTGTCCCTGTGGGCCGAATCGCGACCCCATGGGGCGCCACCCTAGCCGTTCGGCCTAAGGCGGGCAACTGGCAGTGAAGCCCCCTATTTCCAGGGATCGAGGATAGGTCCGTCGTCTTGCTCGTCCGACTCAGAGGGCTTCGGCCTGCGCCGCGACCTGCGCCTCACACGCTCTTGCTCGGGGCGTGCGGAGGTGGCTTTGGGGACGGCTTCCGGGATGGCGTCGGGCTCGCCGGGTTCGGCCATCTCGTGCGGTTCGGGCGTGGGACCGCCCTTCGCAGGCGTTGCCACCCCACGGGGCCCCTGCTCCTGACTCGCATCGAAGACGCCGCCAAACACCGTGAGACCGAGAACCGCCAATACGAGGAGCGCCAACGCCGCGAGGGCGATGCGCGTTTTCCGGGCCTGCTTGGGCTTCGGCTCGAGTGCTGGCTTGAGCGTGATCGTATCGGGGCCGACCACCTTGCGACCCGCATGCACGCGACCCAAATCGGCCTCTAGCTCGTGCATCGTGCGGTAGCGCTGCTCCGGCTTCTTTTCGAGGCATCGCAGAATGACCCGCTCGAGCTGCTCGGAAAGCTTCGAAAACCGCACCCTCGGGGGGACCGGGTCCTCGTACATGTGCTTGGTGAGGATGCCCATCATCGTGTCCGCGTCGTGTGGCACGCGTCCGGTGACCATCTCGTAGAGAAGCACCCCGAGCGCGTAGATGTCCGTCCTGTGGTCGATGTCGCTGCCGGCGCACTGCTCAGGCGACATGTAGTGTGGTGTCCCGAGAACCTCGCCGTCCCGGGTGAGTCGGTGCGGGCGGTTGGCCACCTTGGCGATCCCGAAGTCGAGCACCTTGACGAAGTCCTCGTCCTCGCCCCGACGAGTCAGAAAGACGTTCTCCGGCTTGAGGTCCCGATGCACGATTCCGGCGTCGTGGGCGGCGCCAAGCGCGAGACAGATCTGGCGGGCGATGTGGATCGCTCGGCTCTCGGGCAGGCGTTGCGCGGCGTCGATGGCGTCGATGAGGTCGAGCCCTTCGAGGCACTCCATCACGAAATAGGTGGAACCATCGGGGAGCGTGCCGAAGTCGTGGATGTCGACGATGTGCTCGTTGCCGATGTTGGACGCGCTTTGAGCCTCGCGCCGGAAACGCGCGAGCACCTCCTCGTCGCGAATGTTCTCGCTCCGAAGCACTTTGATCGCGAGTGCCTTATGGAGCTGGATGTGCGTCGCGCGGTACACCAAGCCCATCCCGCCTTCGCCAAGCAAAGCTTCGACGCGGTATCGCCGGTCGATGACCGCGCCGATCAGGGCGTCGGGCGTTCTCGAGACGCCAGAGTGTCGACTGCCGACTTTCGGGCCGTCGTCGATGCGTCGCGCGCTATCGGACATACAGTGTCATCGCAAACTTCTAGATTCTATTCCAACACGATGGGGCCGTGTCAGCAAGAGGAAAACGGCCGCGGTCGGCGGTTCAGGTGGCGGAGTCGGGCCTGGGCGGCCGCGAGCCGGGCGCCTGGGAGCTGTGGAAGCGGGCAGGAGATGAAATCGAGGCGGAGCTCCTCGCAGACCTCGATCGAGCTGGGGGAGCCGCCCTGGTCGCCACAGAGGCCCGCCACGAGGTTTGGGCGCACGGCCTTGGCGCGTTCGAGGGCGATTTGGATGAGCTCCGCCACCCGGTCGTCGAGGTGGGTGAACGGGTCCTGGTCGAGCAAGCGGAGGTCGCTGAGGTACCTCGGAAGAAACCGGCCGGCATCGTCCCGGCTGATCCCGAGCGCGGTCTGAGTGAGGTCGTTGCCCCCGAAGGAAAAGATCTCCGTGAATCGCGCGATGTCTCTAGCGATCAGGCATGCGCGCGGCAGCTCGATCATGGCGCCGATGCGGTAGCTGAAGAGGCTCTGGGGCTCGACGAAGACCTGCTTTTCGACCCCATGCACGATCCGGCAGACCGCTTCGACCTCCGATGCGAATGCAACCATCGGGACGAGGACTTCGAGCTCGACCGGCAGCCCTTGCTCGACGCAATCACGCGCGGCGAAAAACATTGCCCGGAGTTGCATGTCATAGAGGCCCGGCACCGTGAGGCCGGCCCGGACGCCGCGATGGCCGAACGCCGGATTGGATTCGCCGTTGCGGTCGGCGGCCTTGCGTACCTCTTCCGGCTCGAGGCCGAGCTCTTCCGCGACAGCCGCAATGGCGCTCTCCTCGCGAGGCATGAATTCCTCGAGCGCGCGATCGAGAAGACGAATCGTGACGGGTCTGCCGTTCATTGCCTGGAAGAACTCGACGAAGTCGTTGCGTTGCGCGCGCTCGAGCTCGGTGAGCCATCGCGTGCGAGGGTCGCTGTCGACGGCGAGCAATGCGCAGCGCATCGCGAACAATCGGTCCTCCGCAAAGAACATGTGCTCGGTTCTGCACAAGCCGACGCCCTCGGCTCCGTAGCTCAGCGCGGCGCGGGCCGCATGGGGTGTGTCCGCCTCGGCGTACACGCGCATGCGTCGCACTTGATCGGCCCAAGTCATGAGCTCTTCGAGCTCGGCGACCGTCGCCGAGGCCACGACGTCGAGTGCCCCCGTGTAAACTTTGCCCGTCGATCCGTCGAGGGTCAGCAGATCGCCCTCGCGTAGCGGTTGAGCCGTCGCGTTGGCGCCATCGAGCCGAATGGTCCGCTCCCGTAGGTTGATGTCGAGGCTGCCGCATCCAACCACGCAGCACTTTCCCAAACCCCGGGCGACCACGGCAGCGTGCGACGTCATTCCACCGGCGCCGGTTACGACGCCCATGGCGACTTTCATCCCGTGAATGTCGTCCGCGCTGGTCTCCTGGCGCACCAGGATGACCTCTTGGCCCTCCGCGGCCCATCGGACTGCGTCGTCGGCGTCGAAGACGATGCGTCCCGAGGCGGCTCCCGGGCTTGCGGGCAGTCCGATGGTAAGGGGCTCGATCCCTTGCGCGGAGAGCTCCGACTCGCCGGGGAGCCTTGCTCGAAGTAGTTGCTCGAGGGACCGAGCATCGACCCGGAGCAGCGCGTTCGCTTCGCTGAGGACACCCTCGTGAACCATGTCGACGGCGATCCGGACGGCCGCGCGTGCGGTACGCTTGGCGGTTCGGGTCTGCAACAAATACGGACGCCCGTCTTCGACGGTGAACTCGATGTCTTGCATGTCGCCGAAGTGCCGCTCGAGCGCCGCGCAGTAGTCTGAGACCGCTTCGAAGGCCTCGGGCAGCGATCGTTCCAGGCTGTCCCCCTCCTTTCCCAGTGCGGAGGTGCTGGCGCCGAGGGCGACCGGCGTCCGAATCCCTGCGACCACGTCCTCACCCTGCGCGTTCGGTAGAAATTCGCCGTAGAGCTCCTTGTTGCCGTTCGAGGGGTTGCGAGTGAACGCGACGCCCGAGCCGCTGCGAGGCCCGGTGTTGCCGAACACCATTGCCTGCACCGTGCATGCGGTGCCGAGGTTGTCCTCGATCGACTGCATACGTCGATAACGAACGGCCCTCGGGTTGTCCCATGACTCGAACACGGCCGCGATGGCGTCCCAGAGTTGCTTCTTGACGTTCTGAGGGAATGGGTGCCCGCCTTCCTCGATGACCGAGAGGTAGGAGGCGACCAGCTCTCGCAACGCACCGACGGGGAGCTCCCAGTCGAGCATGCGAGGCTGCCCGAGATCGGCCTTGAGATCGCCGAGCAGATATTGAAACCGGTCGCCACCAATGCCACGAACCACCGTTCCGTACATCTGTAACAGGCGACGATACGCATCGAGGGCGAACCGTTCGTCACCATGGGCTTTCGCGAGACCTTCGAGTGTCTCGTCGTTGAGGCCGACGTTGAGCAGCGTGTCCATCATGCCGGGCATCGACACCGGGGCCCCAGAGCGAACCGACAGAAGAAGCGGCCTGTCGGCGTCGCCGAAACCACGTTGCAGTTGCGCATCGAGGGCGGCGACCGCCGCGTCTACCGCGGCATGCAAACCGTCGGGCCATGTGTGGTCCTGGCGATAGGCTATGCCGACCTCGGTGGTGATGGTGAACCCGGGCGGCACGGGAATCCCAAGGGCCGTCATGTCGTGAAGACCGGACGCCTTCGTCCCCAGAAGCGGTACGCGGATCTCCGGATCGAGGGAGGCGTCAAGTGGATACAGCAGGGTCACGACGCTCCAACTTTGTCGCAAGCTGGTGGAAGTGCGCAATCCCGTTGACGGTATCTGCGATTTCACCGAGCAAACGGAGCCGGTTTTCACGCACGTCGACGTCGTCCACCATCACGAAAACCTCGTCAAAGAAGCGATCGATGGGCGCCCGGAGCTCCTTGGCGACCAGTTTGAGGGCGTCCGCGTAGCGTCCCTCCGTGGTCGCCTCTCGAATCTGATCGCGGACCGTGGTGAACCGCGCCGCGAGCTCGCTCTCCGGGCCTGGTTCCAACAGGCTCGGGTCGACCGCGCCCCGGGCGCTCTCTTTGGTGATGTTGAAGGCGCGCTTGAACGCGATCGCGAGAGCCTCGAACTCCGGTGCGGCGCGAACCTCAGCGACCGCGTCCATCCGCATGCGAAGGTCCCGAACCGAGCCCCCATTCCAGGCGCCGATGCACGCGTCGACCACGTCACCTTCGTACTGATCCCTGGCGAGCGCGCGGATGCGCCCGCGAAAGAAACCGTCGAGCTTCGCGTGGGTCTCGTCGACCGGCGCGAGGTCCGCGTCACCCGCGTATTCGGCATACGCCTGATCGATGATCATACGCAGGTCGACGTCGATGGGGCCCTCGAGTGCGATGCGGATGATACCGAGCGCGGCTCGACGAAGCGCGAAGGGGTCCGCGGATCCGCTCGGCACAAGGCCGATTCCGAAACAGCCTACGAGCGTATCGATCCGATCCGCCACGGCGACGACCGCGCCGACGAGCTGATCGGGAACGAGGTCATCGGCGCCCTGCGGGCGATAGTGATCGCGAATGGCGTCGGCGATGGTGGGGTCGATCCCTTCGCGGAGCGCGTACCAACGGCCCATCTCGCCCTGGAGCTCCGGGAACTCGTAGACGATCAGGGTCTCGAGATCGGTCTTGCACAGCCGCGCAGCTTCCGCCGCCTGGTCTACGTCCGCGCCCACGTGGCCGGCGAGAGCCCGAGCGACGCCTCCGATGCGTCGAATCTTCGCTCCCATCGTACCGAGCTTCAACTGAAAAACGACCTCCTCGAGCTTCTTCAACCTGTCCGATAGTGGGGCCTTCTGGTCCTCTTCGACGAAGAAGCGAGCGTCGGCCAACCGAGCGCGAAGCACGCGGTTGTTGCCCTTGGCGATGGTGCGTGGGTCTTCCGCCGTGTTGACGACGTTGAGATAGGCTGGCAGCAGCGCGCCGCCTTTTGCGGCGCGAACCGCGAAGTAACGTTGGTGGTCGCGCATGACCGCGATGACGACTTTGTCGGGGAGCGCGAGGAACGCTTCGTCGAAACCGCCGGGCACTACGAAGGGTTCTTCGACCAACGAAACACATTCGTCCGTCAGAAAAGCGTCCTGCTCGAGAACGCCCCCGAGCGACTCGGCCGATCGAACGAGCGCGTCGAGCATGCGTTGCTTGCGAACGTCGAGCTCGACCAGCACGTGCGCATCTGCCAGGTCGCTCACATAGCTCCCCGCGTCGGGAAGCTCGAATGTCTGCGGTGCGAGGAATCGGTGGCCTCGGCTGGTCCGTCCAGATCTCACCCCGGCAAACTCGAAGTCGACTATCTCGCTTCCGAGCAGAGAGACGATCCAGTGGATCGGTCGACCAAAGGCGACGTCCCCACTTCCCCAGCGCATCGATTTCGGGAACGTGATTCGCGCGCAGAGCTGGGGGAGGATTTCGCGCAGCACTTCGTCGGTCGGCTGTCCGATCTCATGGACGTCCACGCTGACATACTCTCCTTTTTCGGTGGCCTGCTTGCGCAGCGCGTCGACCTCGACACCGTGCTTCTTTGCAAAGCCGATGGCGGCCTTCTTGGGAGTCCCGTCCTGCTCAAAGGCAGCGCTCCAGGGCGGGCCCACGACCTTTTCTCGACGGTCCGGTTGGGTGGCCGACAAGCCGAGTACCCGCAGGGCCAGCCGTCGTGGGGTGCCCATCGTGGTGACTTCGAGGCTTTCTGACCCGAGCCGGGCCTGCCGGATGAGCTCTTGGGCGCCTGCCTCCATCGAGCGCAATGCGTGCGTCACGAACGACGAGGGCAGCTCTTCGGTGCCAATCTCCAGCAAAAACTCGGCGGACATGGAGTGGCGTTGCTACCAGACCGGATCCAGGCGTGCAATCGCTCTATTGAGCCGCAGCCGTCGCGTCGAGGAGCGGGAAGCCGAGAGCCTCTCGTTGGGCGTACCAGGATTCGGCGACGGCGCGGGCGATGAGCCGGACTCGACCGATGTACCGCTGGCGCTCGGTCACGCTGATCGCGCCCCGGGCGTCGAGCACGTTGAAATAATGGCTGCACTTGATGACCGCATCGTACGCGGGCAGCACGAGCCGCTCGAGGGGCTGCCGATCGAATTGCAACGCCCCCCCCTTTCCCTTTTTTTCGCCGAGCCCGAGCAATTTGCGGGCCTGCTTCTCGTACTCCTCGAACAGTCGGTTTTGGAGGTCGATGTCTGCCTGCTCGAAGTTGTAGGTGCTCCACTCCCATTCGGCGCGTTTGTAGAGGTCGCCGTAGCGAATGCCCCGCGCCCATTCGAGCTCGTACACATCGTCGACATCTTGAAGGTACATCGCGATGCGCTCGAGACCGTAGGTGAGCTCGCCGCTGACAGGCTTGCAGTCGATGCCCCCACACTGCTGAAAGTAGGTGAACTGGCTGATCTCGAGACCGTCGAGCCACACCTGCCAGCCGAGACCCCACGCACCGAGTGTCGGTGATTCCCAATCGTCCTCGATGAAACGAATGTCGTGGCGGCTTGGATCTGTCCCGAGCGAGCGAAGGGACTCGAGGTAGAGGTCTTGAATGTCGATCGGCGAAGGCTTGAGGATCACCTGGTACTGATGGAACTGCTGCAGTCGGTTCGGGTTCTCGCCATAGCGTCCGTCGCTCGGGCGCCGGCTGGGCTCGACGTACGCGACGTTCCAGGGCTCAGGGCCAATGGCGCGAAGGAACGTATGCGGGTTGAAGGTCCCCGCACCGACCTCGGAATTGTAGGGCTGGACGATCAGGCATCCACGCTCGGACCAGAACCGCTCGAGCGCAAGAATCAGCTCCTGAAAAGTCACCCCCGCTCCTCACCGTCAGCGCCAGCGCTCAGCGCCAGCGTCAGTGTCAGCGCCACTGTCGTCGTCGTGATCGTGGTCGTGGTCGTCGTCGTCGCGTGGTCGTAAGCCACTTCTTCGGCGGCTACGCGTGCTGCCTCCTCTTGCTCGAGGAGCTCGCGCTCGGCGGCTTCGAGCGCTTCGGCCGCGGCCAGCTCTGCGGCCGCTACGTCGATCGACTCGCCGGTCTTGAGCTCGAAGAGCGCCTTGTGCTCGTCTGTCAGGTCGCTGAACTCTTGAAGCGTAGGAAGGTCTTGAAGGGTGCTCAGCCCGAAGAACTCCAAGAAGCGCCCCGTGGTCCCGTACACCAGAGGTCGACCGGGCTCGTCTTTTCGACCGAGAATCTTCACGAGGCTCCGCTCGGCGAGCATTCGGAGCGCCGAGCCGGAATCCACGCCACGTACGTCATCCACTTCGGGTCGGGTGATCGGCTGGCGGTAGGCGACGATAGCCAGAGTCTCGAGCTGTGCACGGGTCAGGCGCAGAGGCTTCGGGGCCACGAAGCTCTTGACGAACTCGGAGCTGTCCGCGGCCGAACGGAACTGGTACCCCCCCGCGATGAAGTAGAGACGAACGCCCCGCTGCTGGTAGTCGGAGACCAGCTCATCGAGCAGCGGCTGGACTTCCGCGATGGTGGCGTGTGCCGTCCTCGCGAGCCGCTTGGCGGAAACGGGTTTGTCGGATACGAAGATCAGGCTCTCGAGGACGTTCTTCAGCACGGAGGAGGTCTGCGGGAGATGCGCGGAGGCGCCGTTCCCCTCGATGGCCGCTTCGGTTTGTCCGGTGGTTTGGGTCATGGCTTCAGCTCATCCTCAATCCAGTCGTAGGCATCCCGTGATCTAGAAGTGCCGGCCGGTACGATGACAGACTCGCGTCGCTCCTCGTGTTCTTCTTCCATGTCGGGCGCCTCATATCCGGAAAGCGTTCGCGCTACATCTTCAGGCACCAGCGGCTCGCCACCTTCGTCGAGCAAGGTGTACTCGAGGTAGATCGGTTCTTCGTGGTCGGTTTGATAGATGCTCGCGAGACGCATCTTCGCCATCTCGAGCAGCGCGAGGAAGGTAACCACGAGCTCGTAGGAGGTGCTGACGTCTTCGAAGAGCTCGTCGAAGCGACATCGACGGCGCTCCCGAAGTAGCTCGACCAAGCTGCCGATTCGTTCCTGGATCGTCATGCGCTCGGCATCAACCTCGAGTGAGATCTCTGCATTGATGCGTTTGGCGACGCTCTTGAGCGCGTCGATGAGCTTGAAGACACTGAACTTGGCGAGCGGTTGTGCAGCGTCGGAAGTCGGCGCGGGCGATCCTCGGAAAAACACATCACGCCCTGTGATCGCGCGCGCGCCCAGATCTTCGGCGACCCTCTTGTACTTCTGGTACTCGAGCAGGCGCCGGATCAGCTCGCCCCGTGGGTCGATCTCGTCAATCTCTTCATCGTCCTGATCCTCGGGCGGCCTGGGTAGGAGCATCTTGCTCTTGATGTGTGCCAGGGTGGCCGCCATCACGAGATATTCCGAGGCGACGTCGAGGTTCAGCTGGTCCATCAACCCCAGGTATTCCAGGTACTTATCGGTGATGAAGGCGATCGGCAGATCGAGGATGCCGAGCTCGTGCTTGCGGATCAGGTGCAGGAGCAGGTCCAGCGGCCCTTCGAAGTTGGGCAGCGCGATCCGGAAGTTGGGGTCTAGAGCCTCCGGCGCGTCCCGATCCTCTGAGGTGGTCGGCATGGGGCTGGCCTCGTTCATCGCAGTGGAACCATGCGCTCCAAGGCTCCTAGGTGTCAATTGCTACGGGCCTCGTCGAGCGCTTCGAGCACCTCCTCGACGTGCCCATTCACCTTCACTTTGGGGAAGTGCTTGATCACCTTTCCGTTTGGTCCGATGAGCACGGTGGAGCGAATGATCCCCATCGACTTCTTGCCGTACATGTTCTTCTCGCCCCAGGCGTCATACTTCTCGAGCATCTTGCCGTCGGGGTCGCTCAGGAGCGGGAACTTCAGTTTGTATTTGTCAGCGAACTTACAATGCGACGCGATCGAGTCTTTGCTGACTCCGACCACCACCGCGTCTCGGGCCTTGATTTTTCGTAGCGCCTTGTTGAAGTCGTTGGCTTCGGTCGTGCACCCCGGCGTGTTGTCGCGAGGGTAGAAGTAGAGGATCACGTACTTCCCAGCCAGGTCTTTGAGGGCGACCTTGCCGCCGTCGGAGGACTCGAGGCTGAACGCGGGCGCCTTACGGCCTTCTCGGATCATGGAGAGGCCTCTATCGCCGGTTTGCGTGAGGTGTCAACACGTCGGGGGCGGCACGAACTTGGTTTCTGTGAACGGCGGGACCAAGATCGAGTCATGACCACCCGGACTCTCGTCGTGGGCGACGTGCACGGCTGCCGTGAGGAGCTCGACGATCTCCTGCGTGAGTCTGGCTGGGAAGAGGGAGATCAGCTGGTCTTCGTCGGAGATTTGGTCGCCAAAGGGCCGGATTCGCTCGGGGTTATCCGGCTGGCGCGTGAGCTCGGGGCCGAGGCGGTGCGGGGCAACCACGACCAGCATTGCCTCGAATGGTGGCATGCCAAGCAAAACCGAGAGCCCCTGCCCGAGCTCGGCGATACCCATCAGCAGGTCGCGAACGAGCTCGAAGAGCAGGATTGGATCTGGCTCGCCGGCCGCCCGCTGTGGCTCGAGCTGCCCGAGCACGACGCCTTGGTGGTCCACGCCGGGCTGCTCCCAGACCTTCCGCTCGAAGACCAGGACCCCCACGACCTGATGAACATGCGAAGCATTCTCGACGATGGCACCCCATCGAGCTGGTACGAGGAAGGCAAGCCCTGGGCGTCGCTTTGGCCGGGGCCGCGCCTGGTCCTGTTTGGGCACGATGCCATTCGAGGACTTCAGCGTCACCCGCATGCGTTCGGTCTCGACACCGGGTGCGTCTACGGGGGCTGGCTGACGGGGGTGTGGCTTCCCGACCGCGACCTGGTCTCGGTGCCTGCGCGAGCGACTTGGGCCGAGCCGGGGGAGAGCTAGCGTGGCAGAAGTCCGGGTATGCGCGGCCGACGAGCTGACGGCGGGGGTCGTTCGGACGGCGCACCTCGGTCACGACGAAAGTGGCCTTCCGATCATGGCGCTCGTGGTTCGAGACGAGCGCGGGGCCGTCCGAGCGTATCGAAACCTTTGCAGGCACCTCCCGGTTCCGCTCGATGGGGGAACCGGGGAGCTCTTGAGCGACGATGGTGCGCACCTCATCTGCGGGACCCACGGCGCCACGTATCGGCTCACCGACGGCTACTGCGTCGAAGGCCCGTGCGAGGGATTGGCTCTCGACCGCCTGTCTTGCCGGGAGCAGGACGGAGACCTCTACGTGTCCGTCGACTCGCGCTGACGACGGGACGACGCGCGGCTCAGGCGGTCTTTTCTTGTTTCGCGCTCCAGGCGGCCGGGGACGAAAGCGGGCCGATGTCGGACCAGGGTTTATCCTCGCTCTGCCGAACGATGTTCCGACGTGCGGTGAGCACTTCGACGCCTTCGCGGGTGACCAACACGGTGTGCTCGAACTGCGCCGATAGCGAGCGGTCGAGTGTCAGCACCGTCCAGTCGTCGTCCATCACCTCGGTCTGGTAGCCCCCGACATTGATCATCGGCTCGATGGTGAACACCATACCAGCCTTGATGCGCTTGTCTTTGCCGCGTCTCCCGAAGTGCGGGATCTGGGGTGCCATGTGGAACTCGCGACCGACCCCGTGTCCAACATAGTCGCGCACCACCGAGCAACCCCGGCCCTCGGCATACTCCTGAATTGCGGCGCCGATATCGCCGATGCGTTGGCCATGTTTCACCTCGGCAATTCCGAGCTCGAGACAGCGCCGGGCCGTCTCGACGACGTGAATCGCTTCGTCACTTGGCTGGCCCACGTAGAAGGTGACGCTCGTGTCGCCATGGTAGCCGCGCTCCTTCGGCAGATAGTTCGTGACGTCGACGTTCATGATGTCGCCGTCCTTCAGAACATAGGGCCCTGGGATGCCGTGGCACACGCAGTCATTGACGCTGGTGCAGACGCTCTTCGGGAAGCCCTTGTAGTCGAGCGGTGAGGGAAGCGCGTCGTGGGACAGGGTGTAGTCGTGGACGAAACGATTGATGTCGTCGGTCGTGATGCCCGGCGCGATCATCTCGCCGACTGCAGTCAAACAGTCCGCCGCCAACTGGCAGGAACGCCGCATGTCTTGAAGCATGCGCGGAGTCATGAGCTCGATCGCAGACAAGGTGAACCTCAGGCGCCTAAGTAGTGGTTCTAAGACTTGGCTGCAAATTGTCCAGAAAATCCTGGCTTTGCGACGCGTCTGCAGCGTTCGAAGAAATAGCGACCGCGAGGGCGCGCACGCACGGACCTTCCCACGTTCGTACTACCGAAAACGAACCTTCCCACGTTCGAGGCGATGCGACGCGTTGTTGGGTGTTCACGTGCACACGAACGAGCTACGGCGAGACGCAAAGCAGCCGCTGCGCGGCCTCGATCTGCAACTTGAAGCCCAAGGCTAACTCGGATCCTACGACCCGCTCGCACCGATGCGGTTCGGTCTCTGAGAACCGACGCCCCAAGCTCTCGAACCTGCCTTCGCTACGTCGGAGTCGCCGCTCCCGCGCACCGGACGACCCACCAAGTCCCGAGCGGAAACTCCACATCACGCTCCCCACTCCGCCACGCCTCGTACGCCACGCGATACGCCTTGCGGAACGCGCGGAGCGCCTTGACCGCCGCCAGCCACGCCGAACGGGTCAGCGCGGAGAAGATGGGATTGAGCCCGAACCTCGGCTTCTTGGTCGTGGGTCGGTCGGTGACCGCGGTCTTGCGGACGCGGTTCCCGCCCAGAAAGCCCCGGCCTTGGCGACGAAGCTCGGCTCGCACCTGCGCAAGGCGGCCTGTCAGCAACGCCGCGCGCGCACCGAGATAGCCTACGCGGCCCGCGAAGCTCGGCGGCAGGTGGAACGTGAGCGTCACTTCTTCGGGGGCGGTGTCCTTGAACCACACCGCGGGGCGCTTGGCCGCCATCGTGGCCCTGCGCAGCACGTCAAGCGTGCTCAGCGCCCCCGGCCATCGCTCTGGGGACCGCACCAACCCCGCGCTCACCGGATTGAGGAGCACGTACGCGACCTTGTCGAGGACTTCAGCGGACCCGCTGAGTTCTACGGCGCTATACGGGACGTTCGGCTCCCAGACCACTTCCTCCCAACCGCGTAAACGCTTGATGCACATGGCGAGCTGCCGGTTGAGCCACCCCATGAAGTCCGGGAGCACGCCCTCGGGGTCGCTCAGCACCAGGTGGTAATGGTTGCTCATCACGGACACCGCGTGCACCTCGACTCCATGCTTCTTCGCTGCGAGA
>PVMK01121459.1_pt1 | contig 52168 bp, 49 predicted proteins | sample 1853481 | NCBI WGS metagenome assembly PVMK01 (sample SAMN08533507, study PRJNA380276) | Marine sediment metagenome, whole genome shotgun sequencing project.
CGACCTGCTGGTCTGGTACCACCTGAGTTGGATGGCGGAATCGGTGCGGCGCAGTGACACCCGTATACAGCGATTGCAGGACAAGGCGTATAATTTCACTCTGCACGAACGTCGGGAGCTGCTGCATATCATCCTGGAGCAGATGCAGTCACTGGTGCCGCGCTACCGGGAACTCGCTGAGCGCGGCCAGGTGGAACTGTGTATGAGCCCCTACGCCCACCCCATCGTACCCCTGCTGCTGGATATCACCTCCGCCAGGGAGGCCATGCCCGATGTACACCTGCCGGTTACCACTGAATACCCGGGCGGGGAAGCGCGCGCCCAATGGCATCTGCAGAAGGGGCTGGAATCCTTTGAACGGGTATTTGACCGCAAACCGGTGGGCCTGTGGCCATCGGAAGGCGGTGTCAGCCAGCAGGCCCTGCAGTTGTTTGCCGACAACGGTTTCCGCTGGGTGGCCAGTGGGCGGGCAGCGTGCTGCACAATAGTCATGATGCGCAGGACAAGTCCTGCAGCCACAGGGTGTACCGATTCGGCGAGATACCCATCGACTGTTTATTCCGGGATGACGGCCTGTCCGACCTGATTGGTTTTACCTATTCCGACTGGCGCGCAGAGGATGCGGTGGGCAATCTCATCGAGCATATGGAGAACATCGCCGTGGCCTGCCCGGACCGCAACGACTGCGTGATCAGTATTATCCTGGACGGTGAGAATGCCTGGGAGTACTACCCGGAAAACGGCTACCATTTTCTCAATCAACTGTACCGCAGTCTGGCCGAACACCCCCACCTGCAGTTAACTACCTACGAGCAATTCCTGGCGGAGAAATCGCCGCAACCGGCCCATGAAGAAAAACTGGTGGCGGGTAGCTGGGTATACGGTACATTTTCCACCTGGATTGGTGACTCCGAGAAAAACAGGGGTTGGGAAATACTGGTCGAGGCGAAGCGCACCTTTGATGAACAACTGGCCGGCGGGCACCTGACGCCCGAGGAAATAGAGGCCGCGGAGCGACAACTGGCCATCTGCGAGGGTTCGGACTGGTTCTGGTGGTTCGGGGATTACAACCCGTCGGCAACAGTGGGGCCAATTCGATCAACTGTACCGCATGCATTTGGCCAACCTGTACCAGATGCTGAACGTGGAGGCGCCCGCCTATCTTACCGAGGTAATTTCCCGCGGTGGCGGTACCCCATCCGTGGGCGGGGTCATGCGTCACCATAGCGAGAATGGCTGATGACAACCCTGATGGGCCAGCGCAGGGGCGGCGTACTGCTGCACCCAAGCAGCCTGCCGGGTACGGGGTACAGCGGAGATTTCGGTGTTGATGCCCGCCGTTTTGTCGACCTTATTGCCGCAGCCGGCCTGCAAATATGGCAGGTTCTGCCACTGGGTCCCACCCACGCTGACCTGTGTCCCTACCAATCGTTTTCGGTCCATGCGGGCAATCCGGACCTTATTGACCTGCAGTGGTTGGTGGAACAGGGTTGGCTCACCCAGAAGCAGGCCGACCAGAGTCAGGGGACTCCCAGGGACAAACGCCGGGCTCTGGACAGGGCCAGTAAAGTCTTTTTTAAACAGCGTGCAATGGCCCTTGAGTCACCCATGGTGGCGGCCTATGCGCGTTTCCTGCAACAGGCTCACTTCTGGCTGGAAGACTACGTGCGTTTCCAGGCCTTCCGCAATGCCCAGGGGCGCCAGCCCTGGACTACCTGGCCGCAGGGTTTGCGCGACTGTGAGCCCGCAACCTGCGAGCAACGCGCAGTGGAGCTGGCCGAGGAGATAACCGAGCTGCGCTTTCGCCAGTTCGTATTTCACTGCCAATGGGGCGAACTGCGCCATTATGCCAATAAACGCGGCATACTGCTGTTCGGGGACATGCCCATCTACGTAAACCATGATAGTGCAGACGTGTGGGCCCACCAGACGTTGTTCAACCTGGACGAAGACGGCTTTCCGGTAACAGTCACCGGCGTACCGCCGGATTATTTTTCCAGCGAGGGGCAGCTGTGGGGCAACCCCCAGTACAACTGGAAATTGATGCAGGGCACCGGCTTCCAGTGGTGGCTGCAGCGCTTTGCCTCGGCTGCACACCAGTTCGATATCGCGCGTATAGATCATTTCCGCGCGCTTGAGGCCTACTGGGAAATTCCCGCCAGCGCCACCTCCGCCAGGGACGGTAAATGGGTGCACGCACCCGGCAGGGAACTGTTACAGGCGGTACGCGAGCAGTGCCCGGACCTGTGCCTGGTCGCGGAAAACCTGGGTACCATCAGCGCCGAGGTAGAGGCGCTGCGCGAGGACTTCGACCTGCCCGGCATGCTGATACTGCAATTCGCCTTTGACGGAAATCCGGAAAACCCGTACCTCAGTCACAAGCACTCACAAAGTGATATCGTCTACACCGGCACCCACGACAACGACACCACCCTGGGCTGGTTTGAGAGCCTCACCGACGATACGCGAGGCAGGGTCTACCAGTATTTCAACAACCCCCGGGAGGGCATGCCCTGGATGCTGATCGGCCAGGCCATGGCCTCCCCCGCCAATACCGCCATCATCCCCTGGCAGGATTTTCTGGGTTTGAACGGCAAACATCGCATGAATACGCCGGGCAGTACCGAGGGTAATTGGCACTGGCGCTTCGAATGGGAGCAGGTACCCCAAGATATCGCCGGGCATATCCATCAGCTGCTAACCACCTACGACCGCCTGGCCCCCAGGAACTAACGGGCTACATCTCGGGTATACCGTATACCCTGTACACATAAAGGTATACATATGTATACTTTCATAAAGACCGATATCAACCTTACCGCTTATTAGACGCACAGCGCTGGGAAGCTCACCCTGCGCCCGTTCGGAGGAGAGAACTATGGCTGAAGCATCCGAAAACACAGCCCCGATTGAAGAGGTATTCAACCCCCATTCAAAAGAATACATGACCGACCCAATACCCCAGTGTCTGGCGCTGGCCCGGCGCGGCCGCCTGGTGTGGTATGAACCCTGGCAGGCGTGGATCATGACACGCATGCCTGACATCCTGGCCTGCTGGAAGGAAGAACCCCTGTCCTCTGACTTCTACGATTGGGAGTTTGCCCCACCCCGTCCACCGGAAGACGAGTGGAGCAACTTCGAGCGCGCCATGATCGGCCACAGCCTGCTGGCGGATCACGACCACCACCGTCTGGTGCGCAGGGTCACCGCGCCCGCTTTCTCACGCAACGTGGTGGATGCCATACAGCGCAAGATCGAGCCGGAAGTGAAAAAGCTGTTTGATGAACTGGGTGAACCGGAGACCTTCGACTATCTCGAGTGCATCGCCAACCATATCCCCTTTATTTCCATCACCCGCATGGTCGGTATTCCGGAAAAATACTGGCCGGATATCAAGCAGGTGATTATGACTTTCACTGAAACCTGGAACCCCACCATCTCCGATGAACAGCGCGAGAGCGCCCGCCAGGACAGCAACCGGGCCATTGATATCATCAAGGAAGTGATCGCCGAGCGGCGCACTGCGCCGGAGCAGGATGACTTTCTCAGCACCCTGCTGCGAATCGAGCAGGAAAACGAGGGCTTCGAAGAGGGCGATATCATCACCCTGATCCTGGCCCTGATCGGCGCTGGTGCCGACACCACCCTGGTAGCGCAGCAGTGGACCGTGTACGCCCTGCTGAAGCACCCGGACCAGGTCGCCAAAGCACTGGCGACGCCGGACACTTTCTCCAATGCCTTCAGCGAAATCAATCGCTGGGGCGTGTCATCAAAAATGGGCTTTGCCCGCTATGCCCCGCATGACATGGAGATACTGGGCCACCGGGTACGCAAGGGCCAGATGGTGTTGATGATGCCACACCTCAAGGACCACGATCCCGGGTATTACGACAACCCCGAGACCTTCGATGTCGAGCGCGTATTTGACCCCGATGTGCTGTTTGGCTATGGACCGCGGTTCTGTATCGGCGCGGCACTGGCCAAGCGCCAGTTGTACCTGTCTGTCTCCGAACTGTTCAAGCGCTTTCCCGATGTGGAACTCGCGGAAGAACCGGAGCGGGACGACAGTGACCACAATGCGATCGTGTTCAAGAAACTGCTGCTCAAAACCAACATCAGATAACGTGTGGACAAATGGCTCTCTTAAGCAATACCAGGTAGGTGGCATGTGTTTCGCCGCAAAGAGCGGCATCAAAGCAAACCAGGCGGCAGCCCCCACTCACAAACGGCTCAGTCCACTAACACCCCTCCATAGTGATATTGCCATAGGTAGCCATAACACTGTGAGTGCTGGGGCAATGACCTTTGTCCAGCAACCTGTAACAATACGGCAATTATTCCTCTGGGTGCACAAAATGAAAGTTTACATTTTCCTGATTAGCCTGCTGGCACTGGCATCTGTGAGCCAGGCCGCCACAATGGTGGTAAAGAACGAACAGGGTGCAGTATTGGGCCAGGTGATGGTCACCCGTACCCCGGCCACCCAGCCGGAGGCAGACCTCAGCGACGACGGCTACACACCCCACGGCGTTACCAACACCACGACCCCGGTGGTCACTCGTTTTAGCGACGCCGCGGGCGCAATCAGTTTTGACCAGAGCGGCCAGCCGGTCCGCTACCGCGCCCGGGCCCAGGGCTATGTGGACGCTTATTTCGAAGAGTTACCTGAGGAATTGGTGTTGCAGCCGATGAGCCGCGAGCAGCACATCGCCAGTTATCCCTCCAATGTCTGGCTGTCCCAGCTCAGCTTTGGCGGCGACGAGGAGTTGAAGAAGACCTTCCAGCTCAATTGCGCCTTCTGCCACCAGCAGGCCTCCCCGTTTATGCGCAACGAACGCACCACCGAGCAGTGGCTCAGCGTGTTTGAGCGCATGAATACCTATGGCGCGCGCCTGCCCACCGATGACCACCAACAGGTGGCCGCGCTACTGCAAAAAGAATACCGGGAAATGCGTGAAAATCCCGAGACCGTGCCCCTGCCCCGCCTCTGGGAAGGTCACCTGTCAGAGGTCGAGATGACCGAGTGGCCAATCGGCGACGGTTTCTCCCAGATGCACGATTTCCTGGTGCACCCCAACGGCTACCTCTACATAGGCGACAACCTGTTCGACCGTATCTACGAACTGGATCCGGACACCGGCGAGTACACCGTGTACAAGGTTCCTCACCATAAGGACGCGCGCTTGGGCGGCATCATGGGCAATCGCTTTAAGGTGTTCCCCAAAATGTACAACTACCAGGGGGTTCATTCCTTCGCCTATTCGAAGAAGGACGGCAACATTTTCATCACCCCGTCCATGCAGCAGGCCCTGCTGGAATTTGATATTGAGACCAAGGAATTCATTATCCACGAGATGCCCGAGGGCTATTACCCGCATACCATCCGCGTCGATGAGCAGGACCGGGTGTGGTTCACCATGGCCATATCGTCGCAGGTCGCCATGTTTGACCGCAGCAGCAAGACCTTCAAGATGTACGACCTGCCGGCCCGCGGATTTATGGAATGGCTGACCATCAAGGCCCTGCCCATTATTTTCAGCATAGACCCGAAAAATCGCCCTACACCCTCCCCCGACCGGCAGTCCACCGGCCTGTCCATGCCTTACGGCATTGATATCGCGCCCGATGGCATCGTGTGGGCATCCCGTCTGTATGCCAATGACCTCGCCCGGATAGATCCTGAAACCGACGAGATCACCATGATCGACTTCCCTTACAATGGCCCCCGCAGGTTGCGCATCGACGCGGACGGTAACCTGTGGATCGTGGCTTTCCAGGATTCCCTGCTGGTGAAGTACGACCCCAAAACAGGCGTATTCAGCGACTATGAGCTGCCGGTGATCAACGAGGTGCCCTACGCCCTCAATGTGGATCGCCAGCGCGGCAAAGTGTGGGTCAACGGCAACCAGTCCGACACTATTCTGGAGTTTGATATCGCCACTGAAAGCTGGAAGGTCTACCCAATGCCACGGCAGCGCTTCTTCACCCGTGACATTGAGATCTCGGAGGAGGACGGCGCCATCTACACCACCAACTCGCACTTCCCCACCTGGCAGTCAGAGGGTGGCATACCCACCTTGCTGCGCATCACCCCGGTGGGGGATTGAGAACGCCATGGTTCGTTTTGTGACAAGGTCGTTATTGCAAATGGGCTCTCCGTTATTTGGTGCGCATTGCGCACCCTACCGTAGGGTGCGCAATGCGCACCACAAATCACGCAACAACCCCTACCCTGGGGTACCCGAAAAAGCGGGGCAGGCCCTGCGCAATGCGCACCATAATTGGCTAAATCCCCTGCCCAAACTCGCCCTGATTCTGGCCCTGACTGCCACACCCACCTGGGCCGATAAACCGGGCTGGCGTTACTACGGCGGCGACCAGGGCGGTCGCCATTATTCCAGCGCAACGCAGATCGACAAAAACAATGTGGACGACCTGGAGGTCGCCTGGGTATTTCGCAGCGGCGATATGGAAAGCTACGGCCAGGAGATGGAGAAAACCTCCACCCAGAGTACGCCCATTCTGTTGCCGGTCGCTGCCGGAGAATCCCTGGTGTACTGCACGCCCTTCAACCGGGTCATCGCCCTCGACCCCGGCACCGGCGAAAAGCGCTGGGATTTCGAACCCAATATCGACCGGCGCGGTGATCGGCCCTTTCGCTGCCGCGGCGTAAGCTACGCAGAAGAAGCCCGTGTTAAGGAAGGGGCGCAATGCCGTCATCGCCTGTACATGGGCAGCCACGATCGCAAACTGTGGGCTATCGATGCCACCAACGGCAAACCCTGCGAGGATTTTGGTGACGGCGGCAAGGTGCTGTTATACGGCGAAGAGGGCTATGTTCCCGGCGACGTGAGTAATTCCTCAGCGCCGGTAGTTGCCAATGGTGTCGTGGTGGTGGGCTCCACTGTTATCGATTTCGTGCGCGCCACCACACCGCGCGGCACAGTGAAGGCCTTCGACAGTTTCAGCGGCAAACCCCTGTGGCACTTCGACCCGCTGCAGGGACACGAAAATAGTGGCAGCGCCAACGTGTGGGCGCCCATGTCGGTAGATGAAGAGCACGGGCTTCTTTATCTGCCCACCAGTGCGGCTTCGCCGGATTACTACGGCGCCGACCGCCCGGGGGATGGCCTCTACGCCAACAGTGTTGTCGCGGTAGACCTGCAAACAGGCGAGGTGCGCTGGCACTTCCAGCATGTGCGCCACGACCTGTGGGACTACGATACCCCCGCACAGCCCATACTTTTCCAGTGGAACAAGAATGGCCAGAGCATTCCCGCACTGGCCCAGCTGACCAAGCAGGGCTTCGTCTTCGTGTTCAATCGCCTGACCGGTGAGTCCCTGTGGGAGATTACCGAACAGCCGGTGCCACCCTCGCAGATCCCGGGTGAGCATGCGGCGACCACGCAACCCAAGCCAATCGCACCACCGCAATTACTCAACCCCTTCCTGATGCCGGCCGACGCCTGGGGCCTCACCCCCTGGGACCGGGGCAAATGCGCGGACCAGCTCGAATCCCTGCACAACCTGGGCCTGTTCACGCCTACCAGCGAAAAGCTGACCTTAATGTATCCGGGCAGCCTGGGCGGCCCGAACTGGGGCGGCGGCGCTTTACTGGGCAATTCCGGCATCCTGCTGACCAACATCAACAATGTGGCCTTTACCGGCCAGCTGATTCCCACCCCCAAAAACACCGGGCCGGATTCAAAAAAACAAGACCACCCCGCGGCGGGACACCGCATGCAGGTCACCATGGAGGGCACACCCTACAACATCGAGATCGGCAGCCTGCAATCCCCGTTTGGCGTCCCCTGCAACGCGCCGCCCTGGGGCAAGCTGGTAGCAGTGGATTTACAGGGGGGCACCATATTGTGGGAGACCGCATTGGGCTCCGTGCATGAAATGGGCCCGATCACCGCGCCATTTCATATCGAATGGGGTACACCCAACCTGGGTGGTGGTATAGGCACCGCCGGCGGCCTGTTTTTTATCGGCGCCACCATGGACCGGCAGATTCGCGCCTTCGATGTGGCCAATGGCGAGACCCTGTGGCAGTACACCCTGCCAGTGGACGCCACCGCCACACCCATGACCTATGAATACCGCGGGCGGCAGTATGTGGTTATCAATGCCGGCGGACACCACATGTTCCAGCGCGGCTACGGCGACTACCTTTACGCCTTCGCACTGCCCCAGTAACCAAATACAAAAGCCGCGAGACATACATGAAAAAGATTCTGGCCTTCATCGCACTCCTCATCCTGGCTATCGCGCTGATGGTCGGCGGATTCCTGCTGCTGAGCGACTCCCCGATGAAAACCCTGGAATCCTTCGCCATTCGCCACGCGGACAAACTGCCGCTGGAATACCTGGGGAAAAAGGTATTCGACAAAAACTGCGCCTCCTGCCACGACAACCCCGCCATGCACGCGCCTTCGCGCGAGGCGCTGTCCGGTTTTTCCAAGGAGACCATATTGATCGCTCTGGAGTTCGGCAAGATGCAACCCATGGCGGCCCATCTCAGTAAACAGGAGCGCGGCCTTGCCGCCATATACCTGGCCGGTTCCGCGCCAGTGGATAACTGGGTCGAAGACAACCGCTGCAGTGCACCGGCGGGCGCAGACAACAGGGAGTATGTGGCCAACTGGGGTCTGGGCTCACATAACCGCCGCTTTGTGCCAGAGGACGCCGCCGGCATCGACCGCGACAATGTAAACAGCCTGGAACTGGCCTGGAGCCTGGCATTTCCCAAAGTGACAGACATGCGCTCACAACCCGCTATCATTGGCGACACTATGTATTTCGGCGACAAGACCGGCAAGTTATATGCCATTGATCGCAAGAGCGGCTGTATCCGCGCCAATACCGAAGTGCTCAGCGGTATACGCTCGGCCATCACCGTGGCCACACTCAACAGCGGCAGGAAACTGTTGGTGTTCGCCGATTCGATGGCCTCGATTTTCGCGGTGGATCCGGACACGCTGGACATCGTGTGGCAGGAGGCCGCGAGGATTTACGAGACATCGATTATCACCGGCTCCATCAGCTACCACGACGACCGCCTGTTCATACCCGTGTCGTCCTACGAGGTGGCGGTATCGGGCAGCCCCACCCACATCTGTTGTAAATCACACGGTGGCGTCATCGCCCTGGACGCCCGCAATGGCAAACACCTGTGGGAGTGGCACGGCACAGCGGACGCTACCGTGCAGGGGAAGAACGCCGACGGCATGGACCTGTACGGACCCTCTGGCGTGAGCGTGTGGAGCACACCCGCCGTCGATGCCAAACGCAACCGTATCTACATTGGCACCGGGGAAAACCTGTCCCACCCGGCCACCGACACCTCCGATGCCATCATCGCCCTGGACATGGACAGCGGCGAGCTGGCCTGGCGTTTCCAGGCTATACCCGATGACGTATGGAACGCGGCCTGCCTCAACAATGGCGCCAACTGCCCGGAAAATGCCGGGGGGGATTTTGACTTCGGCGCATCCGTTATCATCGCCGAGTTACCTGGCGGGGGAGAAGTATTGCTGGCGGGACAGAAATCCGGCGATGTGTTTGCCCTGGATTCGGACCCGGCCGGCACCGATGGCAAACTGCTGTGGACCAGGCGCATCAGCAATGCCGCTATAGGACCCTCATTGGCGCAGACCACCACCAATGGCGGTATTCACTGGGGCATGTCCCTGTCTGGCGAGCACCTGATCGTGGCCGCCTCGGACCCGGAGCGGAACCGGCCACAATACGTACCCAATCCCGGGCTGCATGCCCTGAACCTGTCCGATGGCGAGGTAATATGGAATCAGCCGGTGGAGAGGGGCTGTTTTATCGCCGAAGAAAACAAACCGATGGTAGGCCTGCTGAATATGCGCGCCGGCAAAAAACCGGACCTGGACGAGCTCTACCGCTGCTCGTTCTATTACGGCCTGTCAGCGGCAATCACCACAACACCGGAGCTGGCTTTCAGCGCCGGGCTGGATGGTGTGATCCGCGCCTATGACATCGACACCGGCGCTATCCTGTGGCAAACCGAAACCGCCAAACCCTTTGCAACGACCAACGGTGTCACCGGCCATGGGGGCGCCATCGATGTCGGCGGGCAGGTGATAGCGGATGGCTGGCTCTATGTACAGTCCGGCTACTCCATGTTCGGGCAGTTGCCGGGGAATGTGTTGCTGGCCTATAAGGTGAAAGATACGGACTAGTACCCCTTCATGGTGATGTCAAGAGTGGCCTAGAAGCTAGACTGGACCCGGAAACCCTGGCGAAAACCCGCCCTTTTAACATGGTGACCATAAACAAATGGATCAATTCGAGAGCACTTACCAACGCGCCTGTGAACGCAAAGGCGGGGAAGCACAACTTAAAAAACTGCTGCCGAAAGTACGCAGCCAGCGAGCACTTGCAGGCACCAGGAACGACCGCTGGCTGGCCGAGATGACCCGCTGCGTTTTCCAGGCCGGCTTTGTTTGGCGGGTGGTGAACAACAAATGGGATGACTTCGAAGAAGTGTTCTTCGGCTTCCCCCCTGAAAAAATCGTGATGCTGAGCCCGGACCAGATCGACCGCTTCGCGCAAAACCCCAGGATCATTCGCAACCGACAAAAAGTCCTGGGGATCCAGGCCAACGCCCATTTCATTCTGGACGTGGCGAAAGAACACGGCAGTTTCGGCAAGTTCATCAGCCGCTGGCCATCTGAGGATTTGATTGGCTTGTTTGCCTATATGAAAAAACACGGTGCCCGGCTGGGCGGCATGACCGGGCAGCGGGTGCTGAGGAATATGGGTGTGGATACGTTTGTGATTACCCCGGATGTGGTGCGGTGTTTGCAGCGGGCGGGGGCGGATATCAAGGACAACCCCGGCAGCCAGCGGGAGTTGCGAGTAATTCAAGCCATGTTCAATCAGTGGCGTGAAGAGTACCACCTGCCATACAGTCATATCAGCCGGATTTGTGCATATTCTGTATAGGGGGCGGGGTATAAGCTCTGCCCGCCAGGCGCCGGGGATTAACAAAGGTATTGTGAACTGCATCACAGGTTCACAACGGGTATTACCCAAATCGGGACATCCCGGCAAGTAAATCAAGGACGAAATCGATTAAACTAGCGGGAAGCCGGTTGGGGTTATAACTGGCACATCTGGATCAGGATGTAAGCATGTCTTTATATAAGCAACTCTGGCTGGCAATCATCATTCTGCTGACCGTGGTGTTCGCCGGCAGCTTTGCGGTGAGCAGCCTTTCCGTCAAATCCTACCTCGAGCAACAGTTGGGGATGCAGAATGCGGTTTACGCGCTGGCGTTGGTATTCCTGATCGCCATGATCGTGGCGGGCTGTGTTGGCAGTTACCTGCTAAAAATCATCCTGCGACCACTGGATGACGTGGTAGAGCAGGCCCGGGCCATTGGTGACCGACGTTTCATTACGATCGCCGAGCCATCCACCAGGGAATTCAAGCAGGTTGTCACTGCCATGAACAGCCTGTCGGACCGTATCAAGCAGACGCTGAGACAGGAGGCTAAACGCCTTGAAAAGTGGCAGCGTGAGGCACACATTGACAAGGTGACAGGGTTGATGAATCGCGAGTCTTTTATAAAGACACTGGATGCAGCCTTGCAGAGCGACGATGTCAACTCCACGGGCAGCCTCAGCCTGATCCGGCTGGCCGGTCTGACACAACTCAACCAGACTTATGGCCGCAAGGCGATCGATGGCATGCTTGCAGACATAGGTCACGCCCTGAATTGCATTGTCATCCAACACAGCCGGTGGGCCGCATCGCGCCTGAACGGGTCTGACTTCGCATTACTCGCGCCCCGCGCTATGGAGCCGGCAGATGCAGCGCGTGAAGCACAACAGGCAATCCAGGAGATTCTGGAAAACCGCAGCATGCATGGCAAGGTCAGACTACCGGGCGCGGCCACCCTGTTTACCCACGGCGAAGCCATCGGTGAACTGCTGACCCGCCTCGATGGTTCCTTACTCAACGCTGACCAGGAAGGCGAATCGCGCATCAATGTCGCCAACAGGGGCGATATCCAGCTAACGACGGTGCGGGAGCAGATGGCGCGCTGGCGCATCATCTTCGAGCAGGCATTTCACCAGCACAGGTTCTCTTTGGCCTCCTACCCCGCTATAGACGCGGAAGGCAACCTTCTTCACCTTGAATCACCGGTAAGGGTGGAGGTAGAAGGCAAACTGATAAGCGCAGGGCAGTTCCTGCCCTGGATCAACCGGCTGGAATTGTCTGGCGAACTGGACCGGCACGTAGTCGACCTCGCCCTGCGGCTGATCGAGAAAGGGGGACGACCGATCTGTATCAACCTGTCGATCGCCTCGGTTGTCGACGCCGGCTTCCTCCCCTGGCTGAGTGATCGCCTGTCTACGCACGCTGATGCCGCGAGTCAATTGTGGGTGGAGGTGTCAGAATCCGTGGCGATGCGCCACTTCACCAATTTCAAAAGCCTGTGTATGCGGGTTAAAAAGCACCAGTGCAAAATCGGTATAGACCATATGGGGCACCAGCTTTCCGAGTTGGGGCGGCTGCATGATGTCGGCGTGGACTACCTGAAAATCGATACGAACTTCATACACGACATTCACAATAATGTGGCTAATCAAACGCTGCTACGCAACCTGTGCACCGTGGGCCACTCTATAGGGGTCATTGTCATTGGCGAGGGTGTTCGCACCCCGGAAGAATGGGCGATGCTGAAGGAAGTCGGTGTGGATGGGGCTACCGGCCCCGGTATCAACATGGTCAACATGGTCAACATATAAGCTGATCTGTGAACATGTTCACACATTGAGTTGATATGGCCCCAAAAGGGGTCTCCAAATACTGCTATGACCATCTTTATGAGTCAGACTATAATGCATGTTAACGTTAATCAAAATAGAACAGGAGGACGGAGCCATGCCACCGGATAAAGCCCTGTTTGGGTCGCGCGACACCAGCCCTGGTACTTCCGGGATTAACGATGTACCCGCCAAGAAATATATGGGCCAGGAGAGGCGCCGCGTAGACCGCCGCCAGAGCGCAGATCGGCGCGGCGATGTTCGCTTCGAAGTGAACACCAGCGACAGGCGGCAAAAAGATGGTCGCCGCGACAGCGACGCCGCCCTTAAATTCTGGTAAGCAGACTCCCGCAGCCCTAAGCCGTCACTTGCTGGCGAACCAGCACATGACTGGCAAACACCATGGCGCTCAGCAATAACACAGCGCCACCCTGATGCGCCGCTGCCACGGCCACCGGCACATGCAGCAACAGTGTGCTGATCCCCAGAGTCACCTGCAGCAACAATGCCACCACCAACAGGCCCACACCCAGTCTCGCATGGCCCCCGACGGCGCTGCGATACACCAGAAAGGCAAAGCCGTTAAGCAGGACAAATAGCAGGTAGGCAAACATCCGGTGATTGAACTGGATGGTGGTGATGTCCTCGAAGGCATCCAGCCAGCCCGGCGTTCCCGCGTAGAGCCCGCGGGGGATGAACGAATCCCCCATCAGGGGCCAGGTGTCGTAGGCAAAACCGGCCCGCGTGCCGGCCACCAGGCCACCGGAAAGAATCATCAAATACACCAGGGCCACCAGCGCCAGTGACCAGCGGGCATAGCGCCCGGCCGCCTGATCGCGCACGCTCTGTGCGGGGAACAGCAAGTCGAAGGCCACCCATAACATATAGCCGTAAATGGCAACCGCCACACCCAGGTGGGCGGTCAGCCGGTACTGGCTGACGTGCGGGTTGTTGACCAGACCACTCTTGACCATATACCAGCCCAGCAGCCCCTGCAGGCCACCCATAAAGAACAGGATCACCAGTTTGGGCATCAGGCCGGGTCGGACACGGCGCCTGAACGTGAAATACAGCATAGGCAGCAGGAAGAGAATGCCGATCAGCCGCCCCAGCACCCGGTGCAGGTATTCGTATATAAAAATAGACTTGAAGCCATCCAGGCTCATGCCCTGGTTGATCTTCTGGTACTCGGGAAACTGCTTGTACTTCTCGAAAATTTCCAGCCAGGCCTGCTCCGACAGGGGCGGGATAATGCCGATCAGTGGCTTCCACTCCACCATGGAAAGGCCGGAGTGGGTCAAGCGCGTGACGCCGCCCAGCACTATCATGCCAAAAATAACCGCCGCGCAGAGAATAAGCCAGGCGGCAATCTGCCGGTCGTAATGTAGTTGGTGAGTTACTGACATGGTCTGTGTATTGTATCGTTTGCTATAAGTGGGGGCGGGATAATACCTGAAATCTCCCAAAGAAACTGACAATCACAGCAAAGCTACTTGCGCGAAAAGGGTGCGCACGGCGCTCAGGCACGACTACCTCACGTTGGCTCATTTTCTTGCTGCTTTAAACCTAGAAACCGCAGTTGGATCACGAAAGTCTGCACAAGCTCTTGATGCACCTGGTTAGGGTTTAGGTGAGCGTGGTAGATTCCGCTGCTTCCGGGAGTTTTTTGCCTTGCTCAGTTAGGATAGAGCATGCCTTTGCAAGGCAAAAAACTCCCGGAAGCAGCTACCTGTGGCAGTAGGTAGTGCCCGTCCGGAAACTCACCTTATTGTCGTCCCCGCGCAGGCGGGGATCCAGCAAGCCCTTGATGTTACTGGGTTCCCGCCTGCGCGGGAATGACGGCGAAGTTAGCAGTGCGGCGTTTCCGGATGCGCACTAGGTAGCTGTGCTATGCGGATGAAGCCACTTGAGGGCGTGGGGTTCCAACCGAAAGTGGCTTCATCTGCATCGCGCAGCGGGATTCCCGCAAAACGCCTCGTATTAGAAATTCATCTCCGGCACGTCATCGGGCACCAACAGTTCGCCGGCGGTCAGGTTCACAATTTCTTCAATGGTGACACCGGGTGCCCGCTCGCGCAGAATAAATTTCCCGTCCTCAATATCCAGCAGCGCCAGATCGGTCAGTACGCGTTTAATACATCCCTTGCCGGTCAACGGCAGGGTGCATTCACTCAGCAGCTTTGAATCACCGTGCTTGGAGGCGTGGGTCATGGTGACGATGATATTGTCAGCACCGGCCACCAGGTCCATCGCGCCGCCCATGCCCTTTATCAATTTTCCGGGAATCATATAGGAGGCGATATTGCCCTGGCAATCCACTTCAAATGCGCCCAGCACCGTCAGGTCCACATGGCCACCGCGGATCATGGCGAAAGACTCCGCGGAAGAGAACAAAGAGGCTCCGTTTGCCATCGTCACGGTTTGTTTGCCGGCATTGATCAGGTCGGCATCCACCTCGTCATCCAGTGGGAAAGGCCCCATACCGAGCAGGCCGTTTTCTGATTGCAGCATAACGTCCACATCATCGGGAATGTAATTGGCGGCCAGCGTGGGAATGCCAATACCGAGGTTAACGTAGTAGCCGTCATGAAACTCCTGCGCGACGCGTTGCGCCAATTGTTCTCTGGTCAAAGCCATTGCCAATTTCTCCTATGCGCTGCGCACGGTGCGCTGTTCGATGGTTTTTTCGAAAGTGCCCTGGATCAGGCGGTTGACGTAAATGCCGGGCAGATGAATTTCATCCGGATCCAGTTGCCCCACCTCCACGATTTCCTCCACTTCCACCACGGCTATTTTGCCCGCCGTAACCGCCATAGGGTTAAAGTTGCGGGCTGTCTTGCGGAACATCAGATTGCCATAACGGTCGGCCTTCCAGGCTTTGGCGATAGAGAAATCTCCCTGAATAGCCTCTTCCAGAATGTAATGGCGACCGTTGAACTCGCGCACTTCCTTGCCTTCACCGACCGGCGTACCGTAACCGGTGGCCGTATAAAAGGCGGGGATGCCCGCACCGCCGGCGCGCATTTTCTCCGCCAGCGTGCCCTGTGGCGTCAGCTCCACTTCCAGTTCACCACTCATCATCTGCGCCTCGAACATGGCGTTTTCCCCGACATAAGAGGCGATCATCTTTTTGATTTGCTTATCGATTAGCAACACACCCAGACCGCACTCATCGGTGCCGCAGTTATTCGATGCGATAGTCAGGCCCCTGGTGCCCTTGCGCCTGATTTCCGCGATCAGGTTTTCCGGGATACCACAAAGGCCGAAGCCACCTGCGACAACGGTCATATTATCTTCCAGACCGTCTAAAGCCTCTTCGTAGCTGCTCAGTACCTTGTCGAAACCGGACATGCTTGTCTCCTTCGTATAGACCGCAAAGCGCGGTAGGGGAAAATGCGGCGAGCGAAGATTATCACTCCACCATTTTGATCGCCAGGGGCTCATTGGCATCGAAGTGTATATCCCGCTGCGGGAAGGCCACCACAATACCCGCCTCATTAAAGCGACGATTGATCTCCAGCCTGAGGTCACTGGCTATTATGATGCGCTGCTCCAACTGGTCCAGGAAAAAACGCAAGCTGATAAGCAGGCTATCGTCACCAAATTCCTCAAAGGTGATGATGGATTCCGGCTCCTCCAGAACCAACGGGTGCTCCAGCGCCACATCGCGCACGATGGCCATCGCTTTATCCATATCCGAACCATAGGCCACCCCCACTTCCAGAATTCTCCGTGTCACCTGGTCCGACAGTGACCAGTTCAACAACTGGTTAGTGATGAACTCCTTATTGGGAACCAGTAATTCACGTCTGTCGAAGTCTCGAACCGTGGTCGCCCGCATGTTGATTCTCGTCACTTTACCCGAGACATCACCCACGGTTATCGTGTCACCCACACGGATGGGCTGCTCAAACAGGATGATCAAACCACAGATAAAATTGGCCACGATCTCCTGCAAGCCGAAACCGATACCAACGCTCAGGGCGGCGACCGCCCACTGAATCTGCCCCCAACTACCCCCCAGCATACCCAGTACGGAAATTATCAGCACAGTGGTCGCGCCATACTGGAAGACCCGGGTAGCCGCATAGGCCGAGGCGGGGCGCACATTGGCTCTTTGCCTGAGCAGAATCTCCAGCAAGCTGGGAATGCGCCGCAACGCCACCCAACCTATAATCGCAATTGCCACAGCCGAGAACACGTCTCCCAGGGAGACCGGGACCGGCACTTCCCGCCCGTCTACCATCCCCGTTTGATGCCACAATTCCACCGAATCCAGAATACTCAATGCCGGAAACACTTCGACCCAGATCAGGGCTATGCCGGCAAGCCCCGCAAATAGCGTCAGGACGTTTAACAGCCTGGTGCCTTCGTCGCTGAGCAGATCCGGGTCACTCTCGAGAAGCTCATCCTCAACGCTTATTTCACCCTCCTCCTGGCTGGCTTTGGCGTGCTCCTGCCGCATATTAAAGGTCATTCGCCGTCGGGTCAGGCGCAACCAGCGCAGGCCCAGTTCATGAAATATCAACACCGAGCTGAACAAAACAACCGTCTCGATCAGGAGCAGGGCGAACTCCCGGGCGGTGTAGGTGTATCCAAGTAGCACAGCGACAGTGGCCCCCAGCGGCACCCAGACCAACAGTACGCGTACCAGCCTGCCCCAAAAGGAGCCTTCCCGGGGAGTTCCGTCACTAATCATCTTCTGCATTTTCCCCTGGACAAAATTGGGGAGCAGTCGAAAGAACTGCGCTATCGAGAGCAGGACGGCGATAATCGCCAGCGCACCCAGGGGACCACCGACTTCCCGGGGATAGAGCTCTATACATAAGGTAAACAAAAATACTGATGGCAGAAGCGTTTGCTCCAATCTGGCGATGCGGCGACAGAGTGTGGCGGTACGTCTTGCCGGCCAACGGAAGTGCGCATCAACAAGGCCTTTGGGGAGAAGGGTCATGCGCAGGAATTCCAGCCCCCAAAAATATATCGCCGTGCGCACCGACGCCATATACAAGGCCATGGCCAATTCTGATTCTCTGTCCTGCACCTCAAACAGCCAGGCGACGGTAGACAACAACAGGGGCCATTTCAGTGACAACAGCAGTGACAGGCCCAGAGCGTGCATAGTGCTGGAAAAGTGATCGCTGAGCACGTAGCCGACCTGCCGCCCGGTGGCGACCAGTCGCCGGTACAAAAGAGGGCCAAAATAAACCAGGATCAGGACCATAAGTATCGCCACAGAGGTCAGGGGCTGTCGCACTATTTCCCCCGGTAAGTTCTGCAATACACGAAGCCATCGGCCCGGAGCGAACACCTCCGCCATCTGGGCTGGCAGTCCACCCCCGCGGAACACGGAAAACGTCCCACGGGACGGAATCCACAGCAGGCGCTGCGAGATGAAATCACGATAATGCTCAACCACCACGGCGTAGCGGCGCAATGTAGCGTCCATATCTCCCAGGGCTGAGGCATAGGTATTTTCCAGATCCACCGCCTGGCGCATTGACACGCGGCGATTTTGTACTAATTCAGTCAGGTCGTCGCTGATCCTGGCCGCAGTCGGTGCTTCCAGGTCCTGCACCAGATGGGCGACGTACTTGGGCGAATCGCGCAACTGGCGCCGCTCGTCCTCCAGTTCGACCTGCCGCATGCTGGATTTCGTTATATCTTGCGCAATGCTGGATATTTCTTTTTGGGACTCACGGCGTCCTGGCAACTGGGCCTGCTGTTCACGCAGGATTTCACCCACAGCCGTGGTCATACCGAGTATTTCCAGTTTGCGCTCAATTGACTTCAGGCCAGTCTCGAGCTGATCTGCAAGATTTCGGGCAACGGTTTCACGCTGGCGAATATCCGCGATGGCGTCACCGAGTTCGCCAAAAGATGCAGTGAGTTCAGCGTTTTTGTCCGCCAACTGCTGCACCAGCTCATGCTTACCCTCGGTGCCGGCCAGTACCAGCTCTGCTTTAGCGCGAGCCTGGGCCGCTTTACCCTGGCGCAATTCACCGGCGCGCTGTTCCTCTGTTTGTATACGCTTTTTCAGTATATCGGTATCGTAGCGAGTCTGGTCGAGTTGCGCCTTGAGCAAGTCCAGCCACATGGGTTGGCTCAGCAATTCTTCATCCAGTGCCGTCCTTTCCATAGCGGCACTGGCCAGTTGCGCCTGCGCCAACCAGGCGCGAGCCTCGTCTTCACTGCCGCCCTCTAGTTTTTTGTTCATCAAGCCCAGCTGTGACTCCAGTTCGGTCGACAGCCCTACCAGTTCGGTTACACGCTGGCGAATCTCAGCGGGGCGGCCCGGCATGGCATCTATATCAGCCCGGATGTCCGCCAGCTGCCCTCCCTTGGCATCCAACTCCGCCTTACCCACCTGGATCATTTGCTCCAACTCTTGCAACGAGGCGGAGGCTACTGCCTTGTCGTCCTGCTCTGGCGCATCTCGGGCCCCGGACAGCTCCTCCTGTATTGACTGGGCTTGCGCCGCGGCATTGGCACGGGCCAGCACAAAGTTATCGCGGGCTTTTTTATACTGTTTGATCCGCAGCAGGGCCGCACGGGTATCACTGTAAAACTTGAGCATGGATTCCCGCTGCGGGTCGTCCGCGGGTAAGCTTTCTGAAATATTTTTGACGGCCACGTCCAGCTCCGGCCCGGTCACGGTCGAATCCGCGGCCTGCCCCCAGGCAGTATTGGCGACCAAAAGCACCAGTAAAGCCAGCACTCTCAACATTGTTTGTTCCTCGATATTCACCTGCCCCGACAGCCGGGCCAGGCGCAACCATGCTCCGGTCACACTTTAACCGGGTTACTGGAAAGTGGCCAGCACCTCGCACTTTGTCCGCCGCGGCACACTAGGAGCCTGTCCGAGAATAGGAGCCTATTCTCGGACAGGCTCCTAGCGTAGAATGCGCCTCCACCAAACTCACAGCCCTCTCGCCCATGCCTCTATTACGACTTGACTCAGTTCACCTGCAATACGGCACCCAGGTCCTGCTGGACGATGTCAGCCTGAGCATTACCCGGGGGGAGAAACTGGGTCTGCTGGGACGCAATGGCACAGGGAAAACCACCTTACTCAAGATTCTGGCGGGGGAGCTGTCGCCGGATTCCGGAGAACGCTGGGTGCGGCCCGGTGTACACATTGCGCGCCTGCTGCAAACCCTGCCCGAGGCAGACCAGCTCTCGGTCTACGATGCTGTCGCCGCCGGATTGGCCGATGCGGGCCGCCTGCTGAGCGAGTACCACCAGCTGTTACAGGCCGACCCACCCGCCGACATGGAGCACCTGGCCCGGGTGCAACAACAACTGGAAGCGGCGGACGGCTGGCGGCTGCAGCAACGCGTGGAAACCACCATCAGCCAGCTGCAGTTACCGGCCGAGGCTACCATGGGAGAGCTTTCCGGGGGCTGGCGCCGCCGTGTAGCCCTGGCCCAGGTACTGGTCAGCGAACCCGACATCCTGTTGCTGGACGAGCCCACCAACCACCTGGATATCCCTGCCATACGTTGGCTGGAGGAGCAGCTGGCCAATTTCCCCGGCGCAATCATTCTTATTACCCACGACCGACGCTTCCTGCAGAACGTGGCCAGCAGTATCGCCGAGCTGGATCGGGGACACCTGACCCAATGGCAGGGTCACTACCAGGGGTTTTTGCGCCATCGGGAGCAGGAACTGCAGGCCGAGGAGCGTGCCAATGAACTGTTCGACAAAAAACTGGCCCAGGAAGAAGTGTGGATTCGCCAGGGCATCAAGGCCCGCCGCACCCGTAACGAGGGACGCGTGCGCGCCTTGAAGGTCATGCGCGATGAGCGCCAGAGCCGCCGGATGCGCACCGGCAGCGCCAGTTTCGCCGTTGAGGGGGCGGGACAATCGGGCAAAATAGTCGCCGAGCTAAAGGGCGTGAGCAAGCGTTTTGGCGAACAAATCATCCTGCAGAACTTCTCCACCATCATCCAACGGGGAGACCGGGTAGGTATCGTTGGGCCCAACGGGGCCGGTAAGTCCACCCTGGTAAAAATTCTGTTGGGGCAACTGCAGCCGGATGAGGGCTCGGTCACTTTCGGCAGTAAATTGGAGGTAGCCTACTCCGACCAACTCAGGGAACAGCTGGACCCGGACAAGAACCTGATAGACAACGTTTGCGGCGGCCAGGATTTCATCGAAATCAACGGCAAGCGTCGCCACGCCATTTCCTACCTGGGCGATTTCCTGTTTAGCCCCGAGCGGGTAAGAACACCGGTAAAAGCCCTGTCCGGCGGGGAGCAGAACCGAGCCATACTCGCCAAGCTGTTCAGCAAGCCCGCCAACCTGCTGGTACTGGACGAACCGACCAACGACCTGGATATCGAAACCCTGGAACTGTTGGAAGAAATCCTGCTGACTTTCGACGGTACCGTGCTGTTGGTAAGCCACGACCGGGACTTTATGGACAACGTGGTAACCAGTCTTTTAGTGCTGGAAGGAAACGGTGTGGTCAGCGAGCAGGCCGGCGGCTACAGCGACTGGGTGGCCCGGGGGTGGGGCGTTTGCTGGACAGTGTGGACAAACCCGCAGCGGCGGAGCCCAATGCCGAACCAGAAGAAGCGGCGGTGGCAACCGCCCCCACGAAAAAGCGCAAACTGTCCTACAAGGACCAACGTGAACTGGACAGCCTGCCGGGGCAGATTGAGAAACTGGAGCAGCGCCAGCAGAATCTGGAAACCAGCGTGTCCCAGCCGGATTTTTACCAGGGGGATCACGCCGAAGTAGAGAAAACTCTCGGCGAACTCACTGGACTGCAGGCGGAACTTGAAGCTGTCTTTGAACGCTGGGCGGAGCTGGAAGGGAAACTCTAGTGTATGTGGCGGATACGTCCCGCTTCTTCCGGGCATTTTTTGCCTTGCTCAGTTAGGATAAAGCATGCCTTTGCAAGGCAAAAAACGCCCGGAAGCAGCTACCTGGTGCCCATCCGGAAACTCACCTTATTGTCATCCCCGCGCAGGCGGGGATCCAGTAAGCTCTTGATTTTCATAGATTCCCGCCTGCGCGGGAATGACGATCCTAGAAAATATCGGCGTTTCCGGATGCGCACTACCTACAGCACCCCGGCTACAGCATCTGCCAGGTAATCAATATTGCTCCCATTGACGCCCGCCACATTGATGCGCGATGAATCCAGCATATAGACACTGTACTCCTCCCGCAGGCGACGCGTCTGGTCCACACTGAGCCCCAGAAAGGAGAACATACCTTTTTCCCGCTGGATAAAACTGAAATCCCGATCGCTGACGGTTTGCAGCTTTTGCACCAGCGTGCTGCGCAGGCCGTTAATACGCTCGCACATGCCCACCAGTTCGGTACGCCACAGTTCCCCCAGTACATCATCCGACAGAATGCGTCCGGCCAGCAGTGCGCCGTGTGCCGGCGGCATGGAATACACGCGCCGCGCCGCTACCATGCCCTGACTGACTAATGCCCGGGCATTTTCCTCGTCGCGACAGACAAAAATAGTGGCCCCGGTACGCTCCCGGTACAGGCCCATATTTTTGGAGCAGGACGCAGCGATGATGACCTCCGGCAGGCGCGACACCAGCAGGCGCAGACCGGCCGCGTCCTGATCCAGGCCATCCCCCAGCCCCTGGTAGGCAATATCAATAAACGGCATAAAACCCTGCCGCTCCGCCATATCGGCGATCACACCCCATTGCTCAAGGGAAAGGTCCGCGCCACAGGGATTGTGACAGCAGCCGTGCAACAGCACGACATCTCCTGCTGCCGCCGCTTTCAGGTCGGCCACCATGCCATCAAAATCCACCCCGTGGCTGGCGGGCTCATAGTAGCGATAGGTCTCGAATTTGAGCCCGACACTGCCCAGCAGGGGGATGTGTACCGGCCAGGTGGGGTCGCTGACCCACACCCGCGCTCCGGGCGTCGCCGCATTGATAATCTCCGCGCCGATGCGCAGTGCACCGCAACCCCCCGGGGTCTGCACACTGCTTACCCGGCCATCGGCCAGGGCTGTGCTGTCACCCCCAAGAACCAGGCGCCGTATGCCCCGGTTGAAGGCTTCGTCCCCCGCGGGAGGCATATAGGCCTTGCTGACTTCCTGCTCAACCAGAGCGCGCTGTGCCTGCTGCACCGCCTCGAATACCGGGCACAGTCCCTGTTCATCCATGTAAATGCCGATGGTGAGATCAACCTTTTGCGGGTTGGGGTCCGCCCGGCACACGGCGGCCAGGCCGAGAATGGGGTCGGCCGGCAGTTGTTCCAGTTTATCCAGCATGTGTCTACTCCTTTGAATCCTGTAATGCCTGTGTTGGCGGTAGTGGGTGGCCGTATCGAGTGACGGGTTACATCTGAGCCAGCAGTTCGGTCAACAACTGCCAGAAAGGTGCCACGGTATCAATTTGCAGACGCTCCGTGGGTGAATGCGCACCGCGTATGGTCGGCCCGAAGGAGAGTATATCCAACTCCGGCTTCACGCTCTTCAGAATGCCGCACTCCAGCCCGGCATGGATCGCCTTCACCGCCGGCACATGACCGAACAGGCGCTCATGCAAGGCACTGGCCTGCGCCAGCAGCGGGCTGTCAAAATCCGGCTGCCAGCCGGGGTAGCCAACTACCGGCGTCACCGCCAGTCCAAATGCTGTAGCCAGCGCCAGCACTGACTGCTGCAGGGGTTGGCTCTGGTCCTCGTTAAAAAAGCGAAAGCTGGACTCCACAAACAACCGGCCCTCGCATAAACGCAAAATGGCGAGGTTGATACTTAAATCTACCAGATCAGCAGGCTGCTCCAGACTGTAGGCCTGGGCACCATGGGGGAAGGCGGCGACCAGATCGAAAACCAGACGGGAATCGTCGCCGCTCAGGGCACGCTCAAAATTGGCCGACTGTAAATCAAATGATAGTGCGCCATCAGCCGCGGGCAGATATCCCAGTATCCTGTCCCTGACTGCCTCGATGCGTGCGGCCAATTGCTCGCCACCTCCGGGGGCGCAGGCGAAACCGACACTCCCCTCTCGCGGAATAACATTGTGGGCCACCCCGGCGTCGAAGGACGCCAATTGCACCCCCTCTACCCCGAGCAGGCATTGCCCCAGCAGCTTGATGGCGTTGCCCAACTGCTCATGGATTTGTATGCCGGAATGACCGCCGGCCAGGCCTTTTACTGTCAGCGTCCAATGTTCAGCACCGGAGGGCAGGGCCTCCGTGGTAAAATCTCGGGTGAACTCCCAGCCCCCTCCGCCGGCGCAACCGACATACAGTTCATGCCAGTCCTCGGTATCCAGGTTCAGCATGCGCGTGCCGCTCAGCAGGGACGCATCCAGGTTGAGGGCGCCCCACAGCCCGGTTTCTTCATCGACAGTGAACAGCAGTTCCAGCGGTGGATGCACCACGCTGTCGTCGGTCATTAGCGCCAACGCGGCGGCGCAGCCCACACCATTATCGGCGCCCAGGGTGGTGCGGTCGGCGCACAGCCAGCCGTCGGTAACCTGCAGGGCCAGGGGCTGGGTGTCAAAATCGTGTTCCTTGTCCCCGGTCTTCACCGTCACCATATCCAGGTGGTTCTGGATAATCACCGTGGGACGATCCTCCATGCCCGTACTGGCGGCCACCGCCACCACCACATTTCCCTCCTCGTCCATACGCCAGGCATGCCCGCCCTGCTCGGCCTGATCGATAACGTACTGGCGCACGGCGGCCTCTTGTTTCGAGGGGCGGGGGATTTGCGTTATCTGGTAGAAGTGCTGCCACAGGTGGGCGGGATCGGTGGGGTAATTGTCCGGTTTCATCGTTAGACTCCGTGAACGGGAGGCGATTATAACCGAGCGAACGCAAGCGCGACCAGCATCTGCCCGGATGGCGCTTATCATAGGACAAAAGTGGCTACACCCAGCTGTTTCCGGGAGTTTTTTGCCTTGCTCAGTTAGCAAACGCATGCCTTTGCAAGGCAAAAGAAACCCGAAAGCAGCTTCCTACGGCAGCACTCAAAAGGCTTGAGTATGGCACCGCGTAGCTGTGTTAACCTGACGCAATTATTTTGGCCACCCCGGGCGCAACAGCCGCGTGAACAAGCACTACATCACTCCACAAAAGTTACTACAGGACTCTTTCGCCCTCGCCTGGCAGGTGTTCGAGAGCGGCTATCGACCCAACTATATTGTCGGCGTCTGGCGTGGGGGGACCCCCGTGGGTATCGCCGTACATGAGTTGCTCGATATTCTCGGGGTGGAATCGGACCACACCGCTATTCGCACCCACTCTTACAGTGGTATCGCCCAGCGGCAACAGCGGGTGCAGGTGGACGGACTGGACTACCTCACCGAACGAGTGAGCCATAGCGACGCCCTGCTCCTGGTCGACGATGTGTATGACACAGGCCTGTCGCTGGATCAGATCATCCTGGACCTGCAACAGGCATGCGGGGCCAACACACCCGAAATCCGCATTGCCACGCCCTGGTTCAAGCCCGACAATAACCAGACCCGGCGCACCCCCGATTATTTTATTCATCAAACCAGCGACTGGCTGGTCTTTCCTCACGAGCTGGACGGACTGGAGATCGATGAGATGCGGGACAACAAACCCGAGCTCGCCCCGCTCATGGACGCCCTTGAAGAGCGGCTAAGGCGGCGCTAACTGTCATAGTTCACAGAATTGAAAGGCACTTTTTACGCCACAATTGCGCCGCGAGGGTCTACACTTACCCATAGAAGTGATTAATCCCTGGCGGGGTGGACTATGAAAAGATTAGATGAAGACAAAATAAGCCTGGTGGAGTTTCTCCGCAGCATCAAATTTGCGCAGTCAAGCGGCGCGAACTCAAGTGTCGAGTGCCCCACGCACTTTGCTCATTTCAAACAGCATGCCCGCGCCGATCTGCAATTGACCGCTGAAGACTCGCAACTGATTCGCAGCGCCAACTAACAGCGCTGCGATGCTATCTCCTGCCCTACCGCTCTAACCGGTACGGGCAAACCGGAAAAACGTCATTCCCATTCAGATAATCGGTGCACATTGCGCACCATCAGCACCAATGCCTTCAGGAATCGGTCGCCACACGAACAAACGGCCTGATACTCGGGCTCTGGCAGATCGCCCAGCGCTGCTGGGGCTCAACCAGGTAATTACCTATCACCGCAAACACCAGTGGATTGAATGGAAAGCCCACGTGGCTGGCCATTACGGCCATATTGGTGACATAGCGGGGGTCGCCCTGGCATTTGGCGATGCCGGGCCCGACGATGCCGTCGGACTCACTGTACAGGGCCAAAACAGGCACCCGCAGCTGCCCGCCACGGTAGGTGTGGTTCACCCAGCGCTGCAGACCCTCTTCATCCACGTCGTTGTCGTAGAGGCCGCCCATAATACTGTACAGGGCAGTGCCTCGCGGATCGCCGTAGGGCGTACCCAGGGTAATGGCCTGGCGCACCCACTGGGGAAAGCGATGGGCCAGGGCCACGGCATAGAGACCGCCAAGGCTCCAGCCAATCAGGGTGAGTTTGCGCCCACTGGCCTCGAATTCCTCTTCTATCCTCGCGGCAATCACATCCTCTGTTTGCGCGCGGTGCTCCAAAAAATCGTCTATGTTCTGCGAGCGGACCTCAGAAGCATTGCGCCCCAGCCCCCAGGGTATGGCATTGTAGCCACGGTGGTTCAGGAACTTGCGCAGCTGGGAGGTTGAGCCATCGGCGCCCATGAACCCGGGGATAGTCATGATCGTGTGACCATCACCCTCGGGCAGGGTTCTGAGGATTGGACCCAGCAATGCGCTGCTGCCCATTTCCAGGATAACCCGACCCAGTTCCATGACACTGTGCCGCAATTTGGGGGGACGCAGGTCCGGGGTAAAACCCAGGGATGTTGACGCCATAAGGACTCCATGTGAATGATTCACCTTCACATTGTGGCGATTCTGGTGACAGGAATACAGTGAAACCTGAGCAGTGCGGTTCAATAATTCATGCTAAAATTGCGGCCTTCAGAGGAATCTCCATAAACCTTGATCTACCCCAAGCCCAGTGACCCCTTGTGACCAAGCCCTTGTGACTAATCCCTTGTGACTACCCCCAGAGATACCATCTACGCCGACCCGCTGTCCGACACCGGCCTGTTCACCTTTGATGACAGCGTAGCCCGGGTCTTCCCGGACATGATAAAACGCTCCGTGCCCGGTTATCCCACCATCGTCGCCATGACCGGCCTGCTGGCGGGCAGATACGCCACCGCCGGCAGCAACTTGTACGACCTGGGCTGCTCTCTGGGCGCCTCCACCCTGGCCATGCGCCAGAATATCAAGCAGCAGGACTGCCGGATCATCGCTGTAGACAACTCCGCCTCCATGCTGGAGCGCTGCCAGAACATCATAGACACCGACTCCCGCAGCGAGAAGCACGACACCCCCGTATCCCTGACCTGCGCCGACCTGCAGGATGTGTGCATCGAGGACGCCTCGGTCGTGGTCCTCAACTTTACCCTGCAGTTCATTCCCAGGGAGTTGCGCGACAGCGTGATCCACCGCATATACCAGGGGCTGCGTCCCGGCGGCATCATGGTGCTGTCCGAAAAGGTGACCTTCGAAGACCCGCATCTGGACGAGCTGAATATCGACCTGCACCACCAGTTCAAACGTGCCAACGGCTACAGCGACCTGGAAATCGCCCAAAAACGCAGCGCCCTGGAAAACGTGCTGTTGCCAGAAACCCTGAACCAACACAAACAGCGTATAAGCCAGGCCGGCTTCAGCAGCTGTGACGTCTGGTTCCAGTGCTTTAATTTCGCCTCTCTCGTCGCCCTTAAATGATCGACTACCAGCCCCTGATTGAGCGCTGGCACGGCGGCGAACTGGATCGCTGGGCGCTGGTGCTGGAAGAGCAGATCGCCCTGGGCCTGTCCCGCAAGCGCTACGGTGACCTGGCGCGCTGGCTTGTGGTACTGGAGGAATTACCCGCACTGCAGGCAGACCGGATCCAACTCGACACGGCCCGTGTCGGCGCCGGCAGCGACACCCCGCTCGATGCAGCCACTACTTTCCAACTGCGCGAATCCCTGCAGGGCCTGCACCCCTGGCGCAAGGGCCCGTATGAACTTTTCGGCGTACATATCGACACCGAATGGCGCTCAGACTGGAAGTGGGACCGGCTGCAACACAAAATAGATTCCCTGCAGGGTCGCAGGATACTCGACGTGGGCTGCGGCAGCGGCTACCACTGCTGGCGCATGCTGGGGGATGGCGCCGCAGAAGTCATCGGTATCGACCCCGCCCCCTTGTTCGTGGTGCAGTTCCGGGCATTGCAGAAATACCTGCAGCGCGACAACATCTGGGTGCTGCCCCTGGGTATAGAACATGTGCCACCCAAGCTGCAGGCTTTTGACACCGTGTTTTCCATGGGCGTGCTCTATCACCGGCGCTCGCCCATGAATCACCTGCAGGAATTGAAAGACTGCCTCAGGCCCGGCGGGCAACTGGTACTGGAAACGCTGGTTATCGAGGGCGGGCTGGGCGATAGCCTGCTGCCGGAAGGGCGCTATGCGCGCATGGGTAATGTGTGGTTCCTGCCCAGCGCAGACACGCTGTTAAGCTGGTTGCGCAAGCTGGGGTTTGTCGATGCGCTGTTGGTGGATGTCACTGTCACCTCGACCGAAGAGCAGCGCTCGACTGACTGGATGAAGTTCCATTCCCTGGCCAACTTCCTCGATCCCGGGGACAGCAGTAAAACAATCGAGGGGTATCCGGCGCCGCGGCGGGCTATTGTTACAGCCCGCGTTGCAGGGGACTGGGTTACAGGGACCGAGGTATCGAGCCGTTAGTGGGCGGGGTCAGCCGCCTGGAGAGTGCATGCCCCACCCTAAGCGATCCGGGTAGCTGACTGCTTTGATGCCGCCCCGAAACAAAAGGAACCGGGTTCAGACTCCCGGCTTAATGCAAAGATTTCTCCGAGCGGTGCTCATGAAATACAAACTCAAACACCTCCCGATAATTTCGGGCAAAGTGGACATTGATCCCCTCACGCAAAAAATCAGGTAGCTCTTCAAAATCCCGGCGGTTGGCATGGGGCAGGATCAGTTCCATGATTTTGCTGCGCCGGGCGGCGATCACTTTTTCGCGGATGCCGCCCACCGGCAACACCTGTCCGGTCAGTGTCAGTTCACCCGTCATCGCCAATGGGCGTTTGATCCGTTCCCTGCGCGCCAGTGAGACCAGGGCTGTGGCCATGGTGATACCGGCGCTGGGGCCGTCTTTGGGTGTGGCACCCTCCGGCACATGCAGGTGTACCATGCTCATGTCGAAGAAATCCAGGTCGCAGCCGTAGTCCTTGAGATGGGCGATAACGTAGCTGTAGGCAATTTCCGCCGACTCCTTCATCACCTCCCCCAGTCGGCCCGTCATTTTGAAGCCGCGGTTGAGGGTGTGGACCTGGGATGATTCTATGGCAAGGGTGGCACCGCCCATGGTGGTCCAGGCCAGTCCGGTGGCCACCCCCACGCCGCGCAAGGGCTTCTCCGGCTGAAACGGCGGCATACCCAACAGGTCATCGATATCCTTTTTGCCCACTCGCAGCTTGTCTTGATCGTCCTCCAACATACGCACAATGGATTTACGCATGATACGGGCCAGTTGTTTTTCCAGAGTACGCACCCCCGCCTCCCGGCAGTAGGAATCGATCACGTACTTGAGGCCGGCATCGTTGATTTTTAGCTGTTCGTCACTGAGCCCGTGGCGCAGCATCTGCTTGGGCCACAGGTGTTTCCTGGCTATGGACAGTTTCTCCTGTGCCACATAGCCCGACAGACGCAGGGTTTCCATTCGATCCAGCAGGGGCCCGGGTATGGTATCGAGTTGGTTGGCGGTGCAAATGAACAGGACCCTGGACAGATCCACGCGCAAGTCCAGGTAGTGATCCAGGAACTCACTGTTCTGCTCCGGGTCCAGCACTTCCAGCAGGGCGGAAGCCGGATCGCCGTGGTAGGAGGCGCCGATCTTGTCTATCTCATCCAGCATAATCACCGGGTTGGCAACCTGCACTTCCTTCAGGGCCTGGACGAACTTGCCGGGCATGGCGCCGATATAGGTGCGCCTGTGCCCCTTGATCTCGGCCTCATCGCGCATGCCGCCCAGGCTGAAACGGTAAAACTTGCGGCCCAGTGCATCTGCCACCGAGCGGCCTATGCTGGTCTTGCCCACCCCGGGCGGGCCCACCAGCAGCAGAATGGAACCGGCGATCTCACCCTTGAAGGAACCCACCGCCAGGAATTCAAGGATACGGTCTTTCACATCCTCCAGGCCCTCGTGATGTTCATCCAATACAGTGCGCGCATGTTTGAGTTCCAGGTTGTCCTCAGACAGCACTCCCCAGGGCACCGAGGTGGCCCAGTCCAGGTAGTTGCGGGTGACGCCGTATTCGGGAGAACCCGTTTCCAGCACGGACAGCTTGTGCATCTCCTCCTTTATGCGCTTGGCCGCGGCCTCCGGTAGTTTGAGGTCCACGATACGCTCCTCGAACATCTCCGCATCGGAGGTCCTGTCGTCCTTGGAGATGCCCAATTCCTTCTGGATGATTTTTAACTGCTCGCGCAGGAAAAATTCCCGTTGCTGATCCGATACCTTCTCGTTGACCTGGCTGGTGATCTGCCCCTGCAACTCGGCGACCTCGCGCTCCTTGCGCAGCAGCGTCAGTACTTTCTCCATACGGGAACGCAGAGGCAGGGTATCCAGTATTTCCTGTAGTTGTTCGCCGGAGGCTGTGGTCAAGGCGGCGGAGAAGTCCGCCAAAATGCTGGGCTGGTTGGGGCTGAAATTGGCCAGGTATTGTTTCAGCTCTTCGCTGTACAGGGGGTTGAGACGTAGCAGTTCCTTGATTTCCTTGATCAGGGCCATGGCGTAGGCCTTGATCTCGTCCGAGTCCCGGTCGCCCTGGCTGCTGGGATATTCCACCTGCACCAGGTAGGGCGGCTTGTCACTCAACCAGCGCACAATGCGGAAGCGCTTGACTCCCTGCGCCAGGAACTGTCCCTCTTGATCCGTCGCCAGCGGCGGACGGTGCAGGCGCACCACGCAACCGATTTCCGGAAACTGCCTGGGTTGCACCCCCTCGGGGTCGATCCGGTCCACATAAGACAGCCCGATCAGGCCGTGACCGGCCTCACCCAGCGCGTCCAGTGTGCTGCGCCACTCCCGGGGGTTAATCCCCACCGGCTGGACCTGCCCCGGGAAGAAGGGGCGATTGGGTACGGGCATGAGATACAGGGTATCCGGCAGAACATCATCGGCCACCGCCGGCGCCTGCGACCCTTCGTCAGGGGCTACCACTTCATCTGCGTCTACCGGTTGTTCATGCTCACTCATCGCGATCCAGACCTTTTTGCCATTCATTACAGTCAGTTCTATATGAGGGCTGACAGCCAGTTTTCAACCGTAAGTACGCCCCCGCCCTTACTACAGCACCGCCTGTGACGGTATAATTTCACCCCTGGGAGCAATTTATATCCTACGAAGTTAGACCACACGAGGGAGACACAGTGCCTATCGATCAGCTGTCCACCAACGAACTGACAACACAACTGGAATCCCTGCAGGAACAGTACAGTGAGCTACAGAACCTGAACCTTTCGCTGGACCTCACCCGCGGCAAGCCCGGCGCGGAGCAGGTCGCCCTGTCCAGCGCGCTGGACGGCATCCTGGACGGTAACTACCTGGCGGCGGACGGCACTGACACGCGCAACTACGGCGGTCTGGACGGACTGACAGAGGCAAAGACACTGTTCGGCGCGGTACTCGGGCTCCCCCCCGAGGAAACCCTGGTCGGGAGGTAACTCCAGCCTGACCCTGATGTACAACACGATTGACTTCGCTCTCAGCGAAGGCCTGCGCGGTCCGGAGTCCGCCTGGGGCAACAGCGACACGGTGAAATTCCTGTGCCCCTCCCCGGGCTATGACCGGCACTTTGCCATTTGCGAGCACCTGGGCATCGAAATGATCACCGTGCCCATGCTCGACAGCGGTCCCGATATGGATGTGGTAGAGGCCCTGGTACAGCAGGATGATTCAATAAAAGGCATGTGGTGCGTGCCGCGCTTCTCCAATCCCACCGGCTGCGTGTACAGCGATGAAACAGTGGAGCGGGTGGCCCGGCTGGGGCAGATCGCCGCGGCGCATTTCATCGTGATGTGGGATAACGCCTATGCGGTTCACTCCCTGTACGATGACGCCCGGACGCTGGCCTCCATCCGCGACTACTGCCACCAGCATGGCACCATGGATAATGTGTTCCAGTTTGGCTCCACCTCCAAGGTCACTTTTGCCGGCGCCGGCGTGGCCTTCCTCGGCAGCAGTGTGGACAACCTGGCGGCCCTGAAGGCACATCTCGCCTTCCGGATGATCGGACCTGACAAAGTGAACCAATTGCGCCACCTGCGTTTTCTACGGGACCTCGACACGCTTGCAGCCCATATGGCGAAGCATGCGGCGCTGATCAGGCCCCGCTTCGAAAGTGTACTGCGCACCCTGGAACAAGAACTTGGCGGCACCGGCATGGGTAGCTGGCTATCACCCCGCGGCGGTTACTTCATTTCTTTCAACACCACACCGGGGCTGGCCAGGGAGGTGGTGCGACTGGCTGATGACATCGGTGTGAAGCTGACCCCCGCCGGAGCCACTTTCCCCTACGGGGAGGACCCCCAGGACAGCAATATCCGCCTGTCGCCCACCTTCCCCTCCGAACAGGACGTGCAGGCCACGGCGGACGCGTTTGTGGTGTGCGTGAAGCTGGCCTCGATTCGGCAGCGGCTGGAGCGGGCATAGACTGGGAATTCCCGGGACAGCTCATCGTGCCCCCGGAATCCACCGACTGGAAAGCGGCAAGGAAGTTACTGACATGCACGTTGGCAGGAATTCCTTTTCGATACCCCTTTTATTTGACCCGGCCTTCTCAAGAAGGCTTGAGCATGGTTCTCATATAAGCGGGGGGGTACTGGGTCATGCGCAAAATGCTGGATAAGAATTTTTGCTTCACATCAAATCCTTGCATAATCTGCTCCAGCCCGGGGTGCCTGATTTTGCCGGGATCATAAGCGCGTGCTGGAAAGATTTTTACCTCGCCACCGGGCTTCAACACCCGATGAAATTCCCGAAAAATATTTTCGAGAACGTCCTCATCGCCAATCCAGGCAAACAGTACATAACACGACAGTATCAGGTCGACAGATTCATCATCAAAGGGCAAATCATCTGCAAGAGTAGCAATGCCCTTCTCCAGACCTGGAGCATCATGGTTTATTTCCCCGCCTCCAGTGGCCTTGATCTTTACCCTGTCGAAAGGGCCAAGCTTGAACCCCTCCGCCAGTTTTGGATCGATCCCGTAAAAATCCACACCGGCACTGTGACATGCCTGGAACATGGAATCCGATACATAGGGCGTAAGCCCACACCCAATATCAAGGATGCACTGGCCCTGTAATTCGCTCAGCACTGTGGGCCCGGATTTATTATCAAAGAAAATATTCCGGTAGTAGAAAAAAGACCTTCCCGTACTGATTACAGGAAGCGAAAAGCTATTGTACGCTCGGGTAAAGCTGTCTATAACCCTAAAGGTCATATTTGCAATTGCTGGCTGGACTTTATCTTCTATCATAAAAACCCCCCGTTATTACCTGCTGCATTGAACCAGAAACATCCACTTAGCTTCAAGCTGCCGCTCGAGTGAAATATCAATAGGGATTATCCGGATCCAGGTCGAAAGTCTCCACCAGCCAGTCGAAGTACAACCCGCTGGACAGGAAGTCCAGGTAGATTTCATTGACCAGCGCAACCAGCTTTTTCACGCCGTACTCCACATCACCGTCCAGCACGTGCAGGGTCAGTGCCACGTCTCCACCGCGGTTATAGATCTTCAGTGCGACCTTATCGCGATCACAGCGGCGGTGATCCGGCAGCGCGTCATCCTGGCGCGCTTTGAGCCAGGCCTTGAATTCACGATACATGGATGATTTCGCGGGCACCGCCGGCAGTACACAGCTGATGCGCAGTGTCTGCTTCGCCCCGTCCCAGACCCACTGAAACAGCTGGTCCCGGTGCCACAACAGTCGAAACTCCGCACGGAGCCCAGGGCCCCCATGCCGGCTGAAACTCCTGAAAAATCCTCGCTCTGCGTATTCCTGCAGTAAATCTCCCAACCCGCTGCGCTTCTTCCATCAATGGGCCACGGCGCCAGTCCCGGGCTCTGCATTGAGGGATATTCCCGGCGGGAAATCCCTGGGTGAAGTGAACTCTTTCAGTGCCTGGCAGTTGATCAGGGTGGAGACCTTTTCATCGCGAGCCAGTTTGTAGGCTCGGGCCAGCGCCGCCCGAAAATCCTCGGGGGTGCGCACGTATTCGCCGTTGGCGCCCAGGCCCCGGGCCATCTGGTCGTAGCGCAGGTTCTCCTGGAACAGGTACATATGCATGGAGCGTGCGGAGCGCGCCGCGTTGGGCCATACACCCCAGGCGTTGTTGTTGTACACGATGGTAATGGTGGGCCAACCGTACTTGATCGCCGTGTCCAGTTCGAACAGGCTGTAGGCCATACCGGCATCGCTGGTAATACACACCGTCGGGGCGCCCTCGTAGCCCTTCTGTGGGCCGACACCTCGCTGCACCGCGGCGGACACGCCCATCATCATGGACATATCCGGCCCGATGGCACCGTACTGGTAGGCGGGCACAATCATCTGGCCGGGACGGTGGGCGCGCAGGTAGCGCCCGGCAAACAGGCCACTGGTCCAGCCGCCGCCACCGGTCACCACCGCCAGGCGATCATCGGTACCGGTATCGAGAAAGTGCTGGGTATCCCGTGCGATCACCGCCGGGTGCAAGTGCTCAGTCTGCTTGCTGTAACCCAGGCCCAGTTGGTAAACGTCTTCAATCTGCTTCTGGTAAGCCTGCTTCGCCGCGGCGATCTCATCCACCCAGGCACTGCGCTTCTTGCGCTTTACCGCATCAGCCAGCGCCTCCAGAAACAGGGCCTCGTCGCTCACCACACCCACATCCAACGGCCAGTTGCGGCCCAGGTCTTCCTGCTCGGGGTGCACACGCACCGCTTTGATTTCCGGATTGAAACGGTACTCTCCGGGACTCGGCATACAGTACTGTCCCACGAAAATCACCAGATCGGCACTGAGCAGGGCGTCTGGCGCCGTCATCACACACAGGCGATGCTCATCGGGAAACGCGCCGCGAGTAGGTCCGGACGTGGCCACAGCGATGTCATTGCGCTCGGCCACTCTGGCCAGCGCCTCCCAGCCCTGGCGCTGGAACACGCCCTGCCCCGCCACGATCAACGGACGCTGGGCCCTGTTGATTAACTTAACCACCTGCGCTATTTCGGCCGACCCCGGGTACGCCCGTGACTCGGAGCGATACTTGCTCTTGTCGTAGTAATCTTTCAGGTCCGCGGAACTCTTGAAACGGGCTCTGGCCACCTCCGCCGGGAAGTCCAGGTGCACCGGGCCCGGCACTCCGGACTTCAACTGCCGGAAAGCATAACCGCCGTATTCATGTACTCGGGAGGGGTCGATCAGGCGCTTCCCGTACTTCTTGATGCCGGTGGTCAGCGGCTGTTGGTAACCGGTCTGGATAAAGGCCTCGCGATCATCGCCGGCCATTTGCATGTTACTGGCCAACACCAGCAGGGGCGTGCGCGCGGAATTGGCCGCCGCGATATTCATGATCATATTGGTCAAACCCGGCCCCTCGGTACCGGAAGTGGCCGTCACCTGGCCGGTGGCGCGGGAAAAGCCGTCCGCCATGGCGCACATGGCTCCTTCGGAGCGACCACCGTAAGAGGGAATACCGGCGGCGGCCAGGGCATTGATCACCGTGTAATTCCCCGGACAACAAAACAGGGCTGCCAGCTCTTCCTCCCGACAGAGATTAGCGAATATCTGCGCCCCACTCATACCCCGCCCCTCGAATTTTCCCGGAGCGGCATCCTGGGCCAGGGAGTCGGTAAAGTCGCTGGAAATCCTGATGGACGGGATTTTTACGTCCCCCAGGCTGGTCGTTTCAGCGCTGAAAGCCTGGGCTGTTGCCCCCGCGGCAACAGCGGCACCGACACCCACAGCGGACTTGCGCAGGAAGTCCCTGCGTGAACCGGTGACATCCGCCTGCTCATGCAGTGACGGATCATCCGCCCGCAGCTGTTCACCTTGCTTATCCGTCTTGTCCATGGTGCTCTCCTTGCTGATTGTCAGGTCTTACTCATTGTCAGGTATAGGGGGGTACGTCGCTACTCGCCTTGAAGGCTTTGTATGAAGTTGACCAGGTCCCAGATAGAGTCATCACTCCCCAGCTGGGAACGCCAGGCGGGCATGGCCACACCCGCCCCATTGGCAATACTGTTAAATATATCCTGTTCGGAGTTGCCACTGTAGTAGGCCTCCGGGTCGGTCAGGTCGGTCGCGTCGGAAATTACGTCCATCTGGGCGCGGCCATCCCGGCCATGACACTCTGTGCAATACTGCAGGAACAGCTGCGCGCCACGAGCCACCGATGCATCATCGGCGGGCACGGGGTTGGCCGTTGCCTGAAACGTGCACAACATGCCCAGGCACAGCCCGGGAAGGACGTTGCTGAAGCTGGAAAAGGTGAAGAGTCTGAACCTCATATGAGTCACTCCCGGCAAAACAGAATAGTATTTCAACAAGATATTACAATTACTGCCGCGGCGCGACAGGGAGCTGGCAAAACGCGCCAGTCAAGACAGGCGGGGGGCGTTGCGGTGTTACTCCTCGCCGCCCTTCTGACCGGGAGGGATGCCGGCGAAAGGAAAGCTGGCGACATTGCCCGCGGAGGACCCGGTGTCGGAAATCTTGCCACTGCCTTCCTTGTCCACCTCATCGATGCGGATGATGGCCTGCAGGGGGATATAGCTGCGCTTGACCCCTTTGAACTCGTTCTTCAGTTTTTCCTCGCTGGGATCCACCAGAATTTGGGAACGCTCTCCGAATACAAACTCTTCCACCTCGATAAAGCCCCACATATCGCTCTGGTAGATCTGGCGGGCGAATATCTCGAACACCTGATTGCCGTTCTGGAAGATCACCTTGTAGACGGGTTGGTTTGCCATTATTTCCTCATGCGTTAGCTGGCCTGGCTGCGGGGCGTGACAGACGCCCAATTTCAGGGGGCGGCAATATTACCACCATGGTCGAAGAATACCAGCCTCAAGCGCCTATCCGCCGCGTACAACGCTAGGTTTGGCGCGCCTATCTCTGTATAATCCGCTGCCCTTTTTAATAGCATAGAACAAATTCGGCGAAGTAGCCGCCCCAGAGGCCCTGTGAGCAAAAAACTGTACATCAAGACCCATGGCTGCCAGATGAACGAATACGACTCGGCCCGTATGCGTGACCTGTTGCAGGAGAGCCATGACATGGTCCCCACGGACAGCCCGGAGGAAGCCGATGTATTACTGCTAAATACTTGTTCTATAAGGGAAAAAGCCCAGGAAAAGGTATTCCACCAACTGGGACGCTGGAAGCACCTGAAAAAGAATAATCCCGACCTCATCATCGGCGTGGGCGGCTGCGTGGCCAGCCAGGAAGGGGCTGAAATTGGCCGGCGCGCACCCTATGTGGACCTGGTATTCGGCCCCCAGACCCTGCATCGCCTGCCTGAAATGATTGACCAGCGCGGCCCCGGCGGCACCATTGTGGTGGATATCAGCTTCCCGGAAATCGAAAAGTTCGACAGGCTGCCCGAACCAAAAGCAGAGGGACCCACCGCTTTCGTGTCCATCATGGAGGGCTGCAGCAAGTACTGTACCTTCTGCGTCGTGCCCTATACCCGCGGTGAAGAGGTGTCCAGGCCACTGGACGATGTGATCGCCGAAATAGCGCACCTGGTGGCAGGCGGGGTGCGCGAGGTCAACTTGCTGGGCCAGAATGTGAACGCCTATCGCGGCGCCAGCCACGAGGGGGAGATAATCGATTTTGCCGAGCTGCTGCATTATGTGGCCCGCATTCCCGGTATAGAGCGCATTCGCTACACCACCTCACACCCGGTGGAGTTTTCTGATGCCCTGATCGACGCCTACGCAGAGATACCGCAGCTGGTAGACCACCTGCATTTACCGGTACAAAGTGGCTCCGACCGCATCCTGACAGCCATGAAGCGCGGGCACACCGTGCTGGAATACAAGTCAAAAATTCGGCGCCTGCGCAAAATTCGCCCAGGCATCAGCATCTCTTCGGACTTCATCATTGGTTTTCCCGGTGAGACTGAGGCGGATTTCGCCGCCACCATGAAACTGATCGAGGACATTGGCTTCGACACCTCCTTCAGCTTTATCTATAGCGCCCGCCCGGGCACCCCGGCGGCGGAGTTGCCGGACGATACAACCGAGGAAATCAAGAAGCAGCGCCTCAAGGTTCTACAGGCACGCATCGTTCAACACGCCCAGCAAATCAGCCGGCGCATGGTGGGCAGCACGCAGACCATTCTGGTAACCGGTGTATCAAAAAAGGATCCCGGGCAACTACAGGGCCGCACCGAGAATAACCGCGCGGTGAATTTTTCAACCTCGGACCAGGCCCTGATAGGGCAGTTTGTTACCGTGGAAATCGTCGAGGCCCTGCCCAACTCCCTGCGCGGTGTATTGCACGGTGGTTGACGCGTGCGAATTCCGGTATATCCTTATCCATAACAGTATTGCCCACAGCGGCGACAGGACACCTTGAACAGCGAACCTCCCCCCCAGCAGTCGACCCCACACTCGACTCAGCAAAGCCTCACTCTCGAACCCAATGACGCGCGTCACCTGGCCATGTTATGCGGCCAGCTGGACGGCCATTTACGCCAGATCGAGCAGCGCCTGGGCATTCGCATCAACTACCGGGGCAACCACTTCCAGCTCAGTGGTCCGGCGGTCAATGTGTCCACGGGTGAGCGATTGCTTGTTCACCTCTATGCAGAGCTGTGCCAGGGCGTTGACCTGAGCCCCGAGTCCCTGCACCTGCATTTGCAACAGGCGGGGCTGGAGCACCTGGCTGAGGCAGGCCAGGAAGCCTCGGTGGATGCCATCCGGATCATTCGCACCAAGCGCACCTCGATCAAACCCCGGGGTAAAAACCAACAGGGCTATGTGCGCGCCATCAAGCACAGCGATATCAACTTCGGCATCGGCCCGGCTGGTACCGGCAAGACCTTTCTGGCGGTGGCCTGTGGGGTCGAGGCCCTGCTCGAGGAGCAGGTGCGCCGCATTCTGCTGGTGCGCCCGGCGGTAGAGGCGGGTGAAAAGCTGGGCTTCCTGCCCGGCGACCTGAGCCAGAAGATCGACCCCTACCTGCGCCCGCTGTACGACGCCCTCTATGAAATGTTGGGTTTCGAGACGGTGAACAAGTACATCGAGCGCAACATCATCGAGGTCGCCCCCCTGGCATTTATGCGTGGGCGCACCCTGAACAATGCTTTTATCATCCTCGATGAGGCCCAGAACACCACCCGGGAACAAATGAAAATGTTCCTGACCCGGATCGGCTTCGGCTCCACCGCGGTAATAACCGGGGACACCACCCAGGTAGACTTGCCCCGGGGCACCCAGTCGGGCCTGACCCATGTCAGCAATATCCTGGACGACGTGGAGGGCATCGACTTCACCTATTTCGGCAATAAAGACGTGGTGCGTCACCCCCTGGTACAACGTATTGTCGAGGCCTACGACACAGCCGAGGATAATGCGGCTGAGCAGGACAAGAGCCAGCGATGAGTCTGTGTGTGGATATCCAGAGCGCCAGCACCGGGCCTGTCCCCAGCGAGGACGACATACGCAGCTGGATAGTGGCTACCCTTGCCGGCCTGACCCAGCGTGAGAAAACCGAAATCAGTGTGCGACTGGTGGATACCGAAGAAATGACGACCCTCAATCAAACCTACCGCGGTGTAGCCGGCCCCACCAATGTGCTGTCCTTTCCCTCGGATCTGCCCGATGAACTGCAATTGCCCCTGCTCGGTGATCTTGTCATCTGCGCACCGGTAGTGCGGGCGGAAGCGGCGCAGCAGGGTAAGAGCCTGACCGCCCACTGGGCCCACATGACTATCCACGGCACCCTGCACCTGCTGGGCTACGATCATATTGCAGAGAGTGAAGCGGCGACCATGGAAGCTCTGGAAAGCGCCATTCTGGCGCGCCTCGATTACCCCTGCCCGTATCAAGTCAACCTGCAGCAGGAGCATTCAGCGTGATGAGTGACGACCGATCTGGCGGCAATGGGGGCGAGAAGTCCTGGATCGACAAAATCGCGCTGCTGTTTTCGACTGAACCGCGCAATCGCGGCGACCTGGAAGACGTACTGGCTGTAGCCGCCGAGAACGAGGTTATAGACGAGGACGCCCGCAGCATCATGGAAGGGGCCATGCAGGTCAGTGACATGCAGGCCAGGGACATCATGATTCCCCGCGGGCAGATGGTGGTGATCAAGACTGAAACCACCCTGGAAGAGGTTCTGCCCCAGATTATCAGCGCCGCCCACTCCCGCTACCCGGTAATCGGGGACAGTTCCGACGACATTCTCGGCATCCTGCTGGCCAAGGACCTGCTACCGCAGATTCTCAGCGAGAATAACGCCGATTTCAAAATCGAGGACTTGCTCAGGCCCACCATGGTTGTACCGGAGAGCAAACGCCTGAATGTACTGCTGCGGGAATTTCGTGAGAATCGCAACCACATGGCGATTGTGATCGACGAATACGGCGGCGTGGCAGGACTGGTGACTATCGAGGATGTACTGGAAGAAATCGTTGGCGAAATCGAGGATGAAACAGACGTTGAGGCGGATCGCTTCATCCGCAAAATCAGCAGTGACGACTTTTTTATCAAAGCGCTCACCCCCATCGATGAATTCAATGAGTATTTCGACAGCGATTTCAACGATGAGGATTTCGACACGATCGGCGGCCTGGTCATCCAGGCGTTCGGGCACATGCCCGCCCGCAATGAAATCGCCACCATCGACAAATTTGAGTTCAAGGTGATAAATTCCGACCAGCGCAAGATTCACAGCCTGCGCATGCGCCCACTGCACGACTGAAGCGGAGCCCTACGCCCCTCCATGCCCAGCGCATCCAGCCTAAACCCCCTGCGTATACTTATTATGGCACCGCTGGCCGGCGTCATGGTCACCTTGTCCCTGGCGCCTTTCGGACTGTGGCCACTGGGCATACTGAGCTGCGCTTTATACGCCTACCTGCTGTCCACCTGCAGCGCGCGCCAGGCCATATTGCGCGGCTGGTTGTATGGCCTGGGCATGTTTGGCAGCGGGGTATCCTGGGTCTACGTGAGCATCCACGTTTACGGCTATGCCAGCGTGCCACTGGCAGTATTGTTGACGGTACTGTTCTGCGCCGGCCTGGCCCTGCTACACGCGGCTTTCGCCTGGTGTTATGTATATTTCGTCCGCTCCCTGCCGGGGGGCATGCTGGTGGGTTTTCCGGCACTGTGGGTATTGTTCGAATGGTTTCGCGGCTGGTTCCTTACCGGGTTTCCCTGGCTGTATCTGGGCTATGCCCACGTCGAGACGTGGATCTCGGGCTGGGCCCCGATTCTCGGCGTGTTCGGCCTGTCTTTTATCTGCGCCCTGACCGGCACCTGCCTGTTTCTCGCCTGGCGCGGCCGCCAGGCCGTTGCCTGTACCACCTATGCGGTGATCGCAATTACCCTGTGGGGAGGTGGGGCGGTGTTAAAACCCACACAATGGGTGGCCAGGGCCAGCGAACACCCCCTCAGCGTTGCCATCTACCAGCCGAACGTCCCCCAGGAGCACAAATGGGACCCCGCCTGGTATCGCCCTATCCTGCGCCAGCTACAGGAGGCCACCGACCCGCTGCTTGGCCACGACATCGTTATCTGGCCGGAAGCCGCCATCCCCAACTATTACCAGCGCGCCCAGGGCTTTCTGGAGCCCCTTGCCCGACGCGCGGCAGCCATCGATACCACACTGATCACCGGCATCCCGTTTCGCCCCGAGGGAGGCGAAGCCTATTACAACAGCATCGCTGCACTGGGTTATGGCGAGGGGATATACCACAAACAGCGCCTGGTGCCTTTCGGCGAATACGTTCCACTGGAGGGCCTGCTGCGCGGCCTGATCGCCTTTTTCGACCTGCCCATGTCCGCGTTTAGCCCCGGTCCGGCCGACCAGGGGCCACTGCGTGTAGGCCCCTATCGGGTAGCCCCTTTTATCTGCTACGAAATTGCCTACGGCAACCAGGTAGCCGCCAGCGCCCGCGATGCCGACCTGTTGATCACCATCAGCAATGACAGCTGGTTTGGCAATTCCATCGGCCCCCTGCAACACCTGCAAATTGCCCAGATGCGCGCCCGTGAAAACGGCCGCTACGTGCTGCGCGCCACCAATAACGGGGTGTCCGCCATCATCGACCACCAGGGGCGCATCGTCGATCGCACGGTGCAGTTCGTGGAAGCCACACTGGTGGGGGAAGCGGAGGTGATGCTGGGTAATACGCCTTTTGGCAGTTTTGGCACTACGCCCATTATTGTCATCAGCGGCACTACGCTGCTGCTGATGGTAATAATGTACGTGGGTTTCTGGCGCGACACCGAATAGTCGTGGGCTATTTGGCGCTGGATTGCAGGATGAAGGCTTCCAGTTCCTTGTCTATCCCGAACACGTGACGGGTGAGCCACTCGGTAAGAAACGTGGCGATGATCTCCCGGAACATGTCATCGGGGTCCTCCCCCTTCACCACCAACTGCTCTATTTCCTCCCGAAAACGGTCGTGGGCCTGGATATGGACTTCCCGGCCGGGGAAATTCCAACACGACCATATAATGTTCTTCCAGAGAAAAATGGGTCTCTATGTAGTCCTTTAGCCTGTAAAGCACGTGACTGTCCGCCCCCGGTTCCTTGATCAGATCCAGGATTTGGAACAACACCTGATGCTGGACATCCTGCCAGATGACGTCGCTGGTTTTGCGCATCGTACGAGTTTGGACCTAACATCGGGATTTTGCCATGATCCAGGCCAATATTTTGCTGGATCGTAGCAAGTTCGTCGCCTCAAATACCCTGGTTTACGCTCCTCTACACGCCGTAACTCCCTACCCGATGGTTTCAAGGGCGGTGCCACGTATGCCGCCACGAATATCCTGATTTACGTTCCTGGACACGCATTGAAACCGGTGGAGCCAAGTATTCCGCCCCAAATATTCCCAGCCTGCATTCCTGGACACGCCGTGAACCCATCCATGGGGGCTTGGGCTCGGCGTCCTGCCTCGCACAGTCCAGGAATGCAGGCTGGGAATACCCGGGGCTACCTCTGTTGCCATTTTCCGGAATAAGCCAATAGGAACGAAGCTACCGATATGTGCTACTTGTCGTGAAGGAGAGGAGTGGCAGTGGAAGTCACCCTTCCAGGGGCGTGTGAGGCCATGGATGGCCGAGCCCGAGCGCACATGGATGTGCTTGTAGCGTTCCCTGGAAGGGTGACTTCCACTGCCGCGCCTCTGGCCGCATGCACAACTAGCAACCATCGCAGACCGCAACAAATACTGATAGAATTCGCGCTTCTTTTTGCCGGCGCCCACCCCATACGGGATGCGGATCACGCCAGTTTTCCAACCATTGTTAAGGACGTAACACGAAAGCCGTGATGGATCAGCAATACAACCCCCAGGCCCTGGAGCAGAACATCCAGCAACACTGGCTGGCGAACAACAGTTTTGCCGTACAAGAGGACGACAAGCGGGAGAAATTCTACTGCCTGGCCATGTTCCCCTACCCCAGTGGCAAGTTACATATGGGACACGTGCGCAACTACACCATTGCCGACGTCATCGCCCGCTACCAGCGCATGCAGGGCAAGAATGTGCTGCAGCCCATGGGCTGGGACGCTTTCGGTCTGCCGGCGGAAAATGCCGCCATCCAGAACAATGTGCCCCCCGCCCAGTGGACAGCGCAAAACATCGATTACATGCGGGAGCAGCTGCGCCGGCTGGGCTTCGCCTACGACTGGGACCGGGAGATTGCCACCTGCAACCCCAAGTACTACCGCTGGGAGCAGTGGTTCTTTACTCGCCTGTTCGAGAAAGGCCTGGCCTACAAGAAAAAGGCCGAAGTGAACTGGTGTGAAACCGACCAGACCGTGCTGGCCAACGAGCAGGTGGTGGATGGCTGCTGCTGGCGCTGTGACAATCCGGTGCAGCGGCGCGAGATCGACCAGTGGTTTATCAAGATAACTGACTACGCCGAGCAACTGCTGGCGGACCTGGACCAACTGGACCAGTGGCCGGAACAGGTGCGCACCATGCAGCGCAACTGGATTGGCCGCTCGGAGGGGAGTGGACCTGGATTTCACTCTGCCCGACGGTACAGCGCTGAGCGTCTACACCACACGGCCGGACACCCTGATGGGGGTGACCTACCTGGCGGTGGCGCCGCAGCACCCAGTGGCCCGGGCCGCGGCGGCGGATAATTCGGAACTGGCCGTTTTCAACCAGTCACAGAGCAATATCAAGGTGGCAGAGGCCGAAATGGCCACCATGGAGAAACTGGGTATGGCCACCGGCATCAGCGCCACCCATCCGCTCACCGGGAAAGAAGTGCCGATATGGGTCGCCAATTTTGTACTGATGAGCTACGGCTCCGGCGCTGTGATGTCCGTACCGGGCCACGACCAGCGCGACTGGGAATTCGCCACCCGCTATGGACTGCCCATTGTGCAGGTCATCGCCCCCGCCGGTGACGAAGAGTGCGATCTGGCCAGCGCCGCCTTCACCGATAAAGGGTGTACTGGTCAATTCCGGCGAATACGACGGACTGGATTTCCAGCAGGCTTTCGACACCATCGCCGATCGCCTGGCACAGGACAACAAGGGTGTGCGCACGGTGAAATTTCGCCTTCGCGACTGGGGCGTATCCCGTCAGCGCTACTGGGGCGCGCCTATTCCCATTATCAACTGTGACAGCTGTGGCGCCCTGCCAGTGCCGGAAAAGGACCTGCCGGTGGTACTACCCCACCGAGGTGGCATTTGAGGGTGTGGGCTCACCCCTCAAAAAGATGCCCGAGTTCTACGAAACTGTTTGCCCGTCCTGTGGCGGTGCGGCTACCCGGGAGACCGATACCTTCGACACTTTCATGGAGTCCTCCTGGTACTACGCCCGCTACGCCTGCGCCCGCGACGACAACAGCATGCTGGACAGTGAAGTCAACTACTGGGCACCGGTGGATCAGTATGTGGGGGGCATAGAACACGCCATCCTGCACCTGCTGTACGCCCGTTTCTATCACAAACTGCTGCGCGATGAGGGTCTGGTCAACTCCGACGAGCCCTTCATCCGCCTGCTGACACAGGGCATGGTACTGAAAGACGGCAGCAAGATGTCCAAGTCCAAGGGCAATACCGTGGACCCACAGTCGCTGATAGACCGCTATGGCGCCGACACCGTGCGCCTGTTCAGTATGTTCGCCGCGCCACCGGAGCAATCCCTGGAGTGGTCCAACTCGGGTGTAGAAGGGGGCGAACCGCTTCCTCAAACGCCTGTGGAAACTGGTGAACAGGCAGATGCAGGCCCCTGCGGCCAAACTGGACGTGGCGGCCCTGGACGATCAGCAGAAGGCGGTGCGCCGCAAGACCCACGAAACCATAGCCAAGGTAAGCGATGATTTTGGCCGTCGCCAGACCTTCAATACCGCTATCGCCGCCGTAATGGAGCTGTGCAACGAACTGGGCAAGCTCGACACTGAAAACGAACAAAGCCGCGCGGTGACGGGCGAGGCCCTGCACGCGGTTGTACTGATGCTGTGCCCCGATTGTACCCCATATCTGCCACACCCTGTGGCAGGCCCTGGGCGGCGATGGGCGAGGTGATGAACGCACCCTGGCCCACGGTGGATGAGTCCGCCCTCACCCGGGACAACATCGAGATAGTGGTGCAGGTCAACGGTAAAGTGCGGGCGAAAATGGAGGTGGCCGCAGACGCGGACAAGGCCACAATTGAGGCCCTGGCAGTGGAGCAGGACAATGTGCAGCGCTTCCTGGAGGGTGTCACCGTGCGCAAGCTTATTGTGGTGCCCGGTAAATTAGTTAATATTGTAGCCAACTGACCAAGCAACCGGGATTCACTATGCACAGGCGCCTCGCCAGTCACACCTTTATTCTGGGCATTGCCTGCCTGCTCAGCGCCTGTGGTTTCCAGTTGCGCGGCACCGGTGATAGCAGCACGGTAGTGCCGGATGCCTGGAAAAGCATGCACCTGATCACCGGGCAATCCCCAACGGCGAATTCAGCCGGGGCGTGCAGACCCTGTTTGCCGCCAACGGCGTGCAGTGGCTGGATCAGGGAAGACGCCAACTACACCTTGACGCTGGGCCCGGAGCGCTTCAGCCAACGCAACCTCTCTCTCAACGCCGAGGCCCGTGTCGCGGAATTTGAACTCACCCTGCGCGCGCGGTTTTCGGTAAAGGATGCCGATAATAACGAAGTGATGCCGACGGCCGATGCCTCGGTTGTCAGGCAAATGGAAAACGACCCGCGCAACGTGGTGGGCAAGGCTGAGGAGGTGCGCATACTCAGGTCTGAAATGCGCACCGAACTGGCTCAGCAAATCATGCGCCGCATCGGTTTTTTCGCTGCCAGCACCCAGTAACTCACACGTGTTAACAGACCCTGAATAATGCGCCTCTACCCCGAGAAACTGCCCGGCCAGCTGCAACAACAACTTTTACCCGTTTATCTGGTCAGTGGTGATGAGCCCCTGCTGCTGCAGGAGTGCTGCGACCTGATCCGCCAGAAGGCCCGGGAACAGGGTTGCAGCGACCGGGAAGTGATCGACGCCGGTGTCTCGGGCTTCAACTGGCAGGACATTCTGCACAGCGCCACCAGTATGTCCCTGTTTGCCGAGCGCAAACTGATTGAACTGCGCCTGCCCAGTGGCAAGCCCGGGGCTCAGGGCAGCAAAGCCCTGTGCGAATACCTGGACATTGCCAGCGGCGAGGATGTACTGCTGATTGTTGCCGGCAAAATCGATAAACAATCCACCAACAGCAAGTGGTACAAGGCCCTGGACAAGGTCGGCGCCACTATCCAGGTGTGGCCGGTGGATGCCCGGGAACTGCCTCGCTGGCTGCAGCAGCGCGTGCGCAACGCGGGTATGAGCATAGACAAGGACGCCCTGCAATTGCTGTGCGACCGAGTTGAAGGGCAACTTGCTGGCGGCAGTGCAGGAAGTGGAAAAACTCAAGCTGCTGGCAGAAGACTCACAGATCACCGCCCGGACGGTCACTGAGTCGGTATCCGACAATGCCCGTTACAATCTGTTCGATATGACCGACAACGCCCTCAAGGGTAATGCCACCGCCAGCCTGCGTATGCTGCACGGCCTGCGCGGCGAGGGCACCGAACCCCCGGTAGTCCTGTGGGCCCTGACACGGGAGATCCGCACCCTGTACGAGGCACAACTGGACTGCGACAAAGGCAAGAGCGCACAACAGGCCCTGAGCGCCCGGCGCGTGTGGAACAACCGCATGCCCCTGATGCAGGCCGCCCTGTCGCGGCACAATACCGATTCCCTGTCGCGCCTGCTGGAACAGGCTGCCGCGGTGGATGGCAGTATCAAGGGTTATGCCGGTGGCAAGCCCTGGGATAATCTGGAGACCCTTATTGCCGACATCTGCCAGATAGGTAGCGTGAGTCCCGCTGCGCAGCGCGGGTAAAGCCACTATATCGGTTGGAACCCCACGCCCTCGAGTGGCTTTACCCCGTCAGCCGATCAAGTTGACGACGCAGTCTCCGGTTATCTAGCCGCAGCTGTTGCAGCTGCCCGATAAGCTCCAGAGCCAATGCGGTCCCCGGCCAGTCCAGTTCCAGATCGTGCTGCAGGCGGCACGCCTTGCGAATGGTAATGAGCATGGGCGGATCAAAGCGCCAATCGGCCGGCTGCTTGCCCCTGGGCTCTACGATACCGTGATCCACAATGGTAATGACCGTCTGTTCCGGCATGTGGACGGATCGGGTCACTTCAGTCAGTGTCAGGTAGTAGCTTGTATCACTCATATTACTCACCCCAATTTTCACGTGGGTTATAGCTCGATTTTTCGGACATTTGCTGCCACAGGGCCGATTCCTCAGAATCCATGCTCTGGGGCATGGAGATAGCCAGCACCACAAACAGGTCGCCGCGTTTTTCTGCCTTACCCAGGCCCTTGCCCTTGACCCGCAAGCGTTTGCCATTCTGGCTGGCGGCCGGCACCGACAGGTTTATCTTGCCGTCCAGGGTCGGCACGGTCACCTTACAGCCCAGCGCGGCTTCCCAGGGGCTGATGGGCAGCGTCAGTGACAGGTTGACGCCCTCCTCCTCGTACAGGGGGTGGTCCGCAATCCTGATCTCCAGGTACAAATCGCCGGGAGGGGCCTCGCCAATACCGGGCGCACCCTGCCCCTGCAGGCGTATGCGTTCCCCCGAGGTGATACCGGCCGGTATCTTCACGTTTAGGGTCTTGGTCTGCCGCGAAAACTGACCCTGCTCGTCAAAGCTGGGAACACTGTAAGTAATTGTTCTGGTTTCGCCGCGGTAGGCCTCTTCCAGAAAGATGGAGAGGCTCATCTCGATATCCTCTCCGCGCTGGGCAAACTGCTGCCTGGAGAAACCCTGCTGTGAGCCGTGACCCGCCTGGCCAAAGATATTTTCAAAAAAGTCGGAAAATCCGCCTTCGTACTCGCCGCCAGAGGCCCCGGATGCAGCCGACTGCCAACCGGGAGGCGGCTCAAAACGCTCGCCGCCGTACTGCCGCAGGGTGTCGTATTCTGCGCGCTTCTCCTCGTTTTTCAATACTTCATAGGCTTCTGCGACACCCTTGAACAGGTCCTCCGCATTGCCTTCAGTGCTGACGTCCGGATGATACTTGCGAGCCAGCTTGCGATAAGCTGACTTGATCTCCTTCTGGCTGGCGTCGGTATCGACGCCGAGTATTTTGTAATAATCCTTGAACTCCATTTCTGGCCACAACCTCACATATGTATCGACAACAACGCGCCAATGACTCAATCACTGGCGCACTATAGATCCCTGCCGCTTACGTAGCATGCCACATTTCGCCGGATCACTAATTTAATCTACTACCACTTGCATGTCGATAACACTTGCATTCGGTTTATTACAAGACTACTGTATATTTATACAGTATATTGAATGAGCGACTCCCGGAGGCAAAGACCATGAATGAGATGCTGGAACAGGTCATCAACCGCAGCGATACCTGGCGCGGCCGTCACAGCCACTTTCAGGGGCAATTCTTTCCAGCGAACAGCGATCTCCACAGTGGTGAGGGCCTGTCTACGGGCTACACGACACTGGATTCGCAGTTACAACAGGGGGGCTGGCCTCTGGGCAGCACTGTTGAAGTGTTGAGTGATGGCTGTGGGCTGGGCTCCATGGGATTGTTCCTGCCCGCTATGGAAAGCCTCAGTGAGCAGGGCCGCTGGCAGGTTTTTATCGCGCCACCCTATATACCCTACGCCCCCCTGCTGGCGGCGCGGGGCATCGACACCAAACAGGTATTACTGGTTCACCCGCAAAACCGCCAGGATCTGCTGTGGAGCACCGAACAGGCTCTGCGCAGCACCACCTCCAGCGCCGTGTTCAGTTGGCTGGGGGCACACCAATACAGTTACAGCGAGCTGCGCAAACTACAGCTGGCCGCCGCCAGCGGCGACAGCCTGGCGGTCATGTTTCGTCCCAACCAGGCCGCTCACAACCACTCACCCGCCAGCCTGCGTCTGCAGATGCGCGAGTACCGCAAGGTGCACATCCTAAAACAGCGCGGCGGCAATCAGTCTATCGATGTAGCTCTGCCCCCGTCGGAAGATGTACCGCAGCAACCACAATTGTGGGAACTGCCGACCTGGCCGGACGGCACCCGGCAAGGTGCCGTATTAGGGACCGCGTCACCGGTGGCCTGAATGAACAGGGTAGTTCTCCCGCAGTAGCTCCATCGATATTGCTCAATAGTGAAAGCGTATATACTTCCCGCATTCATTCCAAGAACAGGAAGTTTTCACCATGCAGGAGCTACCCCACCACTACTACGCTTCAGCCAAGGCCTCAGCCGATAGCCACGTCGCCATGAACGCCTGTGATTTACCCGAGATCATCACTGCTGCTCCACTGGAATTCGGAGGCCCGGGCGACCTGTGGTCACCCGAGCACTTACTGGTCGGTAGCGTTGCCAACTGTTTTATATTGACTTTTCGGGCCATTGCCAGGGCCTCCAAGCTTGAGTGGACACATCTGGAATGCTCTCCGGTGGGCATACTGGAACGGGTTGATAAGGTAACCCGCTTCACCAACTTTACCATCAATGTCACACTGACAGTCCCGGCCGGCACTGACCCTGACAAAGCCGAGCGCTTGTTGCACAGGGCCGAAACGGGCTGCCTGGTCACCCAGTCCCTGCTGGCCGAAACCGAGCTACTGACCGAGGTAATCGTTGAGCCCTGAACCGGGAGCCCGCCATGGACGAATGGCTCACTGAATACGGCGTGACCCTGGGTGTAGGCGCCCTCATCCTGTTCATGATTTTTATCGTATGGGACCTGGCCAAGCGCAGCAATGCCGGCAAATTCGGCACCATGATCCTGTACATCGGCCTGGCCATGGGTATTTTCGGCTTCCTGCTCAAATTCGTGATCGCCTACCTGCTGGAAAATGCCGGCGTATGAAGCGGCAATAAGTAGACAAGCACACCCACGTTCGTAATACTGTATATATGTAAGGGGTATCCACTTAGCACCAGTAACTACAATACTGTATGGATACCCAGTATACTATTCATTCTAGTACTGCTGCCGAAACATTCAAGTTTTTTTCGCTAAATCCTGATAGGTCACTGGTGCTGTCACGACAGCTTGCTGCAGAAGTCGATAGAACAACATGCCGCGAGATTTCGATGTGCGGCGATTGAAGCGGAACACAAATTCGTCCAGATAGGCATCCAGATGCTCGGGTTGTATCGAGCCATGGTGTGTGCCCAGAATCCAGCGTTGCACGAGCGCAGCCACCCGATGCACGCCGGAGATCGACACATGGGCGGGCACATCGGAACCAAGCATGACGGTGCGTTGATGCACATAACCCAGCTCAGTCAATGATCGGTAGGCTGCCGAGCCGTCTGTGTGTACCCGTGCCCCAGCTTCGACGACCTCCTGCACGAATGGAATTACGTGGGGGGCGGAGTCTTTGGGTATACGGCGCAGGCGGATACGCCCGAACCCCTTGGGTTGCAGTATCTCTACTGCCACAGCTACCAGGACCTTATTTGTACTGTTTTTTCGCCCTTTGGATGAGATAGGGTTTTGCCTATCCGTAATGGCCAAGTAGGTCTCATCTACTTCAACAAGTCCCTTGAGCTTTTCGCGACCTGGACGAATCATGGCGCGACGAAATCGGTGCAGCATGGTCCAGGCAGTCTGATAACTACCCAGGCCCAGCACTCGCTGCAAGCCTAAGGCGCTCACTCCTTGTTTCTGATTAGTCAGATACCAGGCCGCAGCAAGCCAGATACGTAATGGCGTTCGGGTCTTGTCAAAGATAGTGCCTGCGGTCACCGAGTTCTGGTGCTGGCAGGCCCGACACATCAGACGGGTACGACTGGCGCGATAGGCCTCTCCACTCCAGCCGCAGCGCGGACAGACATAACCGTCGGGCCAGCGCAACCGCTCAAGGAAAGCAAGGCAAGCTTCTTCAGTAGAAAACCAATCTAGAAATTCGTTCCAGGTTTGCGGGTAGTCTTTTCCAGCAACTGGCGTTAAAGTCTGTATATCCATCCAGGCATTTTGCCCTGACTGGAGCTAAATGGATACCCCTTATAAATATACAGTAGTCTTGTAATAAACCGAATGCAAGTGTTATCGACATGCAAGTGGTAGTAGATTAAATTAGTGATCCGGCGAAATGTGGCATGCTACGTAAGCGGCAGGGATCTATAGTGCGCCAGTGATTGAGTCATTGGCGCGTTGTTGTCGATACATATGTGAGGTTGTGGCCAGAAATGGAGTTCAAGGATTATTACAAAATACTCGGCGTCGATACCGACGCCAGCCAGAAGGAGATCAAGTCAGCTTATCGCAAGCTGGCTCGCAAGTATCATCCGGACGTCAGCACTGAAGGCAATGCGGAGGACCTGTTCAAGGGTGTCGCAGAAGCCTATGAAGTATTGAAAAACGAGGAGAAGCGCGCAGAATACGACACCCTGCGGCAGTACGGCGGCGAGCGTTTTGAGCCGCCTCCCGGTTGGCAGTCGGCTGCATCCGGGGCCTCTGGCGGCGAGTACGAAGGCGGATTTTCCGACTTTTTTGAAAATATCTTTGGCCAGGCGGCTCACGGCTCACGGCAGGGTT
>PVMK01114125.1_pt1 | contig 52157 bp, 55 predicted proteins | sample 1853481 | NCBI WGS metagenome assembly PVMK01 (sample SAMN08533507, study PRJNA380276) | Marine sediment metagenome, whole genome shotgun sequencing project.
GTTCCTGGAGCATCAAGTATAGGCAAAGACCGCAACAAGGTAACTATCCTTGTCTAAACCAGGAATAAGCGAAATATACCGGGTGTAGTGAGCAGCGGCCGTAGTTATCGACTAAGCTGTAATTTGGTAACCATAGCGAGTCGTAAAAATGCTACTACAGAGGAGAAGTTATTCATGAGTGCAATGCTGGAATCTGCAAAGCTGTTCTTTGATGCCTGTGAAACCCAACGAACCTGGCGACCCGACGCAAGTTAAGCCGTTTTCTAAGAGACGTTTTTCTACCAGTTGCTCCTCTAGTTTAGCCTGCTAATCGCAGGTTGTGTATTTTCCTGTGGGTCATTGTCCGGGCCTTCACCTGGGCGCGTTGATCCAGAATGTCGTTTCTTCTGCCCTCATAGACATCCGCTGGTGTGACGTTGTCCAGAGATTCGTGGTATCGCTCATGATTGTAGTGATCAACCCTTCGGCGATCGCCCTTTCTAACTCGCACGGATGGTACAGAAGCCACCGACTGGCATAGGGAGGGAGGGTGGCAGTTTTCGCAGGCTTTTATTTTTTTTCGCCTGACTGGTAGGTGGTTATTTCCATAAATGTGTCCTTTCTAAGTTTCCAAAACTTGCTACCCTCCCTCCCTGTGTAGTAATCCTGGCGGTTTGAAAATGCAACTGTTTTCCTTCCCTTATTCTTTGTTCTTCAACTTTCTTTCCTTTGATAGAACCAGTGCATACCTTACAGTGTGATTGTGGCTGGTTTGGTAGCCTCCTGGAGCCATTTGCGCAGCTGACTGCGTAGCCACCAAACCGCTGAGCTCTGGCGTTCAAGTGGATCCGCATCCTCTACCGTTGTTGGCCGACCAGGACACGGTACAACGAGTCAGTCTACCTGAATGCTCTTAAACGCCGTGGATCGCCACTTCTCAACTCATCCACGACCGTTAAAATCACTTGACGGACTGGCTCAGGGCGTGATCTTGGGCGACATCTGGTTCGTGCTGAGCATTACGGGAATCTCAGGGAAAGTGCGTGTGGAGATTGGGTCGCAGTAGTGGCCTGAGATCAAGGCTCTTCTGTCATCGATCCATAAACGTTATTTTGTCGGTACCTTATCGATTGCTGAGACCGGTCGCCTTCACGCTTTGGACAAAGACAACTACGGCATTACGGTGACAGCTCGAGAAATTGACGTCCTTTGGGAATTAATTTGACCCTCCCGTCAGGTACTCAGCGGAGCTGTCCCCGAACCTCCCCTGGCGGGTTAGATAACGTGTGGACGTTTACGTAGGTGTTGCCTGCTTTCATCGTTGCAACGAACTCATCCAGGCTCCCCCATCCGCATCCATTACCCGAATCGACACCCGACAGCGGGCCCTGAACCAGAACCCCGTTTTCAGTAACAGGCCCTCCGGAGAACAGAGTAATCCGTCGGGGCCAAACGCCACGTTGCCCGCGTCGTGATTGAACTGCGGCTCATCGACGCGGAACAGGATACGCTCGCTCGTCGCATCAGCCACGCTCGACTTTGTGTCGCCGACATTATACTCGGCCAGAATCTCCTCATGGCAGCCTCGCGATGTACCGAAACAAGGTTCACCGGGATCGCCCGCGCGAGGTGCACTATAACGAACGAAAAACCGTCCGTTGTTTTTGAATTTTGGGTGGAACGCCAAACCGAGCAAACCGCGTGATGGAGATCAGTAAACCCAATGCGAGTACCCGACTAGCAAACCGACTGAATAGCCCATTGCGACCAAAGGGAGTGCCTATATTCAAATTGCCTCGCGAAGTTGTCATTGCAATTCTCCGTTATTTTGAGTTGCGATGCGCATTGACTCACAATTAATGTAACCCACGCCGCTAGTTCGGCGGGGTCCTTCAGACTGGTCTTTTTGGTGAAGGACCTTAACCTTGGATGGGAGATCGACATGACCATTAGCATACTGGGCATTGACCTTGCCAAGAACACCTTTCAACTTCACGGCGCCGATGCGAAACATCGCAACTGAGCACTACACAGCCCCCACCAAACTCTCCCACCACTGATCCACATCTTCAACAACACCATCCCAACCTGCCGCAGCATCTAGCAACTCCGGCTGACAAACACTGTGCAGCACATCATCCGGCGCCTCATCATCCATCCCCAGATCTGAGTACAGCAGATCCAAATCCCGGACAGTCTCACAAGCCGCATACAGCTCGTACCCCGTATCAGCAATCAGCACCGCCACCCCGATAAACGGAATCGATTCTGCCGGGATAGCAGCAATACTCTTTGCAGCAACCCGCTTGGTTCTGCTGGCGAGGCGAGTGCCGAACTTTCTGGTAGCTACTTTGCGGCTGGTCATAAAGGCGCCCTCGGTCGCCGCTCGCTCCTGGACGAGATTGAGTGCCTCGGTGATGACGCTTTGTTGCGCGGGTGTATAATTGTGTGTAGCCATTGGCAGTAAGTTGAACAAGTGGAAGGGGTTTTTAAAACCGAACTTCGAGCTGGGGCCGAACCATGCCGATCGCCTAATCACCTGATTCTACAGATGAATTGCTAATTCGACACCCACAGGCTAGATTCCTCTGATCTCAAAAAGTTAAGTTGTGGATACCATTTTTTACAGCGTATTGGTATCGATCACCAAAGAGGCATCCCGTTCAATTTGATCCCAATCTAAATCAAGGCCAAGACCTGATCCTCGAGGAGCAATCACACAACCACTTTTTTCGATCCGTATGGGATTAGCACAACCATATTCGAAATGTTCGAAAGGGACTGGATGTTCAAAATAACTGCAACCATTAACACCCAACATAACATGAAGGTTGGCGGCCTGGCTTAAAGGATAACCATAACTTTGCAGTTCGGTCTTAAGCCCGTGGGAATTAGCCAATTCGATAGCTTTAATAGCGGCCGATATACCGCCCACATTACAAGGATCACAGCGTAATCTTGACCATGCGCCTCGTTCAATGGCATCGGCTATATCTGGTAAATCTACTACAGTATTACCAGCACAAAGGATATCCACATCCACTGCCCGTCGCAGTTCTACATAAGCGTCAATGTCTGTGTCATCAAGAGGTGCCTCCAACCAATCACAAGACATCTTCGACAGAGCACGCCCTAATATGATTGAACGTTCATAATCATAGGTTTGTTCTATATCCACCATAAAGCGTAAATCTGTATCTGCTATGGCATTGGAAACAGCAGACACCATCTCTAAATCAAAATCGGGATCGCATTGAGTATGAAACTTTACTGCCAGATAACCCTTATGCTGAATCAACCGTACGTACTCGAGGTATTCATCCACGGTTTCAAAAACAGGGCTACTGGCATAAGCGGGAATACGTTCTAGTGCTCCGCCCAAAAGCTTATACAGCGGTTGATCCGCTTTACGGGCAATGGCATCCCATAGCGCAATTTCAATTAGGGATTCAGGGTCAGGAATCGGTGCAGCGCGTGCCTCCAATAATGATTCAGTTATTTCTTCACGCTGTTGTAAATTTTTCCCGATTAATCCAGCCATAATTAGACGAAAAGCTTCAGCAAAATCTTCAGGGTCATCATATTGATCTTGCTCTTCATAATAATCACCGGAAAGAACCCCTGACGCACCTTCAATACCACAGGCTGTGGTTAATCGAACAATATTGTAATAAATAGGAGACGGCTTGCTAGTTCCCGCCCATCGGTAAGGTGGTGTCACCTTAGGCGCGACAAGATAAACACGCAAGCGGGTAATATCAAGATCGTTCATAGCTATCCCTTTGTAATGACACCAATATTGTAATCATTGGCATCATACGACTTTGATAAATTTAGCCGAGTTGTAAACCTCCCCGGACAATTAGTTTAATAATTCAGCCACTTCACGAGCAGCACGAACCCCCGGCCAATGAGCACCATGGAGAGTACCATTCGCACGAGCAGTTGCCTCGCCGGCAAAAAACAATTTGTTATCAATGGCAAGCGGTAGTGATTCACGCTGGTGAAATTGACCGGGTAAAGCACAGGCATAGGAACCCAATGTCCAAGGTTCTGTAACCCAGGCGGTAACAATGGAGCGGCCGACCGATTGGCGAATATCATTACCAAATAGTTCTGCAATGCGATCTACGGCAAACTCACGAGCTGCTTGCTGGCCCTGCTTCTCCATCCAGATACTAGAACGCCCACCCATAAACACCGATACGACATTTGTAGACATGAGGTTTACTTCGATGTAAGCCCCCTGCGCTCCACTGGACCAAGACTGATAGTACCCGCTAGCCCCGGGGCCAAAAACATCTTTGGTAAAATGCACCCCGATTTTATTTTCGGCACCCATGGGCACCCCTAGAATGGCGTCCATTTTCCAATCGGGTAACCGTGGCTTAAAGTGAATATGTTGTGCAGCCAATATTCCATTGGACACGGTGCTTATGAGGCAGCGAGTTCGTATTGATCCTTTAACGGTTTTTACAAGGACATCTTTTCCCGACCAGTCAACGCTTTCCACTTTGGTATTTAATGAAACCTTAACTTCGCTGCCCCACTGTGCGACTATATTTCCATAGCCGCGCAAAGCGGTATGATCTACATACTCTTCAACCTTATGGAAAAAATCGGCTGCCGATGCCTCGTCAAGATCTTTAGGTGCTGTTACAGCCATCATGTCAATGTACGGTGTTGCGTAGGGATTTTCGAGATCAATGATTTCACTGATAGCGCAGTCATCACCACAATCAACAGAGCTCCGTATTGCTTCGTCACATTCTTTGTAATACGCCTCTCGTGCTATCGTCTCGTTAGCATCTAGTGGCTTACCGTTATAATGGTAATGTGCGTCATAAAGATATTCCTCGATAACAGCACCCTGATTTTTTGCAAAATCTACAAAGGGGTTGCTTTCGTCAATCTGCTTATTAGCATTGGGGCCAGCACACATGTAAGCACAACCCAAATCAAACCAAACGTCAGGGGCAATTTCTTCACTGTAGGCACGACCACCAATACGATGCGAGCCCTCCACTAAGATAAATGAAATTCCCTGTTTAGTAAGTTCTTTGGCGGCTGCTAAACCAGCAGCACCCGCACCGATAATGACGACATCTGTTTGCGTAGACATAACTTCTACCTTGATTAATGGGAACAAGACAGAAAATTCAAGAAGTGCGACCGAGCTCGTGGACGGCGCGGTGCGCCTGGTCGATTGCGACGTCTAGCATCGAAGTCGATCCCGCGTCGGAATTTGCGATGGCAATTCGTCCGAATGGCTTGCGGCCACGGACAAAGAGATAGCGCTCATCCTCATCATCTTCGTAAATTTCGTCATAGAGTGGATTGACCTCGTTCACGTAGGCGTGTGCCCAGCGATTGACGGTGATGGCCTCAATGTCCCGGGCCGGATCGAAACCACCGCTGGACAGACTGCCGGCCAGCTGACGGCGGATGTTGCGCTCGATGGTTTCGTACGGAGTGGCAAACAACTCGTGGCGCCCGGCTCGATACTGTTCGCTGGGTGTCAATCCGGCGTTTGATTGGTGAGGGAAACGTACCATGTGAACGACGGCAGGTTCGCTCGGGTCTCGGGGGTAGCGCTGGCCACCAAAGTCCACCGGGTAGTCGAGATGGGATATTACGTGATAACTCCCTGGATTCAGCAATGCGCCGACGCCCAAATTCTTCCACGGCTGCCAGTTTCGCAGGGCGACATTGGTATAGAGGATGGGCGACTTCACCATCTTCCCGAGGGCTTCTCGCTGTGGAGCGGGCAGTTCGGGGCATAGGTGCGGGATCGCCTGGTTGTAGCAAGCAAGAATACAATTTCGAGCCCATACACGATTTGACTGTCCCCCGCGGACATAGATGATACCCACGCGGCTCGACGACTGGGGGGTGCCATCGTGTTCTACGCGAACGGCTGTACTCAGGAGGCGGACGCGAACATTCGAGCTCGCTTGATCGAGCTTCGAATAATCGAAAAGGCTCAGCACCACATCATCCATTGTGGTTCCCGGAGCCACATCGGGAATCATGCTGCGCACGAGCATGCGGGCTACCGAGGCATTACCGTCTGGAAAATGATAGCTAGAGGACGCTTCGGAACGAGCCTGGGACCCGCGATTCAGCCGGCCCCTGACGTCGCCGCGACTGGTGGCATTGACCCCTGGCAGGCCCCAGTCGAACGCTTCGCTTGCCGGAACGGCTTCGATCCCTACACACCAGTCCGCCAGTAAATTTTCGAAGATCGTGTAAATCTCCGGCTCCTGGATGTTCAGGTGTCGGCTGAGAAATTCTCGATAGCTGATGCTGTACAGGTAGTCCTCTTCCTCCGAGTACGAATGATCAGGGACGGTGTCTTCGCGTGTGGTCAACAGTCTCATCATCTCACGCTTGGCGGCATCAGAGATCGGCATCTGCGCGACTGCTTCTTCATGCGTGAGCTTTGAATCCGCCAGCGGGATCCAGTCCTGAAAATTGCCCGCGAGCGGATAGGGCAGGGTGCGATCGAAGCCGAAGGTTTCACGATCGAAATACAAGCCGGCCGCCAGTCCATTCCTTTTATAGAAGTCGACGTCGTAGGCGTCCTTCAGGCGCCCCGGTTGAATGCCAAGATCTTTGAGAAGGCCCTTGGCGATACCGCTGTAGTTGCTCGGGTCTGCGAGGAATTCGCTTCCCCCGTGACTGATGAGGTTGCGGCCCCCAGCTCGCATCTCATTGCGTTTGGCGTGGCCTCCGAAGTCGTCGTGATTGTCGAGAATCAAGATCCGCGCGCTCGGATGCTCTTTGCGATAGAAGTACGCGGCCGCGAGCCCACTGACGCCTCCGCCGACGACCACCAGGTCGTAGGGGTCCGCATCCAGTTGCTGGACGGGTCCCCAATCGCTCCGCCCTTCTCGCCCGAGTTGATGGGCGACCTCGAACGAACCTACGTGATTTCCCCGCAATCCTGTGAGCCCGGGTGGGTAGCTGGGTCCGACTCCGCCCGCGCGCTCGAGCCGTAGCATCTCGTCCGCAAACGCTCGACTAGGCACGAAGGTGCTGGTCGCCAAAGCGCCCATCCCGAGTAAGAGGTCCCTTCGCGTGATTGAGCGGCCCATTCCAAGATTGCGATTATCCGAATTCATGGTCTGTTCCTTTGGGGGTGGTTCCCTGCTGCGCTATAACGTTTATTATCGAGAAGGCCAGAGTGCTGCAGGGATCACCAAAACCTGGTGTCTATGAAAAAGTCGAGCTGCCTACCACAAGCGCTAAAGAGCACGAGTATAGGCGTAATAAACGGTTTTGTCGCAGACCGGGCACTGCTAACTTAGGTTGGGGTAGGTGATTTGGCGACGGATAGTCGAGTACGACGGGATGTTTGGTGCTTTCTTTTTTTGTTCACATCCCGCTTACTACAGAACATCCTGTCTGCTGACGTGGCACGTGGTCGTTTCACCGATTGTCGGAGCATGGTTGCCTGCTGCCTGAGCGCCAGGTTCTCAAGGACTAATTGACACTGAGATTTGAGCAAGCAAAGTATAAATGAGACTACAAACCGGCCCGCCGAAAACTTGCAGAGCTGTTGCTACCCATCAAGTCTGTGAATGACTAATGCTGCCGACCTGTTAGAATCGGACAGTATGAGGGGATTTTGAGACGCATGGGTGGCAGAGTATATTCCTAAGCTGGTTGTCTGGCCGCAACGTATTTTATATACGGGGCACTATCGCGGCGCGATTACCTGTTGACGCTCAGGCCCTGAATACCCGAATCAATGGGTTGATTAATCCCCATAAGATAGAGCCTCTGCGACGAGAAATAGATCCGAGAACACTTCAGGTATTAAAATGGGCCAGAGATCGCCGCGAGGAAAAACTGGTGATTGGCGAAATAGCGGAAATTGTCGGCTTGTCGGACTCTAGAGTCCGTCATCTATTCAAGAAAGATATGGGTTTTTCACTGGGTCAGATGTTGAATAGCCTAAAACTGCTGACATTTCTCGAAGGCTTTTGTCGCTATGGCAATATGACCTATGCCGCCGCCGACGCTGGCTTTTCTGACCTTTCCCACCTCAATAAGGCAATGCATAAAACCCTTGGTTTATCGTTTTCAAAAATAATGGGGGGCAATAAGCAGGTGCTTATGGGCAGTAGCGGTACTGATGTAATGAACCATCCCCATCCCCACCCACGCCGCCAGCCCGGCGGGGTCTTTCCTCCTTCTGACTTTACCTGAGCGGTGAGCTTATCATGACCGAGCCGGAAGCTTTTCTTGAGTGTCGATGTGGCGCCTGCCGAATCACCTTGTGTGACCCGACCGTGCGCTCCCACGTTGAATGCCTGTGTTTCGACTGCCGCCAAAGAGGCCTAATTTCTGCGAGCAAAAATCCGGGCAACTCGCTGCCTGACGCGATAGCGAACTTTGAACGTGGAGTCGATTTGGTTTATTTCGCTAACGCTTTTATTGTCGACGAAGCATCGCGAGAGTTACTGGAATTCTCAAAGCTAACGGCAGACGCGTTCAACACCACCGCGATGTCTACTTGCTGCGGGACCTTGCTGTGTGGCACGCACCCAATGTACGAGGGTACGACGATTTCAGTGAACACCGACAGCTGTCGTGTCACAACGTCGTCGAGCATGCCGTTACAGGCCGTCGTGTTTGCTTCTGATATTCCAGATGAATACGCCGCAGCGCTCATTCGACGTAGCACAGTGCCGGTTATCTCGGCTGTCTACGAAGAAATGGAGAGTCTCACAATGAAGGCGTTTGTGAGTGCTGTAACGGCACCGGTTTCAGTCAGTGCAAGTGCTGCGGCGACGACCAATTTCGAAAAATTGTGTGCTACTAAACCGCTCACCATTGATAACGCTTGCTTTATAGAAAGCCGCGCAGGGAAGTCCTGACGGCGGTCGATTCGCACTGTAGCCCACGAGGTCGAGTGCCCGGACAAAGCCGGGATAGTAGAAATCTGGAAAACCAAAAGGCGGGAGTGCGCGCACGAACATCATGTCTGGCGCAAAAACAACGTCGGCGTCCCGTACGTGAAAACCATAAATGGTTTGGGAATGGGAATGGGGCATGTACAGGAAATCAACTTCCATGCCGCCAAGGCTACGCGTCACATCGCCTTCGAGAGGCCGTGTTACCGGGGCGAAATCGCTTGCGTCCTGGGGCCAGTCGGCGACAAACAATCGCTCTATCGTGCCGCCCTGAGAACCTTTCAATGCCAACTGAACGGTGGAATGGAAACGCTACTACAGGCAGGAGATCTTAAAACTACCCTCAACCAGTTTTTTACAATGGCGCTTGATGTCTACACATCGGGAGAAACATCGCTCGGCTGCTTTATCTTCTGCACAGCCCCCGCCGAAGCCATTTCCCACCCTGATGTGCGCGCCGAAAAGGTATGCCGGAAAAGTGTTGAGATTCACTCTGACCCGCAAGTCGAGAACAGCTGGCGTGCCGACTGAGTCAGAGACTCAGCTCGCGTCGAACATCTGACCATTGAAAGTTCGTGCCTCCAGATCTAGCTCCCCTTCGCTACTAATGACACGTCCATCAGAGATCTCGAGGGCTGGTATGCTGATCTTCCAAACGTATTTTCCCTCCATCTGTTCCCACGTGCCCTCTCCGCTACTGGATGTCCACGGGCTGTCCGGCGGAAATCCTTGACCAGTCCAGGAGCATGCCCCCGAAGTTGCCCCACTTTCAGGTAGTGGAAAAGCCAGCGTTCCCATGATGTTTCCAAATCCCGATGCCGTTCCATCATAGTTAACGTAGGCGACTACCACACCATCGTCGTTCTTCGCATATACATTTCCGCTATGATTGAGTTCAAACTCACCGATTGAATCTGCCATGTTCCTATTCCTCTCTTGCTTGGACCGGTTAAATGACGCTTGCCTAAGTGTAGTCAAGATAATCGGGTCCCGTGAGAATATTTTCTCCTTTGATCTAGTAGCTGAACTTGAAAAGTTCGCGATCTGGTCCTATGGCAGCTGAAATCTTGTTCGCATTGTTGGTCTTGTAAATCTATCAAAAAACTGTGACCCATACCCCCCCCCCGACAGAGTCGGAGGGTGTGTCTCCCATAACCCTATGATTATATTATGAATATATGGCACACCACGATTCGAGAGACACACCTCCCGATTATGAGTCGGATGGTTTGTGGAGAAATTGGGCAGTAACTGGAAGAAAGGTATCGGGTTTTTTCCTGGGGGGTGGGTGCTGGGACCGACACCGAACCTATGCCGAAACCGGTGGTGGGGTGATACCGAGCTAGGTTGCAGTAAGTTGAAGAAGGGTAAGGGGTTTTTGAAACCGAACTTCGAGCTTCTTCCGAACTGAAGTGGCTGATTTTATTTGAATGTTCCAGCATGTAGCGGCGGTCGCCGGTCCGACCATGGCGCGCTTTCTTCCAGTTGCCTGGCCAACTGTAACAGTAAAGCATCATTTCCATAGGCAGCAGTAAACATCATTCCCATAGGCAGCTTGTCTTTACTCCAGTGCAGTGGCAGTGAGATGGAGGGCTGGCCGGTCTGGTTGTAGAGCCCCGTATCACCCATATAGCCAAATAACCGGTCTGTATATTCCTCCGGAGGAGCCTCACTAATATAGCCCACTGGAACTGGTGGGCTGGACAGGGTCGGTGCCAACAGAACATCGTATTGCTGGTGAAACTCCCCTAACAATCTGCCCAGACGCTGGTTCATCTGGATCGCTTCGGTGTAGTCTGTGGCGCTGACTGCGTTACCCAACTCCATGAAAAAACGGGTACCATCTTCCATATCCAGTTGATCCACGGTGCAGCCAAGTTCCGCTGCCCGTTGTCGAATTATCAGGGCTGTATTCACGGAAATGATGGTAAATAGATGAGAGGCGGCGGCTTCCCCATCAAAATCCGGGCGCGCTTCTTCAACCCGGTGGCCCAGGCCTTCAAGCAGGGTTACGGTCTTTTCCAGCCCGGCAAGGGCCTCTGGCTGGTACTTACCTTGGCCCCACTTCTCATAGCTCACTGCAATTTTCAAGGCGTCGGGTGTTGCCTGGCTGGCCCCAAGAAACGTGCCGGCATAATGCGGTGCAGAGTAGGCTTCACCAGGCTCCGATCCGGCGGTGGCATCCAGCATCGCGGCGGTGTCCCGCACACTGTGACTGACTACATGACTGGTGGACTGGCCGGCCCACCCCTCTGCCTTGTCCGGACCGAATGGAATACGACCGCGGCTGGGCTTGAGGCCCACCAGGCCACAACAGGAAGCGGGTATCCGGATAGAGCCGCCGCCGTCCGAGGCGTGGGCTACAGGCAGAACTCCGGCTGCCACCGCGGCGCCGGCACCACCGCTGGAACCACCCGGGGTTCTATTGGTATTCCAGGGATTGCGAGTGGGTCCGAATTCTCGGGGTTCAGTGACAGGGTTCAATCCCAGTTCGGGGGAATTAGTCTTTCCGAACGTTACAAGACCCGCCTGTCGGTAGCGCTTTACCAGAGTGCTGTCGTGGTCAGCGACATTCCCTCGCCACATCGCACTGCCATTGGAACTCACGGCCCCTTTCATAAAAAGGTGCAAATCCTTCAGCAAGAAAGGTACCCCACGGAAAGCCCCATCAGGCAATCCTGCCTCAATTGCAGCACGGGCTTCATCGTAGTATTTGTACACAACCGCATTGAGTTCACCATTGACGCGCTCGATACGGTCTATGGCCTCCTCCAGCAGATCAGATGCACTGATCTCTCCGTCGCGCACCAGGCGGCCCAAACCGAGGCCATCGTAATTATCGTATTCCGGAAATCCAGCCATCGTCATTCTCACTCAATTAGTGAAGAGTAACTTTACTAAGCTCGCGCTGGTATCGCCAGTGTAATATCGAAGATCGGCTGGCAGTAAGCTGAAGAGGTGCAAGGGGTTCTCGAAACAAGACTCCGAACTTGTTCCGAGCTGTTTGGCTGCTGAGCCTCGCGCGCGCGAGGGCAAATTCTTCGCACAGCCCCCACACGTATCACTGGACGTCGAAAGGGGGCCAGGGGCAGTTATCACCGCAGTTGTAGCTGCTGATATTATCTGGATGATTGTCTGCTTTCAGCGAAAGCGGACATTTGAATGCTTCAGGTCGGTGTCTGCTAATGGGCCGTTCACACCACAAAACGGCCCTTCAGGAGCACGAATTTTTAGCTACTCAGGGGCCGCTTAGTGCCAGGAGCGGACGCTCAGTAGCGCTAAGCGAACCGGCGGCGAAGCCATCCGGTTGCGTGTCTTGTTACGAAGCTGGTTGCACCATTAACCCGTCGTGAATCAAGGAAATTCATAAAGCACTGCCTCAAAGGAAGAGATGCCAACGTTGGTGATATTCACGCTGCCGGGGTCGTCGAGCCACTCCCATGATGCGGGTTCAAAGGATGCTATACGAGACACTGTATTTGTGGATTCCGAGGATACCGACGCTTCTGTTAAGGCGATGATCAGTCCGGTAAAACCCAGTTCCATTTTCCCCGTGCTTTCACCAGGTGCCAGATTCAATTCGTACACCCGCACTTTCGCGTAAGTATCTTTCAGATTCAGGCCATGACCCGTTATCGGTTGACGCTCAAAAAGCTTTGCTTCATGTTTCAGCTCAACTCCCATTAACCTTGCAGCGTTGTCACCGGCATTAGTCACCTCATGAATCAATGGGTCCTTTTTATGCTCGTTCCAAAGCACCATACCCGAGGGGATCGGAAGAGCTATCGGTATGGAGGAACCTACCAATGACTTCGTCTTCAATTTCGATCCATGTATCACCACATAGATGGTATCCCTGATATGAGCGTGATAAAGGGTCACGTATCCAGGGGGCAAGAGTACATCGTAGATACGAACCCGGTCGTTTTCGAATTCATGCCTGTGTTGGGGTTCATGCCGCACGTTGACGTACTTAATACCGCCGATGTTCCCCCCGCCTGGAGGAACTTCAGCCTCTTCGCTGCACCCCGCTGTCAGAATCATGGATGTCACGATCGTGACAAAGGTTCCGAGATATTTAGCTTCCATAGTATTCCTAAAGGTGCCCCCTACCCAACATCGGACCTATTAGAGGCTTCGCTGATCTCGAGTGTAGTGGATTGCTATTGGCTTTGATACCCGCCAACAAGGTTAGGTGCGGAGGCAGTGATTGGAGTGTAACTGTCCCCTGAGAAAGTCCCGCGCAATTCTGGTGTTCTCGGCCCCGTAGGAATAGCGCAGTACTGGCAGTGCTGTGCCTACCTTCTGCTACAGGGTCCGTGAATGATTCACGAGAGGCAGCTTAGTGCCAACTGCGGTCACTCAGTCTTGGGGTGCCTGATGTCCCACATGAAGTAAAGAGCCACTAGGATTGCCGACACTCGAAATCCAAAAAAGCCAATCACCCCGGTGTAGGATGCTGTGGCGGAAGCTGCGCCGGGTGAGGCTTTAAAGCCACTCCCATCAGGCAGCATAGCAGCTAATTCAAAGTAGCGAACGAGCAATGTAGATAGTCCGACCGCACTTGAAACTGTGGTCATTAGGAATAGGATATTAATGATAAGTACCTGAGTCCTGTTCAAATCTCTACCGACCATATATGAAACTATCATATAGGCTGTTAGTACCGACAAAAAAATGCCCTGATCGGCATACATATTCGCGCTTGTGGAGTTAAGTAACTCAACTACATCAGTCACATCCATTTCTTCTCTCCTTGTTAGACTTACACAAGGATAGACTGAATTAGGGGGGATTGGATAGGTTAGCGAACGACCGGAGTGTGCCAACAGCGGACGCCCAGTAACATCAAGGTGATGGACAGAGATGTGGTCAAACTACGTCTTCAGTTATCCAGTCCTACGCTACTTTTTTCTGCAATTATTTCTATTGGTGCGATAAGGTTGCGCGAGATATTCTCGACCATATTTTCTATTTTTACCGGAGCTGTGCTTCCCATCAGGATGTGAAGTCCCAAGGGAGGAGGACCCACGGCACTCGCCGCCTTAGACTGAAGTTCAGCGAAGAATTCGAGGGCAAACTCACGTCTGTTGCGCTCAGATATCATTTTAAATCCCACACCCTCTAATGCAGACTTGTAAGTTCTCGATGGAGCAACTGCACTACCTTCAGGCCCAGTCGCCCACGGCACTGGAAACGCAAGATCACCGTTGCTCACTCTCATTACGTCATAGATTCCAATTCTACCGCCTGCTCGTACTACTCGATAAAGTTCTGATGCCAGGGATTTCTTATCAGCGATATTCATTCCCACATGCAGCATATACGCCCGATCGAACGTTTCGTCAGAATAAGGTAATTTGGTGGCATCTTCGACTTCGAGGCAGACCTTGTCGCCAAGTCCGACCCACGAGCAGAGCGTATTACCGGTTTCGACGTACTCATGTGTTAGGTCAATGCCCGTCACTCGACAGCCGTATTTTGTCGCCGCGAACCGGCCGCTACCACCGAGCCCACACCCTACATCGAGAACATGATGGACGGGATTGATGTTGAGTTGGTCAAGGAAGCTCTCAGTTGCAATTCGTCCGCCGATATGAAATTCATCCACAGGCCCGAGGTCATCGACATGTACGCTGTCGGTGGTTTTGCCTAACTTCTGAATTCCACACCGTATGGAGTCTACGAGGCTACCGTGGGTGTAATGATCAGCCACTAAATTGCGATCCGGCATTATTTTCTCCTCTAGCTTCAGCGACCGCGCTCCCCACCATATAAAGCTACATATAGTAAAACGATTCCGTTGAAAAACCGAATTCTGCTTCTTTAACGAGCGTCCGCTGTGAGTAATTAAGGGCCACCCAGATCAGTATAGCAAGCTATCCCAAACAGGCAGCTTTGTGCCATGAAGGGTCATAACGTCGAAGTAGATTCCGGCGTGAAACCAAAAGCTTTGGCGGGCCGTTGTGTTCTAGTTTGAGACGTTCTGGCTGTGATATGGCGAGAGACAGCTGTTTACAAAGCGGACTCTGGCGGCCCACCAAAGTAGTTCCTGTGATAGGGGGGAATTGTGATAATTGGAATGGGTCTTTTGAATAAACTATTGGCCGCCGCCCTCTGGAGAACAAGGATCGTCATGACTGAACGTAAGCTGTAGGAACTGAGCATCGATAGCCTCAATATCTGAGCAAGGGATATCGGGGTTTCCCGTCAGGTCGAGAAGAAGTAAATCCGTGTTTGCAGAGACATCGATTGAGGTAAGTTGATTGTTGGACAGAATCAGGAAAGCTAAAGCAGTGTTAGCGAAGACATCGATGGAGGTTAGTTGGTTGTTGCTCAAAAACAGTTCTGCCAGGGCCGCGTTAGCAGATGCATCAAGTGACGTTAGTTGGTTGCCACTCAAATTAAATTTGGTCAGAGCCTTGTTAGACGAGATATCGATTGAGGTTAATAGATTGTCGCCTAAGAACAAATCAGTCAGAGCGGTATTAGCAGAGACGTCAACTGACGTTAGTTGAATGCTCTGTAATTCTAATCCAGTCAGAGCCGTGTTAGCGGAGACATCAATCGAGATGAGTCGCCTATTGCCGAACAAGTTTAGAAAGGTTAAAGCAGTAAGCTCCTCAATGCCGGTGGGATCCGCTATGCCCCTTCCGGCACAATCTAGACTGGTCAACTCATCTACAAACGTCAGCCCCGTACGCGTTATACACTGCGCCAAGTTATCATCCGGAAAATTAACCGCGCTCAGTTCGGCTCTGGCGGACGGAGGTGGTTCGGCGGACGGAGTCGGACTACTGCTACTGCTACCACCACCGCCACAAGCGGACAGGGCTACAGTAACAGCGAAGGTGTAGGCTAGGTACCTGGAAGTGGCTTTTCGCATGGCAATTCCCCGCAGCTTTCCGTCTCTGCCTTTCGGCAGATTTGGCTCTTTCTATGAAGAAGTGTAGACCACAATAACCGGAGTGAAAGTAAGGTTATCGGCAGGTGGCGAATGACCGCTGCCTGGTTTTGCGTTCAATTCTGGATAGATCGTATGGCCCATCATCTGGCACATTTTCGACCTTCAGGCTGCTGAAAACCGGGCTGGAGCGAATTCCGCTTTGCGGTGCGATCTCAAGCGGTAGTAGCAGGGAGAGATTGAGCTGAAAATACTGGCGGGCGAACGTCCCGAATGAGTAAAGAGCGGACGCTGGCCACATAATACCCCAAATGTCCGTTCCTAGGACAAAGCCGACATCCGGTAGCCGGATTCGAGTACCTACCAATGTCCGCTTCGGTGCACAAAGCGGCCCTTAGGTCAGCCACCGATGTCACCCATTCGTATAAAAACTTCGTCCCGCCGGAGTGACGGGTAATGGCAGCATACTTCTTCAACTACATACTTGCCACCGGCGGCATGGTACACTGCTTGCGCATTCTCTTTCCTGCGACCTCCGGTATTCAGTAGCCTTGCCAGCGTCGTTGCACCTATTCAAATTCGCCTATTTTCGCTTGTCGAGGCTACCAATCACATTCCCTGCGGGGTAAACGTGAAGTATTTCCAGCACTACAAAATTAGCCTGGTCATCGTTTTATGTCTGGGCATTGCCGAGCCCGGCTACGCCCCCAACATCTACTGGCAGGTGTGGTCGATAGATTCTAGTGGCAATGGTGCCGACGGCGTCCACACCGGCGACATCAACCGGGACGGCCTGGTCGATGTAGTTTCCGGCTGGGAGCAATCGGGCGACCTGATGCTATATCTTAACCCTGGCCCCGACAGCGTAAGGGAAACCGTAGCATGGTCCCGTATCGATATCAGCGGAGGGGTGGCGATCAAAGGAATTGAAGACGCTGCTTTTGCGGACCTCGATATGGATGGTTTTGATGACGTAGTGCTTTCCAGCATAGAGGGCGATAACCAGACCCTCGGCATCCACTGGCTGGCAGGCAAGAACCTTGAGGATTCCGCCGATTGGCGCGGCTTCAACCTAACTCCCACCAAACACGCCGGTTATATGAAGGCCAGGGCCGCCCAGATCGACGGTGTGGGTGGCGCCGATATCGTTGCAGGCACCAAGACGATGGATGGCAACATGGCTGGTATTTTCTGGTTCAAGGCACCGGAGGGACCTCCTCCCGGCACCGTCGGACAATGGCAGCGTTTTTACGTGGGTGCTGTTGATGTAAAGACCGTGACCCTGGTTATCAAGGATATGGATGCAGATGGGCTATCAGATATAGTGTTCGCAGGGCGACAGGGGGTTGGCTGGTTCAGGAACCCAGGGCACAAGGCGCTCGGCGAATCGCCAGGCACGGCCGTTTGGGAACGAATTCTCATCACGACAAAGGGTAGTGAATTTACCTTCTGTGATCACGTCGTCGATAGCATGGAGGACATGATCGTTGCGACATCCCACGACTCGGGGATGGTGGCAAAATGGCTCAAGCGCCTGGATGCCACCGGCCGCCACTGGGCCGAATACCCCATCACTTCCGATCACCTACGCACCGAGCATAGCAGCAGCCTAAAATTAGTTATAAAGGGCGTGGCCTGCGGGTACGTAGACGAGGACGATAAGATAGACGTCGTTTTCACTGGCAGCGGCCACGGCCACGGTGTGTTTATGATGACCCCGCGCACCGACATTTCCAGCGGGCTGATTTGGGACCTGGTCAATCTCACGCCCTATGCGAACTACATGAAGTACGACAACCTCAGGTTGGTCGATATGGATGCCGACGGCGATCTCGACATTCTTACGACTGAAGAGGGCTGGGGGTTTTTTACCGCCGGCGAGGGTGTGCTTTGGCTGGAAAACCCGCGCCGCCCGGTAGTGTCATTAGTGAAAAACACCCTCGCCGAAGAGCGCTTGCCATCGCCTAGCCTCGACCAACACCAACGGTAATTTCCGGCGAACGATAAATGATGAAGACCCAGGAAGCGTTGACATGACCGCCACCGAAAGGTAGGTCTGCAGCCTTGTTTGCGATTCGTACCATCAAGGCTTAATGGTCTAAAACGCTGCCCAAATCGATGATTGCTTTCCCGCAGTCGCGCATCTTACCCAGCGGGAGAGATCGTCATCAGGCACAGCGGTTCTTTCGAGAGCCGTTTTCTTTTGCTCAAAAAGTCGATGAAGTTTCTCTTTTGCTAATGACCGTTTTTAGAACAAAGCCGACATCCGGTAGCCGGATTCGAGTACCTACCAATGTCCGCTTCGGTGCACAAAGCGGCCATCCAGGTAATCCCCAGCACGCCTTCCTGTCTGCTTGTCAGGGTCAGTCGGTGACCATATTGGCCAGGGCATGGGCAAGGTAATACCCCTGGGCAAAGTACGCCACAGATTGCCGCTCTAGTGCCAGTAGCGGATATCTTGGGCAGCCGGTGGGAGTTGCCCTGATCTGGCGCTATAAGAAGCCCCCCTCGGAACTCGCGGGGCGATATGTTTGTGGATACGGAACCGAGTATGGGGAGTAGGGGGGTAAGAAGCTCCAGTTATACTCGATGAACCTGACGTACTCGACGCTGGTGATGGGGTGGAAGGGTTTGGGGTAGATGCTTGGCGACGGGTTGTCGGGTGTGTCGGGTTGGTTGGTAGTTTCTGGCACTCAAGGCGCTGCGTTTGTCACGCCCTGGCTAAAATGAACAACTTATTGATTCATACAAAAAATACGAACTCGCCACCCACAGGTAAAAGTCGAGGTGGCGGTGGCCGGAATCAGGTACCCGCTAAAACGGAATGTCGTCATCTTCGAAATCAGAAGGGGCAGGATAGTGGGGCGATTGGTCTTCCCGAGTAATTGCGGGCTCATCTCCCACAGTAACGATTTTCCAGCCTTGGAGATTATTGAAATATCGACCGTTGTATTCTCGACCACGAATATCAAATGTGACCGTAACCTCCTGCCCCACCTGCAGTGAATCCAGCAAGGGGACCTTATCCTGAACAAATTCGAGGTTGATTTCCTGAGGGTATTTTCCATCTTCAACGATTACAACCATTTCCCGCTTAGTAAATCCACTGTCGAATGTCTTCGCCTCCTGAATAAGTTTTATCTTTCCAGTTAAGTCGTATGCCATTAGATCATCCCCTTTTTCTCTGATATATGTGGTTATGGCAGCTGCTGTCTAATCTGCCGCTTATAGTATGTGTAGTGTCCGGCAGTTCCCAGCCCTATTCATGATTCCACCAGATCAACACCTTGGTAATCATGTACCAGACTCCCCCGATAATCATCGCAGTCACCGACCAGGGTAAGCCCTCGGCGGACTCAACCACGCCACCATAAGGCAAGAAAAAGCTGAGCAGTCCGAACCAGAACAGGAAGATTGAAGTGAACAGCTGAGCCTTAAGTGACTTTCCGGTACGTTCCGTTATCATTTTGCCAGTCTTGCTTGAGTTTTTTGGGTGGCCGCAATGAGGACACGATGCGGCAGCCCTGGATACTTGCCCGGAGCATTCTGGACGATTTTGAGCCGTCGGATGGCCTCGATGGGCTGCTGGGAATGAATGTACTGCGAAACTATCGATTTGAAATAGATCAGGACAAAGAATTTTTGTACTTGAGTCCGCGATTGGGTACCGCCAACTTAACTGGCCGAAATTGATAGAATCGGCGAATGAATACCTATAAACTGTTGATTTGCATCAAAAATTGACCCAGGTTTTGCATTGAAAAATGCACAGCTTTTCAGTTCCTAACCTTTTGATTTCTGGAAGTTTCCTGGTCGCCCTAGTGGCTCAAGATTGCATGCAATTATCTAGTCGAATTGGATCAATATTGAGTGCAAATCAACAGGCTGGGCCTATTATCACCCTCGGCAACGGGGGAAAGATCAAAAGATTTGGGTGGATGAGATCCTAAAGCAGCTATAGACTCAGCCCTCCGTCACTAATTCATTCCATCATTGAGCAGGAATCAACACATGCTAAAAGCAGAATATCAGACACGTGGTCCGGTCCCACAGGACGTCATCGAAGCGGTGCCTTTTGACAAACCCGAGTTGCATGAAGGCCAGGTGTTGCTTGAGCTTTTGGCTGCTCCTATCAACCCCTCCGATGTGCTGACACTGACCGGGCAATACGGCATTCTTCCGCCTCTGCCCGCTATCGGCGGTGGGGAAGGTATCGGCAAGGTCATTGAACACGGCCCTGGTGTCACGGGGCCCGAAATTGGCCAGACTGTGTTATTGCCCTTTGGGATCGGCAGCTGGGCAACCCATATGGTCGCAGACGCGACGGCGCTGGTGCCTCTTCCCAACGATGCTGACCCTATACAGCTGTCGATGATTACCGTTAACCCACCCACGGCCTCACTATTGCTGAGCGAGTTTGTCGATTTACAGGAAGGTGACTGGGTCATTCAGAACGCGGCCAACTCCGGCGTGGGTTCCTACCTGATTGATCTCGCGAAGCTGCAAGGATTGAAAACAGTCAACGTGGTACGCCGCGAGTCTCTGGTAGAGCCGCTGCTGGCGTCCGGAGCGGATGTTGTGTTGATGGACGGCGAAGTCGACGGCCAGAGCCTAGCAGAGCGAGTGAGCGCGGCAACCGGTGGCGCGCAGATAAAACTGGGGATAGACGCCATCGGCGGAGCCGCGACTAATCGAATAGGTGACGCGCTGACTGAGGGCGCGACCCTTGTAAATTACGGTGCGATGAGTGGCGAACCCTGCATGGTGCATCCAGCGAATATCGTGTTCAAGGATATTACCGTTCGCGGCTTCTGGTTGGTCATTTGGTTAAGAACCGCCACACCCGCACAACAGCAGGCACTCTACGGCGAACTCACAGGCTTGATTGCTCAGGGGAAGCTCTCAACAGCGATTGATTCGACTTATACAGTCAAGGATATCAAGAAAGCCGTAAAAGTCGCCTCAGGGGGAGAACGCAACGGTAAGGTTGTGGTTGTTGGTGGCTAATCGGGGACGATCTCACCTGGCCCCCGTACTAATGTAATGAACCATCCCCACCTTCGCGGCTAGCCCGGCGGGGTCCTTCAGACTAGTCTTTTTGGTGAAGGGCCATAACCTTGGATGGGAGATCGACATGACTATTAGCATGCTGGGCAATCGATATTGCCAAGAACACCTTTCAACTCCACGGCGTCGACGCTTTCAAACTGAAATCCAGCACCTTGGTGGCGCAATATAAAAACCCCTCAAAACTCACGGGCGGATGATTTGCTCAACCTGGTGCAAAAAGGGCCCTACCCCGGGCTAGAAATCCCAGCTATACCCGACGAACCTGACGACTCGACGCCGGTGATGGGGTGGAAGGGGTTGTGGGTATGGCTGGCGACGGGTTGTCGAGTGCGCCGTGTATTATTCAGATTTCTGGGGCCTTGCATCCGCTACAGATTGTACGTCGGCAAAGTATAGGGCACAAATTGCGCCGTATTCTAAGAGACACTTTTCTGCCTGTTGCTTCCTTAATGTAGCCAGCTAATTGCAGGTTGTGTATTTTCCTCTGTGTCATAGTCCGGGCCTTCACCTGGGCGCGTTGATCCAGAATCTCGTTTCTTCTACCCTCATAGACATCCGCTGGTGTGACGTTGTCCAGAGATTCGTTGTATCACTCATGATTGTAGTGATCAACCCATTCGGCCACGCCCTTTTCAACTTCCACGGATGGTACAGAAGCCACCCACAGGCACAGGGAGGGAGGGTAGCAGTTTTCACAGACTTTTATTTTTTTGCCCCTGACTGCCAGGTGTTTCTATTATCCCGGCAAGCCAGCATTTTACCCTCAGCCACTTGCGCAATTCCCGTAGCTCGGTCTCAGTGGTCAGGATGTAGCAGTGGAACCCGTTTTTGGTATGGGGCTCACCGGTCTTGATGTTGATTATCCCGTTCGACGCGCTGCCGGCGCCGGAATAGCCAATCCCCTCAAACAGCGGCGATATACTGGACAGTTTCTCCATCAGGTCAGTGGGTGACGCGCAGTGCATGTGCTCTGGCATCCGGGGACTGGGGTCGAAATCCAGCAGTACCAGCCCAGGGGGCGGTTGCGACATCAGCTCCAACGACCGCGCGCGTACACCGGCTGCAATCCGGTCTTCGGTCAGGTCGGCTTTCAGCGCAATCTCGCAATGCGATCTATCGAAAATTCCCGTTGCTATACACTCGTTGGGACCCAGGACGTGGCTTATCTGCTCAAGATCGGTGAGGCGTGTAATGGATTCAGTTCGTGCGCTGCCGCTGATGAATATTGGGGCGCTCGCCGTCGTCACATTGTCGTCCCCGTCCAGGAATAGCGCTTTGGTAAGTCGTGTGCCCGGGGGGCCCTCAAAGAACGTAAACTTGACATCACCATGTTTGACTGCGGGATAATGGTTACTTGTGCTGTCCGGGGTCGGGTTGGGGCTGGTGCTATTGACCATATCAATGGCGGGCGCGCCGTTATCCTTCTGGTCTACCGGTTGGTCCGCTCGTGTGTCGGTGTTGTCAGATACCACCGAGGCACCGAGTTGCTGTGCCGGAGCTGATTCTGGCGATATTGCTGATATCGGCTCTGGCGATGTGGATGTCTCAGGACACTGGTCAGTTTTGGGTGTGGCATCTTTTTCTTTTAACTCTTTATTATACATGAATTATTTCTTCTTATAGTTTCTTGCATGCATTTTTTCACCAAATGGTCTCTCCCGATCTAGGCGGGAAAAGAGTGGTACCGCGAGCGTTAGCCGTGTCTATGCCCATATCACAAGTAGTGACGTCCCCTGGCCGTATGGCGTTGTAGGGGCGCGAATTGTGGGCAGAGAACAGTCGGTGAACGGTTTTTGAATACCAGCTATTTGCCTAGAGGTTCATTCATCGTGGTGTTATTCAGCCATGCTTATTATTGTTATAGTTTCAAAGCGCGCCATAAATACACTGCAGTGGCCTAGGGCTACAGCAGGGTGTCGATGTACGTGCAGGCCTACCTGGCTAGCAGGTTGAGGGAATGGGCTGTGGTCTTATGACGATACAACGGGGTCTTTGCTGGTTGGCATTTTCGTTGTTCTTCCGGAACCAGTTGGCGGGTAACAGGGGTGGGATCTTCAGTAAAATCGATCATGGTGTACTCCAGGTTTATATAGAAAGAAGAAAAAAGAAGGCAACACCCGAAGATGCCGCCAGTTGGTTTAGCTTTCCAGGGGGTTAGTGAAGGCGATAAGGCCGTACTCAAGCTGCCTCATGTACAACAGCTTCTTCCACGCGCACGCGATCCTCCGCAAGTAAGCGGATATTTTTCATGGTGTTCTCCGTGTTGGGGTTTGGTTAGTTTTTCAGATCAGGGGGGGAGGGTAGCTAAAAGCAAAGAGTTGAATACGGGCTGTCAGCGGGAATATCGGTACTGGGTTCAAGCCCCAGCCCACACATCAGCCTTGCCTTTACCTTTGCGCCAGGCTTCTTGCCAGAAGTGATGCCGGCTTCTTTCTTCAGTTGCTCCACACAGGCGAGGAAACCGGATGGGTCACAAGCCTGGTGAACCCGCTGCTTTTTTTGGCATAGGCTCCAGGAGTCCCTCGGCACACAACACGGCGATCAGAAAGCCAGGCGTATTCGCACTGAAAAATCCGCCGCCATCGTTACTGCTGACCTTCAAGTAAATTGCTCCCGAGTCGTCGGTGCCAACCTGATAGCCCAGGATCGACTTGCCGCTGCTTGTTGGGCAGTTGGCCTCCTTGTGGGTACAGGTGTAGTGGGGTTGGTTGAAAAGTTTCGTATGTGTGCCAGGATCTGGCGGGTAGGAAACCGGACTGGTTCCTAATTTAGATACGCCTATTTTCGAAAGGCTTTCTCGGTGTTTTGTGGATACGGCGCTATAAGGGAGGTGAAATTTTTCTGCGCGGGGATACGTATACAAAATGCTGGGAAAAAGTATGGGGATGGCCCCCCCATCACTATTGGAGAGCCTGGAGCGGGGCAGGCTGTGGCCGATGCCAACATTTTTAAATAGCGCTTCTCTGTGCCACTATTACATAGGCTGGGCTCGGCTCTGTAATTTGAGGTAAACATACGACCGGTGTTCACTGCTTACCGGTCGCTACGGGAGTGGTTATCGGATGGAATTTTTCGGCCGCTTTGTGCCAGGGGACATATCATTGGGTTGAATATCAGTGCGACGAGTGCGGAGCCCAGGAACCTATAAAGTCCTAAAAGCGGCCGGATAGGCTATGCTATTCAGTTGCCAGCGCCCTTATCATCGCACCAGGGGGTGATGCTGGCCACAGCAAATTTTTTAGACAACTATCGTATAGGTATAGGGTATGAAGACGAAGCCAATTATTACGCCACTACTGTTGGCAGGTTGCCTGTCAATTAGTGTTGGAGCTATGGCTGAAGGCGGTGCCACGGATGACAAGCAGGCCCTCGCTAGAACACCAAAGGCTCTGGTGGAGCTACTGCAAAATGCCTCTTTTTTGCCACCGCAGGAATACAAGGAAAAAATGCGCTCCCAGCGGGATGCACATTATTTTCCTATTGGGCTTGAGCAATTAACACAAAAACTGGATGAGGCAACTGATCCGCGTCGCGATATCAATGCCGAGCAGATGCAATCCTATGCGGATGTCCTGTCGGGTATTGCCGTACAATCCAAGAAAGATGGCGAGATTCTGTGGGGACGTATTCAGGGTACAAAATATGAACGCCAGGCCCATGACTGGATTTTCCGGAAGCTGAAGTCTTTCGGACTTGAGGACGTACGCCACGATAAATTCCCCTCCGGATTTCCCCAGTGGCGACCCACCACCTGCGACCTGGAAATTACGGCCGCCCCCGGCTTTGCGAACCAGCAGCGTTATCAATTCAAGGAGGCCATCACCGCATTTGTCTCGGCGACCACGCCGGAAGGCGGCATTGAAGCGCCGATGATCTATGTTGGCGATGGCACTGCTGCCGAGTTGCAGGGTCGCGATATCAGCGGCAAGATCGTCTTATTGCGGGCCCGTACTCAGCCCAGCGCATTGATGAATAGTGCTCGCACTGCCTACTCCCGTCTGGTAGCGGGCGAGTACGGTAAACCAGCGGGAGTTGTGGTCTGGTGGGATGTACCCCGCACCAATCAGGTTGCCGGTCGTGTCGGTGCGCCTGGCGGCGGCGATGATATCGGTCTGGCCGCTCCCTGGACCACTATTGGAAATGACGCGGGCCTCTATCTGCGCAAGTTGCTGGATCGGGTCACGCCGGATGATCCGGTGATAGTGCGGCTGGATGTTCAGGGTCACATGGAGCCCGTTGAGCAGCGAATGACCGGTAATGTCTATGCCATTCTGCCTGGGCAGTCAGGCGACTACATTGTGATACCCAGCCATGTGGATGGTTACTTTTTCGGCATTCACGATAATGGTGCCTCAGTGGCACTCAATCTGGCACTGGCTCAACACTATGCCCAAATTCCCGCCGAGCAGCGGCAGCATGGTTTGATCTTCCTGTTTCAGGGCGACCATGAAGTACCCGGAGTGGGAGGCACGCTGCCCTTCATCGAAAAGCACAGGCAGCTGATGCAGGAGCACTTACTGCTGGTGTTGCGGCCGGAACATCTGGGCATGATGCGTCCTCTGGATGAAGCTGTCTATATCGCCAATTCCAATGTGACCGACCCTTTGATGTTGCTGGTGACAAATCGCAGTCCGGTACTGATTGATATTTTCAAGCAGGCGGCAAACTTGTATGCCATTCCTATGGGGGATCTTGTCTACGCTGATCCGGCGGCTGACGAGGCGGCTTTTCATCCTCCCTTTAACGACCTGGGCGCTATTTCATCTGGTTGGATCACGACCGGGAAGTTCTATCACTCGACTGCGGATGTGGATTGGGGCGCGATCAACTTCAAGCAGATCGAAAAAATCACCCGCGGGCACGCCTTTATCATCGACGAATTGTTCAAACTGGAAAAAGCGGACCTGCACCGCGATGGGCACCCCGCACCCGAAAAATCGATTTATCAATCAGATATTCTGAAAATGTTTATGGGCAACAATTGATTGGCGAGAAGCTATTGACTCACTGAGGCATACACTGTGAAAAGACGCGAGTTTGGCAGGTGCAGCGGTGACTCTGGCGCCAGTGCTTGCGGGCTGTTTTCGGTTTGCATGAGCTGTATTACGGCGAGCCGAGAACCTACAGGGTGCCGGCAACCTACCAGCTTCCAATTTCCCCATACTTTGGCCCCGGAAACAGAGCCTCTTTTTCCTTTATTCAGGAGACAGCTAGATGTCATTCAACACCGATTTTAGTCAAGATGCTTTCAAGGGTCTGTTGGTGGGATCTGCGCTGATGATTTGGTCCATGGCTGATCCTGCCATGGCGCTGGAAGCGAATGGCGCTGATGCCATCTTTTTTGGAGGCCCTGTTCTGACGATGGACTTGGAGCGGCCGACAGTCCAGGCCGTTGCGATTGCCGATGGCAGAATTGTTGCGGCCGGTGATCGCGGTGCCGTCTTTCGATGGCAAGGTGAAGGAACGCAGTTGATTGACCTGGCTGGCAAGACCTTGATGCCTGGCTTTCACAACGCGCACGTGCATCCTGTGTTGGCAGCCGTGGCAATAGGGTGGGAAGATGTCGGTGGCTATTCTCACCCGACGGTGGAGGCAAGCTGGCAGGCACTGCGGGATGCGGTCAAGAAATATCAATCTGGTGAATGGGTCTTTGCCTTTGGTTGGGATCCAATCCTGGTCGAAGGCCTGGAGGCGCCGACCCTCAAGCAGCTAGATGACGTGTCCCCCGACAACCCGCTTTTTATCACGCCGCAGGGGGGGCACCAGGCTTATCTGAACAGCCGGGCGCTGGAAGCTGCGGGAATCACGCGGGAGTCACCCGACCCGGGGCATGGGTCTTACTATGAGCGGGATGAAAACGGCGAACTCACCGGCCGTCTGGTCGAACAGCCAGCGTTTTTCCCGGTGCAGGAAAAATTCGGTATGCCGAAGACACGGGCAGCGTGGGAAAGCGCGATGCAGAAGGTATTCCGCCACTATGCAAAAATGGGGATCACGTCGGTCACCACGATGGGGGTGATGATTCCTTTACCGGAAGTGCTAGCGATCTATGAGGAGTTGACAGCCGCTGATCCGGTGATCAGGCACAATGTCTTCATTACCTGGTACGCGCGCGAGCAGCTCCTGAAGCTGCAGCCCGGCGCTGGACACGACCACTTTCGCTACAAGGGCATGAAAATATGGTATGACGGCTCTCCCTACAACTCAACCATGCTGGTGGAAGAGCCGTACCTGAATAACGAATTCACGCGAGAGGCGATCGGAATTAAACCAGGCGCCGTTGGGCATGCCAACTGGAGTGAAAAGGCGCTCTATCAGGCTGTGGATGAAGTGCATCGGCAAGGTTGGCAGATCGGCATCCACACTCAGGGCGACAGAGCCACCCGGGAAGTGCTGCAGGTGCTGGAGGATGTCGTCCGACAAGCGCCACGTGCGGATGCCCGACACCGGTTCGAGCATTTGATGCTGGCCGAGCCTGCGTTATTCAATCGTTTTGCACAAGCCGGATTTGGTGCGAGCTTCCACATCCAGCATGTCTACTACTACGGTCGCATTCTCAGGGACAGTTTACTGGGTGAAGAGCGCGTCAAGCGTCTATTGCCGGTGCAGTCCGCACTAGCCGCCGGAGTCAAGCCGAGCCTACATTCGGATCATCCGATGTTTCCCTCCACGCCGTTGCAAATGATTAAAACGGCGGTGATGCGTAATACCAAGGAGGGCGATCCGGTGTCGGAAAAGCAGAGAATATCCGTGGAACAGGGGCTGCGGGCAATGACCATTAATCCGGCCTGGCAGGTTCATGAAGACCACAACACAGGCAGTATCGACATTGGCAAGTTCGCGGACCTGGTGGTGCTGTCAGAAAACCCACTCGAGGTGTCTACCGCACATCTGGACCGGATTACTGTCGATGCAACCTATGTGGGGGGGCGGTCAGTGTGGAAAGCCGGAAACGAATGACGATTGGCCACAGTGTGATTGAGACGAAACGCTGGAGGGCCAAGGGCCTTTCTGAGTCGACAAGGGAAGTACACCCTCAAAACCCGCTAACGGTCGCTATCGATAATAGCAGACGTTCAGCCTGATAGTTTCACCCTGGCCAATCCACAGCCAGAGCTTTATAGACTCCACCAAAATTCTCCGGCCAGACCTGATCATTACTGCTGAGCTTGAAGGGGTATACCATGGCCCTTTGCCACCATTACCCTTGGCTAGATGAAAAATCTTTTAGTCACGTTTGGACATGCCGCTTATATATGCACAGCAACCCACCAGCTCCCGCCAATACCATGCACTACAAGGGATTCGGGCAAATGATACCCCGCAAGTTACCCTTTGATATTGCTGATTTTTAATGTAGAAATAGATGAGATTATTGTAATAACTCGATGATTATTATGAATATTTAACTATTGAGGCAAGTGCAAAATCTGGCTACTGCTTCACACAATACTGGCCAGACTTGCGCCATCCAGTCGGACACTTTCCACCATCCTCTCTGGGTAGGGCTTCCTTGTCTGAGCTGCTAGTTCGCTTGCAATATGACCCACCAGATGAGTAGAAACCTGTAGGGCACTTGTTGCCCCATTTCTGGATGATGACCTCTCCTTTCTTCACAGAGGAGGCAAAGGGCTTGCAGTAGTCCCCGGACTTATATGTGCCGGAGGGGCAGCTGTCGCCGACGCGGGGGATGGGATTTTGGGCAGAGGTGGTGGTCACCACCAGGAGCAGGGTGGTACAAAAGAGTATTCACAGCATGGTGCTTCCTTCGATTAGAGTAGGGTGATTTTTTGATGTGTGGTGGCTGATGATTCGTTTCCCATATTGCGGATTTTATCGCCTGCGATTCACCACCAATGCGCCCAGCGCAACGCCCACGATATTGGCCAACAGGCCGAACGCCGACATTTCCCTGCCGGGGATATAGGACTGGCCCAATTCGATTAAGCCACTGTAGGCGACGATGCCAAGGCACATATAAAGGTAGTACCGCTTGTTGGCTAACATGCGGTAACCGAGCACTGCGAATATGTAATACACAAGTAGGTGAACGACTTTATCGAGATGCTCCACGCTCTGGTTACCGCCCGGTGAGAGCGATGTGACCGCAACTATGCCAGCGTAAACAATAAAAACTATAGTGTGCATGAGATTACTTCAGATGGCCGAACAATTAGCCTACCATAGGGTACATACGATTTGAGTTTTCCGAGTAGCTGGCGTGCCAACTGAGTCAGGGCGGGATAACCGCCAGCCACAACCTTCCCCTATGTACATTTAACCCGTATGGCTAACAAAATACTCAAAGTCGATTACGTCACCTGCCCCTGCGGTATCAAGGTCGAGTATGCCCGATGCTGTGGTCGCTATTTGGATGGCGGTGAGACCCCACAAACAGCTGAACAACTGATGCGCTCACGCTACTGTGGTTTTGCGCTCTGCGACGAGCCTTATCTGTTGGCCACCTGGCACCCTGATACACGCCCCGGTAAGGTACGCCTTGACGAACGGCAACGTTGGCTTGGACTCGGCATACGTGCCACAGAAGCAGGTGGGCCTGATGACAATACCGGCTTCGTTGAGTTTGTCGCTCGCTTCAAAGTTGACGTCAAGGGCCATCGTCTTCACGAGAATAGTCGCTTTGAGAAAATCGATGGCCGCTGGTATTACCTTGATGGGCAGCACTTATAGCGGAGGGTCTTACACCCACAGACTCCAGCCAATAACTGTCACCCATCTCCCCGGCATAGTCGGATGCTCTAAGCAGTTATAACTCTTTGAAAATTATAAAAACGGTGGACCAATAAAGGATCAACCCATACGATGCAGTGCGCAAATCTTGTTGCCCGATGGGTCGCGCAAATAGGCAAGGTAAAGCTGACCGGTAGCGCCTTCACGAGCGCCGGGAGGGTCTTCGCATGTCGTACCACCGTTGACGAGACCTGCCGCGTGCCAGGCATCCGCTGCTGCCGAATCTGCCGCCGCAAAGCCGATAGTGCTGCCATTACCATGACAGGCAGGCTCACCATCAATGGGTTTGCTGATTGAAAATATGCCGCTGTCTGTGAGGTAAAAGCAACGGCCTTTTTCGTCGATGACACCGGGTTCGTGGCCCAGGGCGCCCAAAACTGCATCGTAAAAAATCTTTGACTCTTGAACGTCGTTAGCGCCAAGTCGTTAGCCCCAACCATGATATGACTGAACATCTTTGTTACACTGATATGAATTCAAATGTCCCTAGTGTAGCTGGTGTTGGTCCAGACATACCTATCAAAGCGCACCAGGCTCACTACTGTGCAAGAAACTCCAGCTATACTCCACAATTGCCATTATTAAATACCCTGAGAAAGATCTATGACAAAAATGAATGACGATCCACGCATAGACCCGCGAATAAAGGCGGTCATGGGCGCAATGCCACCGCTCCCCGTGGAGGGTGCTGACACACGCCAACAGCTACTTGATGAAGCCAATACACCAGAAGCCATCGCCCGTCTCAAGCAGATGGTGGCAATGTTCGAGATGGTAGACAATGAGGAAGTTGCACCGTCGACGGGGCTTGAGATCACCACACATGAATTTACCTCAGACCCGGATGGCAACGTCATCAAGGTCCAGTTTATCCGGCCCGCATCCTCCGCAGCGCTCCCCTGTGTGTACTACATACACGGTGGTGGCATGCAAGCCATGTCCTGTTTCCATGGGATATATCGGGCGTGGGGCAAGATCATCGCCCAGCAGGGGGTAGCCGTGGCCATGGTTGATTTTCGCAACTGCCTGACGCCTTCCTCGGCGCCGGAGGTTGCACCCTTTCCCGCAGGGCTTAACGACTGCGTATCCGGGGTGAAGTGGCTTGCGAACCATGCCGGCGAGCTCAATATTGATCCGGAACACATCATCATCGCCGGCGAGAGTGGCGGTGGCAACCTTACCTTAGCCACTGGATTGAAACTGAAACAGGATGGAGACCTTGGACTTGTTCGTGGCCTGTACGCACTTTGCCCGTACATTGCCGGCGCATGGCCGCAGGACAGGTTTCCTTCCTCTACTGAAAATAACGGATTGTTGCTCGACCTTCACAACAATAGAGGTGCAATGGCCTATGGCATTGAGGAATTCGACAAAGGCAACCCGCTCGCCTGGCCGGCGTTCGCCACCGAGGATGATGTCAGGGGCCTGCCTCCCACGGTTATCAGCGTCAATGAATGTGACCCACTACGCGATGAGGGTATTGAGTTCTATCGCTTACTACTGCGCGCGGGCGTACCGGCGCGCTGCCGACAGTTGATGGGCACCATCCACGGCACGGAGGTATTTGCCATCGCCTGTCCGGACATCAGTCGTGAGACAGCGGCAAGCATTACGCAGTTTTGTCGTGATGCGTGACCTGTGCTCATTTTCTGAAGAGCCTTGTTATAGATGTCTTCGGTGCAGATTTGGGGTGAATCCCGGTGTGGTCACAGGCATGTTACGGTTTCAAAGAAGCTTACAGGCGCATCGGTGGGGTAGACCATGTCGACAAAAATGCATTTCACCACTTGCAAGGTGGGCGCCTGTGAGCCGCAGTGCGGCATGATTTTCTTCGCTTTAGGGACTTTACTTGTCAGTGACTTTGACAGGGCCGCAACCAGGTGAGACTTTATCCACCATGACATTGGCATGCGAAGGAACGGAAAATGGCAATCGAGCATGAGTTGGAGCACCCTGTCGAGCGGGGTTTCGGGTTGCTGACGAACAAGAAGTTCCTCGCTGAGCGGCTCGAGGCAGTCGGCGAGGATGCACCCGTTATAAACATGAGCAAGAAGGGCAGGAAGGTTGAAATTCAGCTGAATCGTGCCGCCAGACGTGACTTGCCGAAGGTGGCAGCCAAACTGGTGGGGTCGGTGCAGAAATTTAGTATGAAGGAATCCTGGCAACCTGATGGCGATGGGTGGTTAGGAAATTACCTGATCGAGTTTGAGGGCGTACCGGGCTCCGTTGCCGCAGACTTCGAGCTTTACCCGACCGATGACGGCTGTGTTTACAGCATCACCCATAAACCCAGTGTAAACTTGCCCCTTGTAGGAAAAACGTTGGAGAAGATTCTGGTTAGCCAGGTAGAGAATGGCTGTGATGCCGAGATCGACTACCTGGTCGAAGTTCTGGGCTAATTTCCCCAAGTCCATATGCACCGGTGTCCCTTCTGGAAACTAAATCGTTGAGATTATTTGCCAATTCTGACAAAGATAATTTATGCGGCGGCACGAGTGTAGCGATGAGAGCCTGCCCCACTTTCTAGTACCACGTGGAGACCCCCCAGCTCTGCTGGGGAGGCACGCAAAGTTTGACAATTCCGGAAGTCTCATAGTAACTCCCAAGTGTGAGCCGCCAAGCACCACACAAGAGAGAAACCATGAGACAAGTGAACAGTTTAAATCACACCCGATGGGAGTGTAAGTACCACATAGTGTTTATACCAAAATATCGGAGGAAGGCACTCTTCGGTCAGCTTCGAAGGGAGCTGGCCGATGTTTTTCACAGATTGGCCAGGCAAAAGGAGTGCCTGATAGAAGAGGGGCATATGATGCCCGACCACGTCCATATGATGATCTCGATCCCACCGAAATACGCGGTATCGCAGGTTGTGGGATATATCAAAGGAAAGAGCGCGATTCACATTGCACGGAGCCATTTTGGTCGTCAGAGAAATTTTGTGGGTCAGCACTTCTGGGCCAGGGGATATTTTGTATCAACGGTGGGTCGGGATGAAAAAGTGATTAGGGAATATATCCGTCATCAGGAAAAAGAAGACCGACGAATCGAACAGATGAAGTTAGTATGACGAAACCGCCCCCTTCAGGGGGCTCAAGGAGCCGTAAGGCTCCGTAATAGCCGCTTTGAGCGGCTCACAAACTAAAGCCCCCGGCTTTGCCGGGGGATACTTACGTGTGCCTGGCATGGCGCACTTGCCGATGTTCCAGGCGTGAGCCTGGAACGACAGGTCCGCCGTTACCGGACGGAAGGACGACGCCAACAGGGCAAGGGCATATCCCAGAAATGGTGTGTCTGAAGGAAGCATGAGGCAGAACCTGTGTACGTAGCGAACAGCGAACCGGCTATATGGTGTTGGGGAGGAGGTCGAGCAGACGTGACTAAGCGAGGCCTGATATCCGGAGAACTGACCTGACATGAAGCCGGACGGGATACAGAGAGGTGGTGCGTCTTACCCAGGGAAGCCCTCCTGTCCTGTTGTCGATGTTGCCAGTGACGACAGAAACTGAATCGACGAGGGGAACCCAAAGCGAGGAGGGACAGAGGGTGGCAGATCCACGGGTAGTACCGAAGACACAGGGCCGATGAAGCGCTGGTAACAGCGTGGAGGATAAAACCCTGAAGACCAGACAGAAGGGGGTCAACATACTGAGAGAACAGTCAGTATGCCGCCGTTTGGCTATCCCGGAAGCGTCATCGGGATAGGGGAAGTCGTGGACGAGAGGTGGCAGTGATTGCACTGAGGAGCCGAGATAGTACTGATGGGAAGAGGATCAGAAAACAAGTTGGGGCAACCGAATCTCGAAGAGATACCCACGTGCGTACGCACGAGGGTCAAACAGGTGCCCGATCCTGGCCATGAGGCCCCTGGCAGTCCGGCAATCCTGGGTGTTAACGGAGATCACGGAGAAAGTGTAATGAAAGCACAAGATGTGCTGGCGAAGGTGTATGAACCGGGGCGACTGTGGGCGGCATGGCAGCAAGTCAAGAAAAATGCCGGAGCAGCGGGGATAGACCGGATGACGGTAGAGGGATTTGCGCAACGAGAGGAAGCTCTTCTGGCGCTGATTCACGACAAGTTACAGTCAGGGAGCTACCGATTCCAGCCAGCCAGGCGCGTGCTGATTCCCAAGGAAGGGACGTCCAAGATGAGAAAGTTAGGTATTCCGGTGATTATGGACCGGGTCGTGGGGCAGAGTATGCATTGCGTGCTTGAGGCGCTCTATGATCCGGGGTTCACCGATTCCAATTACGGCTTCCGCCGTGGAAGGAACCAGCATCAGGCTATCCGGCATGTACGGGACCTGGTGCTGGAGGGGAGGGAATGGGCCGTTTCGGTCGACCTGAAAGCGTTCTTTGATGAGATTCCTCATGGCCTTATCTCTGCAGCTGATCCGCCGCCAAGGTGGCGGACGAACAGTTCGTGACGATGCTGGCCAGACTGCTGAAGGCAGGTGTCATAGTTGACGGGGTCTTTGAGAAGACAGCCAAAGGCTGTCCACAAGGCTCACCACTCTCCCCGATACTTTCCAATATCGTCTTGAACGAACTGGACCACTCACTGGAGGAGCGTAACTTGAAGTACTGTCGCTGGGCAGACGACTTTGTGATCGTAGTCAGATCGGAGAGAGCGGCTCGGCGGGTGATGACGGGAACGATCCGGTATCTGGAGGAAGAGCTGGGGCTCATTGTGAACCAGGAGAAGAGCAGCGTTGCGCCGATCCACAAGATCACCTTTCTGGGGTTTCAGATCCTGAGAGGTAAGATCCGGGTCAGCAACAAAGCGCGCACCCGGTTCAAAGACCGAGTCCGGGCCCTGACGCGCCGGAACAATCCACTCTCGATGTTTGAGGTGATCCAAGAGTTGAACACATATTTACGAGGCTGGGTTGGATACTTTGGGATTCAGGAATTCCGATATCTGTTTAGAGACCTTGATGCCTGGATTCGAAGCCGGCTCAGGTCGACACAGTTGAAGAAATGGAAGAACCCCCGAAAGTTCCAGCGGATCATGATCAAGTCAGGATTCGATCCAGCGGAGGCGTGCCGTATCTGGGTTAAGATGAACCGATGGCAATCGGTGATGAGACCCCCGGTGCGATTTGTGTTAAACCTTAATTGGTTCAGGGAGCAGGGAGTAATATTTCTGCATGATTCTACAATTGCTTTTTCCCGAGCCTGATGGGTTCGGCCACTGATCGAAGAGCGGTATACCTGGCCGGTACGTACCGTTCTGTAGGGAGGGGGTGGCCTTAGGGCCACTTCCTACCAGATTCGCCTTACTCGATCGATTCTTGAAAAAACGTCCAGATCTCGTCGGCGGCGACAATATCGTTATTCGTGCCTCCTAATAACTTTGGAAGCTGCATCTTGGGATGCGGGGCATTGTGGCCGCCACCTACGATGGTGTAGAGAGCTACGCTTTTTCTTCCAGGCGCCTGCCACTGGTGTATCACAACTGTACTATTATCCTCGACAACTTTATCGTGAAGTGCAATCTCCTCTGGCTGTTCCGTGTGTCCTGCCAGGTCTGCCCAGTAGTCTACTGAGTCGCGAGATGACAAGACCTTTCCGCGATCACCGTACAAGCCGTAGAGCGCCACCGTACCACCCAAATAAGGGTTCATTGGATCATCGGTTCCGTTCATTAGTAAAAATGCCACTGGCTTGCCGGTTGCTGTACAGTCCATGTTTTCTTCACTCGGCATACTTGTAGCAATGGGGGCAACCGCAGCGACCAGATCCGGCGCTTCCAGTGCAAGCCGCAAAGCCATTTGGCCACCGTTGGATAAACCGGTCGCAAATACCGCTGCGATTAACACTCAGTTCCTTGACGAAAATCTCCACGAGTGAGCGCATATAGCCCACATCGTCAATATTGAGCGTATTGGCATCATACGGCCCCGCCCTGCGGCAGCCGTTGTAGTGTTGTTCATATCCATCCGGATAGACCACGACAAAACCATACTGTTCTGCCAACTGCTCAAAGGCATAGCCGAAGACGACTCGACTCTGAGTAACATCTCCGCCCGAGCCATGAAACACGAATATTAGAGACGGGTTATCTGCCAGATTAGATGGCTTATAAAACGAATAAGTGCGCGGATAACCGTCCCAAACTACCCCTCGCTCCGCTAACGCTCCAGGCAAATCTGGTTCTGGAGATACCACGAAATACAACAGGTAGACAGCGTTTCCCACCAGGAAAAGCGCGAGCAGCAGTAGCGACTTATACACCCAATTCATTGTCCCACCTCTTCATGTCTAATTGCCAGTAGGCATATATTCTCGGGTTTAGCCGAACCTTGTTTGTCATCGACATAATACGTAACCGGCAGCTATGTGTATTTTCTTGCCGACCAGGGTGCCACAGCCCAACTGGCCGCTCTTGCGCGCATGGTTCCCGTTCGGCTCGCTATGGAAGCAACTACTTCTCCGGTCCGGTTGTACCTCAAGCGGCATAATACATTGTATGACTTCCTCAGGTAGAACCGCGCTGCAATTTGAAATCAGAGCTTCGGCACCTCCGACGCTTGACCGCTCTTACAAGCGTGTGCTTTATTCATATTTCTCTCACTCATGCACGGAGAAAGAACATGCCCAAGGCATTTGTACATGGCAATCCTGAGACCAGTGCCGTCTGGTCAGTTTTATTTGATGAACTTGAAGCAAAAGGGATCGATGAACTCGTAGCGCTGTCACCACCCGGTTTTGGTGCACCTTTGCCAGAAGGCTTTGAGGCAACTCAAACCGGCTATCGCAACTGGCTAATTCAACAGCTCGAGCAGCTTGGCGGAAATGTTGACCTGGTGGGACACGACTGGGGGGCAGGACACGTTTATGGTGTATTGGCCGAGCGTCCAGATTTGCTTCGATCCTGGGCTGCAGATTGTGCCGGTCTTATTCATCCAAACTACGTCTGGCATGATCTTGCATTGGACTGGCAGACGCCCGGTGTCGGTGAAGAGTCAGTTGCAGCAATATTTGGTTTACCGAAGGAGCAAAGCCTAGAACCGTTGGCTTCTTTCGGAATCCCCGAAGACATTGCCAGTGCTTTCGCTCCAGAAGTGAATGATGTGATGGGGGAGTGCGTACTCAGCCTGTACCGGTCAGCCGCACAACCTGAAATGGTAAATCTGGGCGAACGACTCAAACTGACCGAAAATCGCCCCGGTCTCGTATTTATTGCTAGCGAAGATCCCTACACGGGCACAACAGAAATGTGCGCATCCGTAGCAACAGATCTTGGTGCTGATATATTCAATCTCGAAGGCCTTGGCCACTGGTGGATGTTCGACGGTGCTAGACTTACTGCAGACGCCTTGATTAAGCATTGGAAAAAGGTCTGATGCATGTAAAGAGGGAATATGTCTGCTTGGAGTTGGCAAGTGGGGTTGGTTGAACAAGAATGTATATAAATCAGGAAATGCCACCGGAAAAATCCGGAGTTCTTCCTACTATAGATACGCTGTATTGATCAGTTTCTCTGGGAGTTGGCGCTATAAGGAAGGAGAAAAAATTCTGCGCGGGGATACGTATACAGATTGCTGGAAACAAGTATGGGAGGATGGCCCCCACGTACTTTGATGGACACCGGGGAAGGGGTGATCAATGACCGGTGTTCACTGCTTACCGGTCGCTACGGGAGTGGTTATCGGAGGGCGTTTTGCGGCCGCTTGGTGCCAATGGCGGTCGTCCGGTTTAACTTGTCCCAGCGAGTAAAAGACTTCTCTTTTGTGCGTCAGGGCCAGATTAAGGCGATCTATGTCAATTATTTTCTGGTTGTGCAGTCTATACTCATAATGGAGATACCGGCGCTGTATCTCCCGGATTTACTCACAAAGGAATACAGGAGAGCTGTAATGATAGCTAAACTATTGATCAATTTTGCCGGAGCTGCGCTCATGGCCCTCAGCGCCGCTTCAATGGCCGGAGCAAAATCCGCCGAAGACACTTATGTCGGCAAGCTCGAGTTCCAGGACCAGACCATCACGCGAGAGACTGCTGAGAAGTTGCATCGCGAGATCGACCTCCAGCGTGCCTCCCAGTTGGTTCTCTGGTCCCTACCTATCACTAGCTTGTACCAGCTGTATGGGGCCATAAACAGTAACTTGAACATCGATGGAGAGGAGCCTGTTATCGGGCTTTACCAGGGTTACAGCAGCGTTTATCCCTATCTTACGGCCAATATGACAACGCCGTATACAGTATCCATGCTTGATCTGTCCAAGACAGGTCCTGTAGTCGTCAATATTCCGGCGGGCGGTGTTTACGGCGTGGCAGATGACGCCTGGCAGCAACCCATCAAGGAAATCAATTCCGGGAAACAGGAAACACTACTTTTTGTTGGTCCTGGGCAGGATTACCCCAAGGATTTCAAAGGGGAGGTCATACAGTCCGATACCTTTATCATGCTGTATTTTTATCGCGTTCTGGGAACCGGCCCCGAGGCAGAGAAGCTCAAGACTGGCGTGAGCGCCTACAAGTTGTCGGACGCAGCCAGCCCACCTAAAACACAGTTCATCAAGTATGACCCGAAGAAGAGTGACAAGGTGGTTCTCAATACCCAACCCACGGATATGAAGTACTGGGAACTGGTCAATGACTATGTGCAGAAAGAGCCCATGGCCGACCGGGATCGTTTCTTCTATGCCTGGCTGAAAGACCTCGGGATCGAGAAGGGCAAGCCGTTCAAGCCTACCCAGTACCAGAAGGAAGTCCTACTGGAGGGGCTTGAGGTAGGAATGGCCATGGCACAGGCAACCGCCTTCAACAAGACCAGGGAGATGTTTCCCACAGCGTCTTACGGCAAAGATTCGGGTTGGGAGGGCGTTATGGCTGGCATGAACCCCAAGATCGATATGGAAAACTACTCCCAGTTTAACGAGCGCACCTCCTATACCTTCGAGGCGGTCACCACCTCAGCCGGCATGGTATCGCGGGTACCCGGCAAGGGCTCGGCCTACCTGGGTGCCTATTACGATGCCGACGGTAACGCACTGATGGGTGGCAATGACTACACCCTCAAACTTGAACCCAATCCACCGGCGGCAAACTTCTGGTCGATTACGGTCTATGATATTGCGAATCGACTGCTGGTCAGGAATGACATCGAAAAGTCCGGCATCAATTCCCGCCAGGAAGACCTGATCAAGAATGCTGACGGGTCGGTAGACCTGTATTTCGGCCCCAAGTCGCCCAGGGGTAAGGAAGCGAACTGGGTACAGACGAACAAGGGCCAGTCCTTTTTCCTCTACCTGAGATTATACGGACCGGAGCAGGCTTACTTTGACCAGACTTACCCGATAAACAAGGTTCAGAAAGTGAAGTAAGACCGGTTGGGATACTCTGTGTAGTCCCGCAGTTTTATCTGGCCCAAACGTCCGGGTGCCCACCGCGTAAGCGCCGGCAATCCGGGTTGAGCAAAAGAGATTTTTTGGCTCGCAGGTGGTTGCCTGACTAATGTCCGCAATGAATCGACAAGGGAAGTACACCCTCAAAACCCGCTAACGGCCGCTATCGATAATAGCAGACGTTCAGCCTGAAAGTTTCACCCCGGCCAATCCACAGCCAGAGCTTTATAGACTCCACCAAAATTCTCCGGCCAGACCTGATCATTACTGCTGAGCTTGAAGGGGTATACCATGGCCCTTTGCCACCATTACCCTTGGCTAGATGAAAAATCTTTTAGTCACGTTTGGACATGCCGCTTATATATGCACAGCAACCCACCAGCTCCCGCCAATACCATGCACTACAAGGGATTCGGGCAAATAATACCTTGCTAATCACCCTTTGATATTTCTGAGTTTCGATGACGAAAGCCGGGTATTTTTACAATAACTCGATGATTCTTATGAATTTTTAACTATTGAGGCAAGTGCAAAATCTGGCTACTGTTTTACGCAATACGAGCCCGATTTGTACCAGCCAGTCGGACACTTGCCCCCCTTCTCATAGCCCATTCAGGCTTGCGCCCTCAGCTTCAAGCAAGGGCTTGAGCTCACGATAGGCCGCGGGAGTTTTGTTCAGCGGTATTGATGGGAACAGATGGTGAACAAGGTGATATTCCATTCCTGATGACAGGATGGTGCCTACTGGCGACCGCCAACCGCGTGTATCTCGATATCGGCCGGTCTCCTTCATGGGATGATGCGGAGCCCAAGACAGGGTGACTGGGGTGTAGATGCCCGCTATCTGTCGAGGAATCCACCAAAGCATCAAAACCTCCAGAGCAAAGCCGCTCCAGGCAAGCACCACCATCAGAACCCAGGCCAGCCGCGTTACCAGCAAGGCTTCCAATACCAGGCGATCCTTATTAGGGTTCTCTGCCAGAACATTATCTGCCAGTGCACCTGTGTGTCCCGGCTGTTTGCTGAGCCAGGCGTTTTTCGCTGCGCCCCAAATGGAGTCCGCCCGCATGTACATATCCGGGTCGCGATCTATGTCATTGGAGTGAGCATGGTGTTTCAGGTGGATTGCACGGTGCAGGCGATAGGGAAATATCGTGGGAAATACTGAAACATGACCAACCAGTTCATTGAGCCAGCGTAGCGAGGTGTTGGGGCGGCCAATATTGCCATGTTGTGCTTCGTGTGTAGGCAGATAGCAGCCACTGAGAATTATCGATGCAATTATACAGCCCAGCCACACGGGTATCTGGCCGCTGGAAGCAAGTGGCCATAGCGACAGCCACAGTAAGAACCCGCCAAGCCCCCAGGTCACCATGAGCCATGGAAAGCCGCCGATATACTTCTGCACAATGGCGCGTTCTTCACTTATGCTCATAGCCACTGCCCCCGCATTTTCGCCACGAGGCCCCAGAGCAGTCCTACCGGTATTGCCAGATAGAGTGAGGGGAATCCAGCTGTGGCGGGAAATGCCATCTTATCCATAACCGCCGCCGCCATGGGTGCAAGCAGTAGTACGCCAAAGAAAACGGGACCCCATGGCAGCAAAAAATCGAGAAGTTTGGTCACTCTATGTTTACAGCCTAAATTCCTTCATTCTTACAATATAGCAGAGTTTTCCGGCCTGGACTTTGTTACATATCTTTTGTCAGCCTACTGCTTTACACAATACTGGTCAGACTTGTACCACCCAGTCGGACACTTGCCACCGTCCTCCCTGGGCAGCGCTTCCCTGTCTGAGCTGCTGATCCGCTTGCAGTAGTTGCCTGATGAATAGAAACCTGTGGGGCAATCGTTGCCGCTTTTTTGGATGATCACCTGGTCTCCAGATGATTTGATGGGCTTGCAGTAGTCGCCGGATTTGTAGGTGTCGGTTGGGCAGGAGTCGCCCTGGCTGGGGATGGGGTTTTGGGCTGTGGCTGTAGCTGCTATCAATAAGAAGGAACATGATAAGTGTCTGTACATGGTAATTCCTCCTGGGTGCTGCTTGGGTAGTATGCGAAAGTGATATGAATAATCTTAGGTTTTTGTGTCGAATGATTCGACGAATACCCCCAGTGGCATAGTGACAAAACCGCCAAAACCCGGTTTCGTCGGTTTTGACAGTACCGACCTGGGGGTTATCAGGAATATTTTGGCAGGGAATGATGCCGAGAGTGCTGGTTGTTTTGGTTACCGGAAGCTATGCGACGAAGCAAATCGCTTGGCCGCGCACACGGATTTCTGGGTGCTCATGCCGCTATTTACAATCTATTCAATCTTGGTCGTCACCGGGTATCCGCTGGCCACTACCGAAATCTCTGGAGAGATGCGTTCGATGATTGGTCAATGGCGGTGGCCTGATCGTGAATACTGGTTTTACTGGGTCTGAAGCAGTTAATTTGTCGGTACCTTAGTACCGTCTATACTCATATCTATCTCCCATTCAAGGTCAAGGTCCTTCAGCGAGAATGCCAGCCTGAAGTGCCGCGCGGAGCAGGCGGCGTGGGTGGGGATAGTTCATAACGTTAATACCTGTAGGTGAGCAAACCCATTATGAATATCGCCCTTGAATCCAATACTACGCTGCGGGCCCCACCCGGAGACTATTGCCCGGAAAACAGCGCCGGGTGGTTTTCGATACCGGAAGGTCGCGATGCTGGCAAGAAGATGTTCTATTTCGATTACCGCGTTGGCGAAGAGGAGCCAAAGGCAACGATTGTCTTTGTCCATGGCAATCCTGAAAGTTCCTATACCTACCGACACATTCGCGATGCCATTGTCGCCTCGGGAAAACCAATACGGTTGATCGCCATGGACCACATCGGCTTTGGTTTGTCCGATCAGGCCACTTACGAAATGATCGACATGCATCATTCGACCAATCTTTTGCACCTGATCAGGTACCTCGGCCTGACCGATATTTCCCTCGTTGTGCATGACTGGGGTGGTCCCATAGGCATCGGCGCTCTCTCCCAGGAGCCCTCTCGAGTTCGTAACTTACTGGTGATGAATACCACCATCTTTCCCATGCCCGACGACGGATATACCTATACCAACTATCCGATTCGCTGGCTCCCCTGGTGCAATACGCCAAAATTGGTTCCCGATATGCTGTGGGGAGGTGTAGCTGCGTATGTGGTTTCGCATGCATCGAAGCAAGGAACGCTCAAGTTCCTGGCAGGCATGTGCAAGTATCTGTTTCTTCACGGCACCCGCATGATTCCTGCTGGATCCCCCGAATACGTTTGGGCGGAGCCAATGCGTAGCAAGGCCAATGCGAAGAGTTCAAAACGCAATGTCCTGCAAACCCCATACTGGGGTCATGGCTATCGCTATGTAGATCCTACGCAAGGAGCGCAAGACAATGGCAGTTACTACCTGGCCATGCAGCAAAAGGTGCCTGAAGCTTGGGGGCCTGAAGGTCGAAATATCAAAGTATGTGGTTATTTTGGCCAATGGGATGCTTGTGGAAAGGATTCTGTAATTGACCAATGGCATTCAGCACTCCCGCAAATGAGTAATTTCACCTTCACTTTTCCTGATATTGGCCATTTTATCGAAGAGTACAAGGGCAAAGAAATGGCAGCCTCAATCCTGCAAATGAACGAACTTCACATCTAGTCAGCGTCCGTACTGGATTACTTTCCCATGCTTCCTGTGCATGGCGTATTGAGATCGATATTTATTTGCCTTGAAAGAGGGCTGCAGGGAGCTTGGGAAGGATGGTACCAATTGATTCGGCGGATATGCCCAGTAGCATAGTGCCAAAACCGCCAAAACCGGTTTCGTCGGTTTTGACATTACCTACCTGGGGGATTATCAGGAATTTTTGGGCGGACTATTTCTCTGTTTTCGGGGCGGCGCCTTATAGGGGGGGTGATTTTTGTTCGGTCAGCCCCGGATTCGGGCTTGGTGTGCAAAGGGGGAGGGCGGCCTACAAGTTCACTGAATATTTTCAATCCGGGCGAGCAAGTTGGCTGGTATGGCTCCGATAGCGGTCATCGGCAGGTTGGATCTGGAGTGCTGGAGTAGTCGGCTTTCACCACAATATAGTCCTTCCGTCCTATTCTCAGTAATACTTGTAGTTGCTGGCAGGTAGCTGTCAGTGGGCCGTTAAGCGCCAGCGATCATTTCTTGAAAACGAAATAGCATCCAGCGGACGGCCTTTTATTGCGCTAAGCCTTAGCAATCAAAGTACTACTATTGCGACCTATCATCGGAAGCGACACACGCCCTCTTCAAGGCTAACGGGCTCGCAATTATAAATTAATCGGCCTCGCTCCCCCATTTGATAATCCAGCATATAGAGAGTGCGCTCGTTTGGCGCCATGCTATGTGCGGGCTTCTCTTGCAGGCTGTTATTGGCACGGGGATAGTCCGCCCAATCCAGGGGCGCCCGCCAACCGGGAGGCGCACTGATTCGAGCGCGCACGCCGTTGATAGGGTAGAGGCTGCGCCAGCTTTTGATAGCTGCGGCCATTTCTTTCACACGATCGGGGTATTCCGCCGCAAGATCCTTGTGCTCTCCGGGGTCATCATGGATATTGAATAACTCATTTCTGATGCGAATTTCGGTCAAGTCTTGTTCAAGCCACTGCACTAACTTCCACTCTTCATCGAAGGCTGTAAAGTTAAACGATCCGTAGAACGGGATTTCCGAACCAAAATAGACAAAGCCCTTCCTCTCGACTTTTGCGTTGCTCTCAATCGCCGGCCACATATTAATGCCGTCGAATTGCCAGGTATTTTTGGTCTCGACACCCGCCGCTGCGGCTAGGGTCGGGAAGACATCCATCACGGTCATCATCTGATCCAATTTCTTACCTGGCGCGATCTTTTCCGGCCAGCGCAGGAGCGATACCACACGGATGCCTCCCTCATAGGTCTCTGCCTTCCCTCCACGCAGAGGCGAGTTATCACCTCCCCCCTGAGTGAAAACGCGACTTGCGCCGTTGTCAGAGAAAAACAAAACAATGGTGTTGTCGTAAATCCCCTCATCCTTGAGCGTCGTCAGCACCTTGCCAACGGCCTGATCCATGGCGTCAACCACCGCAGCATAAAGCGGCACGCGGCTCTTGAAACCTGCCTTGATAGCCGATTCGGATATCTTGTCGGACTTACTTCTGGCTGGTGGACGCTTGTCTTCCAGGTTCTTATACTTCTCCTTTAAATCCTCCGGCGCGGCGAGGGGTTCGTGGGGAGCCAGAAAGGGAATGTAGAGGAAAAAAGGCTTGCTCTTGTCTCGAGCCTTGATAAAGCGGCTGGTTTCGTCAGCCAGCAGATAAGTTTCGTAGCCCGGATCGTCGATGGATTTCCCGTTGCGCTGAAAATCTTTACCTCCAAGATTGGCAAAGGGTGGATAGAATCCCACCTCGGTATGTAAGTGGCCGTAAAAATGATCAAAGCCGCGATCATTGGGATGAAAGCTCTGTTGGGAATGGCCGAGGTGCCACTTGCCCATCATTGCTGTCTGATAGCCCGCCGCCTTAAATGATTGCGGCATGAAATGTTCACTGGTATGAACACCGCCACTATCCCATGGTAGGATTACACTGTAGGCCACGCCAAGACGAATAGGATCGCGCCCGGTCATCAGGGCTGCTCGGGTTGGCGAACAGATCGGCGTCGTGTAAAAACGATTGAGCTCCATGCCTTCAGCGGCCAGCTTGTCGAGGTTGGGGGTTTCGATTCTTGAGCCGCGAAAACCAACATCAGCCCAACCCAGATCATCAGCAACGAAAATAACGATATTAGGCTGCTCAGTTGCATGGCTTGTTGAGCAAAACCACAGCAGGGCAGCAAATAGATAGGGGAACTGTCGCATCATAAGACCTCTCGAAACTTTCGCAAAGTAGTCATCGGATTCGAATTCCGAGTTCGCAATAGTGAATCACCCTGACCGATATTTGCAAGCATTGGCCAGGATGGTTTTTTGACCTGAGCTCCCAGTCCTTGCAATTGAAGACAGGCTGTGGGGCCATTGAGGCTGGTAAGTCGCTCATTTAATTAAATAAATAGTGGACTTGCCGAAACACACCTCAATGATCTGTCCTCAATTTGGCATGAATGTGTAAAGAGGTCTGACAGTTAAATGACTGAGAAGAATCGATTTCTGCCGTCTTATCCAGAATAGCCTAAACGACCGCTGTTAGGACTTTCCTGCCCTTAGCGCACCGGTGTTGCAAACGACCGCCCTAGTAACGTTCAGCACTGGCTACTGGCGCTTTATAGAGGGGGTATTTTTCTTCGGTCAGCCCTGATCGTTGTTGCTGGGCCGAAAGGGGGGATACCCTCATTTCCAAATCGCCAGGATCACTACATTTTCACGCCGCGCTGTCCGCACGGGTAGCCATAGTCTTGAAATAACAATTCCACGTGGCACGCTCCCTCGATAAACTCTCTGAGATCATACGATTTGCTGTGGAATGCCATTGAGGTGAACCCATCCACGCCTCCAGCGAATACTCGGTCCAGATGGCTCCCCCCGCGTTGTCTTCACAAGAGTTGAAGGTCTTTATGCCCTTGTCGTATAGGAACTGAATCAGACTCTGTATTCCCTCATCGACTTCAAAGACAGTTTCGCCTTCATTGAATATTGGTACTTGCTTGTGTCCATCGTCGTTTGTGGTTTGATTCATAATGCCTCTCGCTGATTTACTGGCAGACCTGCTGCGTTTTCCACCTGCACCCAGCCACGAATTCGCTCCGAGTAAACAAAGTACTCCCCCACTGACTCCACCCGGCGCATATCGCCATGAGTGGCCGGGTCATAGTCCTCCAGCCCTTCCAGGGCCAGAACATTTGCCATGGCATCCAATGGCGTGAATTCGTCGGGCAGCTCGTCCAAATGGAGTTCCTTGGCCTGCCATATCATGCCGTCTCGCTCGACCGGAGACGGGCCATCATAATCCTCTCGCAGGAATACTGCCGACGTGCCGGCCATTTTCTTGTAACCCAGAGCCATAGCTCAACTCCCCAACTATTATGAATATTTTATGGTTCCGATAGTAGAAGAAACCGGGGGAGGGTGATTTGAGTCAGATCAAGATTGAGGCCATTCTGTTCATTTAGATGGCCTGAAAAAAGAGTGGTAGAGCGGCGTTAATTTCTTAGTGCCTATCTGGTAATCTTTAATTTCGCGCCTGCCGGTGTTTTCAATTATGGATCGTCCGCTCACAGTCTACATCGATTTCAAAAGCCCCTATGCCTACCTGGCAGTCGACCCCACCCGTCGTATGGCGGAACAGTTGGATATACCGATCAACTGGCAGCCAGTTTGTGCTGGATATCCCCAGCTATCTGGGTAGTGCCAGACTGGATAAGTCGGGCGAAGTAGCCGAGCATTCGCGTAGCAAGGAACAGTGGTCTGGGGTGAAGTATGCCTATTATGACTGCCGTCGTTATGCCAACCTGCGCAGCCTGACCATCCGCGGCACGGTAAAAATATGGGATACGAACCTGGCAGCCATAGGTATGCTATGGGCCGGGCGACACGGCGATGAAATCCTTCAAGGCTACATCGATGGCATCTACGTTCCCTTCTGGAAGAGGGAATTGGATGTGGAAAACATCGCAGTCGTGGAAGGGGTCTTGGGTGACGCTGGTGCGGCAGTAAATGGGTTTAAAACCTTTGCCCGGGGAGAGGGCGCTGAGAAAAATCAGCTGGTGCAGCAAAATGCCTTCGGGCAAGGTATTTTCGGTGTGCCGACCTATGTCCTGGGTGATGACATATACTTCGGTCGCGAACACTTGCCCCGCATTCGCTGGCAACTCGAAGGTGCGCGCGGCCCAGCCCCGGACGTCGGTTACGAGCTTCTGCCCGACGATGTGGTGGCCAGAGCAACTGGCCGAAACCTGGATGTGGGTATTAGTCTGGAAGAACCGGAAAGCTATTTGGCTATCCGCCAGGTGCTGATCATGGCAGAAGAGCTTGATTTGGCGGTTAACTGGTATGCCCTACCGCAGGAAAAGCTCAACAGCCAGACCGATTCAGGTGACCAGAGCCGTGGAGCCCGCCACCGTCGCTTTCGGACCGAGAACCGTGAACGCGACCAGCGCCGCTACATGGTACAGGGACTAGCAAGCGGCGATATTGCGTCAGTTACAGCTACGCTGCTTGAGCAGAACAACATCAGCTTGCAAGAAGATGGATTGGCTGCGGCATGGGCCGGGGCAGGCTATGTGAGCAGCCCGGTTTTCAGTCTCGGCGAGGAAACATTTGTCGGCCGGCAACATCTACCATTGATTCGGGCCCGGCTTGAAAGGGCTGTATCTTAAAGTTCGTCCTTTTTCCCCACGGTATTTCTAAAATGTGTAGTGAGTTAGTGGATTCTGGACTCACGGTTGTGGCCCGCCATCACCCACCGACTTTCCCTTTATGCCACCACTCACGGAATCGGAGGGTGTGTCTTCCATAACTCTATGATTGTATTATGAATTTCTGACACAGCATAATTTTAGGGACACACCCCCCGATTATGAGTCGGATGGTCTACAGGGAAAGTGGGCAGTAAGCCCCAGAAACGCAACGGGATTTTTTGTGGAGTAGGCCGGGGTGGCTAAGACCGAGCTTATACCGAGCTTGGTTGGTGGTAGTGCCGAACGTTGTTGCGGTAAGTTAAAGAGTTGAAAGGGGTTTTTGAAATCGAACTTCGAGCTGGGGCCGAACCCCCCTGTGTCCCCTAACTTGCTGTAGATCGGTCGGTGTGTTGTGTTTGGTGTATACGGTAGATAGATCATCCCTGTATGCTCCCAATAGTTTCAACGCAATTCGCATGGAGGTGAACGGAGTCGATGCACAAAATCTGGTTACTAAAACTGATTTTGCCTTGGCCTTACGGACGGTTACTGACCGGGTTTTTGTTGCTTTGCGTGCTCCTGCCTGTTTTTTATTTGGGCCATTCAGATGATATTGAGAGCACCACGCCAGCACTATTTTACAGCCTTATCATTGCTTACATCATTCCGATTTTCAGCTACATCACTGCCAAGTCGCAGGAGGCATTGCTTGAACTGCGACCATTGCTGGACCTGGAGGATTCGGCTTTCGAAAAATTGCGGGCACATCTGGATTCGACCAGCCTTCGCATGATTGCGCTGCAATTGGGTGCCGGTGCTTTGCTAGGATTTATCCATATGAGTTTTATTCGCGGGTCTGTCCTGGCGACAGTTACTGGAGCTCTGGCCGGCCGGTCAGAGTTTGTGAGTACCTTCGGTGCACTTATTGTCTGGATAATAATGACCACTGTAATTTCCATGTTGATTCAGCAGGCGATTCTCTTTGCTCGCCTCGGTGCTTACCACGTACAGGTGATGCTCCTCAGTACTCGAAAATTGTTGCCTTTTGCCCGGGTGTCTATCAGCGCCAGCCTGGCCGTTATTGGTGCATTGGCCCTGTTTCCACTGATAGGGATTGAGAGTGGTATGAATCTTATGGAGATCCTGCCAGGTGCGATCGCTACACTGGTGCCGTTGTTGGCAATGTTTATTGTGCCGGTGTGGCCAATTCACCGGCGTTTGGTGGCGATAAAGGAACAGCAACTGGCGAGTCTAAATGACCGTATTGAAACTCGCTTCAAGGCCGGGGACAGTTTCTTTCCTGAATCCGAAGTATTGGAAGAACTCGCACCATTGCTTAGCTACCGGCGCGAAATAGCACAGGTTTCGACCTGGCCTTTTGATGGTAGCAACGTGACCAGACTACTTTTCTACCTGATTATTCCACCGCTAACCTGGGCGGGAGCAGCCCTGATAGAAAATCTCGTAGACTGGTTGCTTTAGCGCAGGCATCTGGGTTCTTTATCAGCAGCTCCCCGTTTAGCCTCGATTTCCGATTGGTAAAGCACCTGCCCCTGGCGAAATCTTAATTCAGTCTGCATTTAGTAACTCGAATAGTCTGCTGCAACGCTGTTTGAGGGAAATCCAAGCCAAGCCTATAAGAAACCTTCTAAAATCCTGCGGGCAGATAATTTGCTTCACCTGGTGCAAAAAGGGCCCATACCCCCGGGGCAAGAAACTCCAATTACACCCGTCGAACCTGACGTACTCGACGCCGGTGTTGTGGTGGATGGGGTTGGGGTAGATGGGGTGGCGACGGTAGCAACGACTAACCAATTGAATTTAATCGAAAATTAACATTTCGCCATGCACAGGCCGAACTTTGTCTCCGCCAAATCTAGCCGGCCCAGTTTTGGGGAGGAGCTCGAGGCCGTACAAGGCTTTAGATCATCAACGCGGCTGAATCCGTCTGTCATTTAGCGGCGCGGAAGTGCCATTTCAAACCGATTGTCCCCGGCAATTAACTGGGGCACAATATTGTACGTGCCACATGCGCTCCGGCAATGGTTGAGGGTGCGGGTCGGTAGATCCGCTCACAAAGTATCGATAGCGGTAAGCTTGGCAAACTGAAAGAGGTTCGATGAAAACGGGAACGAAACTCGGCATTCTGGCTCTCGCACTGGCTGTGGCTTGTGGTGCACTGTGGACCTATTACATAAGGCAGGTGGACATCCCCGAGGACCGGACAGCGTTCGTGATAGTCTTCCTGTCTGCGGCCGCCCTGGGTATTGCCGCATTTTTCAAGGGGACAAACTGGGTTGGAGGAGTGTCGGCCGGTATCGCGATTTTCATCGGCGTGTTTCTTCCGTTTACCATCGCTGTCAGCCCTCAGGAGGTGACCGCGAGTGTCATCAAGGTGGGGGATACGATCCCGCGCTTTACTGCCCCCGACGGCAGGGGCGAGATCTTCGATTCGAGTAGCCTGCACGGCCACCTCGTACTCATTAAATTCTTCCGCGCGCACTGGTGACCTTATTGTGTCGCCGAGTTGCGGCGACTGGAGGAATTGCGTGCCGAGTTTGATCGGCGCGGTGTGCAGGTTGTGACCATCAGTACGGACCACCCGGAGGAAATCCGGGCAGATCGACACTTCCACGGCCTGCAGGCGCGCATGCTCTCAGATCCGGAGCTCAAGGTCACCGATGCCTTCGGATTGCGCAACCAGGGCTTCCACTCCGCACCGCCGGCCGACGACGCGGAGGCGTTGCCCGTGCCGACCACGCTGCTGGTGGATACTGACGGCACGGTGCTCTGGATCGACATGTCGGAAAACTATCAGCGACGCTCCGATCCCGAAGTCGTACTCGCGGCGATGCAGGCTTATCTCGATTAGGGGTATTGCCAAGTAAACTGGTCGAAATTGGTAGAATCGGCGGATGAATACTTACAAACGCCACCGATTCCCTCTGACATCATCAGCTGTGCGCCACGAGGCGCTGTATTGCTAGCGGCTGCAAGTGCCGCCCAGGAAGCGGGGACCCACCGCACCTGGTATCGAGTCTTGGGCCGGTATGGGTAACCATGCGGGTCAAGCGTAGACAGAGAGATGATAGGCCGTAAGCCGTTGGGTTGAAGTGATAGAGCCCCGTAAAGTGTCTGTTATGGGATGGTCGATGGGTTAGCTGATCCAGAAGACATCATCCGGCATCGCGATTTGGGCAGCGGTGTCGGGCATCCCCGGGGTCTTTGAGCACGGCATGTCATCAAAGCAATACAGTGAACGTGGGAGATCCTCACCCCCCTGCCATGGAGGGCAGTACCGGCGAACAAGTCTAAAAAGCGAGAACGCCGGGATGGGGGAGAGGAAGTCAGATGGGTCATAGTACTGGTGAAGCGGGGTAACGCCCGTGGAGGGAAGGACCCTGGGTGAAGTTAACCTCAAAAGGGACACGTTGTGGGTACAACCGAGACCTGTGTAACGACGGCAACAAAACTTGCGAGGATAGCGAAGCTATCGGCAAGCGACCCGCTCAAGCGGTTTGACAGCTTGATGCATTTGTTCAACGAGGAGTCGCTGGCCGCGTGCTTCCACGCGCTGGATGGAAAGAAGGCGGTGGGAGTTGATGGTGTAAAGAAAGCTAAGTATGGCAAACACCTTGAATCGAACTTGAAGGAACTGATTGTCAGGATGAAGCGCATGGGCTATCGCCCGGGGCCGGTACGACAAGTACTGATCCCCAAAGGGGATAAGGCCGGTGCGATGCGTCCGTTGGGGATCAGCAACTTTGAGGACAAGCTGGTGCAGGGGGTGATGCGTCAGATTTTGGAGAGCATTTACGAGCCGTTGTTTCTGCCGGGGTCCTATGGATTCAGGCCGGGACGCAGCTGTCACGATGCGGTCCGGGATCTGCGTAACTACCTGTATCGGAATCCGGTTCAGTCGGTGATAGATGTGGATCTGGCGAAGTTTTTCGACAGTATCGATCACAAACTGATGCTCGGGATGTTGCGCGAGAAAATCAACGACCCAAAACTCCTGCGCTATATGCAGCGGATGTTCAAATCCGGTGTGCTGGCTGCGGGGGAGTTGACGGTCGGGCAGGAAGGGGTGCCGCAAGGCAGCCTGTGCAGCCCAGTCCTCTCCAATATCTTTGCGCACAATGTGATCGATGTCTGGTTGGAAGATGTCGTCAAATCCCACTGCGCCGGCAAGGTGGCCTGGTTCAGGTACGCCGATGGCGATATGGTGATTTGCTGCGAGTACGAGTGTGATGCCCTGCGAGTGCGCAAAGCGCTCGGGGGTCGACTGGCCCGGCACAAACTTGCTCTGAACGAGCAAAAGACCCGGTTGGTTAACTTTGCCCGTCCGCGTAGCGATCAGTGTCGGCCTGACGTCTTCGATTTTCTGGGTTTTACCTTTTACTGGGGACGATCTCGGAAGGGTGCGCCGTTGCCTAAGGTGAAAACCACCGGCAAGCGACTTCGCGCCAAATTGAAGGCGGTTAATGCTTGGGGCAGGATGATTCGTAGCCGGCATCGGCTGAACTATATCTGGGCGGTATTCTGCGCGAAGTTGCGGGGGCACATCCAATATTATGGTGTATCTTTCAATACCCGTGCAGTACATACCTTCCTGAATAAGGCGACCCGGATACTGTTCAAATGGCTGAATCGATGTAGCCAGCGACGATCGTTTAGTTGGGAACGTTTCACCTTGTTTATCGAGGCGAACCCACTGCCGCAGGTCACTGTGTGTCATGCGCTGTTCTAGCTTACACCATGTAGTAACGTGAACGACTTTGTCTTGAGCCTATTGCCCGAATTGGGCACGATGGGTTCTAAACGGGGGGGAGTTGGGGTGAC
>PVMK01172563.1_pt1 | contig 52147 bp, 36 predicted proteins | sample 1853481 | NCBI WGS metagenome assembly PVMK01 (sample SAMN08533507, study PRJNA380276) | Marine sediment metagenome, whole genome shotgun sequencing project.
CCGCTGCTCTAACCACTGAGCTAATTCGCCATGGAGTACTTGGAAGAGGTTGCATTTTGACCTTGGACAAATTCTTTGTCAAGATTTACAAGGATTTACAATAGATTATCACCAGTAAAAATGAGACTCTAAATCTAACGTATAAATTCTTTTGCGCGCAAGGTTCCTCCCAGTCCCTTTGTATCTATTTTCAGTTTTGTAAAATAACAATGCTTATCACTACGGATACTAAGCGCCTGTATAATCCTTCTATGAAATTTGATGTCGTAATTATTGGCGGTGGAATCGTGGGAGCAAGTCTAGCACTAGCCCTCAAAGACAGCGGCTTGAAAACAGCATTGATAGAATCACGCTTACCTTCCTCTCTTCCTGACGATAATAGCTGGGACAGTAGAATTTATGCAATTAGTCCAGGCAGTATCTCGTTTCTAGAAAAACTCAACGTTTGGCCAACAATTGATAGAGATCGCCTGACACCGGTCTACGAAATGGCAGTGTTCGGCGATGACAGTTCCGCGCACCTTGATTTTAGTGCCTACGATGCTGGAATACCAGAGCTAGCATGCATTGTAGAAAACCGCCAACTCCAAGCAGCAACATGGAGTGCACTTAAGAACAAAGAAACTAAAGTGAAAATTTTTTGTCCCATGCAGTGTACCTCAATAGAATGGAACGAATCCCACGCTAATGTACGATTGACGGATGATAAAGTATTGCAAGCTGCGTTGATTGTCGGTGCAGATGGTCTCAATTCCTGGGTACGAGAACAAGCAGAAATAGAAGTTTCACAGCATTCATATCAGCAGAGCGGCGTGGTAGCTAATTTCAGTACCGCGCAATCTCACCAGAATATTGCACGCCAATGGTTTCGTCGTGATGGAGTGCTCGCATTGTTACCCTTACCTAACAAATTGGTATCCATGGTGTGGTCAGCCAATGAAGGACAAGCTAACGCACTACTCAACTTGCCTGAAGCAGGTCTCTGCCAGCAGGTCGATAAAGCATCCCACCATGTACTAGGTAAGCTACGACTCATTACACAGCCTGCTGCTTTTCCACTGAGTTTCGTACACGTGAAGAATCTAATAAAACCTCGTCTTGCTATCATCGGCGACGCTGCTCACGGCATACACCCTCTTGCCGGGCAAGGTGTAAACTTGGGTTTGCGTGACGCATGTAAGCTAGCTACGACCATTCTTGAAAGGGGATCTCAATCAGATTGTGGAGATTATATGTTGCTGCGCCGATACGAGCGAGCACGCAAGGAAGACATTCTAGCAATGGAACTTACCACAGACAGCCTGCAAAAATTATTTAACAATGAAAATCCAACGCTTGCTCGCTTGCGTAATTTAGGACTGGGAATTACCAACCAACTTCCACTAATAAAAAAACACCTTATGCGGCACGCACTAAGCTAAGATATTAAAATGACAGAATTCGCGAATTAATATTAGGATGGCATCACAATTTCTTAACTAGAACACAATGCTATGCACATAAAACTATTTCTCCTCTCCCTGTTAATGTGTTTTCTCTCTAGTGCGGCACACGCAGACAAAGCATTACTAAAAAAATCACTTGCTACTTATTTTCCCAACGAGAAAATTGAAATACTAAATGAGACACCCTTTTTGGGGCTATACGAAGTCGTGGTTGGAGGTCAGCTTTTTTATGTAGACGAAAGAGCAAATTATTTTTTTTCTGGCTATATATTTGATTTAAATACGGAGAAAAATATAACTGAGGAACGCTTGCGGGAAATAAAGGATTCAAAACGAGTTGATATCAATTCTCTGCCTCTGGAGCTTGCAATCAAGCAAGTCAAAGGCAACGGTAAACGTAAGCTGGCTATTTTCTCCGACCCTAATTGTGGCTACTGTAAGCGCCTGGAAAAAGAGTTAGTCAATGTTAGTGATGTCACTATCTACACACTACTATACCCGATACTAAATGGCTCGAAAGAAGTTGCCAAAACAATATGGTGTTCCGATGATCGGCTCGAGGCCTGGAATAATTTTATGTTAAATTCTATCAAGCCTACCGGGACAAACTGCAAAACGCCAACTGATACCCTCCTTCAAATAGGCAAGAAACATGGCTTCAATAGTACCCCGACGATAATTTTTGCCGATGGAACGATTGTGCCAGGAATGATATCTGCTGAAACGATCGAGAAGAAACTGAATGTACCCACAAATTAACACGCCTAGTTAGTTCTCTATCGAGCCTGAGTACGCGGCACATAGCCGTTCGGCATCAGTGCCCACATCTTGCCAATTTGTTTCATCTTTCCTGCATGATTCGCGGCCTCTTTGCCAAAACCCCAGAAGAAATCTGCACGTACGCCGCCCTTGATGGCACCACCAGCATCCTGTGCCATCATTAGCCGATGAAGTTGCTTACTGCTGTTAGGCCAAGTGGTAGAGAGAAATACTGGCGCACCCTGTGGAATGGCACGAGGATCAATAGCAAGACTCCTACCCGCAGTTAAGGGCACACCAAGCGCACCCAGTGGCCCCAACAATCCGGCGGGTCGCTCGCGAAAGAAAACATAGCTTGGATTCTGTTGTAGTAGCTCATTCAATCTGTCCGGATTTTTCCTTCCCCACTCTTTGATTCCTTGCATGGAAGCCTTATCCAACGATAATTCTCCACGATCAACAAGCAATTTCCCAATGGACTTATAGGGGTGACCATTTTGTTCCTGGTAACCTACCCGCACGATCTCCCCATTTTCCATTTCCACACGTCCTGAACCCTGAATTTGCAAGAAAAATAACTCAACTGCATCCTCAACCCATAAAAGTTCGTATCCTTGTAACCGTGATTTGCCATTACTCACATCGTTCTCAATCTCTGAGCGGCTATAGTAGGGCACCACTCTACGTCCCTCCAAACGTCCACGTAGCCGCAGACCCTTAAGCTCAGGATAAATCTTGCTCAAATCAACAATAAGAAGTTCATCGGGCGTAGTATAGAGCGGATAAGGATAGTGCTTTGATGGTTTACGGCTGCCTTTTAACAATGGTTCATAATATCCCGTGATAAGACCTTCACTCCCCCCATTGGAATTCAATACCTGATACGGTACAAAATGACGCTCGAAAAATTGACGTAGTGTAGTGTTATCCCTTCTCTGTATTGAGTCTGCTAGGATGCAGATTTCCTTCCATAGCTGCTGATTTCTTAAAACTGTACAACTCTGTAGGAATGCATCCCAAGATGGCCGAATATCGTCGGCTATCCAGCCTGGTAGTGCATCCCATTTCGTTACTTCAAGCGAAGCCACATCAGGTGAAACAATATGTGGTTGAACAACAGATACCGGCGGCTTCTCAGGAACAGATGAAGGAACAATCGGCTCAATTGAGCAGGCATTTAGCAGCAGTATTAGCGAAAAATTAAGAAAACTTAATTGGTTTTTCATTGAATATTGGTTAAAGTTGTACTTTGTAAATATACAGTAACCTTTAAGATACGTGGGTAATGCTAGTGGAAAAATTATGGATATTTCTAGTGGAAATAGGCGTAGTATTGACGTTATTAGTCATTATCATATGGTGGACACTGCCACGCAAAAAAGACGACGAGAAAAAAGATTGATATCTAATAATGGTGCCACTAGCCTCCGATGCAAGAGATGATATTAAGACTTACGTAAATGAGTGACACCCTTAAGAAATATGTATATAGGGTGACCTACCTATGCTAATAGTAAATAACTTTCCCGATTTACGCAGCTCTAAAGTGATGGCCCTCACATAGGAACAAATTTTGCACCTAGGGCATTTAGCGCTGAAACTAATAAAATAACCTGGATTTCTGATATTGTTTTAGTATGGAAACACAATTTCCCCCTTATAATTGATACTAGGTTAGTGCTGTACAAGTAATCTAACAGTCAGCATCCCCATCACTGTCATCACCAGAGAACCAAACAGGTGAGAAGAAATTATGGCAAAAGCCCAGCTATATTGTTCACGCAATAACAGCGTTACGGTTTCAGCAGAGAATGTGGAGAAAGTAGTCAATCCACCTAGAAACCCTGTAATAACAAACAGCCGTACCTCAGGCGAAATTGTTGTGTTGTGAAAGAAATATTCAGCTGCAATACCAACAAGATAACAACCCACTAGATTTGCTGCCAAAGTACCCAAGGGAAGCACAGGAAAAACTGAATTCAACATTAGGCCGAACCCCCACCGCAGCCATGCTCCCAATGCCGCGCCCACTCCCACCGCAGTTAACGCATAGATACCCATTCATCATCCGAAATTTACAAATAGTTTACGAGAATACAACTAACAATAAGTTTCAGCCATCGTGTAGGAATATTCACTACTCGCATAAGTATGCTATATGAAACCGTGCCTGGATTGTTAGATAACTTTAAAAATCAGTCTCTATTACTTTCCCACCCGTAGCATTTCAGCCGCGTGTTTGCGGGTAGTTTCGGTTATTTTCACACCACCTAACATGCGGGCAATTTCTTCGACTCGTTCCTGATTCTTAAGTACAGTAATGTGACTCAAAATATTTTCGCCATTGGTCGGATTACCAGATTTAGCAACCTGCCATTGTTGGTCTCCTGCCGATGCAACTTGCGCCAGATGCGTAACACACATCACTTGACGTTCTGCACCCAACTTTTTTAGTAATCCACCGACAATCTCCGCAATACGTCCACCAATACCTGCATCCACCTCGTCGAATATCAGCGTCGGAGCCACGCCAACCTTGCTGGTGATAACTTGTATCGCCAAACTAATTCGTGATAGCTCACCGCCTGAAGCAACCTTTGCCAAGGGGCGTAATGGCAACCCCTGATGTGGTGAAACCTGGAACTCAATTTGTTCCATACCGTAAGCACTGCCTTGTTCAAGAGGTATTTGTGTCACGGCAAACTTTCCACCCTCCATCGCTAGACTCTGCATCGCAGCGGTAACTTGCTGAGTAAGTTTCCTGGCTGACCCATCTCTTACCACACTCAGTTTTTTTGCAAGCTTTAAGTATACATCTCTCGCTACTGCCTCCTCCTGTGCCATCGCCTCACCATCGCCACCTTGGCTAAGCTCTTCCAATCGCTCGGTTACTGTTTTTAACAAACTTGGTAATTCATCTGGGGAAACACGATACTTTCTAGCGACCGCATGAACTTCAGACAATCGCTCCTCCATTTCCTGTAAGCTTTGCGGATCTAGATCAATGCGCTGCTGATAATGCCCTAATTCGTAAGCTGCTTCCTGTAGCTGAATCTGTGCCGAGTCTAGCAGATCAAGCACGCTTTTTAGATTGGCGTCGTATTGAAGCAACCCTTTTAGACGCGAAGTCACTGAATTGATTTGCTTGAGAGAAGCCGACTCACCCTCTGATATAATCTCTAAGCACGACTGTGCAGCCTCCAGTAAGCTTGCGGAATGCGATAGACGGCTGTGATCAGCCTGAAGAGTCAGCCATTTATCAGGTGAAAAATTCAAAGTAGAAAGTTCACGATTTTGTAACTCCAACTGTTCACGCTCGCGAACAAATGTATCGACATTCTGCTCCCAAGCCATGCGGCGCTGCTGCAAATTTTGCCAACGACGATATCCTGTGGACACTGCCTGCACCAATTCACGGCTACCTGAGAACGCATCAAGCAAATTGCGTTGCGCTTCACTGCGCAGTAGAGATTGATGCTCATTCTGGCCGTGGATATCTACCAGCATCTCACCTGCTGTACGTAATTGCTGCAAGGTGGCAGGGCGACCGTTAATGAAGCCACGGGAACGCCCGCCAACTTCTATCACTCGACGCATTAGACATGCCCTGTCATCATCACCGTGACCTTCTAGATCATTTTCGCGTAGCCAGTCTACTAATTCTGGTGATTTACTTAGGTCGAATTCAGCGCTGATTTCAGCACGCTTACTGCCATTACGCACATCCCCTGCGTCGCTACGCTCACCTAATGCAAGTGAGAGAGCATCGATTAAGATCGACTTCCCAGCCCCAGTTTCTCCGGTAAGAACGGTAAAACCAGGGACGCACTCAATTTCCATCCGATCAACGATGACAAAATCCTGGATATTCAAAAACCTTAACATGATGGTAGATTAATGGTTTTATTCTAGGAAAATCCACTCCAACCAAGCTTTTCTCGTAACATCCGGTAATAGCTATGATTGGAAGAATGCAGCAAACTCACTGTGTAGGGAGAGCGCCATATTACTACTTTATCACTCTCATCCAAATTAAAATGAGAGTGACTATCAGAATGGATACGTGCACCTTCAGTACGATGCATCAATACTTCCACCGTAGCGTTGGGACCCACCACGATGGGTCGATTGCTCAGCGTATGGGGACTAACCGGCACCAACGCAATCAAATCGAGACTAGGATGTAGAATCGGGCCGCCCGATGACAACGCGTATGCTGTGGAGCCAGTAGGGGTAGCTACAATTAGGCCGTCTGAACGTAGAGAATAAACATATTCTCCATCGATATGCACTTCAAACTCAATCATGCCCCCGCCAATCCCTCGGTTTATTGCTACATCGTTGAACGCTAGTGCACTAAATAAACTAGATTCGCCACGTATCACCTCAGCGGATAGCAACATGCGTTGCTCAGTAACATATTTGCCATCGAGAATGGATCCAAGTGTTTCGAGCATGGTATCGATGGAAAGATCGGTGAGAAACCCGAGCCGACCCTGATTGATGCCAACTAACGGTACCTCGAAAGGTGCAAGCCTACGTGCAATATTAAGCATAGTGCCGTCACCCCCCAGAACAATAGCTAGATCAGCTTGCGCGCCAATCTCGTCAAGAGTCAGGATAGGATATTTTTCCCCTGGAAGATGCGGTGCAGTAAGACAGTCTAACACTACACCAAGATTACGACTTTCCATATATTGACCCAGACGCAGAAGTGGCATCATGATTTCTGGATTATCATGCTTCCCAATCAGGGCTATGGTTTTGAACAGAAAACTCATTTCTGGGCTGAGCCTAAACCTAAAAGAACTGTTGAACTAAATTATATTAGTGCCACTTTTATGATTAAACCATATTGGACAAAAAGTGACAAAGGATTCCAGTTTCTGTTTAGCCACCCCCTTGCATATACTTAGACCCAGAATCCTTAATCCTAGTGTAAAATGATTATATGCTTAATCAGCGTGCCCAAATCATACTCAAAACACTGGTTGAACGTTATATCAAAGAAGGCCATCCGGTGGGCTCACGCTCACTCTCTAAGTTCTCTGGACTAGATCTGAGCCCTGCTACCATACGCAACATTATGGCTGACCTTGAAGAAATGGGTTTTGTAACCAGTCCACACACTTCCTCTGGTCGTATCCCTACTCCGAGGGGCTACCGTTTATTTGTAGACACACTACTAGTTGTCAAACCTCTGGACACAATTGAGATCCATCATCTGGAAGATCAGTTGCCTCCGAATAACCCGTCGCGCTTAGTCAATCTGGCTTCACAGTTATTATCTGAATTGACACATTTTGCGGGTGTAGTTGCCACTCCCAAGCGTAGCAGTACAGTATTTCGCTATATCGAATTCATGTCTCTGTCTGAGAAACGTGTTCTACTCATTATTGTTACACCTGAGGGTGACGTGCAGAACCGTGTACTCTTCACCGACAGAATCTATAGCCAAACAGAATTAGTCGAAGCAGCAAACTTCATTAATCAAAATTATGCTGGCTGCGCATTGAATGAAATCCGAAGTCGTCTTAAGAACGAGCTAAAAATATTGCACCACGATATGACCAACCTCATGACCTCAGCTATCGAGGCTAGTAGTGAGGCAATCAGTGAGAGTAGTGAGACCATGGTAGTGGCAGGTGAGCGTAGGCTGCTTGAAGTACATGATCTATCAAGTAACATGGCCAGCTTAAAGAAACTATTCAGTCTGTTCGAGCGAAAAACCACATTACTGCGATTGCTAGATTTTAGCCGCCATGCGCAAGGTGTACAGATATTCATCGGCGGTGAATCGGGTGCGTTAACACTGGATGAATTCAGTGTTGTAACTGCACCCTACGAAGTAGATGGAAAAATTGTTGGAACTGTTGGTGTGATCGGGCCTACCCGTATGGCTTACGAACGTGTTATTCCGATTGTAGATGTAACCGCAAAGTTGCTCTCCAGCGCGCTGTCGCGCCATTAATTAGTTGGACGCGATTCACGACTACCTATTATTGATCTAGGAAAGACGGCTTACTTGCCGCAGCAAAATTAAAAACTAGACGAATGTCCCCTGAACCTATTTATCAGCATGGCTCTTCTAGCAGGATTGGCATCCTGCTAGTCAATCTTGGCACCCCAGATGCCCCTACTCCGAGAGCACTGAGGCCGTATCTCAAAGAATTCCTAAGTAATTCTCGGGTAATTGAAATTCCGCGATGGATCTGGTGGCTAGTACTGAACGGCGTCATCCTCAACACCCGTCCAAAGAAATCGGCAGAAAAGTATGCTCTAATTTGGACACCAGAAGGTTCACCGCTGAAAGTTCACACTGAACGCCAGACCAGATTGTTGCAAGGCTTTATTGGAGAACGCGTTAAACCAGTACCAATGGTGGAGTACGCCATGAGTATTGGGAATCCCTCTATTTCCGAAGTCCTATCACGTATGAAACAACATGGTTGTGAGCGCATTCTGGTGTTGCCACTCTATCCCCAGTATGCTGCCAGCAGCACTGCAGTAGCGTTTGATGCAGTATTCTCGCAACTAAAGAAAATGCGCAATGTCCCCGCCATCCGAACAGTTAAACATTATCACGACCACCCTGGCTATATAAATGCTCTAGCACAAAATGTGCGCGATTACTGGATAAAAACTGGGAAACCAGACAAACTGGTCATGAGCTTTCATGGTGTGCCACGCTTTACACTAGACAAAGGTGATCCCTACCACTGCGAATGCCAGAAAACTGGGAGGTTGCTGGCCGAGGCACTAAACCTGGATACAAGCCAGTTCCAAGTTTGTTTCCAGTCTCGCTTTGGTAAAACGGAATGGTTAAAACCCTATACTACGGAAATTCTAGAACAACTTGGCAAACAAAACTCTAGACGGATAGATGTAGTTTGCCCTGGCTTTGTCTCTGACTGCCTAGAAACACTGGAAGAGATTGCTATGGAGGGCAGGACCACTTTTGTTCAAGCTGGAGGACAAAAGTTCCATTATATTCCCTGTCTTAATGAACGTGATGACTGGATACACGTGTTAGCCGATATTGCTCTCGCCAATTTACAAGGATGGCCTGGCTTAGAAAAATCAGAAGAGGAAGCTGAGCAATCACGACAACGAGCAGTAAAAATGGGAGCTAAGAAGTAATAAAAAAAGCAAGTAGCGAACAGAGTATTGAAATACCCTTTACCGAATTATTCTAATCAATTTTATTGTAGTTTTTACTTTCTTTGCTGCTCTCAAGCCAGTTTCGCATGAATTGTACGATTCCTGGAATGATAGAAATCAGAACAATTCCTAGGATGAAAAAAGAAAGATTATTCTTCACTATAGGCACATTACCAAAAAAATAACCGCCGAATATGAAGGAGTTGATCCAGAAAAAGCTACCGAGTGCGCTATATGTCATGAAACGCGTATAAACCATACGCCCAATACCGGCGACAAAGGGTACATAAGTACGGAAAATGGGCAGGAAACGTGCAAAAATAATAGTCTTTCCACCATGTTTTTCGTAAAATCTGTTGGTCTTTTCCAGGTATTTACGGTTTAATATGCGAGAATCTGTGCGGGTAAATATTTTAGGACCTAAATAACGTCCAATCCAGTAATTGGTATTATCCCCAGAGAATGCAGCAAGCATGAGCAGTATTACCAGAAACTGAACATCCATCACACCACTTGCTGCAACTGTACCAGCCACAAATAACAACGAGTCCCCAGGTAGGAAGGGCGTTATCACCAGTCCAGTCTCACAGAAAATAATCAAAAATAGGATAAGATAAATCCAGTTTTCGTAATTTTGAATCAGCCAGATAAGATGGCGATCCAAATGCAGAATAATATCGATGAATTCGGTAAGGAGTTCCAAAATGACCTAATAGGGACCTGATAAATCGGTGGCAGAAATTAAGGCAATGCTCCCGCTTCTTTGTCTTTGTCTTTCTTTTCTATCCTGACAAGATCCTCACGCGAAACACCTAACAGCATGACGATGGGACTCGCCACCAGAACCGCGGAATAAATACCAAATAGGATCCCAATTGTAAGCGCCAAAGCAAAGTAATGTAGTGCTTCACCACCAAAGAATAACATTGAGCATACTGCCATCTGGGTGCAGCCGTGGGTGATAATTGTGCGCGACATAGTACGAGTAATCGCATTGTCTATGACTTGCGCCACTGAGGTCTTACGCATCTTACGAAAATTTTCACGTATACGATCAAATACTACCACCGATTCATTCACTGAGTAACCTAGTATCGCTAGTACCGCAGCCAGTACTGTAAGCGAGAATTCCCATTGAAAAAATGCAAAGAAACCAAGAATAATTACCACGTCATGCAGATTAGCAATAATGGCAGCGACACCAAACTTCCATTCGAAACGGAGTGCCAGGTAAGCGATAATACCTAGGGAAACTACCAGCAGCGCAAGCGCACCATTTTCGACTAATTCTTTGCCCACTTGTGGACCAACAAACTCCACACGACGCATTTCTACTGTGATGTCGTCCTGACGTAATGCTGTCATTACTATCTCAGACAACTGAGCACTGGATATTTCCGGCTTAGCCGGCAAACGTATCAATACGTCTCTAGAAGTACCAAAATTCTGAACGCTGGCATCCGACATCCCAATTTTAGCAAGAGTGCCCCGCACCCGATTAAGATCAGCAGACTGAGTGTAGCCGACTTCCATTACGGTACCACCTGTAAAATCTACGCCTAGATTCAACCCATTGGTAACGAGAAAAAACACAGCCACGATGAAGGTTACCAGTGATATGGTGGTAGTATATTTTCCCCAACTCATGAAGGGAATATCACGTTTGAATCTAAAAAATTCCATGTAAAACCCTTATTTTCTTGTAGTGTAGACTATTGCCCTGCTAGCTAGCAGTCCTAGGTATCATCGCTTGTCACTCGCTGGCTTCCACACCTGTCCGATAGGAACACGTTCTAGTTTTCTACGTTTCCCGTACAGCAGATTAACCAATGAGCGCGAGACCATTACCGCACTAAACATTGAAGTCAAAATTCCTAAACACAACACTACCGCAAACCCTTTTACCGGACCAGAACCGAATGCAAATAGCGCAATCCCCGCAATCAAGGTAGTAATATTGGCATCCACTATGGTCCCAAATGCGCGCTCGTATCCAGCGTTAATTGCTGCCTGTGGAGATACACCATTACGTAACTCGTCTCGAATACGCTCGTTTATCAGAACATTAGCATCGATTGCCATACCCAACGTAAGGGCGATTGCCGCCATACCTGGTAGCGTCAACGTGGCCTGTAAGATTGAGAGAAGGCCAACTAACAGAAGCAAATTTACGCCGAGCGCTGTTACCGAGATAAAACCAAATATCAAATAATAAATAGTCATAAAAATAGCAATAGCTGCAAAACCAAATAAAGTTGAATTAAACCCACGAGCGATATTTTCTGCACCAAGACTAGGACCTACGGTACGCTCTTCAATAATATCCATGGGCGCAGCTAGCGCGCCTGCACGTAGCAACAGCGCAACATCTCTGGCTTCCTCTATAGTCATACTCCCAGTAATCTGCACTCGCCCACCAGGTATCTCTTCTCGTATTACTGGTGCAGTAATAACCTCCTTCAGATTCTTCTCTATCAGTAGAATTGCCATGCGCTTACCAACATTATCTCGAGTCAATTGCTTGAAAATACGTGAGCCATTGCTGTCCAAACTAATGTGCACTGCCGGCTGATTGTTGTTGTCGAAACCAGGTTGCGCGTCAGTAATGCGTTCTCCCGTTAACATCACCTGTTTTTTTACTAGTAGTGGACCACCACCGCGCTCAGTATAAAGTTCCGAGCCAATGTGACCTTGTCCGCGCAATGCCGAACTCACGTCATGCTCCTCATCAACCATGCGCAACTCCAGTGTGGCAGTTCGCCCAAGTATGTCCTTGGCTTTTGCTGTATCCTGCACACCAGGTAATTGCACTACGACACGATCAGCACCAGCCTGCTGAATAATAGGCTCCGCCACACCTAGCTCATTAACACGATTGCGCAGCGTAATAATATTCTGCTGCACGGCAGAATCCTGCATGCGCTTTAACGCTTCTTGCTTGATCGCTACTGCAAGATGGAACTCATCTTCCACGTCCTGCTCGCGCAGGTTTAAATCATCATAACTCTTATTAATTTCATCACTCGCTCTAGCGCGCGATTCGGTATCACCAAACTTTATGATAATCTGTGAACCCTCCCTATCTAATCCCTTATAACGGATTTTCTCCTCGCGCAAGTTACCTCGTATATCGACGCTAAAGCGATCAAGCGATTTGGAAAGAGCGCCTTTCATATCCACTTGCAACAAGAAATGTACTCCGCCTCGCAGGTCGAGCCCCAAATACATTGGTAAAGCCCCGATATCAGTTAGCCACTGGGGGGAATCAGAAAGTAAATTTAGAGCAACCACATATCCATTACCAAGTACCGACTGCAATACATCCTTGGCCTTGAGCTGCGTATCAGTATCCGCAAAACGCACCTTGATGCCGACTGTTTCAAGAAACATACCGTTTATGGGGATGTCATCTTTTCTCAGTGCATCCTCTACTCGCGCGAGCAGCACAGTATCGGCCTTATCAGTAGCACGTAAAGGTGAAATCTGAACCGCTGGCGATTCACCATAAAAATTTGGTAAGGTGTAGAGTATTCCGAGTAAAACAGAAAACACGACAATCAAATATTTCCAAAGTGGGTAGCGGTTCATGGTTTTAGATGGGTGCGAAAAGAAAAACGGTGTAGGAAGAATTCCAATTTTCCCTTTGCGATTCAGCTTTACTGTTGATAATTATTCCTTTCCGATACTCTTTAATGTTCCCTTAGGTAGTAGGGTTTGAATGGCTGTCTTCTGCAGTATAATCTCCACATTTGGGGAGACCTCCAATATCAAGTAATTCCCAGTAAGCTTAGTCACCCGCCCCAGTTCGCCGCCACTTGTTACCACCTCATCACCCTTTTGCAAGGCTTCAATCATCGACTTTTGTTCCTTCGATCGCTTTGTCTGTGGACGAATTACAACGAAGTAAAATATGGCAATAACTAGTGCTATCAACGGCAACTCCATTAACATCCCTCCTCCAGCTGGGGTGGAAGCCTGAGCATAAGCATCACTAATCAACATAGCATTTCTCCGAAGGGGATTTCAAAGGAGCTGCATTTTAGCATGATGCGACGTTAGCCCGAAATTCTTGTACGTATTCCTCAAATTGCCCGGTCTCGATAGCGGCGCGAATTTCACTCATCAATTGTTGGTAGTAATACAAATTATGCAAAGTATTAAGACGCGAGCCAAGAATTTCGTTAATCCGCTGTAGATGATGTAGATAAGCACGGGAAAAGTGACGGCAAGTATAGCAACCGCACCGATCATCCGGCGGCGCTGTATCCATGCGATATTGATTGTTACGCAGCTTGAGTGTCCCATTTCGGGTGAATAGCCACCCATTACGTGCATTACGTGTTGGTAACACACAGTCAAACATGTCCACACCCTGTGAAACGGCATTGAGGATGTCAGCCGGAGTTCCAACACCCATAAGGTAGCGCGGCTTATCGACGGGTAATTGTAGGGCAGTATGTTTGAGAATGCGCTGCATGTCATCTTTGGGCTCACCCACCGATAACCCACCTATGGCATAACCATCAAAACCTATATCCTGCAACCTGGCAAGGGATTGATCACGCAAGCTTTCGTGCATTCCACCCTGAACGATGCCAAATAGTGCGTTGGGATTTCCTCCATCGTCATCATGAGCACGCCTCGAACGCTCTGCCCAGCGTAGACTTAGCTCCATGGACGTTTTTGCTATGGATTCACCTGCTGGATAAGGCGTACACTCATCAAATATCATTACGATATCAGAATTTAGTGTGCGCTGAATGCGCATAGATTCTTCCGGCGTGAGAAAACATGCGTCACCATTCACTGGCGATTGAAACTTTACCCCTTGCTCTGTGATTTTTCGCATCCTGCCTAGGCTGAAAATTTGAAACCCCCCAGAATCGGTCAATATCGGCCCATCCCAACCCATGAATCGATGCAGGCCACCATGCGCATCAATTACGTCTAAGCCAGGCCGTAACCACAGATGAAATGTGTTGCCAAGTACGATATGCGCGTTAGTTTCTCGTAACTCTTTTGGTGACATCGCCTTCACTGCACCATAGGTACCCACTGGCAAAAAGGCCGGTGTGTCTACCTTGCCATGATCCAACGTTAGGATTCCGCGACGAGCCAAGCCGTCACCAGAGTGCACTTGGAATCTCACGTTTGCCTTTCAATTAGCATAGCGTCGCCATAACTAAGAAATCGATAGCACTCATCTACCGCATGCTGATATGCACGATAGATATTTTCTGGGCCACCAAATGCAGATACGAGCATCAGTAGGGTGGAGCGAGGTAAATGAAAATTTGTTAGCAATCGATCGACTACGTGCAAGCGGTAGCCCGGCGTGATGAAAATATCGGTGTTACCATAACTAGGAATTAACTCACCACCTCCAGCCTCAGCCGCCGCTTCCAATGCTCGCAGCGATGTCGTTCCAACTGCTAGCACTCGTCCGCCTGAAGTCTTTGCAAGCCGGATAACTTCCACTGTTTCTTCGGGAACATGAAAATTCTCTCTGTGCATTTTGTGATCGATAATGTTTTCCACTTTCACTGGCTGAAACGTACCCGCACCTACATGTAACGTTACATACGTAATTAATACACCCATATCTCGCAATCTTGACAGCATCACCTCATCAAAATGTAGTCCCGCGGTTGGAGCCGCTACTGCGCCATTCTTTCTCGCATAGACAGTCTGGTAACGTACCTCGTCCTCCTGTGTCACCTCCCGTGGGATGTAAGGTGGTAACGGCAGACTACCGTGACGATCAAGCAACTCGATAACTGTATCCTTGTGATCAAAACGCAAGATATAGAAATCATGCTCACGTCCTAATACTGTCGCCGGGATCACTCCACCAAGAATAAGCCTAGAACTAGACCGAGGGGGATGACTTGCACGTATCATCGCAAGCACACAATGCTCATCCAAAATACGCTCCACCATAACCTCTAGCATGCCACCACTATCTTTCATGCCGAGTAAGCGTGCTTTAATGACACGCGTATCATTAAATACCATCACGTCGCCGGGCCGTAGATGTTGGGGAAGATCGGCGAACATTGCGTCCTGTAGTGAATCGTTTCCGCCATCGAGACATAGCATTCGTCCACCTGTACGCTGTCCGGTTGGAAACTGCGCAATGAGTTCTGGTGGAAGTAAAAAATCAAAATCCTGAGTTTTCATCTGATATATTATACCGACGCTCTGTGCATTCACCCACCCAGGCTGTAGCTTCTTATGTTTTCCATAATAGTTGCGACCTTGTTGACGAAAAGAAATAAGACAAATTTTTAGAAGGACAGTTTTTGAAGCGGGGATGTTGATCAATTCTTACCGAGCTAGGCGGCGTCACAAATAGCAATACATTTTTGACGATAGCTCAGGCTATGAATTTCTAACTATATGTGGTGGGATAATGAAGGGAAAAGGGGAGGGTTAGGATTAAAATTTCTTGCGTCACACAAATTGATTACTCACTAGACAAGCATATCAAATTTTAGTTTCATACCAATTACGGTATCCATATTTTAGGTGGCCCTAAAAAGTTAAGCAGTAGATAAGAATATCGATTTATATTGGAAACGTAAATGTACGCGTTCTCTATTCCATTTGAAATTTGTTCACGCTGAAACCAACATTCTTATCATAGTCTGAGTTACAATTAATCTTACGCTCCACAAACTATTTAGCTTATCTGTAAGCCGTAATATACAAATAAATAGTAATCTTCCTAGATTCTAATCTAACGGGAAAAGCTTTGCCGGGATGGCGGAATTGGTAGACGCACGGGACTCAAAATCCCGCGATGGTAACATCATGGGGGTTCGATTCCCCCTCCCGGCACCACATTATTATTCGAGGAGTGTACAGTTATGAGAGAAGGATATCAGGATAATTTCTTAGGCAAGAAAAAAAACATTTTGTTCGTCAAATATCTTACAGCAGTTTCAATAACATGCTAACTATTCCCAACGGTTACAATCAAGGCAGAGGTAACTTATAACTATGGATTGAGGCAGTTAAGTTATAGAGTCAATATTGACCTCCATCAAAGTCCATATTGACTCATATAGTCTATAACAAGGTGAAAACTACCCAATGTTTTCCTTTATTTGCCTCACGGGAACTAAATAGATAATAGCCTGTCTTTATCTTCCTATCCTGCGGCAGCGGGGTAAAATCCTCCTTCATCGATCTCTCCCTGGATCAAAAGGAGGCCACTAGGATTGATCTCCTAGTGTTGTTAACCGGTGACCTCTCCAGTAGAAAAACTGCTCCTAATCCAAGTAGTCCTCTGGAAGGAAGCACCCTAAATAATTCCCCCACAATGCATCAATAGAATGACTGTGATGAGTTCATCTTCATATATCTACAGTTATTCTCAACTTCTTATGATTTTGTACCTTTTGATAGCTGAAACTTATACCAGTATTTAAATCCAAATATAGCTAATGCCCATCCAACAAGGTACAAGATAACAACGGGAATTCCTACGACGATTACATACCCCAAGTATCTATTGGCTTTTTTGATATCAGCATTTTGCTTGGCTAGAGTTTTTCTAAGTGCAGTTGTATTGGCTATCTCCTCTCCAATACGCCTTTTACGTTCTTCTATTGATGAGGGCTCTGATGAATTTTCCTCTAGCTTACTTAAAAGTTCTTGGTGCCAGACATCGATCCTTATGCTTGCTGAGCTTAACTGTATTTTTCCAACCAGGTCTTCTGTGTAGACAAATAACCAAGTTAGTGTGGCCATCGGAGCAAGCATAATTATTAGGCCAGTTACTGCGCAGAATTTGTAAAAGCTGTTAGTAGGAGAGAAGGACCAGTTCATGGTTGTTAGCCTAAACGATAAATAATTTCCCCACAAATTTTTCGAAGAGTAACTTATATACCTCCGCTAGAGATTTTCCCCCTCGGTTCCCTTCTGGTATGTATAGTTTTACATTAGGAGAATCCGAAGCTTCTAAATGAATGTCCGCTTTTGGCACAAAGCAGACACTCAAAGACCCTTCTATTCCCTCAGTATTCCCTCTGAATTATCCGTTATACAGATACAAACCAAAACTGGCCGCCCCCACCTGAGTATTTATAATGAAAGCTCTGATTACTCTCATTTCAGTCGTTGTAATGTTGGTCTACCAGACATCCTCCTATGCAGCTCAATCAACTGATAATGCAAACACTATTTTTAAATGTAAAACTGAAAAAGGTGTATTCACGTATCAGGAGCAGCAATGCTCAAATAAATCTTCAACGCTTTCCTCTTGGAAACCAAGGATAAGACAAAACATCCCCCAATCTTTTTCTATGAAAATATCACCGAATGGAGCTTACATGGCTCGGGGTTCAGCAAATTCTATCCCGCTAGTTTTTTACGTTGATACGGGTGCTAGCTATGTAAGTATTCCTCAAGAAATCGCTAATAAGGCAGGAATGGTTTGTGGGAAACAGTTTCGTGCTGAAACTGCAAATGGAATTACAACAATGTGCGAATCGATTATTGATAACATGACCTTTGGAGCTTTTACAATTCAGAAGGTAAAAGCGGTGATTATGCCAAATCTAAAGAAACCACTGCTTGGAATGAATGTGCTTAATAAATTTCATATTGAACAAGCTAGGGGCACCATGAAAATCACTGATAAGCATTGATTATTTGTCTCAAAATAGTTTTTCATGTTATCAAAGCAAATGAAGCTTCCTTCTAGTTTGGTTATATCATGTATGAACGTCTATTTTTGGCACAAAGTAGACTTTCAAAATTCTCTAGCTGGAATTTCCAGTTCTCAAAATACCCCTAATATCTACTACAATCAATGTCAGCATTTTTGGAGTTAGTGCCAGTTAATGGATACCTATAGGTCGAATATCTGTCCCCAACAATTCGTTGACCACAACAATGTGGTTTGGCTCAATCAAATGCCAGCTTGCATCCGGTGTCAGCGGCTCCGACGCCACCAGAACGGTCGGTTCTTCACAAGGCAAGAGTTTTGTGTTGCCAGCCTCGCAGCTATAACGGTGGCCAGTGTGGACATACAGTGAATTCGGTGTCATCGTGCCTTCAGTACTATACCTTGACACAACAGCTGACCGCCCATCGCACACCACCAAGTTAAGATCACATCCTGCTGTATGTCCAGCAGATTTAAGTAGTGACTCTATTGATCCTATGGTGGCCAATACTGCTGTAGCCATTTTTTCTGCTGAAGATTCACCCTTGAGGGAAGAGTAAATATCAACGAACAAAGCAAAAATAGTTTCACTATCTGTTGTGCCCTGCATCCAGGCATAGCTTGAATCCGACAACCTGCGCAGAAGTTGCCGTTTAACTGTCTGGAACTCATTGATTCTACCATTATGCATGAATGAAAATTGTTCCCATGCGAAAGGATGACAATTTAACCGCGTCACTGGTAATCCGCGTGTTGCCGCACGGACATGGGCAAGAATACAACGACTGTGGATCACACGGGAAAGACTGAGAAGGTTTTGATTATTCCACGCTGGCGATACCGATTTAAATACGCCAGGAGCTTCACTCCTGTCGGGAGGATACCAGGCAACTCCAAATCCGTCTCCATTGAGTGGCTCTTCGCGCTCTTCGCTTTGATAGCTTTGAACGATTATCGAATGTATTGGCTCCGTGACCAATGAACCCATTTTGATCTCAGGTCCCATATATAAAGCAAATCGGCACATTGTTATCCTCCGTTAAACTGACTTAACTAGAATTAGCTAGCTCTTCTTTCAATACTAAATGACGACTACTCAATAAGAAAGACTTGGAGCTATATCTTGTAGCTATAGTCGAGTGGAGTCATAGGTTCTTACAAGTTTCCCTCTGTTTTTTCTTTACATGCGCACTCTGGCTTTATGTAAGAAACTGTAACCTACTCGGTCTAGCTGGACCTGGGTTCTCATAGAGAATTAAAAAAGTAGAAAGTAGATTAACACACGAAAAGGCCTCGACAATAGTCTGGGATTTTTTGTACCTAAATAAAAAATATGGACAAATATGAACGTCCGCTTTTGGCACAAAGCAGTCATTCAAAACCATGCCATATCCTCAATACTCCATCCCAGTTGTTTGTTTTGTAATAGCTCAATGTTAATTTAAGGTGTACCACAGATCAACAATACAAACCTGACAGATATATGTCAGGTTAGGCTTAACATCTGTATTTCTTAACGCAATTAAAAATGAGTTATAAACTCTATTCTGACACCTAAACCAGGATGGACTCAATCATGAAAGGTCAGAGGGTAGGGTATATGGGTAAGTACATGAGGATAAGATGCTTCGAATTGGTACCGTATCGTCTCGATATCATGCGTCTTCTGCAGCCAACAAACATATCGGAAAATGGGTAAGCAGTTGCCCCAGTTCGAATTTATTAGTTGCCATGTAGCGTTCGCCGGTAAAGACATTACTCCATTCAATACCAACCAACTCGCTGGGTAATTCCAGAGTCGTATCACCCCACACCTCTGACCCCATTGGTAGGATGTTTCGTTCACCTAGCAAGCGCATAACTAAGCGTGGTACGAGAGCAATAATGGAACGATTTCCATAGTGGCGAGCAAACGCACAGACGTGAGCAGCATGCTCCCCATGCACCCTGAGTGGTAAGTAGTTGCCATCCCGAAAAACTTCAAACCAGCGCTTACGTAGAGCAAGGCTTTGCCAGTGAGTGTAGAGCTTAATGCGACCATCTGTCATGTCTGCTATCAGTGGCTGCAGACGTTTTGGCCACTGTTCAGGTGGGGCATTGACAAGCGATTTTATTTCCACAAGTAGCTTTTGCCTATGGGCAAAATCTACCTGGCGTCGATTGTCCGGGTCAACCAAATTGAATTGCCACAGCTCGCAGCCTTGGTAGATATCTGGTACGCCAGGTGAAACAAGCTTGATTAGAGTCTGAGCAAGACTGTTAAGAAGACCAAGGCGTGCTATGGGCCGTATCAAGGATATGAAGTCAGACAAAAATAGATTATTTTCTCCGGGGGCTAGCAGAGCCTGGACAAAAGCACTTGAGGCATCCTCGTAAGCGACGTTCACGTTGATCCAACTACTGTGTTCCTTGCTCTCACGCAAGGCCTTGATCATGTAGGCGACAATACGCATCCGGTAATCGGTAAGCGCCGCCTCATCAGGCTGGTTTAATGGCCAAGTACCCACCAGGGTTTGGTAGAGTAAGTATTCGTCGTTACGGGAAGGTGCCTCAATACCCTCGATAATACGCTTGCGACCACGGTTCAGGCGACTCCAACGTTTAAGAATCTGCTTCCACACCACTGGCATCTCAGAGAGAACGTTGATTCGTGCACGTACGTCTTCCGAGCGTTTGCTATCATGAGTGGATGTGGCTAGCAAATTGTGGGGCCAGCGAGATGCGCTAACTCGCGTGGCCGCATGAAAGGCTGCCACGGAAATACCAAAACGACGCGGGTCCCCGCCAACATCGTTGAGCGAGATCAGGCGATGGTACCGGTAAAAGGCCGTGTCTTCCACCCCCTTAGCCATTACTGGCGAGGAAACCTGCTGGAACTTCATAGCAAAGTCCTGCACTCTTTCGCGGAAGGAGACGCTACGACCACGGGCAATATCTGTAGTCAATACCGCCTCAAGGAAATCGTAAATACTAGAATCTGCAGCCGGGCTACGCTTTTTGGCCACTGCCGCAGCCCAAGCAATATGGCGGCGATCGTCCGCAGATAAACGCCCGTGGGCAACATAGCTACGATAAACTGGGAAGCAAGCTGCCATCTCCATAAGAGCATCGCGCAATCCGTTGAGTGTGAAGTCACAAGTATCTCGGCTTGCAGATGCAATGCGAGTCAGGCGATTTGAGAGCACGTTTAGCTCGCTTGCTAAAGCTTTGTCCATGATAAGCTTCTTGGCCTCGTAAGCAAGCGTATCGAAATCGACGTCCGTATTGGTGAATTCATGGTAGATACGCGTCATTCGACGCTCAGCAGCGCTATCCACAAAAAGATTATTCACTAAATTGGAAAAACGGTAGCCGGTAGCTCCATGGATCTGCCAATCGTCGGGCAAGCGCTCATGGTCTGCAAGAACTTTCTCGATCACTAGATAAATTGGTAACTGCTCACCTAGAGCGAAGGACTTGCCACCGATGGCTTGTTGCAAGCGACGGAAGTATTGACCTGGATCATATAGTCCATCTGGGTGGTCGATGCGTAGCCCCTCAACCTTGCCTTGGGCCACGAGATCAAGTACGAAGTGGTGTGTGGCCTCGAATACTGCTAGTTCCTCCATGCGCAGAGCCGCAAGATCATTGATGTCGAAAAAACGTCGGTAGTTTATTTCATCTAGTGCAACCCGCCAGTAGGCAAGGCGGTAGCCTTGCAGTTGGATTAGTTCGTGAAGCAGATCAAAGCTAGCCACATCGCCGGGACAACCATTAAACTCCACCAGATTATCTGCAATATGGTGAGCGATGTCGACACAGGCTTCACTCAAGGCAGCGAGGTGGCGCTTATGTACATCCTTATCACGTTGGCGCTCAGCTACACGTTCCGGAGACTTATCGGTACGTGCTGGTATGCGCCCAAAGGCAGTGAGGAGTGTCTGTAAATCAACGTAGTCCTCATGTTTTTCCCCGAGAATGGTTGACAGGCGCTCCATGTGCAGACCGATGATACATGGATAAGTAGCAGGATCCACAGGTAACCGGTGCTCATAGTAATACAGGCTAAATTCGCCGCATGTTTTATCGTAGTCCAGATGCAACTCACCACCATTAAGCACCGTTCCGTAGTGATTACTCAACAAGGGTAAGAGCACCTTACCTTTAAGGTCAGTATTAAGCGAATCCCAATCTATGTCGAAATAAGAACCCCAGACCGAGGCCGGACCATTTTCTAGCACATCCAGCCACCATATGTTATCCGCACCCATGACTCCCATATGGTTGGGAACCAGGTCAAGTATCTGACCTAACCCATGTGTCTTTAACCTAGCTACAAAGTCTTCATATTCCTGTTGTGTACCAATTTCCGGATTGAGGAAGCCATGGGCTACGATGTCATATCCGTGACTGCTACCGGGCCGGGCCTTTAGATAGGACGAGGCGTAACAGTGACTCACTCCTAACTCAGCAAGATAGGGTGTTAAAGCTGCAGCCTGCGCAAAAGTGAACCCACTGTTAAACTGGAGCCGGTAGGTTGCACGCGGTATTACGGCTAGGCGGGATGGCACTGGTTCTTCATCGTTAGAAGCTACCGCGCTACCGCGCTCACGAAGTAAGACTTCTCTAACGGCGACAAAGCGACCATCATCCCGCCAATCCTCGAGATCTAAGGGCAATCGCTGCTGCCAGTTGGGGTACTGATCACCTCGGCTACCCGGGAGGTTAGCCTGCTCGACGACACCAAGAATATCCTCGGGCTGCACTACCATGACCTGCGCTTTAGTCCTCGCCAGATAAGCGTGGATTGCAATTACAAAGGGTGCCGTAATGTCGGGCACAGAAACAGGATCTATGCTTACGCTCTTCGGTAACAAGGCCTCGCGCTCCAAGGCTATAAGAAAACGTACGCGATCCTGGGCACGTTCAACGACCAGACGACTGTGATGTTTCTCAGAGGGAAAAAGCTGCAGGGCAGCGCGGGCGTCGAGATCACTGCCCTTCCAGAAGCCGCGCAAAGTTGGTAGATCGTGGGTACTTACAGCCACCAAAGCTTGGTGTGAATAATCGATCGGTGATTTGAAGGCGCCTTCCTCCGTGCGCTCAAATAAAAAGGGTCGATAACTAAGTACGCCAGCCGCTGCAAGGCAGGATCGAAAATTTTCTGGTACCGTACCTAAGTCCTCACCGATCACTAGACATCGGTTCCGCTGGCTCTCAAGTGCTACGATGCCAAGCAGGTCTTCCATTGGATTGGAAACGTAAGTACCCTGTCTTGTGGTCATGCCTGCGGGCACCCAAAACATGCGAGCGAGTGCCATAACATGGTCAATGCGCAGTGCGCCACAGTGGCGCATATTTGCGCGCAACACATCTATAAAGGGCATATAGGCCGCCTCCCTTAAATGATGCGGCACAAACGGAGGCAATTCCCAATCCTGCCCAAGAGAATTTACCTCGTCGGGCGGCGCCCCGGCATAGGCACTAGAAGCAAGAACGTCTTGCCAGACCCAGGACTCTGACCCACCAGAACTAACACCCACCGCCAAATCCTGATAAAGACCAACTCCCAAACCACGGCGCCACGATTGCTGACCGATGGCGGCAAGCTGTTCATCGGCTAACCATTGCATCCAGACAAAGAACTCCACGGTAACTGAATGTTCTTCTGCAAACTCCTCCACTGCTTGTGACTTGGGTTGTTGATATGGTTCCGGCCAAACCGGCCAACCCCAGATAGTAGGGTCTTCGCGCCGGAAATAATTGTGCAAGGCTTCGAATCGCGCATGACATTCAAGTGCTTCACCACCCTCATCGCGGAAGAATCGAAAAGCGCGTGCCCTATCAGTATCATTTACAAGATGGTGATCACGAAAGTAACGGTAAAGCAGCGACAATACCGATCGCTTGGCTGCAGATACATCTTTGTAGTTGACCTTTTCGCTTGCACGCAGTCTTCGCAACCGAGCCTGAAACCGATCGGAGGCAACAAGATTGCGAGCAGCGTCACATTCTACAAATTCAGGCACAGCCTCCACATCAAGGTATAAAGTGTTCACAAAACAGCGACTTGATGGACTATAGGGACTAATTTGCCGAGGATCGTCCGGAAATAAAGCATGTAGGGGATTAACTCCAACCACACCGCCACCAGTATCAGCTGTTAGGTCTACCAGAGTGCGTAAGTCACTGAAGTCACCAATACCCCAGTTACGCCGTGAACGTAGACCATAGAGCTGCACAGCTGGTCCCCACACACGATTTTCCCCTCTCACGGCTTCAGGTTGATAGCAATTTTCCGGTGCAATGATGAGGGTCATTGTCCCCTGCAGCTCGGTTTCGCGCCCTTGCTGCTCAATTTCTAGGCGATAGTAACCGGGTGTTGTGAGCAAAGGTATGCCTAGCTCAACACGTAGAAAATCAACTCCACCCAAGCACTGTTCCTCCAGCTTTGATAGTTCGCTAGGTAAAAACTCTCCTATCATCGCCGTACCTTCCTCCGGAATTATAATCCAGCGATGTTGAAACTTTGTAGATGCCACTGGTAGGGAGAGAGGTATAGCATGCACTTCGCCGGCCCGTAATACCTTTACAGGTGGCAATAACCGTCGCCATTCGCGCTCTTCCATTTCACGCAGAGATTCTTCGGGACTAAACTCAGAAGAGAAGTGCATGGCAGCAAGCAGCACTCGCCGAGTACGGTCTGAGGTAACATGGTGCTTGCCCCAGATGTCCTGATATTCTGAAGCAATACCACAGCGAGCCGCAAGTTTCGCTAGCGCTTCAGGTTTACATTTGGTAGAAGAGTAATTCATTAATAATTCTCAGGTATCAGATGCCAAGCCACTGACCACGGTGGCATCCTTCCTGTGGCTAGCATGATAGCGTTGAGGTTGGCTGTAGCAAAGATCAAGGTTCCGTCCACGGCATCTACTTTGACATCTTCTTCACCAAGGTTGGCGACAAACGACAGTGATCGTCGGCTGCTCAAACGCCAGCGTATAGACAACGTTCGCGGTGAAAAAAACACCAGCTGAGATGTTCCGCTGCTCATACCAGCAAGCTGTGGAACGATCCACTGTTGGCGCAACGATAACAGTTTTCGGTACAATTTAAGGGTAGAGTAATGATGTGCGTGCTCAAGGACGCTCCAGTCAAGAACACAAGTGGTAAAAGTGGCAATGTTATTGGGATCAGGGATAAGCTCCCGCTCGGCAGCATCAACGAAACGATCGAATTTTGAAAACTCACGCCGCCGACCTTCGGTCACGGCATGGGCAAGCTTTGAACCAAAATCGCAGAAGAACAGGAAAGGCTGCGCAGCAGCAAATTCCTCACCCATGAACAACAGGGGCGGCTGCGGTGCAAGTAACAAAATAGCTGTAAGAGCTTCCAGCTTAGCAGGGGAAATTATATGGCACAGACGCTCACCAAAGGCACGATTACCCACCTGGTCATGGGTTTGTAGGAAGTTAACAAAGGCAGTGGGCGGAAGATGTCCACTCGGTTCCCCGCGCCGTACGCCGTCTCGAAAGTGTGAGGGTTCTCCCTGGAAGACAAAGCCTTCGGTTAGGCTGCGACCCAGAAGGCGTACCGGATCGGGGGTGTAATCGTTGTAGCAACCCTCTGTTTCGCCGCTTGCAAGCACATGTAGCGTGTGGTGGAAGTCGTCGTTCCACTGTGCTGTTGCATAGCACTTCTGACCAGTAGCGTCACGGCTAAGATAGTGAGCCTGATTCCGGTCATTTTCCAGCACCAGATGCACGCTGCGCTCCCGTCCTGGACCATTCCTGATGGCATCGGCAAGTTCTTCGATGATGTCCAACGAACTATCGTCGCTGATGGTGTGGATTGCATCCAAACGTAAGCCATCGAGGTGATATTCTTCAAGCCAGTAAAGGGCGTTATGGATGAAGAAGTCCCGAACCGTGCGGCTACATTCACCATCGAAGTTGATGGCCGCACCCCAAGGGGTAACGTGACTCGAGTTGAAGAAGGCAGGAGCATAGGTATGTAGATAGTTTCCTTCTGGGCCGAAGTGATTGTAAACCACGTCGAGAAACACCATTAGCCCACGGTCATGTGCAGTATTGATGAGACGCTTGAAGTCATCCGGGCGACCATAGACAGCATCGGGTGCAAAAGGCAACACTCCATCATAGCCCCAGTTACATCGACCAGGAAAATCAGCTACGGGCATGATCTCGAGTGCAGTTACCCCCAGATCGACTAGATAGTTGATCCGTTCCATGACACCGACGAAGTTGCCCTTCGGCGTAAAGCTACCAACGTGCAGTTCGTAGATTACCGCCTCCTCCCAGGGCCGACCACGCCAATCGTTATCTGACCAGTCAAAGAGTACTGGATCGATCACCTCGGAAGGACCATGCACATCTTCAGGGTTAAAGCGCGAGGCCGGATCTGGAATGATCAATCCGTCAGGCAACTGGAAGTGATAATGACTACTGCTGCGTGCCGCCGGCACCTTTAGCTCAAACCAACCTGCACCCATGGCTATCATGGGTATTCCCTGCGCCTCGTCGAGTTGCAGCTTAACCGCTGTAGCAGCTGGCGCCCATAAACGAAAGTTAACACCACCACCCTCGAGCATCTCGGTGCCGAATGGCATGATGTGGCGGCGCTTCACGTTTAACCCCGTTGGACCAAAAGGGCTAGTGAACGGCCCGCGATGGTATAGATATCTCCCCCCTGAAAATAGCCGTCCACCTCTAGGCCGCCGACTAAATTAGAGTCAAGGATACTCTGCCACTGGCAGCCTTCGCATAACTTGGGTAAGTGGAAGTGAATGTCCTCATGATGGCTGTTGAAAAGCAAGAGAAAGTTATCGTCGAGTACAGGTTTGCCACGCAGATCCCTTTCTTCCATCACTTCTCCGCCCAGATACATACCTAGACAGCGCGCAAAGTCGTGAGCCCATTCTTCATCATTCATTTCGGTACCGTCTGGCTTAAGCCAGAGAATATCCTTGATACCCGAACCACGAATCGCACGGCCCTGTAAGAAGTTGTTACGACGAAACACAGGGTGTGCACGTCGTAAACCAATAAGACGCTGCACAAAAGCGAGAAACTCACTATCTGTTTTGGAAAGATCCCAGTTCACCCAACTTATTTCATTATCCTGACAATAGGCATTATTATTACCCCTTTGAGTGCGCCCCATCTCGTCACCCGCCACCAGCATTGGTACGCCCTGTGAGAAAAATAAAGTCGCCAGCAGGTTACGTTTCTGGCGAGCGCGCAAAGTGTTAATATCTGCATCATCAGTCGGCCCTTCAACGCCACAGTTCCAGGAGTTGTTGTTGTCGCTGCCGTCACGGTTGTTATCGCCATTAGCCTCATTGTGCTTGTCGTTATAGCTCACTAAGTCGTGCAGGGTGAAACCATCGTGGGCAGTAATGTAATTCACGCTTGCGAAGGGCTTGCGGCCACTGTGATCGTATAAATCACTGGATCCGGTGAGTCGTCGCGCAAAATCACCGATCAGACCACCGTCGCCCTTCCAGTAGGCACGCATGGTGTCACGATAGCGGTCGTTCCACTCTCCCCAGCCAGCCGGAAAGTTTCCTACCTGATAGCCACCTTCACCTAGATCCCAAGGTTCGGCTATAAGCTTTACCTGAGAAAGGACTGGATCCTGGAGCAGGATATCGAAGAAAGCACCAAGGCGGTTCACTTCGTGCAGTTCGCGCGCGAGAGCTGAAGCCAAATCAAAGCGAAAACCATCGACGTGCATCTCCAACACCCAGTAGCGTAGTGAGTCCATGATAAGCTGGAGTACCCGAGGATGCTGCAGATTGAGGGTATTGCCACAGCCGGTATAATCCATGTAGTAGCGCGGATTATCGCCAAGCAACCGATAGTAAGTGGAGTTATCAACCCCGCGAAAGCAAAGCGTCGGCCCAAGCTCGTTACCCTCGGCGGTGTGATTGTAAACTACGTCGAGAATGACCTCAATGCCATGAGTGTGAAAGGTCTTGACCATAGTTTTGAATTCATTCACTTCACCACTTGAACTATAGCGGTTATCGGGAGCAAAGAAGCCAATGGAGTTGTATCCCCAGTAGTTACGTAAGCCACGCATGTTGAGATCACGGTCATCAATAAAGGTGTGTACTGGCATCAGCTCCACCGAGGTGATTCCTAAGCGCGTAAGATGGTCAATAACTGGCACGGTTGCCAGTCCAGCGTAAGTACCGCGAAGGGATGGCTGAATGTCTGGATGGTTCTTGGTGAAACCTCTTACATGCAACTCATATATCACCATGTCAGACCAAGGAACCCGCGGTAGCTTGTCGTTGTCCCAAGTGAAGGTTGGATCAATGACACGGCACCTAGGCATGCTGGGTGCGTTATCACGGTGATCAAAAGACAAATCCTCTTCGCTATGATCGATGCGGTATCCAAAGTGGGTATCATTCCAGCGCAACTGGCCGACGATATCTTTGGCGTATGGCTCAATCAGTAACTTTTTGGGGTTGAAGCGATGACCACTCTCTGGGTCTTGTGGGCCGTACACCCTGTAGCCATAGAGTAGGCCTGGGCGGGCCTCGGGCAGATAGCAATGCCAAATCAGCTCTGTCTGCTCGCGCAGCTCGATGCGCTGCACCTCACGCTGTCCGCTCGAATCAAACAGGCAGAGCTCGACACGCTCCGCGTTCTCGGAAAAAAGAGCAAAGTTGACACCCTCGCCATCCCAAGTGGCCCCACGAGGAAAAGGTGCCCCTGGCCAGACCGAGTTAATAGGTAAGTTCATCTAATTTTCCTATATTCGGTAGCGCCCTTTCTCCGGCCTGGCTACCCCCCTAGACAACACTACTACACCACCCTTACTCACATGATAGCGAGCACGGTCCTCTACCACATCAAAACCAATGCGGCTATGCGAATTGATTTCGTTATGGCGATCCACAATGACTCGCTTGAGTTGCGAACCACGTCGGATAATAGTGTAATCCATGATGACGCAATCCTCGAGATCTACATTTTCTTCCAAGACTACCTCGCGACGCAGGATGGTATTGCGGATGCGTGCGCACGTCACTAGTGAGCCGGCACCGATGACACTGTCCTCGATGTCACCAGAGAGGATACGCGGCGAAGGCCCTTGGTAATTACTAGAATTAATAAACCACTGCGGATTAAAGAGATTAAACTTAGGCTTACCACCCAATACGTCGTGATGAGCAGCATAATAAGTATCAATGTCACCAACGTCGCGCCAGTAGGATTGCTCCTCGTAGCTATGGATCCCCGGAATACGGTTGTCGGCGAAATTATATGCATAAACCCGATGGCTGTGAATAAGTCGCGGCAGGATATGGCGGCCGAAATCGCTCTCGCCACGTTCCTTCGCTTCATTTAAAGCCGTCAACAGGACGTCCGTTTCGAACAGGTAGTTGCCCATGGAGCCGTATGACTGGCTCGGGTCGGAGGGCATGGGCGGTGGATTCTCCGGCTTTTCCAGAAAGCCTTGGATACGTCCATCTCCATCAGTATCGATAACACCAAAGCTGGTAGCTTTACTCAGCGGTACAGGAATCGCCGCCACCGAAACATGAGCCGAGTGCTGGTGATGAAAATCAATCATCTGCCGCACATCCATACGGTAGATATGATCGGCACCAAACACCGCAACCATATCGGGGGCATGTTGTTTTATTAGGTTAATGTTCTGAAACACAGCATCGGACGTGCCCTGGAACCACCCTTCCCCCTCGCGCATCTGCGGAGGAACAAGGGTGATGAATTGGCCTGTGTAACCATTAGCATACCCCCATGCCTTATCTACATGCTCGATCAATGACTGCGATTTATACTGTATCAGCAGGTAGATGCTGTATATCTGCGAGTTTACCAGGTTACTGAGAACAAAATCGATGATACGATAGCGGCTTCCGAAGGGAACCGCTGGCTTTGATCGTTCTGCCGTAAGAGGGTCTAATCGGGAACCTTGGCCACCGGCCAGAACCATAGCAAGTACTTTCATGAGTTATCTCCTATGAGAACCTCTATACCCTCTTGCGGTTGAAATGTTCTAAGTAAACTAAAGAGCGGAATGGCCAGCCAATCAGGCCGGCTATCCATTTCATAGCGTAGTTCGTAGAGGGCCTTGTCGATAATGAAAAAATCAATCAGTCGCTCCGCCGCACCGGGATCGGTCGGCCAAACCGCACAGCCCTGAATGGTGTCGTGGTAGTTTTTAAGAAAAACTTCGCTAACCCTTTTCTCCCAGGTATGCACCAAGGGACCTAAATGGTGACGGTCTGCTGGGCGTTCAGTGGTAGTATGATCGGCGGCCACCGACGAAGCATAACTAAAAGAACGCAGCATGCCGGCGACATCGCGAAGTGGTGAATGCTTCTGGAGTCGCTCTTCCATAGAGCGACCCGTCTCGCCTTCGAAGTCCGTAATCACAAAATCGTTCCCCACTAGCAGCACTTGGCTGAGGTGGTAATCTCCATGATATCGCATCTTAGCGGCGGAAATTCCCTCCAAAACTTGCGGGGAAATACGTTCTAGCAGCGTTGATTGTAGTGACAGTAAGCGATCGACTGCCACCCGCAACGTGACGGACAAATTATCGCGGTGTTCTCTCAAATTATCGAGCGTAATAACCGCCTCGATATGCAGCTGCTTAGACCACGCAACGAGATCTTCCGGCGTAATTGGTTCAGGTTCGAATGCGATATCGCCTGTGGATTTACAGAAAGCTCGGTGAAGTTCAGCAGTGCGGCGGCCAAGCAAGCCCATCAGATTAAGGAAATAGGCGTGTGGGTCACTTTGAAACTCAGCTGAATGAAACTCAGCTGAATTGGGTATCGGCTCGGCCAATTGCTCAGCCAGGTAGCGTTCAAGATAATCCACGGCAAAATTCCAGGCCGTACCCTGATTCTCTACATAGGCCTGAAGTATTGCAAGCGTTAGCGTCTGGCCATCAGCACTGTGGAATTCTATAGCGCCAGCAACAGGCACGATGTGGTGAAGGGGGGACTGCTCGGTGAGAAAGCGCCCCACTTCAACTTCCGGGTTGGACCCAAGTTGGAGGCGACGGTAGCCCTTGAGAAAGAGGCGGTTGCCAAAAAAGATCGCCGTGTTACTTTGTTCCAGTGATGGATGCCTTACCGGCTCCTCGATACCGTCCGCTAGCTTGCCGAACGCTGGAAAGGAACGAAACTCGACCCGCCCCTTACCAAACGGGAGATCAATGTTTTGGCCAATACCCTGAACCAGTGCTCGGCAAAAACGGTCATCGCCGACGGCACCGTAAAGGATTCCAGTATGCTCCTTCTGTCGTATCCTTGCTAACGTCCAGGGCTCAAGTGCCTGGATTTTTTCCTCGCCACCGTCTTCCTCCCAACAGATGGCCAGGGGCAACAAGTAGAGTTGGGGTGATAGGTCAGCAAAATGCACCTCGATGATAGTAAGTAACCAACTGTCTTGATCCGTGTTCCACTCGCTCTGTTCCAATAACTCTATACGAAGAATACTATGGCCCTTGGCGGCAAACCAGCGCTTGGTAGCAAGATAGGGCGCTAGCACCTTGTGCTGAAATTGTTCCTGTGTGGTAGCGGCAATAGCGTCACGAACAGTGTTAGCGCTGGCCCGACCCTTTGTGGAGAGGGTGTGCCAGCCATCAGTGAGTACCAGCACGGGTAGAGCCGGCCTCGCCAGACGATCTTCATGCCAGTAGGGAACCTCAGCATCAGTAGCAAGACGAAAACCGTAGGTACCATACCCCCTGAGGGTAAGTAAATAAGGGAGGGCACCAATTGGAGGAAAGGTGGTGTGCCCGAACAACTCGACAGGCACCCGATCTATGAAGGCGGAGAGATCGAGTTCTACTGGCTGGGAGCTACGCGAGAGATTCACCACACATAACAATGTCTCGTCTTCCCATTCGAGCACATAGGCAAGAATCTTACGATTACCAGGCTCTAGGAATTTGATGCTGCCTCGGCCGAAGGCCTTATAGTTCTTGCGTATAGCGATAACGCGCTTCATCCAGTGCAGCAGAGACGAGGGACTGCGCGACTGCGCCTCAATATTGAGAGCCTCATAGCCGTAAATTGGGTCCATATTGGGCGGCAGGTAGAGTCGCTGCGGGTCTACCTTGGAAAACCCAGCGTTGCGATCCGGGCTCCACTGCATGGGAGTGCGCACGCTGTCACGATCACCGAGATAAATATTGTCCCCCATACCGATCTCATCGCCGTAATAAATAATGGGGGAACCTGGCAAGGTCATTAAAAGAAAGTTCACCAATTCAATCTTGTTGCGATCGTTCTCCATGAGTGGCGCCAGACGGCGGCGAATGCCAACGTTGACCCGCATGCGCGGATCGATGGCATACATCTCGTACATGTAGTCTCGCTCTCTCTTTGTAACCATTTCCAAGGTTAATTCGTCGTGATTACGCAAAAAGATAGCCCACTGACAGTTATCGGGAATTTCTGGCGTCTGCTGCAAAATATCGACAATAGGATGGCGTTCCTCCTGCGCCACGGCCATGAAGATGCGGGGCATGAGTGGAAAGTGGAAAGCCATGTGGCATTCGTTGCCATCACCGAAGTACTCGCGGACATCTTCGGGCCACTGGTTGGCTTCGGCGAGCAGTACTCGATTCCGGTAATGGGCGTCAACAGCTGCGCGCATCTGCTTGATGACTGCATGGGTCTCTTGCAAGTTTTCGTTGTCAGTACCTTCTTTCACACACAAATAGGGAATTGCATCTAGGCGTAGGCCGTCGACACCGAGATCGAGCCAGAAACGAATAATGTGGATGACTGCATTCACCACCTCCGGATTATTGTGGTTAAGGTCTGGTTGGTGAGAAAAGAAACGGTGCCAGTAGTAGGCACCAGCTACTTCGTCCCAAGCCCAGTTGGATTTTTCCGAGTCAGAAAAGATAACCCGCGTCTCAGCAAACTTCTCGTCGGTATCTGACCAAACGTAGAAATCACGTTTCTTTGAACCAGGTGGCGCGCGGCGCGCGGCCTGAAACCAAGGATGCTGGTCGGAGGTGTGATTAATGACCAACTCGGTGATGATCTTCATTCCACGCTTGTGGGACTCACGAATGAAATTACGAATGTCCGCACGAGTACCGTACTCTGGATGCACGTTACGATAATCGGAGATGTCATATCCTTCGTCCTTGAACGGAGAGGGATAGAATGGCAGCAGCCACAAAGTGTTGACGCCAAGATCCTGAAGATAGTCCAGCTTCGCTGTCAACCCTTTGAAATCACCTATGCCATCGTCATCGCTGTCGAAAAACGCCTTAACGTGTAATTCATAGATGATGGCATCCTTGTACCAAAGTGGATCACCTTCCCCGTCGGGGTCAACTGGAGGAAAAGAAGCACTGTGGTTCTTATTGTTAGCCTTGTCCATCACACTTTTAACTCTGGGGGAACTATCGAAATCGTGTTCGCTTGGCTGGTGTTATGTAAACTGAGGATTTGTATCGGTGCCGCCCGCGGATAAAGACGAACGAAATTACGCCTTCCCTGCCACTCAAATCTGGCACCAGAAAGCAGGTCATGCGCCTCATAGGGTAGATCAGGTAGTACACCAAGATCGGCAAGAGGCAGTTCAATCCAGCCAGACTGAACTTTATGTGGTTCAAGATTAGCTACCATGACCAAGGCATTGCCACCAGCCAGCTTACTGTAGCAGAGCATGAGAGGGTTGTCGACCATATGAAAGCGTAGGCTCCAGTCTGACTGCAAGGCGGGATTGTCGTGACGGATGCGGTTGAGGCAAGCAATATAGTCGCGCAGACTATCCGGTTGGTCGAGATCCCAGTTTCGTAGTTGATACTTCTCCGAATTCAGAGGCTCCTCACTACCTGGTTCGCGCGCTTCGTGTTCCATTAGTTCAAAAGCTGGGCCGTAGATACCATAGCTGGCACCCAAAGTCGCCGCTAGAGCCGCCCGTAAAAGGAAAGCCGGTCGGCCTCCATATTGCAGAAACTCTGAAAGAATATCTGGGGTATTGGGCCATAGGTTGGGACGAAAATACTCTCGGGAGTCGTGGTGAGCAAGCTCGGTAAAATAGTTTGTCAGCTCCTGCTTGGTATTGCGCCACGTAAAATAAGTATAGGATTGAGTGAAACCCAGTTTTGCCAGACGGTGCATGACCTTTGGCCGAGTGAACGCTTCTGCAAGAAATATAACTTTTGGGTGCTCCGCTTTTACACCTTTGATCAACCATTCCCAGAAGGGAAAGGGCTTGGTGTGTGGATTATCCACTCGAAAGATGTACACCCCCTCCCCGATCCAGTGATCCACCACGCTTCTCAGTTCATGCCACAGCTCTTCCCATTGATCACTCTCAAAATTGAAGGGATAGATGTCCTGATACTTCTTAGGGGGATTTTCTGCATACTGGATACTTCCGTCCGGACGATGACGAAACCATTCGGGGTGTTGTTCCACATAAGGATGATCTGGCGAGCAATGGAAAGCAAGATCTAAGGCAACTTCGATGCCAAGCTCTCGAGCACGCACTATTAAACGACGAAAATCTTTAACGCAGCCTAGTTCAGGGTGGATATCACAGTGACCACCCTCAATGGCACCAATAGCCCAAGGGCTGCCGGGATCGTCTGAGCTAGTAGAAAGGCTGTTGTTGGGCCCCTTACGGAAAGTGTGACCAATAGGATGAATTGGTGGTAGATAGAGCACATCGAAACCCATGGAAGCAATGTATGGCAACCTTTCAATCAGCTGGGTAAAGTTGCCATGCACTTTGTCGCCAGCAGAGCAGGAACGTGGAAAAAGCTCGTACCAGGAAGAGAAGCGCGCCCGCTCAACGTCAACCACCACCTCCAGTACACGGCAGTATTTGGTGATGAAGAGTCTCTCGCCATTTGCAGCCATGAGGTTAGCCAAGCCTTCGCTTTCGGCTATAGCCCGCCCTGCTTTTGGCGTGACTGTAGAACGAAGTTTAGTCACCCAATTCTGGAGTTCACGACTATCATCACCGCTAGAACGTTTGGCAGCAGCACTTACCAGCTCAGCGCCAACTTGCAGAGCGATAAGAATATCGTCAGTTTCCTCACGCTGGGCAAGGTCATGGCGCCAGGTGAGAAAGTGATCTACACTGGCCATGACTGTGTATTCGTATCGTCCCACAGTATCAACCAAGAAACGAGCCTGCCAGCGATCTTTGCTTACAGGAATCATCGACACCTCGACCCAAGGCTGGGACCCGACTGGTCGATACAACAGCAAGCAGTGCAACTGATCTTGACCGTCGACGAAGATATCTGCCTCAACAATCACATCCTCGTCCACGGTACGTTTGACAGGAAAGCGACCGTTGTCGACTTCGGGGCTGACCCGCTCGATTACCGCGCGAGTACGACCAGTTTTGGAAAAAGCGCTGTTCATTATAATGCTCCTTCGCTACTGGTCGCCGGCTTTAGGATCAGTGCTGCCAAGGGTGGCAAGGTCAGCGCTAGAGAACAAGAATAGCCATGGGAAGCAAGAGATGTTGCCTCGAGGCGGCCAAAGTTACCCATACCACTACCACCGTAAAAATTTGCGTCACTGTTTAGGATCTCCTCCCACTGACCACCACATGGCACTCCGACAATGTAGTTTTGGCGCGGTACCGGAGTGAAGTTGCACACTAATAGGACGACATCGTCCTGGTGGCTGCTGTAGCGCAGAAATCCTATGACACTTTCCTTCCTAGCGTGGGAACTCACCCAGGCAAACCCGTCTGAAGTAAAGTCTCTATTATGAAGAGCCGTTTGTTCTTTATAGACGCGATTAAGATCAGTCACCCAGCGTTGAACACCCTTGTGGAGTGGATACTGTAGCACATGCCATTCCAAACTTTCCTCATGTTGCCACTCGCACTTCTGCCCAAATTCTCCACCCATGAACAACAGCTTCTTGCCGGGGTGTGCCCACATCAGGCCATAGAGCAGACGCAGGTTGGCAAACTGCTGCCATTCGTCACCTGGCATCTTGCCAACGAGGGCGCCTTTACCATGCACTACCTCATCGTGGGATAAGGGTAGGACAAAGTTCTCGGTAAAGGCGTAACAAAGACCGAAGGTAAGCTGGTCGTAGTGGTGCTCGCGGAATAGCGGATCCTGCTGGAAGTACTTCAGCGTATCGTGCATCCACCCCATGTTCCACTTCATGCCGAAACCAAGTCCGCCCATAGATGTAGGACGCGATACCATAGGCCAGGCAGTGGATTCCTCAGCGATAGTCTGAACGTCAGGGTAATCTCGATATACGGCTTCGTTGAGACTACGCAGGAAACTTATGGCCTCAAGGTTCTCGCGTCCACCATGGATATTAGGTATCCACTCGCCCTCCTTACGTCCATAGTCGAGATAGAGCATGGAAGCGACAGCATCGACGCGTATACCATCAATATGGTACTTATCAAGCCAGAATAGTGCGCTGGACATAAGGAAAGCGCACACTTCATTGCGCCCGAAATTGAATATGGAGCTTTTCCAGTCCGGGTGAAAACCCTGACGCGGATCTGCGTGCTCGTAGAGGCAGGTGCCGTCAAAACAGGAAAGCCCATGTCCGTCAGCAGGAAAATGTCCGGGTACCCAGTCGAGGATGACACCGATACCGGCCTGGTGAAGAGAGTCGATCAGGAACATGAAATCTTGAGGTGTGCCATAGCGGGCTGTCGGCGCGAAGTAACCCGTAGTTTGGTAGCCCCAGGAGCCGTAGAAGGGGTGTTCTGTAATCGGGAGCAATTCCACGTGAGTAAAACCCATCTCCTTCACATAAGCTACGAGACTGGAAGCCATCTCCCGGTAACTGAGGAAGCGGTTACCTTCCTCTGGAACACGTTGCCAGGAACCCAGATGCACTTCATAGGTAGACATGGGGGCATCTAGGGCATTAGCAGTACGGCGTCGCGCCATCCACTCGCCGTCGCACCAAGTGTAATCGAGCGCCCAAAGCCGAGAAGCACTGCGTGGCGGTTCCTCGGCATAGTAGGCGAAAGGATCGGCTTTCTCGGATAGCCGACCATCGGAACCGGTAATATGAAACTTGTAATAGTCCCCTATAGCCAGTCCCGAGATAAATCCTTCCCAAATGCCCGAGTCGTCGTCTCGGCGATACAGGACATGGTGCTCAACCTGCCAGCCGTTGAAGTCGCCGATTACCGCCACGTGCTCGGCATTGGGTGCCCAGACACAAAACTGGAAACCAGCTTGACCATCCTTTTCTGCCGTATGGGCACCGAAATGCTCGTAGAGGCGGCCGTGCGTTCCCTCGCGGAAAAGGTAGATATCATGCTTACTAAAAAGGGTATGCGAAAGTACGGCAGTTGTAAGATTTATCGCGCACCTCCCGGCTGCGCACCATCATCCCGAGACGACCGCGCACCTGCGTCCTCAGATAGGTTAAAGGGTGGGCTTGAGCCATCCTTGGATTGGCCGGCATAGATCGTAAGATGGGGAAAGGGAATCTCAATACCAGCAGCGTCGAAGGCGTACTTGAGACGACGATAATATTCACGGCGTACTCCCCACTGCTGAATGGGCGCCACCTTAAAGCGGCAGCGCAGAATTATCGCCGAATCGGCCCATTCATTTACACCGACGATTTCCATCTCCTCCAAGATCTTGGGGGCAAAAACTGGATCGGCGCGCAGTTCGGCACCCACCTCACGCATTACCTCGAGTGCCTGATCGACATCCTCACGATAAGCCACACCCACATCCACCACCGCGTGAGCGTGGCCGCGAGTCATGTTAGTAACCGTAGTAATGCAACCATTGGGCACGAAGTGGACGTGGCCATCGTAGTCGCGCATCTGTACGTAGCGCAAAGTGACCTCCTCTACTATGCCGCCCTTGCCGCCGACCTCGACTACGTCGCCCTCGCGAAGCTGGTTCTCCAGCAACAGGAAGAAGCCGGTGAAATAATCTTTGACGAGGCTCTGGGCGCCGAAGCCAATAGCTAGGCCCATCACGCCGGCGGCGCCGAGTATGGGTGCAATGGAAATACCTAGTTCGCCCAGTATCACGATACCGGTAATCAGAAAAATGAGGACAGAGGCAATGTAGCGGAACACCCGGCCGAGGGTAGCAACACGCTTCGTCTTCTCAGTATCCTTAGAATCTTGTGTGAGGCGGAGGCGGAAGGCGCGAATCAGCTTGTGAGAGAAAGCTAAGGCAACCCACCCTAGCGTGGCAACGAGGACAATGCGCAAACCCGACACCATTACTGGCGAGAGTTCGTAGCCGAAGAGAACCAGGTTATTTAGAAAAAGTTGTTCCATTACTGCTCCCCCTTGTTCACTGTATGTAGCATAAAGAGTTTTTGGTTGTTACGTTTGTATTAAAGATTATGGCCAAAAATGATCATTCAAGCAAGCTAGTGAGGTAGGCAGCAGCAAGAAGAAAAAAGAGAAATCTTGCTTTCACCAACTTGGCCTAATGAATGGCCAAAATAAACACGGCAAATAAACAACCGTGCAAATAAATATAAATTCTGAGCTGTTAGTTCTTGCCATTCAGGCAACCCAAGCGTAAACTTGATTATTTGTTACATAATCAAGTTACACGATGAACAACATTATAAAAACCCATGGCGGCAAACGCCCCGGAGCCGGGCGTAAACCTGATAATAGCATGGCTCAACCCACTACAGTTATACGTGTTCCGGTAAACACAGCCGAAACCATCAAAAACTTTGTTTCTACCCTAAAAGGAAAGCACTCGTTACAAGGACAGGCTGGTGTCGTTGATCTGATCCAATTCACACAAGCTAAGCAACGTGTCATTTTTCCGTTCTATACGTCGAAAGTGTCTGCCGGCTTTCCCTCCCCAGCTGATGACCACGTCGAACAGCGACTCAATCCAAGCGACTATCTCGTGGAAAACGATACTACAACCTTTTTCGTACGCGTCAAAGGTGACTCAATGATAGAAGCTGGAATCTTCGATAATGACGTGCTAGTTATTGATCGTTCTAGAACTCAGCAGACTGGTGACATTGTTCTTGCAGTACTAGACGGCGAATTCACTGTAAAAACTCTGGATTGGTCTAGAAAAAGTGTGAAGCTTATCCCGGCCAATCGGAACTACCCTGTCATTGAAATCAAGAAAGGTCAGTCACTTGAAATCTGGGGTGTTGTCACCGGTTCCATGCGCAAATTCAAATGAGCCGCTCCATCGCTCTCGTTGACTGCAACAACTTTTACGTCAGTTGCGAGCAAGTATTTAATCCAAAGTTAAAAGGTAAACCAGTGGTGGTGCTTTCCAATAATGACGGCTGTGCAGTTGCCAGAAGCGACGAAGCAAAGGCGCTCGGTATAAAAATGGGGCAACCTTGGTTTCAGTTTAAAAAATTAGCAAGAAAACATGGCGTCATCGCCTACTCTTCCAATTATACGCTCTATGCTGATATGTCCAATCGAGTGATGAACATTCTTTCCGAGTTCAGCCCTAATCAAGAAGTGTATTCCATTGATGAATGCTTTCTCGACCTCACGGGATCCTGTAGATGCAATCTGACTGACCATGTACAAAAAATTCGTAAGCGCATCCGACAACAAACAGGATTACCTGTATGCATAGGAATTGGAGCATCCAAGACACTAGCGAAACTCGCGAACTATATCGCCAAGAAAAACTCACAGTTCCAACATGTATGTGACCTTAACGCTATGACAATACTGGAGCAAAATAGATGGCTACACAAGATCAAAATTGGAAAAGTATGGGGCGTCGGTAAGCAACTTGTACCAAAGTTGCGGCAGATCGGTATTTATAATGCACTCGATCTGAAACATGCTAATCCAGAAATACTAAACCTGCGGTTTTCGGTATTGTTAAAGAAAACCGTCCACGAACTTAATAATGTAATCTGTATTGAACTGGAAGAAATGGCTGCGCCCAAGAAACAAATAATTTACTCCCGCTCCTTCGGTGTGCTGGTGACTAGCCTCGAAAGGCTAGAGCAATCCGTTGCCCTCTATGTTAGCCGTGCTGCCGGGAAACTACGCCAACAGAATTCCTATGCGGGGTCAATCCATGTCTACATCCGCACTAGTCCGTTCAATAAGAAAGAATCTTGCTACGCCAACAGTATAACCATCCCATTACCGGAACAAATAAACGACACCTTGGCGCTTATGCGGATCGCATCATGGGGACTACGTAAGATTTACCATAGTGGGTACAAGTACCAAAAAGCAGGAGTCATGCTATCCAAACTCGTTTCGAGTGAAGAGTGCCAGCCTGACCTGTTTGGTAAAAAAAAGGCACGGGGCAAATCAACCAATCTAATGATGGTACTAGATCAGGTTAATGCGCTGATGGGAAGAAAAATGTTGGCCATCGCAGCCGAAGGCATCACACAACCTTGGAAGATAAAACAGAACAACAGAAGTCCGAGGTATACGACTAGCTGGGATGATTTGATAACGGTTAATCAATTTAATGTAGGGGAATGCTGGGCCGGAGTTAAATCTCCATAGATGCACAGTAGTTTGATTCTCTTTTCTACAAGGGCCCTTATAGATTTTATTTAGTCAGTAAGTTGGAATTTTCATGATTAAATTAGATCTGGTTTATGTCGATCATTATCAATATAACGATTAATCCAGAAATACTCTGTTTACAATGCGGTATAGGTAGAGGCCATATGTTTAGTTTATGCAGCATACGTGTTAAAATATTGTCGTAGTGGAAGCTTAACAAAACGCTAAATAAGGAGAGTGATATAGAGGTCGTACTTGCTAACCCGAGAGGATTTTGTGCTGGCGTGGTGCGCGCCGTAGAAATTGTCGAGCAAGCACTGGTACTTTATGGAGCACCAATCTACGTGCTACACCAGATCGTGCACAACCAGCAGGTAATCCACGATTTGGAAGCACGCGGGGTTATTTTTACCGAAGATATGGAGAGTATCCCCCCTGGAACGGTGACCGTGCTCAGTGCGCATGGTGTTTCCGACGCCGTTATGGAAGCAGCTCGTACCCAAGATCTAGAAATTATCGATGCGACTTGTCCGCTAGTTACCAAGGTACATTTACAAGCTCAACGTTATAGCAAGGATGGGTACGAGGTGGTGATCATCGGTCATCGGGGCCATGTTGAGGTGGAAGGAACCTACGGACGAGTACGTGGAACAGTACATGTGGTTGGCTCTGTAGAAGATGTCCAAGCCTTAGTGGTTTCCGATCCAAAACGAGTAGCCTATGTCACCCAAACCACCCTCAGCCTAGACGATACACGCTTCATAGTGCAAGCCCTGAAAAATCGCTTTCCAGACGCGCATGGTCCCGAGTTATCGGATATCTGCTATGCGACACAAAATCGTCAGAACGCCGTGCGAAACCTGGCTGCAAAGGTTAATGTAATTCTGGTGGTAGGTGCGCGAAATAGCTCCAACTCTTCACGTTTACAAGAAGTAGGCGAAATGAGCGGTGTGGATGCCTATCTAATTCAGGATGCTAATGAGATTTCACCGAATTGGTTTGTTAATAGCTCACAAATTGGTGTAACTGCTGGTGCTTCTACACCTGAGGTATTGGTACAAGGTGTTCTCGATCGTTTGCGGAGTCTTGGAGTAAGCAGTATCCATGAGATGGAAGGAGTGTCGGAAGATATCACGTTCAAACTCCCGACATCATTATTACAGCAACAAAAATCATTGTAATTGTAAGTAACAAAAAATGAAGGTAGGGGTAGCTATTTTGCTTGCGTATGACTATCATTCTAGCTATTAAATTATTTTTGGAGAGGCATGCTCATGGGAGTTCCGTTACGTCAACAGATAGCTGTAGGCAGCTATCTAATTAAACAAAAATTAAAAGGGGTTAAGAAATACCCGATGGTTCTAATGTTGGAACCTCTTTTTCGTTGTAATTTAGCCTGCGGGGGCTGTGGCAAAATAGATTATTCTGATGAGATTTTGGACAAACGTCTTTCATTTGAAGAATGTATGCAAGCTGTCGATGAGTGCGGCGCGCCAATGGTATCAATTCCAGGCGGAGAACCACTAATACACAAAGAGATGCCGCAAATAGTTGAAGGCATTGTTGCCCGTAAAAAGTATATTTATCTGTGTACGAATGCGCTTTTGTTGAAAAAGAAAATTGGCGACTATAAACCATCTCCATATTTGACCCTATCTGTCCATTTGGACGGAATGAAAGAAAGGCATGACACCTCTGTCTGTCAAGAAGGTGTTTTTGATCGGGCAGTTGAAGCTATAAAATTAGCAGTAAGAAAAGGCTTTAGGGTTACCGTTAACTGCACTTTATTTCAAGGTGAAACTCCAAAAGATGTTGCCGAATTTCTGGACTATGCTATGACGCTAGGCGTAGAAGGCGCAACGATTGCACCTGGATTCAGCTATGAGCGCGCACCCCAACAAGATGTCTTCATTAAAGGTAAAGACACCAAGAATTTGTTTCGTGGCATTTTTAAACTTGGCAAGAAACGCAACTGGAAATTAAATCATTCTACGCTTTATCTTGATTTTCTGGCAGGTAATCAGAGCTATGATTGCACCCCATGGGGCAACCCGACGCGTAATGTGTTTGGCTGGCAAAAACCCTGTTATTTGTTGTCAGACGAGGGTTATGCGTCTAGTTTCCAAGAGCTTCTGGATGAGACACCCTGGGATAAATATGGAAACACTAACAACCCCAAATGTGTGCAATGTATGGCTCACTGTGGTTATGAAGCAACTGCGGTTGAAGATATGTTGCAACATCCTTTGAAAGGCCTACTCACCTCCATCCGAGGTCCAAAGACTGAGGGAGAAATGGTTGCCGAGCCTATTCCTAAATGGATAACCGAGGAACTGGAAGAACGAAATAAGCTTTCTGGAATTCCTATCACGGTTATACGGTAGTGCTTATTTGCCTAACGAGCATTTAACTGAGTCTTTACTTACCAGCCATAATAGTAGTGATTTTCAGATTGTTTGATTGTTGTAACTCTTATTCATATTTACTACAAAGAACGAAACCTCATCTGTCTACACAAAATGATCGAGGTTTCCGCACAATATCCACGTTCGGACGCTTCATCGTGTCGATGTTTAGGTACGAAGCAGATCTAGTCAATCAGTCAATTTTAGTACGGCGTATTGATTAGCTACAATAAGTGTGTAGTGTATTCTACCTTTGCTAGCAACATTCGTTATCTTAATCTTGTAGTCAACCTTGTAAGAGAGTAGCACGCGCCTCAACCATTCACTGCTTGTCATCCTTACTTTATACTTGGATATAATACGAATTCAGCACTACACTATCGTTTCGAAGTGCACTTGTTGAAAGGACCGCAGACATGAGAAACTGTCCCGAAACTAAATCAATTTTACATCTTCTAGTTATGACAGCAATTTTGTTGTACATGCCAGTATCTTGGTCTCAGAAACCGGATATCACTAGTCCAGAACAGACTATTAACAATCTGCACGAGGCTCTTCTCAAGGGAATGCGAGGGGGAGACAAGTTAGGATTCCAAGGTCGCTTTAAATTACTAGCCCCCGTAATTGACCGCTCCCACGATCTCGATTTTATTGCGCGTACTATTCTAGGAAAACTTTTGACTAATCTAAACCGCGAGCAACAACATATCTTTATCGAACACTTTCGTAAACTTAGCATCAGCACCTATGCGGGATGGTTCAAAAGCTATGAGGGTGAGCGTTTTGAATTTTTAGAGAAAAAGACTATGCCTCGGAATCATGTACTGGTGCGCAGTCAATTAATCCCAGCCAATGGTGACACGGTAAGTTTTGACTACATCCTGGGTCAAGGAAAAGAGGGTTGGCGCATCATCAATGTTTTGGCTGATGGTGTCAGTGACCTTGCACTGAAACGAGTCGAGTACCGTTCCATTCTTAGCAAGAAAGGCTTTCCAGTCCTCATTGATATGCTCAAGAAAAAGATTGCTCTGGCCGAGAAAAACTAAACAATAACTGTTTCAACTTACATCCTGAAGGACGACCCACGATAGTGGAAGCCTCGCAAGGACATATCTATAGCGCTTTTGCGCGTTGGGCTACTGCCTCCTATCTATACGCACCATGGATACTTCTTGTGGCGTTGCTAACTGCTGTGACCTGTACCATATATATTTCACGTAATCTTGGTATGAATACTGATACCACAGATATGCTTGCAGAACACCTGCCGTTTCGTGTCAATATGAAACACTACAATAAAACGTTCCCCCAGGAAATGGCTAGTTTGTTACTAGTACTAGACGCTCCTACTCCCGAGCAAGCTTATGCTGCTGCCGGTCTTCTTTCAGCTCGCTTAAAAGAAGACCCAATAAATTTTCAAGATGTTTACGCTCCAAATGTAGATTCTTTTTTCGTACACAACAGCCTGCTCTATGAAAGCATTCCTGAGTTGGAAAGAATTACTGATCACATGGCAAGCGCACAGCCACTAATCGCTCATATTGCTCGGGACCCAACGTTGCATACCTTTGCTTCTGTACTCACTGGTGCAATAGAAGAATTACGTAAAGGACGTAGCTTGGAACTAGGACCATTACTGAATAGCTTGAGTGCAACTTTGAATGCTCGACTTTCAGGCGTGCCACGAATTCTTTCATGGCAAACTTTATTTCGTGGCGAACCACAGAAAATTAGATATCAAGAATTTGTTATGGTGAAACCAAAACAAGATTTCACCCAGTTATACCCAGCAGAACGATCCATTTCGGCAATACATGTTGCAGCAACGGATATCGGCTTAACGAATGATAGTCCGGTACGAATGCGCATTACTGGTGAAGTGGCTTTAGCTGATGAGGAGCTCAACAGCTCGCTGCGTGGAATGGAGTATGCTGGAATAATCACGTTCGTGATGGTTGTTATGGTACTTTTTTTTGCAATGCGTACAATTAGGCTGATACTTGCCGTGTTACTGTGCCTAATGCTAGGTCTGATTCTTACCGCAGCCTTCGCTACTGCTGCAATCGGTCACCTAAATATTATTTCTATCGCTTTTGCAGTGTTATACATTGGTCTTGGCGCTGATTTTGCCATCCACTTTCTACTACGACATCAAGAGGTGCTAGAAAGAGGCCTTTCAGCGAAAGCAGCTATGTACAAAGCTGGCGGCGTAGCCGGAGGTGCACTAACTGCATGTGCCATCACAAACGCCATTGGTTTCTACGCTTTTATAACTACCGATTACAGTGGAGTAGCAGAGTTGGGGGTAATCTCTGGTACCGGGATGCTGATTAGTCTGTTGGTTACTCTTACTATAGGTCCCGCCCTGCTACGTTACATACCAAAACAACCTGAATTAAAATCTGGCATTAATTTCTCTCTTAATAGGATACTTGAAATATTATTTAAGTGGCATAAATTGACGTATGTCACTATTCTTGTAGGATTACTTGCTGCTGTGGCATTGTTGCCCCAGATAAAATTTGACTATAACTTATTGAATATGCAAGATCCAAATGGAAAAGCCGTGAATACCTTTAAGGAGCTACTTTCAGAAGTAGAGAACTCACCCTGGTATGTAGCTGTGCTGGCTAACAATCGTGAAGAAACAGATCTTTTGGTAGGAAATCTTACAAAACTTCCGGAAGTAAAAAAAGTAGTAACAATCTTTGATTTTGTACCAGAAGAACAGGAGAAAAAACTCCCGCTCATTGCGGAGATGGCTCTGACAACTGGGCCGATTATGCTATCAACGCCTTCGTCAGAGAAAAGTGAACAGGTATCGGCAAAACAAAGAAAAGCACTATACAAGCTAAGTACTACCCTAGATCGATTTATTACCGAACAGCCTGATCATCCTGTGTTGACATCCGCTCGCACTCTGAGGAACTCACTTGCAACACTGTTCGATCGTCTCAACAACGAAAACATTAAGGATAGGAACAAGCTATTGCATTCAGTAGATAATGATTTACTCGTAACTTTACCAACTTCTCTTCGACGCATGCAGAACGCTATTGAAGCTTCCAGCACATTTAGCGAAAACGACCTTCCAATTTCGTTAAGTAGCCGCTGGCATAGCCGGGCAGGCGAATATAAAATTGCCGTCTATCCAGCAGAAGATATAAATGATAACGAAGCATTGAAACGTTTCGTACGCGCAATACAACAAGTAGCTCCCCAGGCTACAGGAGCCCCAATGGTGAGTCTGGAAGCGGGTGAAGCCGTAGTAAAAGCTTTCGTACAAGCTTTCTCACTAGCGTTAGTAGGAATTGTAATAGCACTCCTAATATTATTACGTAGTGTGAAACATACTCTATTAGTGCTGATTCCATTATTGCTATCAAGCATATTTATTGGTGTTTTCACTGTCTTGCTGAATATGCCGTTTAACTTTGCAAATATTATAGCCTTGCCACTGTTACTTGGTATTGGAATTGATAGTAGCCTGCACATGGTTCACCGAAGTCGCAATGATAAACTAACGAGTGAAGCTCTAATCCAAACTAGCACTGTACGAGCTATCTTCTACAGCGCTCTGACTTCATTAGTCGCCTTCGCGAGTCTAATGTTCTCATCGCACCAAGGTACTGCTAGCATGGGAATACTACTCACTATGGGCCTGACTTTTACTCTAATCTGCACACTGGTTATATTGCCGGTACTGTTACGAGTCTCAACTCAAAAAGTAAAGCTATGAATAACGACTACTTCCTCATTACTGGTGATAACAAGTTTATCGTCCCACATACAGTAATCTAAATGCTTGAATAAAACGAAACTGTCAGCATATTCTAATAGTTCGATCTCCAACTCTCATTTGAAGTAAAGATAGTTTATGGCTGAATCCATGTTGGATATATGGTGAAGAAACAACCCTAAGCAGAAAGGATATATGCAAATTCAGGCTTTTTTGACTGTACATTACATCTCAAAACGAATTACCATATTACAAATGAAGAATGGGAATATCTGGATCTCAGATCATGAAACCTAGCTACCTAGCTGCCTATCTGTTGCTACTTTTTGCTGCGCTGTCTACGGGCTGTGCCACAGTGCCCCAAGAGGACCAAGGTGTCACGGCCTCGAATGAGGCTGCCAGTTCAAATGACCCCTATGAAAATGTTAATCGTCCTATATACGATTTCACTGAGACTATTGATCGCAATATTTTTGCCCCGGTTGCTGACTCCTACATAGAACATGTTCCCGACCCAGTTCGAAACTCTGTCGGAAATTTTTATGACAACCTTGGATACCCGAACGTGATTCTAAATAGTTTTCTGCAGGGCAAGATGATTCAAGGGGTTGAAGACACGCTGCGCTTCGTTTTTAATACTACAATTGGCTTGGCTGGAATCTTTGATGTGGCAACACACATGGGTTTGGAAAAGCACGATGAAGATTTTGGACAAACACTTGGAGTTTGGGGTGTTGACAACACATCTTATATGTATCTCCCTATTCTTGGACCTAGCAGTAATCGTGACGTGTTGGGCCTTCCTGTCACCATAGCCTCAAACATGCTATTTATCGCAGGGTTTGTGATCGGTGCCCCAATAACTATTCCCTTGGGTATTCTGGGAGCAATTGATACACGTGCGCGGCATTCAGAGAACATACGCCTTCGTGACCAAGCAGCACTAGACCCTTATTTGTTCACGCGTGAAGCATATTTGCAACAACGCCAAAATCTTGTCTTTGATGGAAAACAACCAATCGAAAACTACGATGATTTCTTGCAAGATGAGCTATTGATTCCCCTTGACTCTAAGACCAGCCAAGACACCGAACCTTGCCCGGGAACACCTGAACAGCATAATATACAAGAAGAAAGTGATAACGAGAAAGCAAAATTCGGTAGCCAAAACAAAAAAGATTGCTCTCTCTTCGCGTATGAGTCCAATAAGCTCGATCAAAATGTTCCTGACAAAATCGATAATGCTCATCAAGACTCTGAGGGTGAGCAACAGTCTGAATCTATTCAGCCCAGCACATTGGACAACAATTAATGAAGGGCCTTGATACCCTTACCGGCGCAACCCGAGAAGATACTAACTTTTTCCATACGGGTGAGGTTTACTCTGCCCGCCAGCGGTCGTCGAACCGAGACATAGCAACTCTGGCAGATGCATTGGCAACGGCACGTACAGCTCTACTATCTTTGCAAAAAGAAGATGGTCACTGGTGTTTTCCTTTAGAGGCAGACTGTACAATTCCAGCCGAATACGTGCTGATGATGCACTTCATGGATGATGTAAATGTCGAACTTGAAACAAAGCTAGCTCGGTTTATTCGTAATAAGCAGGATCCAAAACATGGTGGCTGGCCTTTGTACTATGGTGGTCATTTTAATCTAAGTTGCACCGTCAAAGCCTATTATGCATTAAAGCTAGTTGGCGATTCTCCAGATGCTCCGCATATGGTAGTTGCTCGTACAGCTATCCTGGAACATGGTGGTGCAGCACGAGCTAACGTATTCACTCGGATACTGCTAGCTATGTACGATCAACTCCCCTGGCGTGGTGTACCATTTATGCCGGTAGAAATTATATTATTGCCGAAGTGGTTTCCTTTCCATCTGAGCAAAATTGCTTATTGGTCACGTACTGTGACGGTTCCGCTGACAATCTTATGTAGCCTAAGGGCACATGCTGTTAATCCACGTAAAATTAACGTTCGTGAGTTGTTCACCGTAGACCCTGAGAAGGAACGTAATTATTTCCCAGTACGTACTTTTCTTAATCGTATTTTCTTACTCATCGAGCGCACTGCTTCACTATTTGAACCGCTCATTCCAAATGCTCTACGCCGCGTTGCGCTTCACCGTGCGGAACGCTGGATAGTAGAACGACTTAACGGTGAATGTGGTCTGGGAGCAATTTTCCCCGCCATGGTAAATGCCAATGAGGCACTTGCACTGCTAGGATATCCCTACGAACATCCCTACCGGAAACAATGTCGCCAAGCTTTACTAGGATTGTTGGTGGATGAAGGCGAACAAATTTGGTGTCAACCATGCACATCGCCTGTGTGGGACACGATCCTTGCAAGCCTATCCTTACAGGAAGACATCGGTGCAGATCAAAAACCGGTCCGGGATGCTCTTGACTGGTTAGTACCCCTACAAATACTAGATGCACCTGCAGACTGGCAAGAAGAAAATCCGAAACTAGCTGGGGGTGGCTGGGCCTTTCAGTACGCCAACCCACACTACCCTGATCTAGACGATACTGCAGCAATAGCTTGGGCAATGTACCAGGCAGATCCTCAAGCTTATCGTGAAAGCATTACACGTGCGGCAAGCTGGCTTAAGGGCATGCAATCTAGAAACGGTGGTTTCGCAGCCTTCGATATGGACAATACTTATTATTACCTTAACGAAATTCCATTTGCTGACCACGGCGCGTTGCTTGATCCCCCCACTAGTGACGTCACTGCTCGTTGCACAGGCTTCCTGGCCTTATACGGAAAACCTGAGCAACAAAATTCCATGAAACAAGGATTATCCTATTTGATCAATGAACAAGAACCCAGTGGCGCTTGGTTTGGTCGCTGGGGAAGTAATTATATTTACGGCACCTGGTCAGTTCTAGAGGCTTTTCGACTGGCAAAAGTGGATACTGCTCATGAATCTATCATTCGTGCTGCACAATGGTTAAAGTCCGTTCAACGTGAGGATGGAGGATGGGGTGAAAACAACGATACTTATTTTAATCCGCAGTTAGCTGGGCAATTTGAGACAAGTACCTCATTTCAAACCGCTTGGGCCTTGCTTGGCCTGATGGCAGCGGGAGAGACACATAGCCCAGAAGTACGTAAAGGAATTGAGTTCCTTCTTAACAAACAGGATAGTGATGGCCTGTGGAATGATCCATGGTTCACAGCACCAGGATTTCCACGGGTTTTCTACTTAAAATATCACGGATACTCAAAGTATTTTCCGTTGTGGGCTCTAGCAAGATACCAAGCGTTTACTCAAAGGGATCTTGTTTGAATTTGGTTGGTATTGTCACAGCCATGCGAGTTGAAGCCAGCTGTATTACTACACGTCACCTGCCCCTAGGTAAAATGGTGACTCTGGGAGAAAGTACAGCGATTTGGCTCTGTGGAATGGGTGAAGAGGCGGCGCGAAGTGCTGCAACTGGATTGCAGGCAGGGGGAGCCACCACTTTAATTAGCTTCGGGATTGCAGGAGCACTAGATTCCGTCTTACGTCCAGGAGACTTGGTGCTACCAGAGTCGATTTATTCTGGATATTCACTACCCGTATCCTTAGACTGGAGAGCACGAATTCAACAACACTTGCCCTCTAACCTGCATGTTGCCGGTGGTAAATTAGCTGCAAGTCAGCAAGTGCTTACTTCGGTGGCTGAAAAACGTGAGTTGGCGGAATCCACTGGAGCTTGTGCGGTAGATTTAGAAAGTGGTGCAGTGGCTGAGGTAGCCGCAAATGCCGGTATACCATTCCTTGCAATACGTGCAATTGCAGACCCTATGGAATTCTCACCACCTTCAGCTCTACTCAACGCGATACACCCAGATGGTAGTGCCAACCTAGCCCGGATACTATCTCTACTGTTACAACGGTCCGTGACCTTGAACACGTTGCTTCGTCTTGCAACAGGGTTGCGGACTGCACGCGCCACCTTGTCGACTGTGGTGTTGCATGCAGGTATGGAGCTAGGAATCCAACCAAATCATGCTACAACCGAGTATCAGATTGACAAAAAATAACCATCAGTGAAGCCAAATCTGATACTTGCATCCATACGTTCAGTCGACCAGTGTCGTTTCAAACAAGTCGCAGTTCTTCATTAATTGAACAGGTAGTTTCTCGCCCATTTTCTCAAACCATTCTTTGTGTAGAACCAGTTCTTGCTTCCAGGCATCGGTATCTACTTGGTTCAGTTCATTAAATTCAGTCTCGCTAATTTCTACTCCAGTCCAGTCAATATCCTCAAAGCGCGGCATCCAACCCAATGCGGTTTTGTGGGCTGGAACACGCTTCTTTACGCGATCTACGATCCACTTCAACACACGCATGTTGTCACTGAAACCGGGCCACATGAATTCACCCTTCTCGTTTAGGCGAAACCAGTTAACACAAAAAATATTTGGTGCTTGTTTGATCACTTTCCCCATCTTCAACCAGTGGTTAAAGTAGTCACCCATGTGGTAGCCACAGAATGGCAGCATAGCGAAAGGATCGCGTCGTACAACGCCCTGTTTGCCAAAAGCAGCAGCAGTGGTTTCAGAACCAAGTGTAGAAGCCATGTAAACACCAAGATTCCAGTCGAATGCTTCGTAAACTAAAGGCACCGTGGTAGCACGACGACCACCGAAGATAAAGGCAGAAATCGGTACACCTTTCGGATCTTCCCAGGCTGCATCAATAGATGGACACTGGCTGGCTGGAGCAGTGAATCGCGAATTAGGATGAGCTGCCTTACGACCAGTCTTACCGTCTTCTGGAGTCCAGTCCTTGCCTTGCCAATCGATTAGATGTGCTGGAGGTTCCTTCGTTAGGCCTTCCCACCAGACGTCACCATCATCAGTCAGGGCAACATTGGTAAAAATGACATTTTCCTTCAAGGTTGTCAGAGCATTGGGGTTGGTTTTTTCGGAAGTACCTGGAGCAACACCAAAGAAGCCTGCTTCTGGATTAATGGCATAGAATTGGCCGTCCTTGCCAGGTTTAATCCAGGCTATGTCATCTCCTACTGTGGTAACTTTCCAATCGTCGAAAGTCTTAGGCGGGATCAACATAGCAAGATTAGTTTTACCACAGGCAGAAGGAAAGGCTGCAGCCACGTAGTTCTTGTCTCCAGTAGGTGACTCGATTCCAAGAATCAACATGTGTTCAGCCAGCCAACCCTCATCACGCGCCATAGTCGAAGCAATACGCAATGCAAAACACTTTTTGCCAAGCAGCGCGTTGCCACCATATCCTGAACCGTAGGACCAGATCTCGCGAGTTTCTGGAAAGTGTACGATGTATTTGACGGTCGGGTTGCAGGGCCACTTAACATCTTGAACACCTGGTTCCAGGGGTGCGCCAATACTGTGCAGGCAGGGTACGAATTCGCCATTTGTACCAAGCACGTCGTACACCGCTTTACCCATACGTGTCATGATGCGCATGTTGACTACCACGTAAGGCGAATCACTAATTTCTAC
>PVMK01123484.1_pt1 | contig 52124 bp, 47 predicted proteins | sample 1853481 | NCBI WGS metagenome assembly PVMK01 (sample SAMN08533507, study PRJNA380276) | Marine sediment metagenome, whole genome shotgun sequencing project.
GCTTTAAAATTTACTGCTTTGCCTGCTAATTTTATACCGGCTCCACTTGAACTTTCGCAAATTAAATTATTGACGTTTAATTGTAAATTGGCCTCGGCCCCACTAGTTACATTAACACTCAAATCATCTGACGAAAGTGTATTTTCAGAATAAACCTCAGCTCCGCTGGAAACCAAAATTTCATTTAAATTCACAACAGATAAATGCACTTTTTTCATGCTGGCATGCCAAATATTTTTTTTAGAAGTTATAACTAAGGTACCATCTCGTACTTCAGTTTTAATCAAGTCATGCAAATTTTCATCTGCTTCTACAACTAATGATACTTTTGTACTTTTTGTTATATATACATCCAAACCTCTACTGGCTTCGATTCTAATAAAATCATTTGAAATTTTTCTATTGTTTGTTACTACATTTCCATTACCTCGTACACCTTCAAACATACAAGAAGTTGTGGTTAAAAATAAAATAAGTACAGCTGTGGTTTTTAATAAGGTTTTCATGATTATAAATTTTTTATTTACTAATATATTTTGATTTAAAATTTGATTCAAATTATTATTTCTGGAGTGTTGAATTTATAGGATGAGCTGATAGAATATTTCTTTTATATAGAATCCTTTGAGCTTTTAACCATAATACCGGTTTTATCTATACTGACTTCTGCCCTTTCATCATCTTCATTTTGGACTTCGATATGAACTCCACTTTTATCAATCTTCATTTTAAATGATTCAGAATCATTACTCGTGTTAAATTCAAATTCTTCACAATCTAAACAAGACAATCCGTTTTCAGTCATTTTAAAATAATGTTCTGCCATATCTTTATCATAAATATTATGTGTATTATCAACATCATATAAAAATGATCTTGTGGATTTACTTAAATAAACAATCTGATTTTCAGGAATGTATAAATCTATATAAACTTTTTGCTCTCTGAATTTATTTTTAATATCGGTTAAAAAATAACCATCTAATCTTAATTCATCTTCCAATAATTGAAAATCATAACCAATCATTTCCGCATTATCACGAGCCTTAGTTCTATTTTTACCTTGAGAGTTTTTTCTGGTTTTAACAAATACCTTATCATTGTCAGACGCATTTATATTTAACCTTATATTGTTAGAGTATATTCTTTCCATATTATTTTCATCGAAAACAATATTGTACCCCCATCGCCTCTTCAGAACACTATGTGACGATATTTTTTTATTATCGACCAACTTAATGTGTAAAGTATCACTTGGCATAAAAGCTATTTCCTGATTGTTACTAACCGATCCATCATAAGCCGATTGCATAAATTGTTGTGTGCCAAAAAATATAGCAACCAATAAAGAAACTATCCATATTCCTAATAGTGAAAGTTTTGCAGTTTTACCAATCGATTTTTTATTATTTGACAATATACGTATGCCTAAAGAAAACAAAAAGAAAAACGGTATTCCAACTAGAATAAAGGTCAACAAGGAGATTATCCATAATGGCAGACCCGAATTATTATAGAACATGGAATTTTGATAGAACCAATCGTTGTGCATAAAATCTAATGATCCAAGAGTGAATAAACCAATCAATAAGCTTAAAATAGTTGTTACAGCAATTATTATCAATAATACTCCAATAAACTTACCAATGATCATAAATATGGTTGTAAAAATATTGCCTAAGGTTTCAACAAGATCTTGTGATCCTGATTTTGCTCTGCTTTTATATTTTGTATAATCGGCATTCTTGACCTTATCTGTTACTTCGTCGATTCCTTTTTTTACTCTCGAAGAGGCCTGAGTAATCTCGTCTTTAATTTTTTTTTCTATGTTACTGATGTTAACTGCTTCACCTTCCATCTCCAACTTTTCGGCTGTAGTATTGGCTTCTGGCAGTAATATCCAGAGTATTGGATACACTATAAAACCAAATCCAAATCCAAACGCTGCTATCAACCAAGCCAGGCGAATCCAAATTACGTCAACATTAAAATAATGGGCAATCCCGGAAGATACTCCTCCTAAAAATTTATCATCTCCATCACGATATAATTTTTTTGATCTTTGCTTGTTATAAGTACTGTAATTATCATCACTAAATATTTCATCGTCTACCATATAGTCTTCAGGTTTTCCCATAACTTCCATGACATCTTCAATATCCGCATCATTTATTACTTGTCTGACATCTTTTATTTTTTCGGATAATAGTTCTCCTATTCTTGATTCTATATCTGTAATAATTTCATCCCTTCCTTTAGGGTCATCGCTTAAAGAACGACGAATTGCATCCAAATAATTTTTCAATTTTTGAAAAGCGATTTCATCAATATGAAAAAATACTCCACCAAGATTTATATTAATTGTCTTATTCATTTTGTTGTAGATTTTGATTTTGTTTTATTTTTTGTAACTAAATTAACGGCTTTTACCAAATCACTCCAGGTGGAGTTTAATCCTGTTAAAAATATCTTACCTGTTTCTGTTAAACCATAGTATTTTCTAGGTGGTCCTGAAGTGGACTCCTCCCAGCGATAATTTAAAAGTCCCGCATTTTTCAATCTTGTCAATAAAGGGTAAACTGTACCTTCCACGACAAGCAATTTAGCGTCTTTTAATTGGGATAGTATTTCAGAAGTGTAGGCATCCTCATTTTTTAAAATGGATAATATACAGAACTCCAATACTCCTTTTCGCATTTGTGCTTTTGTGTTTTCTATCTTCATTTTATTATTTTTATTCTATTCTTAATAAATAATCCGTTTTGTTAATTTTTTTTTAAAACAAAAACAATTGAATTGTATTTGCTATAAAAACTACGATAGTGATCAATATTGTAATCATGATATATAATTTTATTTAATAAATTTTATAGTTAGGGGGTACTTGTAAACTTCTCCTTGATTTGCTTTAATTGCAGCAAAAATTATAAGAACAAATTTTATTATACCTAAAACACCGATAATAGATCCTACACTCAATATTCCGAAAAGATCAATATGATGCATTTCAGAAAAAATAGATCGAAATGCAAATGGGATAATGGATAAACCAAGAATAAATGAATATAACAAAAAACTCAAATTAAAGTTGATGGCTTCTTTACCATTCTTATCTACAAAGTCACTTTCCCGTTTTTTTAATTCCCAAAAAACTAAGGGTCCTACTACCCCACCAAATGGAAAAATGTAACCAAAAAATGCTGATAAATGGAGTAAGAATGCGTTGTTATTTTCGTTTTTACTTGACATAATATAATTTGTATAATACTTGCTTATGCAAATATATGGTTTAAAACTAATACTATGCTATACAAAGTACTATATTTAACATTTTTTTAACATTTGGTCATACGGCTGAATCTGCCAAAAATGTTGTAAATTGTGGCCTTTAAGAAGAAAAATGACAAAATTCACAGTTAATAAATTAAATCGGTTTTTATTATTTAAATTACCATCTGCCTATTTTTCGGGTATAAGAGTGAGCTCAATTTCTGATAAAGAGGCAATGGCAACGGTTAAACATCAATGGATAAACCAAAATCCATTTAAATCACTTTACTGGGCAACTCAAGGCATGGCATCAGAATTAGTAACCGGTTTGTTGGTAATGAAAAAAATAGATAAAAGCGGTAAAAAAATATCTATGCTGGTCACTGATCAAAATGGGACATTCACCAAAAAGGCAACTGGTAGAATAACTTTTATATGTAGCGATGGAGACGTAATTAATGAAGCCATTGATAAAACAATTAACACTGGAGAAGGGCAAACAATTGTAATGACCGCAGAAGGGTTCAATGAAGATTATGAAAGTGTTTCAAAGTTCGAATATACCTGGAGTGTTAAGGTAAAAGAATGAAAGTTGAATAAAGAGTTCTTAGGTTGTTTACTATGACTCCTATTTTATTGCTGGTTTTCTTGTAATTTAATTTCAGATACAAATTTTTCCAATTGTTTTCCATATTTAGAATTTTTAACCTCAGGGCTCAATGCCTTATTTATAGTATCCAGCAATTTAATATTTGCATTAATCAGTTCTGTTAAAGCAACATATGGAGCTACCTCGAAATCTGAATTGTTTACTGCAAAATTAGTTGTATATAAATATTTTCTTCTGTTTAAATTTTTTAATTTTTTAGTTACCAGGTCAATAGAATCTTGCACTCCAGTTTTTCTGGCTTCAAATTCTTCTTTGATCAAATCTAAATTTTTATTGTTGAATTTTTTCTTAATGTCTAAAAATTTATCTAACAGTTCTTGATTTTTAGATCCGGTAATTTTTGCTTTTAAAATAAATTTTTCTAAGTTTGATGAAATATTGATCGTATCTTTTTCACCAAAAAAAGCTATTTTCTTTTCACTTTTACCTAAAGTCAAAAAATACATTTCGGGACTTAAGACAATATCCGTCAATAAAAATTCCTGGGTACCGTTCACGTTAACAGAATCAACTGACACTATAAATGAATCAATTTGTTTTTGTAAATAAAGAGTTCCTTTTTTAAGACCTTTAATTGATCCTTTAACATACATAGTATTTTCATTTTCATTCTGGCAAGCGGTAAATAAAAAAACACTTAATACAAATATCAATACTTTCTTCATCTTAATTAATTAGTTTTAATAAGGCCACAAATATATTGTAAATAACCAAATAATTATCAGGAATAATTAATTGATTTACGGAGAAACAATTCTCATTAATTCGGCAGTTAGAATAGCACCGTAAGTTCCAACCACATATCCAAAAACAGCTAACAATACACCAACCGTTGCTAAGGAAGGATGAAACGCTGCTGCTACTATTGGTGCCGAAGCTGCTCCACCAACATTTGCCTGGCTACCTACTGCCAGGAAGAAGTATGGCGCCTTAATTAACTTCGCAACTATAATTAATAATATTAGATGAATTACCATCCAAACTATTCCGATAAGGATCAAACCAGGATTATCTACAACCTTACTCAAATCCATTTTCATCCCAATGGTCGCAACAAGTATATAAATAAAAACACTCCCTATTTTACTTGCCCCTGCTCCTTCTAGTTTTTTTGCTTTTGTAAAAGAAAAGATAATTCCTATTGCAGTTGCTATAGTAATCATCCAAAAAAATTGAGAGCCAAAGGATGAAAAAGCTGAAGATTTATCGCTTACTGCATCGATATTTGTTTTCAAAAATTCAGATATTTCGTTGGCCCCAAAGTGTGCAAAACCAACCACCGCAAATGCTATAGCTGAAATAAGCATATAATCGGTTAAAGTCGGAACTCTGCTAATACTATCTGCAAAACTAGATACCTTACGCTTCAATTCTTCTATGGCAGTTGTATCTGCCTTAAGCCATTTGTCAATTTGTTTTGATTTTCCTATTCCCATTAATAATCCAGCCATTAAAAGATTTGCCACTACAATGTCAACCAAGACCATTCCTCCATATAATTTTGGGTTATATTCATAAATCTCAAGCATTGCTGCTTGATTTGCCCCTCCACCGATCCAGCTACCGGCTAAGGTAGCCAAACCTCTCCAGGTTGCATCAAAACCAGCTCCGCCAACCGTTTCAGGTGAAAAAATAGAGATCAATAAAATTGCAATTGGCCCTCCAATAATTATCCCTATTGTTCCTGTAAAAAACATGATCAAGGCTTTTGGACCCAAATTAAATATTGCTTTTAAATCTATGCTCAGTGTCATTAACACTAATGAGGCAGGTAACAAATATCTAATGGCTATAAAATAAAGGTTTGAATGTTCATCAGATATTAAACCAAAAGAATTCATGATGGCCGGTAATAAATATGCCATTAATAAGGCCGGAATTATTTTATAGAATTTTTTCCAAAACCCTTTAGATATTGAAGACGTATAAAATACAAATCCCAATGATAGCATTAATAGTCCGAAAACTATGGTGTCATTGGTAAAAATTGGCTGATTTTCCATATAAAATTTTGCTGGCTAAATTACCTAAAATAAATATCCCTACACAATTAAATTATTGCAGCCATAAATTATTGACCAACCATAAAAACTGCATTGCTGAAAAGAAGCTTTCCATTTTCCCAAAAACTTCTAAACAATGGATCATCTACCAGGTAAACCACAGTACCTTTTCCTTTTTTCTCAACACCATAAACCAAAGATTTATCAACTGTTGTTAAAGCATTTTTTCCGGCAAAACCACTAACTATATTTGATTTATCTTTAATCACGCTAACATTATAGCCATTTTTTAAATAAGCATACCTTTTATTATTTGTCTTCAAAGTATAATAATAATTAGAGTACCCAAATCCAAGTGGATTAGTATTATCTAAGGAAGCTTTAAAAATACTCCCTGTGATAGAATTAGATATATTGTTTCGCTCCAAATCAGTATAGGGCTTTAATATTTCTTGTTTCAACAATGAATCTTTTGCTTTTTTAACCGCTTTTTTAATATCGTCATTTTCGTAAACAGATATATCAAAATCTTCACTTTCGGCAAAAATAGAAATCGCAGAGTTTATCGCGATCAATTTACCACCCTTTTGTACCCAGTCTTTCAAACTAACTAATTGTGTTTTGGAAATAATTTTTTTATAGTTTCCGTTGGGAAGGATTAATACATTATAATCGTGTAAATCAATTTCATTAAAATAATCGGTGTCTATAATATTTATTTTATACTGTATTTGTTGTTCAAAAAAATGCCAGATCGCACCAAAACTTAAGGATGATGTTCCTTTACCCGAAAGAACAGCAATCTTTGGTGCCTTTAAATAAGTAACCTTGCTTGAGCCAAAATCATTGCCTGAATTCACAAAACCCGAACTAACTGCCAGTACATTTCGATTAAACTTATTGGAAGCCGCTTTAACTATCTTATCAAAATCTTCGATCTTTTGATTTCCAGCACGTGTTATAACTAAGGAACCAGCTGCAAAATTTCTATTTTCTATATTGAACGGTTTTTTTGAAAATCGAACTTTTACTTTTTTCTGTAATAAATAAGATAAAAACGAAATATCTTCTATGCTATTCCATTTGGTTACGTAGGCATAAGGCTTACCAACTCCATCTAAAGAAGCCAAAGTATCCGATTTCTGAAAGGGTATTGTCGCTATTTTTGAAGTTGAAGCATAAGCATCTAATCCTCTGGCATAGGGTAATGACCATGCTGTTATATCATAAGTTAATGAATCACTTAATTTTGTTCTCTGCTCAAACAATGCTTTAATCAAATTGGACTTAGGCTGATAAGAGCTAATTATCAGATCATTAGAATTTATTTTTACTTTTTCAGTTATATTTTTATTATAATTAAATCCCTTAATATTTATTTCTGAATTAACCCTACCATATTCTATCTTGTGTTTATCCAATAATTTTATCAAACTATTAATTTTATCACGATTATTATTCTTAATGATATAAGCTTTATAATTTCCAAAAGGATTTTCTATAGCATTTTTATAATAGGCATGAAACTCTGTTGACAGCCTGTTAGCATTTATTGATGAAATCTCAATAGTAGACAAGCTTGTTGTAAAATGATGAGCTATTCTATCTTTTAAGCTTAATTCATCACCTTCTTTATTAATAACTCCCAATCCTCCCCGACCGCTTCCACCTTGTTCATAAGTCATTCCAATTGCGCCGCTATACATAGGGTAAGTATCACCATAACTTGGATACAGTAAATCAAAGATTTCTTTAGTAAAATACAACCATCCGTTTTTATCAAAATATTTAGCGTTGTTCTTACCAATAGTAATCTGAAATTCACGCTGGAAACTGGTTATTACTTCATGATATGGTTCTGCTGCCGGAGCAAAATAATATGGCTGATCAACATTTTGTTCGTGAAAATCAACATGAACATTTGGTAACCATTCATTATAAATGTCTAACCTGCCTTGAGTTTCTTTTTGCGTAGCCCAAGCCCAATCTCTGTTTAAATCAAAAAGGTAATGATTGGCTCTTCCTCCCGGCCATGGTTCATGATGTTCAACGGCATCAGGATTTGAATTATAAGGGATATTTCCTTTTTGAGAATACCAATTTACATAGCGTTCTCTTCCATCTGGATTAATACAAGGGTCAATAATGACTATTGTATTTTCTAACCATTTATTTGTAGTTTTATTTTCACTGTTCACTAATTCATATAATGTTTTCATAGAAACTTCAGTACTAACAGCCTCATTACCATGAACGTTATAACTAAGCCATACAATAGCTATTCCGTCATCATTGGCCTCGCCATTCAACAGACCAGCCGATTTTAAATGATTTTTTCTAATCTCATCTAATTTTGAAAAATTTTTAGGAGAAGTAATAATTGCCAGATGTAAAGGTCTGTTTTCGTATGTTTCACCATATTTCAATAATTTTACGTTATCGTTTTTATCGGCAACATATTTAAAATAGTTTACCACCTGAAAGTGCCTTGAGAATCTTTCTCCTAATTCGTAACCTAAAAATTCTGAGGGTGACTTCGTCTGTGAAATTCCAACATTTATCAGGGATAAAGTCACAATAAATAAAGCTAATACCTTGTTCATATATAGAGATTTAAAAATCCCAAATATATAAATAAACAAGTTTATATTGTTTTATTTTTTGATATTTTTAAATATTTATCCAATAAGTAAATTTGAGAAATAAAGCCCTGCTTCTTGGAGAAAAAATGGTAGTTTGATAGTTGTCATTATAAACAATAAAAAAATCAGAGAGTGGTCTGAATCGCCATTGCACCCTCGAATTTATACTGAAATTATCAAGCTGAGTACTGTATTGTAAAAATGTTGACCAGTATAAATTTTTGTTAAAGGTAAACTCCATACGTGGGCCAATGAGCCAAATAGACTCAGTTGGATAAGGTTCTGGTAATTCTATATAATTATAATTCACACGTATTGATGCTGTAAAAAATGGCTGGGCTCTAAAGTTTAAATCTGTAGTCAATGAAAACCTTTTTCCATTATAGAATTCACCAATATCCGTTCTAGCAAAAAAAGAAAATGTCTTCCTTCTGTCAGAATTATATGAAAAATCAAGTTTTGTGTAATTATACTCTGAATTTGCAGGTAACGGAACACCATCCTCAGAATCGGTAGGGTCAAATTCTTCAAATAGAAAAGTGTACCTTGTATTTATGGCAATTTCAAAGTTGGATTGATTTTTAAGTTCCACTTCCCATTCCAGATCAAATTCATAATCTGTATTCATAAAATCGAATTCCGGTTTCCAAACTACATTAGCTCTTAATGCAAAGTTATATGTATTTATTTTTTTATGAACCGGATAAAATATAACTTCTACGCGCGGGTTAAGCCTAAAAATATCTGTTCTTCTTATAAAGCCAAGATCCGATTGAAAATCATCACCAACATACATCCCTCCAATTCTTGCTTTAATTTTTCTTTTATTATATTCTAAAAAAGCTCCGGAGGACAAATCCGCATTTCCAGCTTCAGGAGTAAATGACTTATGTAAATAATACCTACCCAACCAGGTATTATCTTCAGAAGCTAAATTAAAATCCATACCAATCACTCTATTATACTGTTCTGAATCTAAAATAAAATCACGGTCTTTAGTTGCCTGTCTATTCACAAAAACTAAACCAATATTTGATCTGGTAAATAATTTTTGTTGTATTGCAATTACAGTATTATTATTGGTAGGGATTTCATTATCTATATCTTCGGCTGTTTGAACATTTAAAACTCCTAGCCTAAGGTTTTTATTTAATTTTCCACTCAATCTTACACCTGCCAATAAAGGATTTTCTATGGTATTGTCTTCCAAATCACTAGCGATACCAATTCTTCTCGAAAAAAATGGATTTGCCTCTCGTGCATCACCAAAATCTGAAAACAAATCGCTATTATCTATAAAAAACTGACGTTTTTCAGGTAAAAATAATTCAAATCTTGTAAGGTTAACAAGTTGATCATCAACCTCTACTTGTGAAAAATCAGGATTGATAGTAAGATCCAGATTTAGGCTATTTCCAATTGGAATTTTCGCATCGCCTCCGAATTTAATTGTTGATTCTGAAGAATTATTCTCAAAATCCTTTGAAAATTCTATTCGGGAATATGGAATCAATGAAAATGGTGTTTTTGATTTACCCAAAGGTTTTTCAAAGATCATATCACCCATATATGCCAAACTGGTAATATTTTGATTTTGAGGAATCCTGATCCAATTACTCCATTCATTAGTTTGTGTATCAAATCTATAACTGTTAAACCTCCATTTAGTCTCTCCCTGTCTGTATTTAAAAGCGGCAAGAGGAATCTTCATTTCAGAAATATAAAAACCATCATAAATTTTTGTTTCTCCAATCCATTTTGTATCCCAACTTGTAACAAAATTTCTAAAATCCGATCCTCCTCCACTAATCAACCCTTCTCTTCTAACACCATAAGGATTTGTTCCAAAATAATAAGCATTCGAACCGTCATTAAAAGTATCAAACAATAAGGTAATATTATCATTAGCACGAGCTCTGAAATCTCTTTTGAGCGAAGGAACTATGTAGTTTTCTCCAACGGAATAAACCTTAATCCCAACATATAAATATTTATCATCATAAAGAAATTTAATTTCTGTTTGTTCTGTACTCAACAATGAATCTGTTGGGAAGTGTTGCCAAAAATCTTGGGCTGCTCCAACCTCATTCCATATTAGCTCTCCCAATAAACCATCAATTTCGATTTCTTGATCAATATACTTTACCAGGAATTCTTTCTTTTGACTGTACACGTCAAGACTAAATAAAAACAAGATTATAATTATTAATAAAATATACTTTTTCATATTAGAAATTGGGTTGACCCACAAGAAAGGCTTTTAAATGATCCAAGCATTAATTTAGTTTGTCTGAAATTATTAATTTCATGACATCGTTTTTATCAATTGCCAGCTGAGCAAATGTAAATAAACTCAAACTTCTATCTAAATTTTGCGTTTTATAATTTACCTTATAATATTTGTCATTTCCCAAATAGTCAGTAAGAGCCCTGATACCGTGTAAAAAAGGCATTAATATTACTCCGACAGGGAGTAATTCTTTTTCTTTTTCACTTAAAAAATCACTATTAACTGCCAAACCATTTATAAAGGACTCGAAAAGCTTAGTTTCAAAATTAATTATTGACAGATCTTTTTCATCTTCTGCAGCGGTATTGGCAATTGTTCTCACAGCATCTCCAAAATCAAAAATGAACTTTCCTCTCATTAAAGTATCAAGATCAATTAAACATAATGCTGCACAATTTTTAGAAAATAAAATATTATTTAATTTAGTATCATTATGACACACTCTTGTAGGTAATTTATCCAGTTCAATGTCTGTCAATAAATATATATTCTTATTGACAAAATCAATTGCCCTTTTAGCATTTTCAATCCTTGCTGGAGTTGCATTTTTTGTGGCTTCAATGAACTGATCATATCTTAAATTAATATCATGAAATCCAGGTAAAGTATCTTCTAATTGATCTACATCAACTTCAATCAATAATTTATGAAACTGCCCGATTATTTTACCGGCTTCATAAGCCGTTTTCTTATTTGTTGTGGTATTGAAAACCAAACTATCCTTTATAAAGGTCATTAATCGCCAAATTTCATTATTTGCTGTTTTAAGAAAAGTTAGATCATTATGAGTTCTGGTAAGTTTGATTTCTGAGTAGTTCTCTCCTTTAAGCAAAGGCAGAATTAATTCTAAATTATGAATCAATGCATTGATATTTGTAAACACCTCGGTATTAATTCTTTGCAATATATATATTGGTTTACCATTATTAGCAACCAAATAAGTATCATTAATAAATCCGTTAGAGATAGTCTCAATTTCATAGGCTAGTTCAGGAATTTGAAATTTACTTAAAATACTATTTAATTTCTCCATAAGGGTGAAGGATATATTTTATTTATAGACATTTCTTTTAATATTTGCATGGCAAATGATTTATCATCTGCATAAGTTACACCAAACCATGACGACGAGGGTTCTGTTAGTTTTATAGAATTAATTTTTAAATTAATTATTTTCTGAATTACCAATGGGATATAAATCTCACTATTTTCAATACTATCTTCTTTGCTTAAAAAATGAATAAATTCAGACTCTATTTCGCTAAAAACAGAAGACTCGAAAATCCAAAAATTCATGGAAGCCAGATCATTAGGTGATAAATGAACGTTATCTTGCAGATCAACAACTTTGTTTCCTTTTTTTATAATTTTAATACGCTCATGGATTCCTTTAAGAAGACCATTTTCAACTTCACAAATTCCTCTGGAAACGGTTCCGTGATTAGATAAGGTATCATTTAATAGGTATGGAACCATACCATACTGTTTTATAATAGAGTTCTTCTTGATAAAATCACATGATTTTATAAAAGCATCTCTACCATAAAAATCATCAGCGTTAATAACAACAAAGCTATTGTTAATATGATTTCTGGCTGACCAAACCGCATGTGCAGTTCCCCAGGGTTTTACTCTATCAAAATCCTTATTTACTGCGGCAGGTAAATCCTCAATATTTTGCGCAATTACATCAATCTTAATATTTTCTGGAATTCGCTTTTTTAGATAATCTTTAATCTCTATTACAAATTGTTTTTTAGTAACTATCACAATATGATCGAATCCATTATTGATTGCATCAAATATGCTAAATTCAAATAAATATTCCTTATTTGGCCCTAGATGATCAAATTGTTTTAAAGCTCCATATCTGCTACCATTGCCTGCAGCCATTATGAGTAATGTCATAATCTTAATTTATTATTAAAACAACAAAGAAATCTGCCAAAGCAATATTTTCATAACATAATAATCAATATTATACTTGCAATCCTTGAAGCATTTTTATACTACAAATATAAAAATTAATTATTCAAAACATTAATTATTGTATATTCGAAGTCCGTTTAATTGTTGCTTGCTATACAAGATTCTCACATTATTCAAATTTGCTTATTTTTATGACCAAGCCCATTTTATTATTTTTAATTATTTTTCCATTCTTCTCTTTTAGTCAAGATATTTCTGAGTTATCAAATGAAAGCTATTTTGAGACAATGAAAAATAAACTAAATATAAAATTAGAATTTGACAATGATATTGAATCTTTTGAATTTGACGATGGAATCACGAGCTACACCATAAAGCCTAACATAAATTTCAGGACTTCGATTTCAGTCAACCATGATTTTTTAACTTTAAGGGTTGGGTTTTCTCCAAAATTTTTAGCCCGGGACGATTCAAAAATAAAAGGAAGTACCAAAGTGTTTAAAATTAACATGGACCTTTTTATTAAGAACTGGGTACAAACTTTTGAATTCTCAACTGTAAAGGGTTATTATCTTGATGATATTGAAGGAATCGATAATATTAATTTACCGGATGATTCTGATTTTATAATTCTTCCCGATCTTAAAACAACAACTTTTAGAGGATTTACCAGATATAAATTCAACGACAATTTTTCTTTTAAAGCAATTCTCAATCAATATGATATTCAAATTAAAAGTGCTGGTAGTTTTGTACCAAGTTTAAATTACGGCTATGCTAAATTATCTGACGATTCGAGTATTCAAGATCTTCAAAGTATAGATATCGTTTTAAATGCAGGATATTTTTACACTTTTGTCATTAATAAAAAATGGTATACCAATTTAGGTATATCTCCGGGTTTAGGAATTGAATTCAATAAACTAAAAACAAAAAATGCTGATGAAGTAATAAATAGCAGGAATAATGGGCTTATATTCAATATAAATACACTGATTGGCTTAGGCTACAACAGCAAATCTTTTTACAGCGGTGTTTTTCTCAGGGGTGTTGCAACAACACGTGATGATAATTCAATAGTCAAATTTAATAATGTGAGAGGGGTATTAAAATTTTTTATTGGATACCGTTTTCGATCACCTAAATTTGTCAACGACGGATTTGATTGGATTGAAGATCAAAATCCACTTAAATAATACTTCAAATTTGTTTAATTGTTATTATCCTCTTTTTTATCTTTCAATCGGTGTGTATCTTTAAGACATTTATTTAACATCCATTCCAACTGCCCATTAGTGGATCTAAACTCATCGGCTGCCCATTTTTCTACCGCTTTGAGCAAATCTTCATTAATTCTTAACGCAAATGCCTTTTTCTTTGCCATTTTTGATTTTTAAGGTAGTGGCAGAATTACAATTCCTTTTTATCTCTTTCGATTAAAGCTTTTAAAATTCCTCTATGCGTAAGCATATTGATTACTTTCCACTCCATTTTAGCATAACTATTTATTAAATCTTCAAAATTTTGTTGAGATTTAATTGCAGTTCCGGTTTGTTTGATGATTTTATATTCCTTCATTTATTAGTTTTTAGCTTATATTAATCTAATATATCACGGTACTATGTACCGAAATTACTTTTACAATGGTATAAAAATACCCATTATCTTTAACAGTACCTATATATTTACCAGAAAGCAATAACACTTTTGAAGTATTCGGATTAACCAGAAAAAGTCCTTTAATAAAAAAAACTCCATAGCACTATTGCAGTAATTGACCAAAGCTCTTCATTAATTATTCCATAAACGCCAATAATAATTATGTTATCGTAAAAATTAGCATTAAATAACCATTAAAAACTTTAATTATTTTTTCATTTTTCATAAGAATACGATTTTAGTGATATTATTTTGATATTACAAATATATCATTTTAATTTACTTTAACCAAATCTTGTCGAAATACACCACCCCAGCTTTTCTTAATATGATAATATTTACAATTTATTTTTTTATACCCTTATTTTTATAGGGGGTAAAATATTACTATTGTAATTTTAAACTAGTATACCCCTTTTTATTTGGGGGTATAAAAATATTAATTACATTTACACCGATTAATCAACTATTTATTAGCTAAAAATTATTCTAAACAAAATTATTACTAAAAATTAACAAAATGAAAACGAAACTATTCTCAAAACTATCTTTAAAACATTTTCTTATAGCTATATGTATACTTATTTCTTTTACTGGATTTTCTCAGGAAGATGAAAAAGAAAATAAAGGTAAATTCAAATTTAGCGGTAGCGCTGATGTTTATTTTAGACAAAACATATCCGGACCAAACGGAGAGGATGCCATAGCACCCAACACTTCATTTGCAAATCAGAATGGCTTTGCCATTGGTATGGCAAATACCATTATATCCTATGAAGGAGAAAAAGTTGGAGCGGTATTAGATCTTGTTTTTGGACCAAGAGGAGAGGAAGCTGTTTTTGAATCAATGCCTAGCTCAAATATCGTCAATCAATTATATGTCTATTGGAATGTTTCTGATAAAGTTACCCTAACCATTGGTAATTTTAATACTTTTTTAGGTTACGAAGTTATTTCACCTGTTGGGAATTTTAACTATTCCACCTCATATATGTTCTCATATGGACCATTTTCTCACACCGGATTAAAAATGGATTATGCAATTAATGACGAATGGTCTTTACTCTTTGCCATTATGAATGATAATGATTTAACTGAATTTAACCCAACAAATAACTATACCCTAGGGGCACAAATTGGCTATAAAGGAACCTACTTAAACTTTCTTTATGGTCCACAATTCCAAATTGATCTAACTACAGGATTTGATCTTTCGGAAAATTTCTATTTAGGTGCCAATGCAACTTATTACGATGATGATAATGGAAGTTTTTACGGTGTAGCTCTATATCCTCAATACCAACTATCTGATTCTTTTGCACTAGGATTGCGCGGTGAGTATTTTGGCGAATCCGACGGAGGTGTCGGTGCAATTGGCGAGTATAATAATAATGGGAAAGCTAATGTATTCGATCTAACATTAACAGGGAATTACAGCATTGGCGATCTAATGCTTATTCCTGAATTGAGATTAGACTCAACAAGTGAAAACACGTTCATAGACAACAATATGGATCCTTCAAAATCATTAAGCTCATTTTTATTAGCTGCTGTATATAAATTTTAAAACAATCAATTATGAAAAAAATCGAAGCAATTATCAGAAAATCAAAGTATTCTGCTGTTAAAAAAGCCTTACATGACAAAGGAATTAATTTTTTCACCTACTGGGATGTTACCGGTATAGGCAACGAAAAACAAGGACATGTTTATAGAGGTGTTGCATTTAGCACCAGCGATATTCAACGTCGATTCCTATCAATGGTTGTGAATGATGATTTTGAGCAACCTGCAATAGAAGCAATATTAACAGCTGCGAAAACAGATGACGTTGGAGACGGGAAAATATTTGTGTCAGATATTAAGGAAGCCTATAGAATAAGAACAGGTGCTAAAGGAGGAGAAACTTTAAAATAAACTAAAAAAATCAATATAATTATGGAAATGTTTACAATTAATAACGTGTGGATGATGATATCAATCTTCTTGGTATTTATCATGCACCTAGGATTTGGAGCTCTGGAATCGGGCTTAACCCGATCAAAAAATACCATTAATATTTTATTTAAAAATGTTATGATAGTTTCTATCGGTCTGATAACCTATGCGCTTCTTGGTTTCAACCTAATGTATCCGGGAGAAGAATTTGCCGGTGGGTTTTTCGGTTTTTCCGGATTTGGCTTAGAATTACCGGCTAACGGATTAACACCAGAATACAACGAAGGTTATACTTACTGGACCGACTTTTTATTTCAGGCCATGTTTGCCGCAACGGCTGCAACAATTGTTTCAGGTGCAGTAGCCGAAAGAATTAAATTAAATACATTTTTAATTTTCTCTGTTATTTATGTTGGTGTAATATACCCTATTACAGGAATGTGGAAATGGGGTGGTGGATTTTTAGATGAACTAGGTTTTTACGATTTTGCAGGATCAACCCTTGTACATTCGGTTGGAGGATGGGCTGCTTTAATAGCAGTAATATTATTAGGCCCCAGAATTGGAAAATACAATGGAGGAGCCAAAGCAATTGAAGGTCATAATATCCCTCTTGCCTTTATAGGAGTGTTTCTACTTTGGTTTGGCTGGTTTGGATTTAATGGTGGATCTGTGTTAAGCGCGGATGCAGGTACTGTATCACTGGTTTTGGTTACCACTTGTTTAGCTGCTGCTGCGGGAGCCTTGAGTTCTTTTTTTACCTCTTATGCCTTTTTCAAATCCTATGATATAACAATGGTGCTTAATGGTATTTTAGCCGGATTAGTGGGAATTACAGCCGGTGCTGATCTAATGAGTGTTACTGATGCCATTTGGATCGGTTTGATTGCCGGTGTTTTAATTGTACTTGCAGTAATTGCTTTAGACAAGTTAAAATTAGATGATCCGGTTGGTGCAATTTCCGTTCATTTAATTTGTGGTATTTGGGGAACTCTTGCCGTTGGTATATTCGGAAGCAAAGCTGGTTTTTCACAATTAGGCAATCAGGCAATTGGCGTGTTGGCTGTAGGCGCTTTTTGTGCTACAACAGCTTTTATCATCTTATTTACATTAAAGAAAACTATTGGAATCAGAGTTTCAGAAAAAGAAGAAATTGAAGGTCTGGATCTTCATGAACACGGAATGAGCGCCTATTCAGATTTTAGAATGAATGAACATTAATTTAAGATAAATATTTTAACTACTCACGGGATGACTTCAAGTCACCCCGTGAGTTTTCTCATTAAAATAGTTTATTCAGGTCATATCTGTAGTGAAGCCTTGTTTAAAATTCATGTTAATCAATATTTTCTTTCACCAACTTTTTATTAATATTCATATTAATAAAAACAATAATCAATTTTTTTTGAGAATAAAATACTATGAGTTTCACTTCTAGTGTAACTCTTAGTACCTTAAAAAGGGAGTTTATTTTATGCAATAGACTCTCTTTTTTTATACATTTGTTCCTGTTAAATTAATAAACTATGATCAAGAGAATTTACCCTGCATTTATAATATTACTTATATCTATTCAATTAAACGCATCTAACAATCCCAATTGGGGAGTTACAGGTCACCGAACCGCAGGGGCGATTGCCGAAAAGCATTTAACCAAAAAGGCTAAAAAGCAGATTCGCAAATTATTACAAGGTGAAAGTTTAGCTTTAGTTTCTACTTTCGGTGACGAAATCAAATCAGATAGCAGATATGCCAAATTGTATACATGGCATTATGTAAATTTCCCTTTCAACACCGAATATAAAGATTCAGATAAAAATCCAGACGGTGATATAATTACCGGGATAAATTTCTGCATTGATATTTTAAAAAGTCCCAACGCAAGTAAAGAAGATAAAATATTTTATTTAAAGTTTTTGGTACATTTAATAGGTGACTTGCATCAACCACTACATGTTGGTAAGGGAGAAGATCAAGGCGGGAATGATATCAAAGTTAAATGGCATTATAGAAATTCAAATTTACATAGAGTTTGGGATTCTGAAATGATAGAGACATGGAACATGAGCTATACTGAACTATCATCAAATACCAAAAGCTTAAATAGTGAACAAATTAAAAAGATCCAAAATGGAACAGTTTTAGAATGGGCCAATGAATCTCAAAAACTGGCTCAAATTGTTTACAAATCTGCTAAGGCGGGTGATAAATTAAGTTATAGATATTCTTATGATCATTTTGCTACTGTACGTACCCAACTGCAAAAAGCCGGAATACGATTGGCGAAAATCTTAAATGACATATTCAATTGAAAAATGGAATTTTTTTAACATTTTCAATTCTCAATAAACATTATAAAAATCACCTTTATTTACAACAGTATAATTATTTGCTGCGATGAAAATGCAATCACCAAATAATCAATTCTAAATAAATCTTTTTAAAAAATTAAAAAAATTAACCTTAATAATACTAAAAATAATAATATTACGTTTTAAACATGCATTCTTAACAATTGCAATGATGAAATTGAATATATTAATAAAAAGTATCCTATTATTATCCCTTTTTAGTTTTTCAACTATAAGTGATAAATCAGCAGGTGAACCGCCTTCAAAAAAAGACTTTATTTATTTAAAGGAATTAATGCCAAATCTAAGATCGGATCTTAGATATTTTGGATCTAACAATTTTGTTGGAAGTCCAATTGATGGATATAATCAAGCAAAATGTTTACTAACCAAAGAAGCAGCTTATGCATTGAAAAAAGTTCAAGATGAATTGGAAAGACTCGGTTTTGGCTTGTTAATTTATGATGCATACCGGCCGCAACAAGCGGTTGACCATTTTATTCGTTGGGTTAAAGATGAAAAAGATGATAAAATGAAAGTTCAATTTTATCCAAACATCAATAAAAAAGAATTATTTTCTTTAGGATATATTTCTGTAAAATCAGGACATAGCAGAGGCAGCACAGTAGATCTAACCATAGTTTCATTAAAAACCAAGCAAATTCTTAATATGGGTAGCCCATACGATCTGTTCGATGAAATTTCAGGTATTGAAACTACAAAAATAAGCAAAAATCAAAAGTCACTTCGAGCACTTTTAAAACGAAGAATGGAAAAACATGGATTCAAGTCCTATGAAAAAGAATGGTGGCACTTTACCTTAGATAAGGAACCATACCCAGATACTTATTTTAATTTTCCTGTAGAATAAATTTATATGCCAACTAAGACCTTTCAACCTATAAATAAAAAAATCCCCGACTTCCATCGGGGATTTTTCATGGTATAAAATTTTAAATCCTTTTATAGTTTAACCCTTCATTAAATCATAACTTCGTTTAATGAATTCTGTCATTTCTTTCCCTTGTAAAAGGTTTTGTGATAATCTAGCCAAATCTAAAGCCTGATTAATATATTCACTTCGCTTACCCTTAGCTTTTAAAATCTTTTGCATCAGATCGCTATTTGTATTTACCACCAAATTGTACATTTCAGGAAAATTACCCATACCCATCATTCCACCTCCACCGGTTTGCTGCATCTCCTTCATTCTACGCATAAACTCAGGTTGTGTTATAATAAATGGATTTGAATTAGAATCCATAGCTTCTAATTGTACTGTATATTTTTCTTTTGGTACAACCTCTTCAACATATCCCTTTAACTTTTCCTGTTCCTCATCACTCAATTTTGAAATTTGATTTTCTTCCTTTTGAATCAATTTGTCTATAGAATCAGAATCGACACGAGCAAATTTTAATTTCTCATTTTCTGTTTCTAATTTCTGAATCAAATGTGATACAATTGGTGAATCTAAAATCAGAACTTCATATCCTTTCTCTTCCGCTTCTACTATAAAACTGTGTTGTTCATCTTTATTGGTTGCATAAAGAATTACTAAATTTCCATCTTTATCTGATTGGGCTGCCTTTATTTTATCTTTTAATTCCTCTAAGGTAAAATACTTCTCTTTAGCAGTTGGATACAATGCAAATTTCTGAGCTTTTTCAAAAAACTTTGGTTCAGAAAGCATCCCATATTCAATAACAATTTTAATATCGTTCCATTTTTTCTCAAATGACTCTCTATCATTTTTAAACAATGAGCTCAGCTTATCTCCTACTTTTTTAGTTATATATGACGCTATTTTTTTAACTGCACCATCAGCTTGCAAATAACTTCTTGAAACATTCAACGGAATATCAGGTGAATCAATCACACCACGTAACATTTGTAAAAATTCAGGAACTATTCCCTCTACATTATCTGTAACAAATACCTGTTTTTGATACAGTTGTATTCTATCCTTTTGAACATCCATATTTGTCGTCAATTTAGGAAAGTATAAAATCCCCGTTAAATTAAACGGATAATCAACATTTAAATGAATATTGAATAAAGGCTCTTCAAATTGCATTGGATACAATTCATGATAAAAAGATTTATAATCTTCATCTTTTAAATCACTAGGTTGCTTTGTCCATGTTGGATTTGGATTATTGATAATTTTATCTACTGTGATCATTTTTTGATCTTCAGTTATTTCTTTACCGTCTTTATCTTTTGTTGTTTTTGGTTTATGATCCGGATCAGCAATTTCTTTGGTTCCGAATTTGATTGGAATAGGCATGAACTTATTGTATTTCAACAACAGTTCATTGATCTTACTTTCTTCTAAAAACTCTAATGAGTCATCATCAATATGTAAAATGATCTCTGTTCCCCTATCCTTTTTATCAGATTTTTTCAAGGTATATTCAGGAGATCCATCACAGATCCAATGTGCTGCATCGTCATCTTCCTTAAACGATTTAGTTAGAATTTCAACTTCTTTTGCAACCATAAAAGACGAGTAAAACCCTAACCCAAAACGACCAATAATTCCTGAATCATTCTTTTCATCTTTAAATTTTTCTAGAAAATCTTCTGCTCCGGAAAAAGCGATATCATTAATATATTTTTTAACCTCTTCTTTTGTCATCCCAATACCCTGATCTATGATATGGAGTTTTTTACCTTCTTTATCAATTTTTACTTCTAATTTCACATTGTCCAGATCACCATTGAATTCACCAATAGAAGCCATGTGATTTAATTTTAAAGTTGCATCGGTTGCATTTGATATTAGTTCTCTTAAAAATATTTCATGATCAGAGTATAGAAACCTCTTTATCAATGGAAATATATTTTCAACCGCTACATTAATTTTTCCTTTAGCCATAATTATATTTTTTTATTTGTTTTAATATTTATAATTGTTCTTAATCAAAATAAATACCAAAACAACAATTATGACAAGATGACAGTGAACATAAATAATTAATCATTTGAATTATGCTCTTACTAATACTTGTCAAATACTTGTCAAAATTTATAATTATAAAAAATAATGATCAATAAATGATCATTATATTTTTCACTTACCTGTATTTTATCATATTGCTAAAAATTCAATTCAACTATAAATAACAAGTAAAAACCAGATGTAAAAGGAAATTAATTATTTATTTTCGCTCCACAAACAAAATTCTATAAAGAAAAAATTTAACTATAATGGGGATTAAAAAACAATTTTTAAAATCGAAATCAATTTGTAAAGTATCATTTAGGGTTGACGCCAAAGATGCAAAAGGAGCTAAAAACATTCAAGTACTAGGCGACTTTAATCAATGGAACCAATCTTCTATTTTTATGAAAGAACTTAAATCAGGTGATTTTTCACAAACCATCAGTTTAGAACAGGGTAAAGATTACCAGTTTCGTTATCTTATTAATGGTAAACAATGGGCTAATGATGCTGAAGCCGATGCAAAAACTTCTAATGAGTTTAATGAATTAAACGATGTAGTTTCAACGTTTAAATAAAATTATAGCTTAATAATTAATAGACCTTTATTTAAAATAAAGGTCTATTTTTGTATGCCAATTCTTCTGATTGATTAATGAATTCTTATTTATTTGTTAATAAATTTATTTCATTATATTTGAAGCTGATGTGATTAACAAAAACTAAAAAAATGTTAGCTTAAATTAAAAAATATTTATGTATAATTCAAAAATAACCGGGCTGGGATTTTATGTCCCTGATAATGTTGTAACCAATGATGAATTATCTAAATTAATGGATACAGATGATGCTTGGATCCAGGAAAGAACAGGTATAAAAGAACGTCGTTGGATACCTGAAGGAAGTGATGACACATCTGCGATAATGGGAGCGAAAGCTGCTAAAATAGCAATTGATAAAGCCGGCTTTACTAAAGACGATATCGATTTTATAGTTTTTGCAACCTTGAGTCCGGATTATTATTTTCCTGGCTGTGGTATTCAAATACAGGATATGCTGGGGATGAAAACCATTGGGGCAATCGATATAAGAAACCAGTGCTCAGGTTTTGTATATGCAATATCAACAGCAGATCAATTCATTAAAACCGGAATGTATAAAAATATTTTGGTAATAGGTTCAGAATATCATTCCAATGGGTTGGATAAAACAACCAGAGGAAGAGGAGTATCAGTAATTTTTGGTGATGGCGCCGGAGCATGTATACTTTCGAGAACAGAAGATAATAATAAAGGAATTTTATCATCACATTTGCACAGTGAGGGCAAATATGCAGATAAATTAATCGTGCCTTCTCCGAGTATAAAAAACTGGGTACCAGAAATAATTGCTTCAAATGGAGAAGATATTTCTTATTTCCCAACAATGGATGGAACCTTTGTTTTTAAACATGCTGTAGTTCGTTTTAGTGAAGTCATAATGGAAGGTCTTACTGCAAACAATTTAACTCCTGAAGATATAGGTTTGTTTATCCCTCATCAGGCAAATCTACGGATTTCACAATTTGTTCAACACAAATTCAAATTAAGAGATGATCAGGTTTATAACAATATTATGCATTATGGAAATACCACTGCGGCGTCCATTATTATTGCTTTAACAGAAGCTTTTGAAAAGGGCAAGATCAAAGATAACGATATAGTAGTACTCGCAGCATTCGGTAGTGGATTTACATGGGGAAGTGTTATAATAAGGTGGTAATTTGAATTGGGTTTATTATTATCAAATGCCATTTCCACCTTCGTGGGAATAATATTTTAATGTTTATAATTATCATCCCAATGCTTAACCTTTGGCTTTCCTAGTTTTCCTTCTGATTTTGCGATCATCATAGAAACTGTGGCATCACCAGTAACATTTACTACTGTTCTGCACATATCTAAGGGCCTATCAATCGCAAAAATCAATGCTAGACCTGCTTCCGGAATTCCAGCTTGAGCCAAAACTATAACCAGCATAACCATACCCGCACCGGGTACCGCCGCTGAGCCAATACTTGCGAGGGTTGCTGTAGCAACAATTCCTAATTGTACTCCAAAAGACAAATCCATACCAAAGGCCTGCGCAATAAAAACAGCAGCAACAGCCTGATACAAGCTGGTACCATCCATATTAATGGTTGCCCCAATTGGTAATACAAAACTAGTTACTTCTTCATCAACGCCTAAATGTTCGTGCACTCTTTCCATAGTAACAGGTAATGTTGCCGCGCTTGAACTTGTAGAAAATGCCAATAATTGTGCCGGTGAAATACCATTAATAAATTCATTTGGTTTTTTCCCGGTAAAGACAAAAACCAGGAAGATATAAAACCCTATCATTAATAAAAGACCTATAACTACGGTCAGTGCATACCAACCTAATGCCTTAAACAAATCTGCACTTGGCGATTCAACTATTAAAGCAGCCAATAATGCCAAAACACCGTAAGGTGCTGCCAGCATAATCAAATCAATCATTTTTAATATTACTTCGTTAAAACCATCGAAAAAATCTTTTACTGGTTTTGACTTACTTTGAGGAATTAAAATCAGTCCAACTCCAAAAAATATGGCAAAGAAAATAACCTGCAACATATTTTTATTTTCACTTGAAGCACCAATAATATTATCAGGCACTAAATCAACCAAAGCCTGAAGAGGGCCACTTTCAATCTGGCTTGCAGCTTCATCTTTATATTTTTGTGTGTTACTCGAGTAATTGCCTACCAATTCGGTTCTTGTTTTTTCCGAGATTGAATTTCCCGGTTTTATGGTATTTACCAAAAATAATCCTATAGAAACGGCTATTACTGTAGTTAAAATATATATAAGAATTGTTTTACCTCCCATTTTGGAAAGTTTGGAAATATCCTTAAGATCGGATACCCCTTTAATTAAAGAACCTAATATCAAAGGAACTGCAATTAATTTTAAGGAATTGATAAATATTGTACCAAATGGTTTTACCCAATCCTGCACTATTTCTTTACCACCTTCAAAACTAGACATCAAAAATCCTAGTAAAACACCTAGAATCATTCCTATTAAAATTTTCCAATGCAGAGCTAATTTCTTCATAGTTAATCTTAAATTTGTGGGAAGATACTAAAAACATTTGTAATTAAATTCAAACCGATCATCAATAAACATTGCCGTTTAAAGTTTAATGAACAGCCTGGTTTGGTGGTTTTAGAATAGTTATATCTTTTAGAAAATATAAAACCAAACATGTTAATTATCAGAGTTACTAATGGTTTAATTTATTCATACTTTACAATCATTAAGTTTTTTATTATAATTAAGTTTTCTACTTTTGCAAAAATTATGCTTTAAATGGAAAAATTAAAAAAACGCTGGGGTTTAAAATCAAATTGGCAGGTATTGGCAATTATTATTGTATTTAGCCTTAATGGTTCCTTTGCAACTTGGGTAGCTAAACCTGTTACAGAATTTTTCGGATTAAGTTCAGAAACAACCAATCCCTATATATTATACTTAACACTCAGAATTTTACTAATTTTCCCCATTTACCAAATCACCTTACCTATTGTTGGCTGGTTCTTTGGACAGTTCAAATTCTTTTGGGAATTTGAAAAGAAAATGTTACGCCGAATTGGTTTAGGTAGGTTTATAGATTAATTATCCTCCTTTTTTAAAACATAAACATACAACCAAATTAAGGTAAATGAAGGAAAAAAATCTAGTCCGGGTATAGCTTCTTCCACAAAAGATATTAAACCACCTATTTTACCAGTATTACCTTTGTACATTTTCATCATTATGTAAGCTGATAATGGCGCCCAAACCAAATCTATCGGAGGAAAAATGTAGGACATCATACCAATCACATCAAATAAAATCCCTAAATAAAGTTTCTGATTTTTACTCATAATTTAAGAATTCTATGCTTTATCCCAATCATTATGAGCTCTAATTCTTTTATAAAGTTTAATCCCCAACATTAACAAAATAGAAATTCCCACAATTCCAGCTACACCGAATATCCAGCCTAATGAATTTTTTAATACTACTAAAAATACGCAGGCGAATAAAATAATGGTAGCAACTTCATTCCAGATTCTTAGAGCAAATGACGAATATTTTAAAAACCCTTTTTCCATCTGATTGTACATAACCTGGCATGACCAATGGTAAACGTATAATAAAACAACGAATGCTAATTTAATAAGCATCCAATTAGCTTCTAGCCAAAAAGGCTGTAAAATTAGTAACCAAATTGCAAAAATTGTGGTTAATATTGCTGAAGGCCATGTTATTATATACCACAATCGTTTGGTCATTAGCGTATATTGCTTTTGTAAAATTGATTTTGCGGGTTCCTCTTTTTCTTCGGCTTCTTTAAAATAAATAAAGAGTCTGATAATATAAAATAATCCTGCAAACCAGGTTGTTACAAATATTATATGCAAAGATTTAATGTATAAATAATCCATAATTATTTTTTGTTAGTATTTTTAGATTCCCATGTATCAACCCACTTACACAGAACATCAACCCATTCATAATTACTATTTAAACATGGAATGTGTTTATATTGATCGCCACCTGCTTTGATAAAATCCTTTTTCCCTTCTATGGCAATTTCCTCTAATGTTTCTAAACAATCGGCAACAAAAGCAGGCGTAATAACTGCCAACCTTTTCACACCTTCTTTAGGTAATCTTTTCAATTCAAAATCGGTATATGGCTTTAACCAGGGATCTTTTAATAGTCGGGATTGAAATGAATTACTATATGTACCCTCCTTTAATTCCAAAAACTTAACGATTGCTTTTGTCGTTTCAAAGCATTGATGTCTATAACAAGTTTGGTGTGCTATTGAAAGTGTTTCACAACAGGTCCCATTAATTTTACAATGGGTTTTAGTAGGGTCTGATTTCAATATATGTCTTTCAGGTATTCCGTGATAAGAAAATAAAATATGATCATAATTGAAATCTTTTAAATGATATTTTAAATTATTACTCATTGCTTTTATATAATCTTTATCATAATAAAACGCAGGTAAAACATTCATTTTAATTTCAGGGAAAATTTTCTTGTTTATTTCCTTTGATTTCTCAACAACAGTTTCAACAGATGACATCGCAAAATGAGGGTAAAGCGGTATCTGCAGCACTTCATCAACGCCCTTGTCATTTAATTCCTGCATGGCCTTTTTAATACTCATTGTGCCATAACGCATTCCTAAAGCGACAGGAATATTTAATTTTTCAGCAACTTTATCTTTAAATCTTTCTGAGATGACTACTAGTGGAGATCCTTCTTTCCACCATATTTTTTTATAGGCCTCTGCAGATTTTTTGGGACGAGTATTTAAAATAATTCCTTTAATTAACAAAAATCGCTTCCAATACGGAATATCAATAACCCTTTCGTCCATCAGAAACTCATCCAAATATTTCCTAACATCACTTACCTTTGTACTATCTGGTGATCCCAAATTAATCAGTAATAATCCTTTTTTACCCAATTGTTAATTTATTTAATATTTTAATTTTAATTTCTGCAAATATAATCTTTTAAAATATTCACATTCCTACTCACTCATTTTTAATTGAAAAAAGGCATTTTTTATCGTTATTCTTTTTTCTTTGAACGATATCTTTTAAGTGGTTAACTATATATTTTTGTCAAAATGAAATATTTAGCTTTGATATTCATTTATATTTTGAATAAGCATAATATTTTATTTTTTACCGATAGGTTAAATTAATTAGAAGATACGCTAGTCTTTTGTATGATAAATATCATTTTTTAAAAACCCACAAGAAAGTACCTTTGTAACCTAAGGCACATAAGTAGGTTTTAAAAACAATTAAACTATAACTGACTAGATTGAATAATGAATAAGCAAATAGATAATAAAAAATTTTACGTAATTGGCTTAAATTATAAAAAAGCCGATGTTCTAACAAGAAGTAATTTTAGTTTAAGCAAAGAAAAGCAAGAACAATTCCTAGTTGAAGCTAAGACAAATAATATTAAAAACGTCATTATCCTATCCACCTGTAATAGGATCGAAATAATTGGTTTCGCAAATCACCCATTTCAATTAATTTCGCTGTTATGTAAATATTCTAATGGTACGGTTGAAGAGTTTGCCAAAGTATCGTACGTACACAAAAATAGCGATGCCGTTGAGCATGTAATTAGTATAGCCACAGGTATAGAAAGTCAAATTCTAGGTGATTATGAAATAGTTGGCCAATTAAAAAATGCTTTCCAACTTGCTAAAAAAGCCGGAACTATTAATGCATATTTAGAAAGATTGTTCAATGTGGCTTTACAAGCCAGTAAGGAAGTTAAAAATAAAACTTCATTAAGTTCAGGAACCACTACAGTATCATATGCTGCAATTCAATATATTAAAGAGGCATTTGTTGGGCCGGTAAATAAAAAAATACTAATTTATGGTTTAGGTGATATAGGTGAAAATACTGCCAGAAGCTGTGTGAAATATCTGAATAATTGTACTACTACAGTTGTTAATCGTACAGATACCAAAACACATAAATTAGCTCAGGAAATTTCGGTTAATGCAAAATATCATACTGACCTTAAAACTGAAATTAATGATTCTGATGTAATAATTGTTGCTACAGGGGCGTCAAACCCAACTATTGTAGCAGATCATTTTACCAATGATAAAAAACAGTTAATAATTGATCTTTCAATACCTAAAAATGTGGATCCTGAAGTGAGATCGATTAAAAATAAAACTACAATTGACGTTGACGTTTTATCTAAAAAAACAGAACAAACACTCGATAATAGAAAAAAACAAATTCCTTTAGCAGAGCAAATCATCCAAAAATACAAAAAGGAGTTTTACGAATGGTTAATGTTTAGAAAAAGTACACCAGCAATAAACTCGTTAAAACAATCATTGGAAGTTATACAAAAAGATGCCATATCTAATCATTCAAAAAAAAATAATAATCTTAATTCTGATCATATCGAAGAGGTAACGTCACAAATAATAAATAAAATTGTGTCAAAGTATGCGAAATATCTTAAGGAGGAAAATTCGCGACCAAATCAAAGTATACAAGTAATTGAAAGGATTTTCAAGTAAAAACTTGTATAAAAAAATATGGATAAAATTATAAGAATCGGTACACGATCAAGCGAATTAGCTTTATGGCAAGCAAATACCGTTGCCAGCCAACTCAACCATTTAGAATATAAAACCGAAATAATAAAGATTGATTCGATCGGTGATGCGATTTTAAATAAACCTTTATACCAATTAGGTACTACAGGAGTTTTTACCAGAAATTTAGATACGGCATTATTAAATGATAAAATTGATATAGCGGTACATTCGCTAAAAGATGTACCTACCATATTACCAGAAGGAATTGTTCAGGCAGCTGTTTTAAAAAGAGGTAATTTCAATGATGTCTTGGTTTTAAAAAACAATGAAGACTTCTTTGCAAATAAAACAGCGATAATAGCAACCGGAAGTTTACGGCGTAAAGCGCAATGGTTATTCCGTTATCCTAATCATACTACTACCGATTTAAGAGGTAATGTTAACACACGATTACAAAAATTAAATGATAACGATTGGGACGGGGCAATATTTGCCATGGCAGGATTGAGAAGGATTAATTTATTACCTAAAAATCATTTGAAACTTGATTGGATGTTACCAGCACCGGCACAGGGTGCTGTGATGATTGCTACTCTGGGAAAGAATGATGAATTAACAAAAATATGTAACGAATTAAACGATAAGGAAACGGAAATTTGTACAACGATTGAGCGTGATTTTTTACATGCATTAGAAGGTGGATGCTCAGCTCCTATTGGAGCATTAGCAACAATAAAAGAGGATGAATTAAAATTTAAAGGCTCTTTGTTTAGTCCGGATGGAAAAAATAAATTGGAATTTTCAAAAACAGTGCCTGTTAATCACACTACCGATATAGCACAATTTGCGGCTAAATTTATATTGGATAGAGGAGGTAAAAAAATAATGCGAAAAGAATTAGATATTGAAAAAGAAACATTAATTTTTTCAACTAAAAATCTTTCCATTGTACAAACAAGTGTCTTATCTTCAAACATTGGCACTTCTATGAGTGATTTTATCACGATTAAATACAATCGTTTAAAACCTGTAATTGTAAAGAGTACAATAAAAAATGTAATATTCACCAGTCAAAACGCTGTAGAGGCGGTATTGAATAGTTTCTCGCCAACAGAATTGGATTTTACAAATATTTATTGTGTTGGAAGGAGAACGAAACGACTGATTGAAAAGAACATCGGAAAAGTAACTCATGTAGAGAATTCAGCAGAAAAACTAGCCAATTTTTTAGTTAATAACCTTAAAAACAATGAGTTTACTTTTTTTTGTGGCAATAAAAGAAGAAATGATCTTCCCGAAATCTTATCAAATAACAATATTTTGTTAAACGAAGTTGAAAGCTACAAAACCATATTAACTCCTAAAAAAGTTGATCAAAAATATAAAGGCATTCTTTTTTATAGCCCAAGCGGTATAGAAAGTTTTTTGGAAAAAAATTCAGTCAATAGTACAACTATATTTTGTATTGGAGAGACTACGGCCGCAGAGGCCAGAAAACACTTTAAAAATGTTATCGTAGCCAAATTTCCAACGGTAGAAAGTATTTTAAATTCTGTAAACGAACATTTAGCTGAAAAAAATTAACAAGGATTATGAATAGAACCAGGCGACTGAGAAAAACGGAAAATATCCGTAGATTGGTTAGAGAAAATCGATTACATATCGATGATCTGATCTACCCTTTGTTTATTGAAGAAGGTGAAAAAATTGAAATGGAAATTGTTTCTATGCCAGGGATAAAACGATATTCCTTGGATACTGTTTCCAAAGAACTGGATGAAGTTGTCGCCTTAAACATACCCGCTGTTTTACTTTTTGGAATTCCTGCTAACAAAGACGATATCGGTTCAGAAACGTGGAATGATAATGGTATTATTCAGAAAACAATCCGGTTTATCAAGGAAAATTATCCCGACTTATATGTTATTTCTGATGTATGCTTTTGCGAATTCACTAATCATGGCCATTGTGGAGTAATTCATAACAATGATGTTGACAATGATGCAACTTTACAAAATATAGCTAAACAGGTTATTTCTCATGCAAAAGCAGGCGTTGATATGGTAGCTCCTTCAGGGATGATGGATGGTATGATTGAAACAATTCGACTAGCTCTTGATAATACAGGTTTTCAAGATCTGCCTATTATGTCTTATGCAGTTAAATATTCATCGGCTTTTTACGGTCCTTTTAGAGATGCTGCCGATTCTGCCCCTGCTTTTGGTGACAGAAGAACTTACCAGATGGATCCTGCCAATAGAGATGAGGCCATGCGTGAGGCTACTTTTGACGATCAGGAAGGTGCAGATATCTTAATGGTAAAGCCGGCTTTATCCTATTTGGATATCATACGCGATTTAAAAAATAATTTTGACCGCCCGATAGCATGTTATAATGTAAGTGGCGAATATGCAATGATCAAAGCAGCCGGTGAAAAAGGTTGGATAGATGAGGAACGGGTAATGATGGAAAGCTTATTATCAATGAAAAGAGCAGGAGCTGATATTATCATTACTTATTTTGCAAAAGATGTAGCAAGATTATTGAATTGTTGAATTGTTTGTTCTTATAGATGCAGAAATAATCAATAATATCCTATTACCTAAAAACTAAAATATCAGATACTAAAAAAAATGAAACTGAAAAAATCAATTGAACTATATACAAAAGGGCAAAAGCATTTAGTTGGTGCAGTAAATTCACCGGTTAGAGCATTCAAATCTGTAGGTGGTGTTCCAATTTTTATTGACAAAGCAAAAGGAAGTAAAATTTTTGATGTTGATGGTAACGAATATGTTGATCTTGTTTTGTCATACGGACCAATGATATTAGGCCACAGGAACAAAAAAGTAGAAAAAGCCATAAAAAAAGCTTTGAAAAAAGGAACCACTTTTGGTGCCTCAACGGAAAACGAAATAAAATTGGCCAAATTGGTTTGTGACGTATTTCCCGGAATGGACAAGGTACGATTTGTAAATTCAGGTACAGAGGCTGTTCTAAGTGCAATTCGTTTGGCACGTGCTTTTACGGGAAATAATAAGATCATTAAGTTTTCCGGTTGTTATCACGGACATTCAGACGCTTTATTGGTTGCTGCCGGATCTGGTTTAGCAACATTGAGTCTACCTGGTAGTAAAGGAGTACCTGAAGAAGCAGTGAAGAATACTTTGATCGCCGAGTATAATAATATTGAAAGTGTAGTAAAGCATTTTGAAAAACATGATGACATAGCCGCTGTAATAATAGAACCTGTTGCTGGAAATATGGGAGTTATTAAACCAAGCTCCAAATTTATTCATGAGCTTAAGGAATTGACAAAATCAAACGAAGCACTGTTGATCATTGATGAAGTGATGACAGGTTTTCGCTCTAAATTTGGTGGAGCTCAAGAGTTATTAGGTATACAAGCTGATATTACATGTTTAGGGAAAGTTGTTGGAGGTGGATTTCCGGTTGGGGCCTACGGTGCCAGAAATGAAATTATGAATATGGTTGCTCCTCTTGGGGATATGTATCAGGCAGGAACCTTGTCAGGCAATCCAATTGCAATGGCTTGCGGAATAGCAACTCTTAAAGCTTTGAAAAAGAAAGATCCATATAAGAAATTTGAGATAAGAGGAGCACAAATTGAAAAAATGCTCTTGGATGCAGCTAAAGAAAATGGAATTGATCTCCAGGTTAATCGATTTGGCTCTATGATCAATCCATTTTTTACATCTGAAAAAGTAGTCGATTTCACAACAGCTCAAAGTAGTGATACTGAGAAATTTAAAATATTTTTTTGGAAAATGTTAGAAAATGGGATCTTTTTACCTCCTTCACAATTTGAAGCATGGTTTTTATCAACCAAACTAGATAATCAGGATTTAGCCAAAATAGAGGCGGCAATAGGAATTTCTATGCATGAAGTAGCTGTTAATAAGTAATCAGTACCTGGTTATTCTGGTTTGCAAATTCTGGATACCTACAGCCTTCATATTATATTTAAAAAAGAGTAGTCAGTTTTAATAAATACTTAAAATCAAAAATAAATTCAGGTAGGAGATACTTGACACTAAAATACTAATTTACAAAAATGAAAAACGATTTATTTTTAAAAGCCTTAAAAGGCGAACATGTTGATCGTCCTCCGGTCTGGATGATGAGACAAGCGGGACGGTTTTTACCTGAATTTATGGCCATCCGTGATAAATACGATTTTTTTACACGTTGTAGAACACCCGAATTAGCTTCAGAAATTACAGTGCAACCAATCCGTAGATTCGGAATGGATGCTGCAATTTTGTTTTCAGATATATTGGTTATTCCGCAGGCAATGAATATTCCATTTGAAATGAAAGAAGGACTTGGTCCGTGGTTACCAAATCCTATCCGTTCTCAAAAGGACGTTGATGCAACAATAGTCCCTGAAATTAACGAAACATTAGGTTATGTAATGGATGGAATAAGATTGACAAAAGATATGTTGAACGATGAAATTCCATTAATCGGTTTCGCAGGGTCTCCATGGACCATCTTATGTTATTGCATACAAGGGCAGGGATCTAAAACTTTTGACAAAGCCAAAGAATTTTGTTTTACTCAACCAATTGCGGCACATACTTTATTGCAGAAAATAACGGATACAACTATTGCATATTTAAAAGAAAAAGTAAAAGCAGGTGTTGATGTTGTTCAAATATTTGATTCATGGGGCGGAATGCTTTCTCCGATAGATTATCAAGAATTTTCCTGGAAATATATCCAGCAAATTATTGAAGCCTTAAAAGATGATGCACCTGTAATAGCCTTTGCAAAAGGATGTTGGTATGCCCTGGAAGAAATGTCAAGATCAAATGTATCTGCATTAGGAGTTGATTGGACTATTAGTCCACAAGTAGCAAGAAAATTTACTGGAAATAAAGTAACTTTACAGGGGAACCTTGATCCCGCACGGTTATTGTCAACACCAAAAGAAATTAAAAAATTGGTTACTAAAATGATAGATGATTTTGGAAAAGACAAATACATTGTGAATTTGGGTCATGGCATATTGCCAAACATTCCTCTTGACAATGCAAAAGCATTTGTTGATGCGGTTAAAGAGTACTAAATAGTTGTTAGTTTAATGTTATTGGTTATTAGAAATTCTTAACCAATAACTAAGAACCAATAACCAACAACCAAAATATGAAAAATCTAATTCAAAAATATAATATCCCGGGTCCGAGATATACAAGTTACCCAACAGTTCCGTTTTGGGATAAAGAAGGAATTTCTTTGGAAGACTGGAAAAAAACAACGATACAGTCCTTTAAAGAAACTAATGATACTGAAGGAATTAGCTTGTATATTCATTTGCCATTTTGTGAAAGTCTATGTACTTTTTGTGCCTGTCATAAGCGAATTACCAAACGTCATAGTGTTGAAGAACCATACCTGCTAACTGTTTTAAAAGAATGGGATCTATATTGTGACATGTTGGTTGACAGACCAAAAATCAGAGAAATTCATTTAGGTGGTGGTACGCCAACATTTTTTTCTTCGGAAAACCTGAAACAGCTAATTGAAGGTATCTTTAAAAGAGCTGATAGATTTAAAGAATTTGAATTTAGCTATGAAGGCCACCCAAATCATACTTCGGAAGAGCAGTTGCAAACACTTTACGATCTTGGGTCGCGCAGAAATAGTTTTGGTATTCAAGATTATGATCCGGTGGTTCAAAAAGCAATACACAGGATTCAAAGTTTTGAACAAGTTAAAAAAGTTCATGATCTTTCTAAAAAAATTGGCTATGAGTCGATAAGTCATGACCTTATTTTTGGGCTGCCATTTCAAAATGAAGAAAGTATTCGAAACACTATAAAAAATACAATTAAATTAAAACCTGATAGAATTGCATATTATAGTTATGCTCATGTGCCGTGGATAAAAGGTGTCGGACAAAGAGGATTTGATGATAATGATCTTCCTAAAGACAATGAAAAAAGATATTTGTATGAGCTAGGTAAACAATTATTTTTTGATGCAGGTTATGTTGAAATAGGCATGGATCATTTTGCCTTGCCATCTGATTCTTTATATAAAGCATTGGATAACAAAAAATTACACCGGAATTTCATGGGATATACAGCAGGAAAAACTCAATTAATGATTGGATTGGGAATGTCGTCCATAAGTGATTCATGGTATGCATTTGCACAAAATGAAAAAACAACTGAGGCATATACAGAAAAAGTTGATCGGGGTGTTTTACCGATTTTTAGAGGCCATCTATTATCAGATAAGGATTTGATTATAAGAAAACATATTTTAAACATCATGTGTAATTTAGAAACAGAATGGAATGTGGGCCTTGATGATTCAATTAAAAATAATATTTTAGATCGACTGCAAGAAATTATTGATGATGGTTTGATCGAAGTTACTTCTAACAAAATAACCGTCAAAGAGGAAGGTAGAATGTTTATCCGAAATATATGTATGGCATTTGATCTTCGCTTAATTGAAAATAAGCCGGATACCAGAATCTTTTCAATGACGATCTAATCCTTATAAAAAATAAAAACCCTTTACCATTTCTCAAAAAGAGGGTTTTTTATTTAATTTTTGAACTGTATTTTTTTACAAATTTATCTAATTTCGGATTGATTACTGCCCTGCAATATCCTTGATTTTTGTTATTGATATAGTAGTTCTTGTGATAATCTTCGGCTTCATAATAAACTGTAAAAGCAGTTAATTCTGTTACTATTCTATCTTCATATACCCCTTCAGATTCTAATTGTTTAATAATTAGTTCCGCATCTTTTTTCTGGCTATTGTCATGATAAAAAATAGCCGACCTGTATTGTGTACCAACATCAGCGCCCTGACGATTCAAAGTAGTTGGATCGTGGGTGTAGAAAAATACATCTAACAATTCACGATAGCTAATAATATTCTGATCATACGTAATTTGAATAGCTTCTGCATGCCCGGTAGTTCCATTACATACCTCCTTGTAACTAGGGTTTTTAACGACACCACCGGTATAACCCGGCATTACTATATCTACACCTTTTAATTGTTGAAAAATAGCTTCGGTACACCAAAAACATCCATTACCAAATGTTGCAATTGATAAATTATTATTCATATTCTCCTTATTTTTTTGAGCAAACAAATTAAGTGATATAAAAATCAAAATTACTGCAAATATATTTTTATTCTTCATATTGTTTGTTTTTAGTTCTAAGACGATTTTCAATACTAAACTTTACAATTTCTAATATCTATTTCCTAGGAATTAATTTTTGAGGAAATTGTACCAAACTCTCTGCACCATTTGTACTTACACTTACAACACCGAAAAAGTAATTATCTATCACAATATTTTCAAGGGTATACACTGTTACTTTGCCCACAAACCTACTGTATTGCCAAACTGGTGAAGTTGTATCTCTCCAATAAACCTTATAGCCCAATAAGTATTCATCTTGAACTTCATCCCATTGCAATTTTGTGGAAGGTTGCACTGCACCACCAATCATAACATTTTTTGGCATTTCCGGAGCAGAAGCCAAAGAAGCTAAGCTAATTGCATTTACAGCAGTGAGTTTTGCAGCATAGTTAAAATCTACACCTTCTATGACATCTCCATATTTAATACCATTTTCTTCACGAATATCCTGATGCTGGCGATTGTAATTCTCATGCGTTTCCATTATTCTCACTCCCGTAAATCCTTCATCATTAAATGGCCTATGGTGTCCTCCCCTCCCAAATCGATCCAATCTATATATCATAATTGCATCAAGATTAGTCATATACATATCTGTTAATTTATCTATATGTCGAGCCAATTGTCTTGAAGGCCCGTCCACTTCTCCCCCGTAATAGCGCATGGCATCCTTTTGTTTATCTGTCATTTTCATAGAAATAGCTTCAGAAAACACTCTAAAAGTGCTGTTATCTATTACCCCGTCAATTCCATGAATGTTTCCAATCATATCATTATTTATTATTCCAATAATATCCCATCCTTCTTCTCTGGCTTTTTTAGCCAGATATTTGCCACCAAAAAGGCCTTGTTCTTCACCCGAAAGTCCGACATATATTATAGACACCGGGAATTTATATTTACTCAGAATCCTTGCTGCTTCAATTGTTCCTGCCATACCCGATGCGTTATCATTAGCTCCCGGTGAATCAGATGTGAAATTATTGGGGTCGCTGACTCTTGAATCAATATCACCTGACATGATCACGTATCTATTTGGAAATTGGGTACCTCTTTGAATTGCCACAACATTAACCACCCATGTATCCTTTATAATTCTTCTGTCATCTTTGGGCGCCAGGTTTCTTTGAAATTGCACATCTAAACAATTATCACAATCAGATGATATCCTTTCAAATTCTGATTTGATCCACCTTCTTGCTGCACCAATTCCACGAGTTTTAGAAATTGTATCTGACAGGGTGTGTCTGGTACCAAATCCTACTAGTTTTTGAATATCAAGTTTAATTCTTTCGGCTGAAGGAGCTTCTGCAATTACCGATAGTTTTTTAGAGATTTCGGATTGAGCTGAAATATGCGCACTTAAAAATAAGGTTACAATTACAATCAGTATATTTTTCATATTGTATTATTTAAAGTTTTAATTTGTTTATTTCGTTTACAACTGTTATTAACATTTCTTCGGTAAAGTCTAAATGGGTCACCATTCTAAGTTTTCCTTCTCCCATTGAAATAATTAATATATTTTTTGCTTTCAGAGCATTAACAAAATCAGATTCAATTAGATCATCATTCACATAAAAAATAATAATATTGGTTTCAATCGGTTCTACTTTTTTGATAAATTCAGAATTACTTAAAGCATCACCTATTTTTTTTGCTCTGTCATGATCAACTTTTAATCTTTCAACATGATGATCCAGAGCGTAAATTCCGGCCGCAGCCAAATATCCTACTTGCCGCATAGCGCCTCCATATAATTTTCTGATTCGAACGGCTTTTTTTATTTGCCCCCTACTACCCAATAATACTGATCCAATAGGCGCACCCAAACCTTTGGATAAACAAATGGATATAGTATCAAATAACTTTCCGTATTGTTTTGGTTCCTCGTTTTTTGCAACCAACGCATTAAATAATCTGGCTCCATCCAGGTGATAAGCAAGGTTATTATCAGTACAAATTTTTCTGATTTTTTGCAATTCTTTAAAATCCCAACATGCACCACCTCCTTTATTGGTTGTATTTTCAACTGCTACCAAACTGCTTATCGGAGTGTGATAATTTTCAGGATCATTTATAGCCAATTTCACTTGTTCTGCGGTAAACATTCCACGATCTCCGTTTAACAGGCTACATGAAATTCCTGAATTAAATGCAGCACCACCTCCTTCAAAATTATACACGTGAGACCATTTATCACAGATCATCTGTTCGGCAGGTTGTGTGTGTATTTTAATAGCAGTCTGATTGGCCATTGTACCCGAAGGAAAGAATAATGCAGCTTCTTTTCCGAATTGTAAAGCCATTTTATTCTGTAATTGCAAAACTGTAGGATCTGCGTTAAACACATCATCACCAACTTTAGCCTTCATCATTGCCTGAAGCATCTCTTTTGTAGGCCTGGTTATGGTATCACTTATTAAATTTATTTCCATTAATTAATTAATTTTTTATTTATTTATGCTTTTTATATTATGCTCTAAATTTACTGATCAATCTATCCAAAAAATTAAAGCTACTTTCTAAATCAAATTTAAAATATTCGCCTGATTTTTTCTGGGCCAATTGATTGATCGCAATATCAGTTAATTGTAAAATTCTTGGATAACCACCTGTTGTCGGGCAATCTCTCATCATAATAATTAATTTACCTGAAGGTGTTAATTGTACAGTACCAGGAATGGTTGTTGAAGTAATTATTTCATTTTTCTTTAGCGAAGAGAATTTATTTTTTAATTGATAACCCATTCTGTTATTCAAATCATCAATTATAAACTTCCTTGAAAATAGAAGTTCCCGTTGTTTTTTTGACAAACGGTTAAATTCGGGACCTTTAGTAACTTCAAGTTTATCTGCATTAAAATGAGAGCTTTTTACTTTTATTTTTGATGACGTTATTTCAAGATCTGCGTTATAATTTGCAATTTGCAATCGATTTCCTTTTTTAATGATGTTGTTATTTGTTATTCCCTTGTAATATGAATAACTTTTTAATTTATTTTCAGTTAAAAAGCCGCCTTTAATACCCAGGTATGCTCTTGCGCCAAATTGTAATTTTCCAAAACTTAAAACATCACTCGTTTTTATTCCATAAACAAAATTTAACTGTATTGGTTCATCATTTAGCATTGGTGACATATCTGCTCCTGTGACCACAATTAAGGTATGGTCTTCAAATAATATTTTTGGACCAACAATGGTTATTTCCATAACCGGCAACCCTTCTTTGTTATTCAGCAATTTATTGGCTAAAATGGCACTGTATTTATCCATAGCACCCGATATTGGAACACCATAGGATCGAAATCCTTTCCTTCCCAGATCCTGAATGGAACTTTGCATCCCGGATGATAAAATTAAAATGTTACTATCCATATACCTTACTTTCAACCTTATATATTCCTAGTTTAACTTTTTTAGCAATTTCCTTGTGATCATTTTTATTAATTGAAACAAATTTTATTTTATCTCCAGCTACCACAAAACAAGGCGGGTGCTGGTTTGCATCAAAGAAATTTAAGGGTGAATTACCTATAATATTCCAACCTCCCGGGCTAACTCTGGGATAAATTCCCGTTTGATTTCCTGCAATGCCTACATCACCTTTATCTATCTTAAGCCGAGGTTTTGTTTTTCTGCTTAAATGCAGCTTTTTTTTAAGTCCTCCTAAGTATAAAAAACCAGGCAAAAATCCAATAAAATACACATCGTAAATTGTTGAACTATGCATCTGAATAATTTTTTCTTTAGATATCTTATTAGATTTTACCATTAATTCAAGATCAATACCAAATTCATCTTCATAACAAACCGGAATTTCCCATAATTTATAAGCAGTAAGTAATTTTTGATGTTTAACCTTATAAATTTCTTTAATATTCTTCACCATAGTAGAATATTTGATCTTTCCGGTATCGAAAAATACGGTCAACGAATTATATGCAGGTACGGTTTCCAATATAAATTCTCCCATATCAGATTCAATTTTACTGCTAAACATTCTAATGTTCAATAAAATTGCCGTATTAATTTTCTTAGGCCATTCGATCAAAACGGCTATACTTCCTAAAGGTTTATATTTTAACTTGTACTTATTCAATTATATTTTTTCATCAATTGAAATAATTCTTTTACAATTTCAACTATATTAGGATTGTCACCATGCACACAAATAGTATCAATTTTAATAGTTTTTAACCTATCACTGTATGAAACAATTGTTCCATCATCCATCATCATTCTAACCCTTTCAATTATTCTATCTGAATTTTCAATAATTGCTTCAGGCTCATCTCTTGAAACTAAAGTTAAATCATTATTATACGATCTATCGGCAAAAGCCTCATTAAAATATGGGACTTTTAATTTTCTGGCCTTATAGGCTATTAAAGATCCATATGGAACATATAAAATCAAATTTTCATCAAAAAATTGCACAGCCTCAATTACTGCCATAGCAACATCATTAAATTTAGCAGCCATATTATATAAGGCTCCGTGTGGCTTTACATGATGTAATGTCACACCTTCTTTTTTTGTAATTTCATTTAAAGACGCTATTTGATTGATTATTTGAGATTTAAGAGTATCTTTTGGTATAAATATTTCTTTTCTTCCAAAATTTTCTCTATCATAAAAGGAAGGATGTGCTCCAATTTTTACATGGTATTTCTTTGCCAAAAGCACAGTATTTACCATTTCTGTTACGCTTCCCGCGTGAATACCGCAAGAAATATTACAAGAACTGATAAATGGCATTATTTGTTCATCATGACCAAATCCCTCTCCTAAATCACAATTGATATCCATAAACTTATTTTAGAATGACTCTAATACCTTCCAAATGGTCCTTAATCCCAAAAATATTGTAAGCCCTAAGATAATCAATCCTAAAATATTCTGCATTAAATTATTGGTATAATTCCCTAAAACATCCCTTTTATTCATTATCCATAATAAAAATGCAGTAATTATAGGTAATAACATTCCATTAGCTATTTGTGCAAATTTAATAATTTCAATGGGCTTTATATTTAATGAAGAAAACAAAACGCCTAAAAACAAAATAAATATCCAAACTGCTCTAAATCTTCCCGATCTTATTTCATTTTCCCAACCCATCATTCCTTTAACAACATAAGCTGCAGCTAAAGGGGCTGTAATCGCCGATGTGATTCCGGCAGCAAATAACCCAGCTGCCAAAAAATATTTTGCTGCATTGCCATAAAGTGGTTCTAATCCTTTCGCCAGGTCTATTGCATTATTAATTGAAGATAAATTGGAAGATGATGCCGAAACGATAATGGCCATAGAAACAATACCACCAACTATAACTGCTATAAAGGTATCTTTTCTTGCCAGGGTTAGATCTTCTTTTCTAAACCATTTTTCTTTGGCTAATGAGGCGTGTAAAAATAAATTATACGGTACCACTGTTGTACCGATTAAACCTATAACTGTTAATAAACTATCTTTTGGTAATTTTGGAATAAATATTCCTTTTAATATGGAAATAAAATCTGGTTTCGTGATTGTTGCAGTAAGCACAAATGAAAAACTCATTAAAACCACCAATACAATTAAAATTCTTTCCAAAATTTTATAATTACTAATATAAAGAATAATAAATGCTATGATACCGATTATTAAACTCAAGTAATTAATTGAATATTTTCCGATTTCAATATTTGAATCAGGCAAAAATACAGCCAAACCCAACACACCTCCACTTATATTACCAGCCTCATATGCAGCATTACCAACTACAATAGCAGCAATCACTAAAATTATAGAAAATACTTTAAATATAGGGTTCTTTATTTCATTTCTTAATATTTCAGATAGTCCGTTTTGGGTCACAATTCCCAATCTGGCAGCCATTTCTTGCAATACGATGGTGGCAATTATTGATAATAACATTGCCCAAAGCAAATTATAACCAAACTCAACACCGGCAATACTACAAAGTGTAACCGTACCCGGACCGATAAAAGCTGCTGCAATCAATGTTGCTGGTCCAATATTTTTAAACCAATTTTTCATGTGTCTATAATATTTTTTAATTCGGTCACATGCTGTTCGCTATTAGTCATTATCCTTTGGTGATAAAAACTTTAGCATGCTCGTTTCATAGATTTAGATTTTACTCCATGCCTATTGGCGAACCATCCGGTATTTTCAGAACATTTTTATTTGATCTTTTATTGGGAGATTTTATAAAATCATTGATCAATTTAGCATAATAATCGTTAATTATTTTCTGTTGACCTTTAATTTTATTCATGGATAACCATTGAGATAATTTTTTTAAACGATCCAATCCCAAAGCTTTGACCTGTGGATATGAATCATCATCAATAACCAAGTCAAAAATATTATTTAACAACTGGTCATTAATAATATTTTGTATTTCCTGCTGATAAGAATCTTTATACGACCTTTCAAAGGTGTTTTGTAACAATGTATCGAACAGTTCATTTAAACCAAACTGATCATTGTCCCTACTTTTATTTATATAAACTCTTGAGATCCTTTGTGGGTGCAGAATAAGTTCAAAGGTCATATTTGATGCTGTAGCAACTGCTCCCAACGGATCAAATGTCACTCCTAATTTACTCTTAAATGATTCACGAGACCTTGGATAACCAATTGCCCTAGGCGGAAATAAATCCAAAACCGAATTGGGTATTGTTAATGTATTTACGTCGATTGTTTTAATCAATGCAGCTAAAGCTTCTCGTTGGGTTTTGCGATCAATTTGTTTAACAATATTTTGCTTATCACTTTTTATTGCATAAGAATAATCCGATCCTCCAATCATTTTCACTACAGCTTCAGTTTGATAGCGATGATAAAAATACAGAGGTACAAAAACATCTTCCAGTGCAGAATATGGTTCATTTGATTTGATATTATCCTTAGAAAAATTATTAATTGAAAACTCTCTAACTGCAAGTACATTTTCCAGCTCATCAATAATATTATTCCCATTATCCCATAAGTGTGCATAGGCATGAGCGCCGCCTTTTGGCCTGGCATCTGCATCAGAAATATACCGCATTCCATCAGCAAAAGCTGAATTTAAAATATCTTGCAGGTTTTGACTTTCATTTTCACTAAAATCCTGATACGCGTAGGCAACAGTGACCTTATCCCAATCTCCAATACCAACAGCGTAAGCTTTGGAAAAATCGATCTTATTATTTACAATTTTCAACAATGGATGTGGGTAATCCATAACCGATGAACGATTATTGGTACTTGCTGCAAAATTATGTGCAAAACCTAAAGTATGACCAACTTCATGGGCAGACAATTGACGAATTCTTGCTAAAGCCATATCCAATGCAAATTGGTCATCTGTATCATTCTTGGCATAAGGAGCCTGCAAGGCCTGGGCTATTAAAAAATCCTGACGAATCCGCAATGATCCCAAACTAACATGTCCTTTTAAAATTTCACCTGTTCTCGGATCAGAAATACTACTTCCATAACTCCACCCTCTCGTTGAGCGATGTACCCATTGAATCACATTATAACGTAAATCTAAAGGATCAACTCCTTCGGGTAACAGTTTTACCTGAAAGGCATTTTTATACCCAATAGATTCAAACGCTTGATTCCACCAACTTGCACCCTTTAACAATGCCGACCTAACAGGTTCCGGAGCTCCACGGTCTAAATAATAAATAATAGGTTCTTTTGCTTCACTAATAGTTGCGTTGGGGTCTTTTTTTTCCAGTCGATGACGATAAATAAATCTCTTTACTATGGATTGATTCACAGGAGTCGCGTAATCCAGATATGACATCGGATACATCCCTGAACGCACATCATAAACTCTAGGCTTGTAATTATTATCGGGTAATTCCACAAAGGAATGATGCTGATGAACAGTAACAAAAGAAGCGTCAGGAGTAACACTTCTTATATTATAATCTTTATGTTTTCCTTTAAAGGTTAAGATCACGTCAAACTCAACATTCTTTGGAAAAGCCTTTGTTCTTTCTAAATTAAAAGCACTCCTTGTTTTATCAACGCTGTAATTTCCCTGATTATTCTGCTGTAATCTATTTGCAACACCATGCGCATCTCTGATCAGGAAATCTGTAGCATCAACAAGGTAAACATTGCCTTTTTGCTCTTTAATAACAAAACCATGAAGCACCGATTTAGCAAAAGCTTCCTCAATTGATTTTCGTTCATCTTCGTTACTGGTCAAAGCTCTATAATCTTGATTGGGCTGAATCAATAATAGTTTGTTTCCTGCTTTTTGAAATTTTACTACAACACCATTACCAAGCTGCCCCCTATCAATTCCTATATCATTAGAACCAATACCTTCAGAAAGTGCATGTACATATAAAAATTCAACATCTAGTTTATCTATTTCAAGATATATCTTATCTTCTTTATCATCATAGTAGAATTTGAATAAGCCTTTATATTTAATAACGTTCTTTTGGTCATTAAAAAATTGGGAAAAACTGTTTTGAATAATAAAAAGAAAAAGAAATGATAAGATTATTTTTTTCATGGTTTATATATTTTGCATAAATCTATAAAATAAGATCGACAATTTCAATACACATAAAATATCATATCTTAATAATTAGTTTATTTTTGCGACATGGTTACATCAGAACAAATTAAAAATTTAATCGAACGCATAAGTAAACTTAAAAGTTATTTAAATATTGATAAGAAATTAATTGAAATTTCTAATGAAGAAGAAAAGGCTTCCGATCCTGAATTTTGGAATAAACCAAGGGAGGCAGAATTAGTAATGAAAAAACTCCGAGGTAAAAAAAAATGGGTTGAAGATTATAATAATGTAAAATCTTTTGGAGAGGACCTTGTCGTATTATATGATTTTTTTAAAGAAGAGGAAGCCACAGAAGAAGATGTGATCATACAATTTGATAAAACAATTGAGTTACTTGAATCCTTAGAATTTAAAAATATGCTTTCGGATGAAGGTGATAATCTAAGCGCAGTTTTGCAAATTACTGCCGGAGCAGGAGGAACTGAAAGTTGCGATTGGGCACAAATGCTAATGCGGATGTATATTATGTGGAGTGAAAAGCAAGGTTTTAAAATAAAAGAATTAAATTATCAGGAGGGTGATGTAGCCGGTATAAAAACGGTTACCTTAGAAATTGACGGTGAATATGCTTTTGGTTATTTAAAAGGTGAAAACGGAGTTCATCGACTGGTAAGAATATCGCCTTTTGACAGCAATGCCAAACGTCATACTTCTTTTGCCTCTGTATATGTTTACCCTTTAGCCGATGACACAATTGAAATTGAGATAAATCCGGCTGATATAACCTGGGATTTTGCAAGATCGGGTGGTGCAGGTGGTCAAAATGTAAACAAAGTAGAGACAAAAGCTATTTTACGGCATAAACCAACCGGTATCATGGTGGTTAATTCTGAAACCAGATCACAATTGGAAAATAGAGAAAAAGCCATGCAAATGCTAAAATCTCAACTCTATGAAATTGAACTACAAAAACAACGGGAAAAGCGAAAATCTATAGAAGCCAATAAAATGAAAATAGATTTTGGGTCACAAATTAGAAATTACGTAATGCATCCATATAAATTAGTCAAAGATGTTAGAACCAATTTTGAAACGGCTAATGTTGATGCCGTAATGGATGGAGATCTGGATGGATTTATCAAGGCATTTTTAATGGAAAGTAATGAAAAACCAAATAACGAATTATGAATAAACAGATAGATACAATTATCTTCGACCTTGGTGGTGTACTAATAGATTGGAATCCGGAATATGTATATCTTAAAGAATTTAACGGTGATCAAAAAAAGGTAGATTGGTTTTTGAATAATATTTGTACTTCTGACTGGAATGTTGAACAAGATGCAGGTAGAACTTTTTATGAAGCAACCGAGTTCTTGGTAAAACAACATCCTGAATATGAGGAATTGATTAGGATATATTACGATAAATGGGAAGAAATGCTCGGGGGTACTATAAATGAAACTGTTACTTTACTCGAAAAATTAAAAAAAATCAATACACACAAACTTTATGCACTAACCAATTGGAGTGAAGAGGCATTTCCCGTTGCATTACAACGCTATGAATTCTTAAAACATTTTGAGGGTATCGTTGTATCAGGTGAAGAAAAAACCAGAAAACCCTTTTCTAAAATTTATGAAATTATTTTAGAACGATATGAAATAAAACCGGAAAAAAGTGTTTTTATTGATGATAATATGGAAAATATTGAAGGAGCAAAAAAATTAGGAATTAACGGTATTCATTTTAAAACAACAAAACAATTAAAAGTAGACCTAATTAAATTTGGTGTAGAAATATAATACTAATCTATTTATTATTAAATTAATTTCTTATCTCTATTTGTGATCATTTTTTGGCTTTTTGACCTATTGATCTTTTCATTTTTATTTAACCTAAGATTTAAAATTAAATTTATATTATTAACATTAATTATTGCTATGATAATTTATGTAAGGTTTACAATTATAATGATACTAAATAACAATAATAAAGCATATATTGCCAATCCTTTTTAAGGATATTATACGTGTTAAAATATTTATTTAATATTTTGTGTAAATTTCTGCATTAGGGCATGTTCATAATAAAAAAACAGCATTTATTAGTGAAATATGCACTATAGATTATTCTTATAGTACCAAATCATTATTCTATTTATCAGACTATTATATCGATTATCTAAAGCTTTATATTAATCATTTATTTTTAACTAAAATAAAATATAATCAATTGATAGTTTTATTTTTTCATCGTTTTTCATTATATTTAAACTGAAATTAAACGCATAAATTGAAAAAATGAAAACACTTAAATTCAAAAATAAAGACACTCTACCTATTCTTGGTTTGGGAACCTGGAAATCAGAAAAAGGTGAAGTTTATAAGGCCGTGAGAAATGCAATTAAAATTGGATACAGGCACATAGATTGTGCTCCGATATATATGAATGAAGAAGAAATTGGCAAGGCATTGTCGGATGTATTTTTAGAGGGAGAGGTAAAAAGAGAAGAACTTTGGATCACTTCAAAATTATGGTGCAATTCACACGGTGATGAACATGTTGAGCCGGCCTTGCAAAAAACATTAGATGATCTCCAATTGGATTATCTGGATTTGTATTTGATTCATTGGCCGATAGTTTTTAAAAATGATGTAATGTTCCCGGAAAAAGGCGATGAATTTATTTGTTTATCAGATGTACCTATTTCTTTAACCTGGAGAGCTATGGAAAAATGTGTTGCAAAAGGATTAATCAAACATATAGGTGTATCTAATTTCAGTATTAAAAAATTAAAAGATCTGATGGCACATTCTTCAATCACACCAGAAATGAACCAAATTGAAATACATCCTTTTTTACAACAAAACGAAATGCTCGATTTTTGTCATAAAAACAATATTCATCTTACGGCCTATTCACCATTGGGCTCAATGGATAGGGATGATTTTTTAAAAAGTAAAAATGAACCAAGCCTTTTGGAGCACCCAATTATTTTAGAAATTGCTATGTCACATCAATGTTCACCAGCCCAAGTATTAATTTCTTGGTCTATTTCGAGAAACATTGCTATTATACCAAAATCAACGAACAAAGGAAGAATAGGTCAAAATTTTAAAGCTCAAAAAATAAATCTTACCGAATCGGAATTAAGTCAAATTTACAAATTGAATAAAAATTACAGATATGTAAATGGAACTTTTTTCGCTTTTGAAGGATCCACTTATTCTTTAGAAGACCTTTGGGATGAATATTAGTTTTATTTGACATAATATTATATGGCTTATTACAAAATATAAAGGTATATCCTTAAACGTCAAAATCACTTTCATTGGTGACTGATTTATAGTGTTCTATCGATAAATATTTTCCATTAATATTTTAAGTGTTATTTTGCTTGGCGTTTATCTACTTAAAATAATATTTACATATGCCTCTATTAATTGTTATTACAGGAATTATATTGCTATTTATAATGATAGCTGTTTTCAAACTCAACGCTTTTATCGCCTTCGTAATTGTCTGTCTTTTTGTTGGCATTGTTGGAGGCATGGAGTTGCAAGCAGTTATTAATTCAATTCAAACAGGAATAGGAAACACCTTAGGATTTTTGGTCATGATATTAGGATTTGGCTCGATGCTTGGAAAACTTGTAGCCGATAGTGGAGCTGCCCAAAGAATCACCTCACAGCTTGTAGCCAGTTTCGGTATAAAAAATGTGCAATGGGCAGTGGTATTAGCAGGTTTTATTGTTGGTATACCAATGTTCTATACTGTTGGCTTTGTAATTTTGATTCCACTTGTATTTACCGTTGCCGCATCCACTAAATTACCTTTGATATATGTTGGTTTACCCATGCTTGCATCCCTATCGGTTACCCATGGTTTTCTACCTCCACATCCTGCACCAACGGCGATTTCAGGAATGTTCAATGCCGATATAGGTAAAACTTTAGTTTATGGAATAATAATCGCTATACCTGCAATTATTGTTGCCGGACCATTATTCACCAGGACTATAAAAAATATCGAAGCAACTCCTCTAAAAGATTTTTATAACCCTATTATTTTAAAAGACGATGAAATGCCGGGATTATGGACCAGCATTTTAAGCGCCTTATTACCGGTTATTCTAATTGGCTTTACAACGATTTCAAATAGTTTGCTACCAAACGACTTTATATTATTACCATTTATTGATTTTATCGGAAATCCGGTCATTGCCATGTTAATATCAGTTTTAGTTGCGATCTATACTTTAGGCTTAGCACGTGGAAGAAAAATGACAGATATAATGAATTCTGTTACCAAGGCTATTTCGAGTATTACTATGGTTCTTTTAATAATTGCAGGAGCAGGAGCTTTAAAACAAATTTTAACAGATAGCGGGGTGAGTGATTATATTGCTGAGATGTTAGCAGGATCAAGTATTTCACCATTAATTTTGGCATGGTTAATAGCAACAGTTCTTAGAGTTTGTGTCGGATCAGCTACAGTTGCCGGATTAACTGCTGCAGGAATTATCTTGCCTTTAATTTCAAGTACTGGCGCTAGCCCCGAATTAATGGTTCTTGCCATAGGATCAGGAAGCCTGATGTTATCACATGTTAACGACGGTGGATTTTGGTTGTTTAAAGAATATTTTAACCTGTCTATAAAAGATACTCTCAAAACCTGGACAGTAATGGAAACCACCGTTGGGGTAATGGGTTTGATTGGAGTTTTAATTTTGAATATCTTTATATAATTTAAAAAAAGAATATGAATAGTTTACCATCAGAAAAAATAAAGAATTTAGGCTTGGTTTTTCCACCGGCTCCAAAACCTGCAGGTCTTTACAGACCGATTTTAGTTGTAGATAAGTTTTTATACATCTCTGGACAAGCACCAGTGAATAATGACGGATCTTTTATGCAAGGCCGTGTAGGAGATAATTTGAACCTTGAAGAAAGCAAAATAGCGGCACGTCAAGTTGCTTTGACCATGCTGTCAACAATACTAACACACTTTGGAGATATTAACAAGATCAAAAGAATAGTAAAAGTTTTTGGCATGGTTAATTGTACATCTGATTTTATAAAGCAACCCTTAGTAATAAATGGCTTTAGCGAACTTATGGCCGAAGTATTTGGCAGTGAAAACGGTATTGGTGCTAGAAGCGCTGTAGGGATGATGTTACCGGATGGTATCCCGGTTGAAATTGAAGCCATGTTCGAATTGTATTAATATTTATTTTCATAAAAATGAATGAATGGTATAAAATAAATAATTCGCAAGGAGTAATTTCACCTTCATTATTAGTTTATCCGGAAAGGATAATAAAGAATATTCAACTCATGATTGAAATGGCTGGTGGAACAACATATTTACGTCCACACATCAAGACCCATAAAATTGCAGAAATTATAAACTTACAATTGGATCAAGGTATTTATAAATTCAAATGTGCTACAATAGCCGAAGCAGAATTACTTGGCCGATGTGGAGCTAAAGACGTTCTTTTAGCCATGCAGCCAGTAGCAACGAATGTTAACAGGTTCTTTACACTTATAAAAAAGTTTCCGGATACACTATTTTCAGCTATTGTTGATAATCACAAAACCCTAAAAGCCTTTTCTGAAAATGCATTTTCAGGCCAAATAAAAGTTTTTCTTTGGATGGATATTAATAATGGCATGAACAGAACCGGAATCGAACCGGGAAGAAAAGCCTTTGAATTATATCAATCCATCCATAAAGACACAAACCTAATTGCCAAAGGTTTTCATGTTTATGATGGTCATATACATAATTCAAATTTTCAAGATCGTAGAAAAGCTTGCGATAAAGATTTTGAACCGGTATTAAAATTGAAGATGGACCTTGAAAAATCAGGAATTAAGGTCGAAACCATTATTGCCGGTGGCACTCCTAGTTTTCCTGTGCACATAAACAGGAAAGGTGTTGAAACCAGCCCGGGAACTACATTATTATGGGATGAAGGTTATGGTAAAACCTATAAGGACCTTAAATTTCTTCCGGCTGCCGTTTTACTAACCAGAGTCACCAGCAAACCAAAATCGAATTTAATCTGTTTCGATATTGGTCATAAATCAGTTGCAGCAGAAAAGCCATTGCCAAGAGTAAAATTTTTAGATAGTAATAATTTTAATCAAATAGGTCAAAGTGAAGAGCATTTGGTTGTAGAAACAAACAATGACAATGAGTTCAATGTCGGAGATGAAGCATATGCAGTACCTATTCACATTTGCCCAACTGTTGCCAGATACAAAGAGGTACTCACAGTAGTTGACGGAAAAATTACAGGTTCCTGGCAAGTTGCAGCAAGAGATTATAAAATAACCATCTGACATAAATTAAAAAATTAACTATGTTTATTTTTGACGCACATCTTGATCTTTCTATGAATGCCTTGGAATGGAACAGAGATTTAACCTGGACCGTTGAGGAGATCAGAAAAAGTGAGGTTGGTATGACCGACAAACCTGATAGAGAAAAGAATACTGTTTCTTTAGACACCATGAGAAAAGGTAATATAGGTATTTGTGTTGCTACTCAAATAGCCCGGTATGTAAAAAAGGGAAGTACCCTGCCCGGTTGGAATTCACCTCAACAGGCCTGGGCGCAAACCCAGGGTCAGTTGGCATGGTATAAAGAAATGGAAAAAATTGGCGAAATGACACCAATTACAAATCTCCAGCAATTGAACAAGCATCTGGCATTATGGAAAAATCCGGACTTGAAATCACCAATAGGTTATATTTTAAGTTTAGAAGGAGCTGATTCTATTGTTACTATTGATCATTTAGAAAAATCTCACGAACAGGGCTTGCGAGCCATTGGTCCTGCACATTACGGCCCCGGCACCTACGCCCATGGTACAGATTCTGTAGGTGGAATAGGCATAAAAGGTAAAGAGTTATTGAAAAAAATTCATGAGTTGAATTTAATACTTGACGCTACACATTTATGTGACATCAGTTTTTGGGAAACTATGAAGATCTATGAGGGTCCGGTTTGGGCGAGTCATAATAATTGCAGAAAATTTGTTAACCATAACCGGCAATATTCAGATGAACAGATCAAAGAATTAATAAGTAGAAATGCAGTGATCGGTATTGCACTGGATGCGTGGATGATGGTTCCGAACTGGATTCGTGGAAAATCTACACCGGAAAACATGGGAGTTTCTTTAATGCAAATGATAGATAATATTGATCATATTTGCCAATTATCCGGCAATACATTACATGTTGGTATAGGCACGGATCTGGATGGCGCATTTGGTAAGGAACAATGTCCAACTGATATTGATACAATTGCTGATCTGCAAAAAATACCTCAAATGCTTTCCGATAAGGGCTATCATGAACAGGATATCAATAATATTATGCATCAAAATTTTATTTCATTTCTTCAAAGCGTATGGACAAATTAAAAGTATTAGTTGTTGGTTGTGGTAATATGGGTGCTTCGCATGCAAGATCATATTATAAAATTCCGGAGTTTAAA
>PVMK01186678.1_pt1 | contig 52102 bp, 58 predicted proteins | sample 1853481 | NCBI WGS metagenome assembly PVMK01 (sample SAMN08533507, study PRJNA380276) | Marine sediment metagenome, whole genome shotgun sequencing project.
ATATCCATCATGTGTAGTGCCCGATACCAGGAACAAGCTTTTATAGCGGTCAGGACATATAGGTATTTCACCGCCCTACAACCTGAAGGGGGTCAATGCTAGAATCCGCGTTCAATTACCGGATCCAATTTCACTCAGAGAACACGCAATGACTCACAAACTGGCCCATCATCGACTACTGGCCGTCGCAACTCTATCTCTTGTTATTTCCGCGTCCTTCGCGCCCGGCACAGCTTCTGCTCAGGAAAGCGATGAATGGAAATTTCGAATTACACCCTACGTCTGGATGCTCGGACTGGAGGGCACAACCGCATCGCTCGGTCAGGACGTGGATGTGGATGCGAGTTTCAGTGACATTCTGGATGTGCTGAACATAGCGTTGTTCGTGAATATGGAACTCAGCAAAGGCAAGTTTTTCGTCGTCTTTGACCCGATGTATTCACAACTTGAAGCCGACTACACGGGGCCTGGTCCTGGTCCCATTGGTGGCAAGGTCGATATCGACATGCTGATCGCCGATCTGAATTTCGGCTATAACGTCAACGAAAATATCGGCATCTACGCCGGCGCGCGCTATTACGATCAGGACATCACTTTAACGCCGAACCTCTTGCCGCCCCAGCGCCTTGGCGATGACTGGACCGACTTCGTACTCGGAGTTCGAGTGAACGGCAGTTTGTCGGAAAAATGGTCGATTGCAGCAAAACTCGACGGCGCGGTCGCCGGCGATTCGAAGTCCGCATGGTATTTGCAGGCGGTACTACTCAGGCATATCGGCAGCAATAAGCACTTCGATATTGGCTGGCGATACTATGATGTCGACTACGAATCCGGTAGTGGATTAACGCGCTTCAAATGGGATGTCGCCCATTCGGGACCAGTGGTCGGCTTCTCGTGGGAGTTCGGTGGCTAGGCTTGATCGTACATACAGACGCTGTAGGGCGATCCCTGAACTAGGCGGCCGGATAACACCAACGTCATTGCGAGCCCGGAGAAACAGACGTCATTGCGAGGAGCGACGCGGCAACCTCTATCAGGTTGTAGCAGTGCCAAACGAAGCCGCGCGACAGCGCCGGGAGGTTGCCACGCCCTCCGGGCTCGCAATGACGTCTGTTCTTTTCGGTGGTTTCGATGGCCGCATGTGGGCGACGGCGTTTACTGAAGCAGCCGTTGCACTGCAAGCAGATCTTCTTCCGTATCGACGCCTGGACCTGGTCGTATTGCCGGGCGCCCGACCCTGATCTTCATTCCCAGGCTGAGCGCGCGCAATTGCTCCAGGCGCTCGCAAATTTCCAACGGCGACCTTGGCGCTTTTACAATCTTTTGCAGCACTGCATTTCGGTATGCGTATATGCCGTGGTGATGCAACGCAGTCTCGCGGGCCAGCTTGTCCGTCGAATCTGTGCGTGAATGAGGAATCGAGGCACGGCTAAAATACAAAGCGTTGTCATCATCATCCACAACCACTTTGACGACGTTCGGGTTCCGGAAGTCTTCTTGCGTTCGAATCGGTGACGCCAGTGTTGCAACGTCGGCCGCGTCGTCTTCGAGCAATGCCGCACACTGACGGATTAACTCAGGCGGCATCAACGGCTCATCCCCCTGCAGATTCACAATTATCTGCTCAGCCGGCCAGCTATTAACGTGGCTGACTTCAGCCAGGCGATCAGTGCCTGACTGGTGATCAGCGGATGTCATGCAACAGCTTGCACCGAACAAGTCTGCCGCGTCGGCAATACGTTGGTCATCTGTTGCAATGACGACTTCGGTGGCGCCGCTCTCTACGCCACGTTCGTAGACATGCTGCAACATTGGTTTGCCCGCAATATCTCTAAGCGGCTTTCCCGGTAGTCTCTCTGACGCGAAACGCGCTGGAATGACAACAACAAATTCTTTCATGGCCGTTTGAATTTCCTGCGCGATATTTTTTTCAGCAGAGACTCCAACAATGCATCCCCGGCTGAATCGCGAAAATTTATGTCTACCGGAACGTACCAGCAGTGACTTGTATCAAGCCACGACATACATTTTACAGCATCCTTTTCAGTCATCACGACGTCAAGGTCGTCGTCGAAAGTCAGGTCGCCCTGCATAATTTCCGCATGGTCGGCCAGCGGATGCCGTATGACTTTCATGTCGTGCGACTCGAGCAGGCGAAAGAATCGTTCCGGATTTCCAATACCAGCTACGGCATGAACTGTTTTCCCGGCAAACATTTCTATCTGCATGACGTGTGAATCGTCCAGCTTGCTGATCGATGTTGCGATCAGATCGAATTTTGCCGGGTGCCAGTCGGCGGCGCGGCGCAAATATTCAGCTTTGTCATCGCTGTATTGCTGCACCAGCACTTCATCGACGGTTTCCAACCGGGAGGTCGGTTCCCGCAGCGGCCCCGCCGGTAACAACTTTCCGTTGCCAAAGCCGCGGGTACCGTCAATCACTACAATTTCAAAATCCCGGGCGAGACGAAAGTGCTGCAATCCATCATCGGCAACGATCACATCCACGCCGAGCTCGATTAACGTGTGCGCTGCTGCCACCCGATCAGGGTGCACAACTACCGGACAATTGCCGCGTTTTGCCATCAACACAGCTTCATCGCCAACAATGTCCGGATCGCTTTCCTGCGTAGCCTTGACTGGAATCGACCTACCTTGCCACGATAACCGCGACTGACGATGCCGGGCTGGAATCCTTTTTCTTTGAGTTTGGTGACCAGCCAGATAGCCACAGGCGTTTTGCCCGTCCCGCCAACAGTCATATTGCCAACGATGATTACCGGAACCGGCATGGTCTCCGAACTTAAAAGCCCGGTCGTGTACATATACCTGCGCCCGGCGACGACTGCCGTATACAACCAGGTCAACGGTAGAAGAAGCCAGTACAACAACGACTCGCCGTACCAGATCTTTTGCATGAAGTTTTCGCTACTGCGGCTCATCGTTATCCAACCCAGCCGTCAGGTAGCGGCTTTTTCATCGCTGAACTGCAAGCGATAAAGACCTGCATATACACCATCTGCTGCAAGCAACTCCTTATGTGTACCGGACTCCACGATTCGACCCTGATCAAGCACAATGATTTGATCCGCGCTTTCGATAGTTGAGAGGCGGTGCGCGATAATCAATGTCGTTCTGTCCGCCATCAAAGCCGTCAGCGCTTCCTGGATACGTCGTTCCGATTTTGTATCCAGTGCCGAGGTTGCTTCATCCAGGATCAATACCGGCGCATCCTTCAACAACGCCCGTCCTATGGCAATGCGTTGCCGCTGACCGCCTGACAACAATATTCCCCGATCACCAACTGTCGTATCGAATCCTTCAGGCAACTCTTTGACAAAATCGATGACATGAGCCGCCTCCGCAGCCTGCAACAGCTCTGCGCGACTGCATTGTCTCAGCTGCCCGTACGCCAGGTTATTGGCAATCGTATCGTTGAAGAGAATAACGTCCTGGCTGACCAGACTGATATTGGAACGTAATGAGGCGAGCTCGTAATCCTGAATTGGTGTGCCATCGAGCAGTATTTCGCCAGACACGTGATCATAGAATCGTGGCAGGAGACTAACCAGGGTCGATTTGCCGCTACCCGAATGGCCAACAATGGCAATCGATTTTCCAGCCTCCACTTTGAATGACACGTCCGTCAGTACCGGCGGTTTATCCTCGCTGTAGGAAAAACCGACCTTTTTGAATTCGACTGTCCCGGCAACTTTGTCTGCCGTGTGAGTACCGGAATCCACCTCGTCCGGCTCGTCGATGATCGCAAACAGGCTGTCACCCGCAGCAATACCGCGTTGTAACGTCGCATTGACGTTCGTAATTCGACGCAGCGGTTGCAGCATCAGCATCATCGCACCAAAAAATGACATGAAACTGCCGGGACTGAGATTACCATTGAGTGATTCAAGACCTGCGGCGTAAATGACGCCGGATACGCCAATACCAAAAATTACCTGCGTAACAGCAACACCGAGCGCTCTTGAGCGTATGAGTTTCAGGTTCTGCTTGCGATTTCTCTCATCGACTTCAATCAGTCGCTCCATCTCGTAGTCGAGACCGCCGAAAATTTTGACGACGCGATTGCCGGTCAATACTTCATCGGTGACCTGGGTCACTTCACCAACAGAGTCCTGGATGCGGCCGCTGTAACGACGAAATGCTTTGCCAAGAATCTGGATCAGGATCGCAACCACAGGCAGCAATATCATCACAAACACAAACAAACGAGTGCTTTGGTAAAGCATGACACCAATCGCTGCAAACACCGTCAGCAGATCGCGCACCATCACAGTAACGACACTGGTTACTGACTCGGCAACCATTTCGACGTTGTATGTCATGCGCGACAACATCGGTCCCGTCGCATGTGTCTCGATAAACCGTGAAGGCAATGTCAGGAATTTCCTGAAGACGTCCCGTCGCAATGAACTGATTACACTGCGGCCGATCCATCCCAGGGATGCTTCGGTTGCAAAACCCGATAATCCCCTGCCTATAAATATTGCGATGAACGCGAACGGCATCCATCTGGAGGTTTCTATGTTGTGCGCGACCAGCGTCTCGTCCATCAACGGGCCCACCAACCAGACCATGGTGGCCTCAACAACGGCCGTCGCAGCCATCGCAATTACTGCAATCATGCCAATGAATTTGTGTGGCAGCACATACCGCCAGAGGCGTGAGTAGACTTCCTTGACGCGAGGACTGAGTTTATTAGTCACTGATCGGCCGGGTCGTTCACTGTCGCGATACTGATCTTCACAAATCCGAGTTTTCCGGCCACGTCCATCGCGGTAACCACAAACTGATGCCGGGCGTTCGCATCCGCGCTGATAGTCAATGGTAGCTGTGTATTACCGCCCGATACTTTTTGTAATGCGTTGCGAATTGTTTCCGGACGATTGTTGACCAGCTCGCGGCCATTGACGAGAAACGTGCCCTGCTCCGTGATCATGATGTCCAGTTGCTGGGGCGCCTCCTCGACGATCGCCGAACTGTCTGCTTGCGGCAAGCTTATCGATATTTGCGATTGTTTGACGAAGCTCGTCGAGACCATGAAAAATATCAGCAGGAGCAAGACGACATCGATCAACGAAGTCATGTTGACTTCGGGTTCTTCCTTGGCGCGTGCGGTCAGTTTCACTTTTTCTTCTTACCGGGCTTTTTTTTCTTAACCGTGCGCCGATGCAAAGCCTCCACCAGTTTGATGGCTTCCTTTTCCATATCCACCACCAGCGTGTCAATGCGATTGCGGTAATAGCGATAGCCGATCAGGGCCGGGATAGCGACGCTCAGGCCTGCACCGGTAGTGATCAATGCTTCGGCGATGCCGCCGGCGAGCACGGTTGGATTGCCTACGCCGTGAGTGGTGATGGCGGTAAATACCTTGACCATGCCAATTACAGTCCCGAGCAAGCCGAGCAGCGGCGTTATCGCGGCAATCGTGCCCAAAGTATCGAGGTAGCGTTCCATCTCGTGCACGACGTGTCGGCCGGTATCCTCGATGCTGTCCTTCATGATCACCCGATCGCGATCCCTGTTGATCAGGCCGGCGGCCAGAATCTGGCCCAGTGGTGAGCCCTGGTGCAACGTCTGGATCTGGCTTTGATCCAGCGCGTCTTTTTCAACCCAGCCCCAGACTTTACTGGTCAGGTCTTCCGGAATTACGCGAGTCTTCTTCAGCGTCCAGAATCGTTCGAGTACGATGCCCATGGCAATAATTGCGCACAGGATGATGGGCACCATTAACAGGCCGCCAGCTCTAACGATATCAACCATATACAGAGATTCCAGGGAAAATCGGAATATACAGTGACCAGCCTGAAAATTCACGGCTCGCTGCGTCGTTACTGACTCTTGTCATGCCAGTATTTCAGCGAATCGACACGTGAGCGACGCACCGGGCCGGCACCGCCGGAGCGGCAAATACGCTGGCTGATCGCACCGGCCGTAGCCGTGTTAAGCACGCTTGCACCGGCATGCTCCCAGCGCCGTACGATCTCCACCCGCGGCATCCCCCAGCGATTGCCGAAACCCGCTGACACAACAGCCAGTGAAGGCTGCAGCGCTGCTATGAATGGCCGGCTGGACGACGTACCGCTGCCATGATGCGGAACCAGAACCATATCCGTCCGCTTTAGCACCGCGGTGTGCACCAGCAGCTTCTCCACCGGAGATTCGATGTCCCCGGTAAGTAAGATATTGTGGGTTCCGACGCTGACCAGCAGCACACAGGAGCGGTTGTTGCCCTCCCAGGCGCTGCTATTGCGCGGATGGAGGATCGCGAAGCTGATCTCGTCCCACACCCAGCGATATCCGGCAGCACACTGGGTTTGCGACGACTGTGACTGGGCGACTTGCTCGCCGACCAGGACCTGGTCGATCGCGAAGGACTGCGACAATGCCATAACACCGCCCGCATGATCCTGGTCCGCATGGCTGACGATCAATTTATCCAGCTTTTCAATGCCCAGGCTTTGCAGATACGGTTTGATCACCAGTTCCGCGGTATTGCTGCCACTGCGAAACGCCGGCCCGGTGTCGAACAACAGGACGTGCTCACTGGTACGCAACAGCACGGCGAGGCCCTGCCCTACGTCAAGCACTGCGTAGTCCAGACATCCTGGCGGCGGCGCCGGCGGCTTGTACAGGAGGACCGCAACAATGGCGATCCAGGCCAGCCTGCGTCCGGGCCAGGCCGGTGGCAGGACAATGTGCAGAAGTGGCAATGCAGCGACAAGGGCCATTACGCCGCTCAGGGCGGGTACAGCAAACCGCAGCGCGGGACGTTCTGCAACAAAATCGACCAGCATCAGGACCAGGCGGATAGTTTCGTATGCCCAGCGCAAAAACGTATCTCCCGCAACCTGTAACGGGCCATCCAGCAACATGCCGAAAAGGCATAAAGGAACGGTGACAAAATTGAAAATCGGCAACGCCAGCAGGTTAACCAGCGGGGCAGCGATTGCAACCCGGTCGAAGATCAATGCAGTTAAGGGGAAGAGACCCGCGAGTAGCGCAAATTGCAGATAAACGAGGCGTCGTGTATGGGTAATCAGGATTCCGGCGACCTGCCAGGAACTGCAGGTTGTTGTGTGGAAATGTTGCTGCGCGCAGATAATTAAAATACCGACTGCAGAGAATGACAGTTTGAATCCAGGCAGGAGGATAGCGAGCGGATCCCACAGAAATATCAGTAAAGCCGACAGTCCCAGCATTGCGCCAGCGGAAATTCTACGCCGCATGGCCAATGCAGCTGCCACGACCAGCGCCATCAGGAATGCGCGCTGCGCGGGAACCGCCATACCGGAGACCAGTGCGTAAGCACCTGCCGCAATAATGGCTATCACCGCAGCCAGGTCACGTATGTTCCGCTTGCTGCAAAAGGGTGCGAGCAAAACCCAGCTGAGCAAAAACATACTGCCGGCCGCGAGGCCGATATGCAGACCGGAGATCGCCATCAAATGGCTGGTACCGGTCGCGGCGTAACGATCCCATTGTTCGCGTGTAATCTTGTGTCGCGCACCCACACCGATTGCCATGAGTACTGCCGCGGCATCATCGTCGGGCAATAATGCTGATACGCGCGCGACGAAATGGGCTCGTACGCGCGAGATCGCATTTTCCGGAGCTGCGAATGAGCGGCGATTGTCGCCATCCTCAAGGACGTAACCGGTCGCGCCAATTCCTTTGCGAAACAGCCAGCCTGCGTAATCAAAGCCATGCGGATTGGCGTAGCCATGCGGTCGGCGCAACTTTACCTGCAACTGCCAAAGCTGGCCCACCTGCGGCAGGTCATCCGGCTGAAACCAGGTCAGGCGTAATTGATCCGGCAATTCGGGCCGGCCCACGGGCGCCGCGACGAACCGCAGCGTGTCCGATGAATACACAGGAAAATCAATGATATATACATCAATCGTGAGAGATTGGTTTTGCCAGAGCGGCTCGAGCCGATCGTCGAGCTGGCCCTGCGCAGCAAACCACATAGCGGTGAATCCGCACAGGCAGGCCCCGGCAATACGCAGCCGGCGTACACACAAGGAACCGATACTGAGTAGTACCGCAGGCCAGAACAATGCCGCTGGCGGCAACTGCCGCAATATTTCCAGAGAGTACGCGCCGGACAGAATGCACAAGACAATCGCTGGCATACTCCGCTTCCTGCAGTTTGTCGTTATCATGCCGCTCAACGTTGCGAGCTCAACATACGATGGAACCCAAACCGCGCTGATATGCCAAGACGATTTTTTCGCAAAATTGCCAAAAAACGCGAGTACCTGCTGAATCAGTGGTACCTGGCACCGTTCAGTCACCTGCTGCACGACCCGCGGTTATGGAGCGCACGCAGACGCAATGTCGTGCCCGCCTTCGCGCTCGGCCTTTTTATTACCTGCCTGCCGTTTCCCGGACATATGCTGATGGCTGCGCTGCTGGCGCTGGCGATGCGCGTCAATATCCCGGTAGCCGCCGTCGCAACCATCGCCAACAATCCGTTGACCGCGGGGCCAATATATTATTCGGCTTTCCAGCTAGGCGAGCTGTTGCTCGGACTCGAACCGCGCCGTTGATTTTGAGTTGTCTTTCGCCTGGTTGGCGGATGGCTTCATCTATATCTGGCAACCGCTGCTGCTCGGCTGCGTCCTGGTCGGCGCCATGATGGCGTTTATTGGCTATGTTGGACTCGACCTGCTGTGGCGCTGGTCGATTGCCGGTTACCTGGCCAAGCGTCGCGCAAGAGCTGCCCTGCGAAATTCCAACGACTAGCCGGCGTCCTGCAGCCGGCCGTTTTCCAGTACCAGTATCCGGTCCATTCGCCTGGCAATCGCATGGTCGTGGGTCACGATCACCAGGCTGGTATTTAATTCGCGATTCAGATCCAGCATTAGTTGCAGGATTTGTTCGCCATTGCCGGCATCGAGATTGCCAGTCGGCTCATCCGCGAGCACCAGTTTTGGTCTTGTAATTAATGCCCGTGCCACCGCTGCGCGCTGCCGTTCGCCACCAGACAATTCACCAGGCTTATGATCCAGTCGTTCGCCCAGCCCAACCCTGGCCAGCAATTCTCCGGCCTGTTGAAACGCTTCACTCTTTTTGACGCGCCGAATAAGCAATGGCAAAGCGACGTTTTCATGCGCCGAAAACTCGGGCAACAAATGATGAAACTGGTAGACAAAGCCAATGTACCGATTGCGCAGGAATCCTTTCTCAACTTCATTGGTATTCGCCAGCGACTTCCCATTGATAAGAACCTCGCCAGACGTTGGATCATCAAGGCCGCCCATTATCTGTAACAATGTTGTCTTGCCGGAGCCCGATGAACCGATAATCGCCAGGCGCTCGCCTTCCCTGATGTGCAGATCAACGCCGCTCAAGACTTCGAGCATTGAATCGCCTTCACGAAACTGTCGCACAATGGAACGACAGGTCAGGACATCGCTGCCTGTAGCGGCTTCATTCATATCGCAGTGCCTCCGCCGGCATTGTGCGTGCACCGCGCCACGCTGGATACAATGTTGAGACCAGCGCCAGTACCAGCGCAATGGAAGAAATCTGTAAAACGTCTTTTACCCTGAGATCGGATGGCAGGTCGCTGATGAAATAAACATCCGCTGCGAGAAACTTAATTCCGAAGACGGTTTCCATAAATGCGACGATATTTTCGAGGTTAAGTGACAGCAAGACACCGAGTGTCGCACCGGCCAGTGTTCCGACGACACCAATGATCGTGCCCTGCGTTACAAATATTTTCATAATGCCGCCTGGAGTCGCACCAACTGTGCGCAATATCGCAATGTCCGTTTGTTTGTCTTTGACCACCATCACCAGCGTAGAAACAATATTGAACGCGGCAACTGCAATTACCATTAATAGAATGACAAACAAGATTGATTTCGTAATCTGAATTGAGCGGAAGAAGTTGACGTGGCGACGCGTCCAGTCGCTAACCAGTACGCCACCACCGGCAGCGATTGCGACCCGGCGTACAACTTGTGACGCGTCGAATATATCTGTCACCGAAAGGCGAATGCCGCTGACATTGTCAGACATGCGGAACAGCCTTTGCGAATCCTTTATATTCATAAACGCAAGACGTCGATCGAATTCGTACATGCCAACACGATAAATACCAGTAACTGTGAAGCGTTTGGTTCGTGGCACTACGCCGGCAGGCGTCACAATGCCCTCAGCCAGGATCACTGTTATCTTGTCGCCGATCGACGCGCGCAACGTTTCTGCAAGCTCCACGCCCAGGACAATATTGAAACTGCCAGCTTTAAGACTGCCAAGGTCGCCGTCAATCATGACATCGTCGACGCCCGATACCCGCGCCTCGAGCTCTGGATCGACTCCGCGAAATTGCGCACCACTTAGCTGGTGTTCAAACACCAGCAATCCCTGGCCATTGATGTAGGGTGCAGCGGCAGCGACATCGACTTCGGCTTCAGCGGTGTCAACCCAGCTTTGCCAGTCGGCGATACCGCCATCCGTATTCTCGATTGTGGCGTGAGCCGACATTGCCAGCAACCTGTCTTTTAATTCCCGCTCGAAACCGTTGACGACGGAAAGCACAACGATGAGAACGGCCACAGCGATTGCTATTCCCAGCATTGATATTGCAGATATGAGCGATATGAAGCCGTTACTGCTACGTGATCGTACGTAGCGGTTACCCATCCAGACTTCGTAGTTGCCAAACATGCTCGATTAATACCGCAGCGCTATCGCGGGGTTAACACGCGCAGCCCGTCGAGCCGGGTACAGCGTCGCCAGCGACGTAAGGATAAACGCAGCGACAGAGATAGGGATTACGTCTTCGGCTTCCAGCGTCGATGGAATCTGCGTTACGTAGTAGACGTCGCCCGGCATAATCTGAAAGCCGAACATCTGCTCCAGCACCGGCACTACGGTGGGGACGTTTATGGCGAGTACCACGCCGGCAAGCACGCCGAAAAACACGCCCAACCATCCAATTACCGCACCCTGGATAAAAAAGATGCGCACGACATCGCCAGGCCCCATCCCCAGCGTTCGCAATATTGCGATGTCGCTGGTCTTGTCGGTCACGACCATGACCAGGCTTGCCACGATGTTAAATGCAGCCACACCAATAATCAGAGACAGTAGCAGCGACATCATCATTTTCTCGAGCCGAATGGCACGAAAATAACTCGCATTTTCTATAGTCCAGTCACTGGATTTAAAATCGGCACCCAGACTTTCACGTAACGTGGCTGATATAACCGGCGCAGCCATAACATCGTTGGTCAGGAACCGGACAGCACCAACGCGCTCCCCCAGGGACAGGATGCGTGCCGCATCGCTTAGATGAACGAGCGCCAGCATGGAGTCGTGCTCCTGAACGCCGGCCTCGAACACGCCACGCACGATAAACCGCTCAAGCATTGGTTCAAGCGTCCCGTCTCCTGTCGGTCGCGGGATGAGCAGGACGACGCCATCGCCAATTTTGACACCGAGGTCCAGTGCGAGAAATCTGCCAAGAACAATACTGTGTGCGTTCGGCTGCAGCACTTCCAGGCCACCTTGCAGAAAATTAACGGTCCTGCCAGACATGGCCTCCTCTTTGTCCGGAAGCACGCCATTGATGAGCACAGCCGTGAGTGCGCGCCCGGTGCGGATCATCCCCTCCATCTCTATGACCGGTGCGGCGGCCACTACGTCAGGATGTTGTTCAATTTCCTGCTGGACCTGCGGCCAGTCTTCCAGTGAACCTTCTTTGCCAGTGACGTAACCATGCGCTGTCATGCTCAACAGGCGGTCGCGCAACTCACCTTCGAAGCCATTCATCACAGACAGGATTACGATCAACGCAGCGACGCCGAGCGCAATGCCGGCCAGTGAGATAAGCGTAATAAAAGAAACGAATCTCGTTTTTCTCTTGGTCCGCAGGTAGCGCAGACCGACGAATAGTTCTACTGCTTTGATCATCCGGCGCATTAAACCATATAAACGCACCTGAACCCGGCCGATCGCCCGACATCGAATCGCCGAAAAGTGTGAACTGGGTCGCATTCGACCTGCCCTTGCAGAGGCTACGGTGAATATGTCAGCCGGGTCAGCGCAATAGTGAGAACCAGTTCAGCGTGGCAGCCGCCTGACAGTGCAAAAATCCTGTTGAATCAACTGTTTTCGGCCTTGTGCGCAATGCTATAGTCGCCGGGGCAGGCACCTGGAGAGGCTCCAATGGTAAAAAAGATCAGCACAATTATTCTTATCGCACTTTCGTTCGGCTTTGTCGGCGTGAGCAGCGCAGACACGCTGGACATGAGCGGACAGGATCGAGCGTCGACATTCGATCAGTCTGGCAAACCTACCCGCGGCATGACCCAGCAGCGCGTAGAGGCCAACTTTGGTGCGCCGCAATCGGCGCGTGCCGCAATTGGTGAGCCACCTATTACACGCTGGGAATACGCCAATTTCGTTGTTTTCTTCGAATTTGACCGGGTCATTCACGCGGTATCGAAATAATTCGACCAAAGCAGCAATGCGACTATGAAGACGCGCACTACGGTGCGCGTTTTTCGTTCCGGCGCAAGCAGGAGTTGCCTGTGGCATAATTCGCGACCCTCCATTTCCAGACAATCCAGTGCCGCGTTACCTGCTATTCAATCCGGATACCGACAGTCCCGCTGCAGCGGCTCCGTCACCCCGCTCAATAAGCTCGCTCGGCAGGCAAATCGGTGCAGCCGCGCCATTGGTCGCTGTAGAGCTTGCGCGCGCCCTCGTACAGCCGTTGATCGTGCTGGCCACAGACCCGCGCCACGCCGATCAACTTGAGGCAGAAATCCGCTGGTTTGCCGGACCGGATCTGCCGGTAGCCCATTTCGTCGAATGGGAAACACTGCCCTACGACAGTTTTTCTCCGCACCAGGACATCGTCTCGCAACGCCTTTCAGTACTGTCCTCGCTGGGGAAAATGAAAAACGGCATCGTTATAGTGTCCAGCCCATCCCTGCTGCAACGACTGCCACCAGTCGACTACGTTGCGGCCCGCACGCTCATGCTGCAGCTGGGGCAATCTATTGACCGCCAGCAATTCACCGATGCACTGAGTGCGTGTGGCTACCTGCGTATTCCGCAGGTAAGCGAGCACGGTGAGTTCGCCGTCCGCGGGTCCCTGCTTGACGTATTTCCAATGGGTTCCCCTACGCCAATTCGCATCGACTTTTTCGATGACGAGGTCGAAAGCCTGCGCCAGTTTGATCCTGAGTCACAACTTTCAGGAGAAAAAATCGAGTCGATACGCATATTGCCGGCACGGGAGATTCCCCTGGACGAAAGCGATGTCAAAAACTTTCGGCATCGCTACCGGGAACGGTTCGAGGGGCAGCCTTCTCGGTCACGCGTTTATCGTGAGATCTCTGATGGCATCGCACATGGCGGCATTGAATATTACCTGCCGTTATTTTTCGACACGACCGCCAGCTTCTTCGATTATCTTCCCGAAAATTCAGTAATCCTCGCGCCAACGGACCTGAGATCAATACTGGATCAGTCGTGGCAGGAAGTTGCCGAACGATACGAGCTATGCAGCCTCGATCCGGAACGCCCTGTTCTGCAACCGCACGAAAGTTTTTTCGCGCCGCAAGACACAGAGGAAAAACTAGCCCATTTTCGCCGCATCGAATTCAGTGCCCACTCACTCAAGGAATCCACCGGGACAGTTAATTTGCCAACGCGCATACCGCCGGCATTAAAAATTGAATCCCGATACGAAGATGCTGCTGCATCGTTAATGCAATTTCTGAATTCCTTTGACGGTCGCGTTCTCTTTACGGCAGATTCACCGGGAAGACGGGAATCGGTTTTTGAATTGCTTTCCGGGCGAGGCCTTGACGTTTCGAGAATCGAAGACTGGATGTCATTCGTTGCTACTGACGTTCGCATTGGTATTGCAATTGCGCCGATTGAGTCGGGCGTATTGTTGCCAGCCTGCGGCATTGCGATTATTAGTGAGCAACAACTGTTTGGCGAGAGACATCAGCAGAAAAAACGCCGGCGACGAGCTGAACGCGATCCCGAAACAATTATCAGGCAGCTCAATGACCTGCAGGAAGGCTCTCCGGTGGTGCACGCCGAATACGGTGTCGGGCGTTATCTCGGTCTGATAACGCTGGAAACCGGCGGTACAAAGGGCGAATTCCTGCACCTCGAATACGCTGCCGGTGACAAACTTTATGTTCCAGTGCACGCACTGGAACTCATCTCCCGATACACCGGCGCGTCGGCAGAAAACGCACCATTGCATCGCCTTGGCACTGACCAATGGGCGAAAGCAAAAAAACGTGCCATCGACAAAATACGCGATGTTGCTGCCGAGCTACTTGATGTTTATGCTCGCCGGGCGGCCACGCCCGGGTTTCGCTTTCGCTGGTCCGAGGCCGACTACCGCGCATTCGAGAGCGGCTTCCCGTTCGAGGCAACGGATGACCAGGCGCGAACCATTGATGAAGTGTTGGCCGACCTTCGCTCGGACAGCCCGATGGACCGTGTAGTCTGTGGCGATGTGGGTTTTGGCAAAACTGAAGTTGCCTTACGCGCCACTTTCGCTGCGGTTCACGGCGGCAAGCAGGTCGCGATACTGGTCCCGACAACGCTCCTCGCCCAGCAGCACGGCCAAACTTTTCGGGACCGCTTCGCTGACTGGCCGGTACGCGTTGAAGTCCTGTCGCGTTTTCGTTCTGCGAAGGAGACCAGGGAGATCGTCGAGGGACTTCGATCGGGCAACATCGATGTCGTCATCGGCACGCATCGTTTGTTGCAACACACCAGGGATTTCAAAGACGTCGGTCTGATCATTATCGATGAGGAACACCGCTTCGGCGTGCGCCACAAGGAAGCAATCAAGTCACTGCGTAGTGAGGTCGACGTACTTACGCTGACCGCAACGCCAATACCACGTACGTTGAATATGGCGCTTGGTGGCCTCCGCGAGATGTCTCTGATCACTACGCCGCCGGCGGGCAGGTTGTCAGTAAAGACATTTATCAGCGAATGGAACGACGTTGTCATTCGCGAAGCGTGCCTGCGAGAAATAAAACGTGGTGGCCAGGTTTACTTCGTCCACAATCGTGTCGAAGACATCAATAGTGTTGCAGAAAGACTGAAGAAGCTGGTTCCGGAGGCAGACGTTCGCATCGCACATGGGCAGATGCGCGAGCGCGACCTGGAACAGGTCATGCTCGACTTCTACCATCGGCGTTTCAATGTCTTGTTGTGCACGACGATCATCGAAAGCGGCATCGATGTTCCGACCGCTAATACGATCATCATTAACCGGGCCGATCGATTCGGGCTCGCGCAATTGCACCAGTTGCGTGGTCGTGTCGGTCGCTCACATCATCGCGCCTATGCTTACCTGGTCGCACCACCAAGAGCGGCAATGACAGCGGATGCGATAAAACGACTCGAGGCGATCGACTCGCTGGAGGATCTTGGTTCGGGCTTCACACTGGCAACGCATGATCTGGAAATTCGCGGTGCCGGCGAATTGCTCGGCGACACACAAAGCGGGCAAATTCAGGAAATCGGTTTTTCGTTGTACACCGAATTGCTGGGACGGGCCGTCGCTGCGCTGCAGAGCGGCGAAGTAGCAAACCTGGACAAGCCGTTGAATGCCGGCGTTGAAATCAACCTGCATGTCCCTGCCCTGCTGCCGGACGACTACGTACCGGATGTTCACCTGCGACTTATATTGTACAAGCGCGTGTCCGGGGCGAAATCGCGAAGCGAGCTCCGCGACCTGCAGGTAGAACTGATCGATCGCTTTGGCCTGCTCCCGGATGCGGCCACAAACTACATGCACATCGCGGCCATAAAGCTTGCTGCTATTAAGCTGGGGATAGAGAAAATCGACGCATCTGTCGGCGGCGGCTACCTGATTTTTAGTAAGCAAACCAGGGTGGACCCGAACGAATTGGTCAACTTGATGCAAAATGAGGGGCAAATCTATCGTATGCAGGGCGCACATCGTCTACAGTTCCGGCTGGACCTCACTGATCCCGCGTTGCGCTTCACAAAAGTTGAGCAATTGCTGGATCAACTCACGCCGAAAGATGTCGAAAACAAGGCAATGGCAGGTTGATAAACGGGAAGTATGAATGACAGTCGAAGGGCATTTACAAATACCTGGAATCACCAGCTGGCGCCGGCTGCTGGCCGCGAGCTTTTTGCTCGCCATGGCGCCTGGTGCGGCCATGGCACAACAAGTGGGCAATCCGGCAACCCTGGCCCCGCCGGAGGAAGTTGAGGAAATTCGGCGCTACACCGTTGAACTCATCGTATTCGAGTACAACGCCAGCAGCGCAGCTGACAGCGAAATTTTCGCGCCCGACATCGTGCCAATGGAAGACGAGCTGTTGGCCGAATTTCCATCGCAGAATCTTGCGGACAACGAACAGGCTGGCATAACCGAGCCGCTGGTGTTTGAGGATAAGACCGAAATCGTAGAAGAAGCTCAGCCAGCCCCATTCACTGCAGAGGAACTTATCCTGAACGAGATTTCGACCCTGGAACAGGGCGGCCTCAAGGTTCTCGATCCTGCGGACTATGTTCTGAACGATGTATATGACAAGTTGCTCAGGCTCGACGCTTACAAACCGCTGATACATACCGCGTGGACGCAGAAAACCATTGAGAAAGACCTGACGACGCCTATCAGGTTGCGGCGACTCGGGGATTCGCCACTGCGACTCAATGGGACAGTCACGCTGTATCTCAGTCGCTACCTGCACCTGGTCGTCGATCTTGCGCTAGATGAAAAAATCTCTCGATCCGATCCCTACGAATCCTCGCCATATTACGGCGACAGCCGCAAGCGATCCGATTATTCATTTGGCTATGACGCGAAACCTCAGCCTGCGCCGGTTCGCTACCGGATCGAAGAAGATCGAATCGTCAGGAATGGTGAACTGCGTTACTACGATCATCCCAGGTTCGGCGTTCTGGCGAAAATCACGCGTGTTGAGGAAGTTAAGCAGGAAATCGGCACTATGGGGTTGCCGAGCGACAACGTTGCTAATTAGCTTGTTCCTGTAGAACGCTGTTCAGGAAGTCTTTGGCGTTCGAACTGTCAGAGCCAGCCTGCACGACCTTTGTGCTATAGGAAACCGTTACAAACTTTGCAACTCTTGACCGTGGGTGATGCAAACCAAGCCCGCGCACCGCAGCCGAAATCCTGGTCGCGAATTCACGCACACCGTCCTCGTCGGAGGCATGCGACAAAACGACCAGCCGGTCGACTTCCTTATTTTCGATTCTTGCTGCAACGTCGCTGGCACGCCGCAAACATCGCCGAATAGCCTGGGCTACGCGCCGGTGGCATGAATCTGCAGCATGTCGGCCAAATACCTCAAGGTAGGCATCGAAATCTACCAACGTGAAAGACACCAGCGCGAGCGAAGTTTTTTCGCGGGCAGCAACCGCCCAGTCATGCTCAAGCACTTCGTTGAACGAGTTTGCGTTCAACAGGCCGGTTACAGCATCATCCCGCGACAAATCGCGAATTCGCCTTTTAGCTTTCAGCAGTTCCTGCTGGGTTTCCCCATCGGCCGGATAAACAGATCCCGTCCCGCTGCGCCAATAGGCCGCGTAGTAGCTGACGCTGTCGCCCGCTGACAGAGGCTTCAACAGCAGGAGGTAGTCACGACCGTCGAGCTCAACAGCGATGCTTATTTCGTGGCGTGCTCTTATGGTCTCGCTGATCTCAAGCGCGAGATCACGGCCGAGCAGGTGCTCCACGACATCGGCGAACGGTTGTTCGAGAACTTCCTCATCACCGGCGAGCGACTGGTACGCAGCGTTGCACAAGACAACCGGCCAGTCCGGGTGATCGATCTGCGCAACCAGTACAGGTTCTGCCGAGTCGGCGATTACCTGTTGCAGAATTTTTGCCTGCAATTTTTTCATGACTCCAGACACTCCCCCATGTCAGGCATCAGCATCAAATAGTGCTGCCAGGACTGCTACAGCCTTTGCTCTGGCTGCCAGAGTACTCGCATCGACCTCTGCGTGTATCGCATTCTCGCTGCGCCCCGCCGCGTAGTTGACGATGAGCGACAGGCTCGCATATTCCATGCCCAGTTCCATCGCCAGCGCCGCTTCAGGCATCAGGGTCATACCAACGAAGTCTGCACCATCGCGCTCCAGCCTGTCGACTTCTGCAGCTGTCTCGAGACGCGGCCCTTGCGTTACTGCATAAACGCCGCCGTTGTGAACAGCGACCTTCGCAATTGCAGCAGCTGCCAGCAAGGCCTTGCGGAGAGCCCCTGAAAATGGCTCAGTGAACTCTACGTTGACGATCGCATTGGTGCCATCGTAAATGCTGTGCTCCCTGTCGTGCGTGTAGTCGGTGAGTTGATCCGGCAAGGCGATCTCGCCCGGATGAGCGTCCGCAGTAATGACGCCGACCGTATTCATGCCGATGATGCAGTCGACCCCAAGCTGTTGCAGTGCCTTCACGTTTGCCCGGTAATTGATTTTGTGTGGTGGTATCAGGAAGTCATCACCATGTCGCCCGAGAAATAGTACTGATCGGTCGCCAAAGAGCAGCTCACGGATCGGGCTGGACGGATCACCGAATACTGTATTGACTTCCTGCCCTGCCGAGTCGGCGGCCATTTCCTGGAGGCCACTACCGGCGACGATGGCATATTTTTTTTCTTCTTTTACCACTGGGTACGTCCTGCCTGTTTGTCAGTCAATGTGAATCGGTGTGGATGCAATCATACAGACACCGTCAGGTTATTACGGCTCTGCGCGATGGCACAGCGGAGGCAGGTAACAGGCGACACAAAACGTGAGGCGAACCGCCAGGTGGCCAGTGCAGCGATTGGTCAGGAATTACCCAGGCCGATGTATGAATCGATGCCACCAAGAGCCGCGAATGGGTGTGAAGCTGTGGCGTTTGGGATGCTGTTGTCTGGGTCGCAATCGCCCGTGCCGATGGACAGACCATCATGACGAAACGGCAGCCGTATCTATCGTACGGCGGGCTCCTACAGGAGGGTCGCATAGTTCGATTTAGCCGCGAGTTGTGATTCCTTGTAGCGGGTTCAATCTAGGCATCCAGCTTGAGTTCGGGTCTGTCCAGCCAGTGATGTAGCCGGTCGGTTGCCACGTGCCATTCCTCGCTAGCAAGTAAGGACTCGCGCATTACGTGGCCGGTTCCGTGCAGGCGTGCCAGGCGTACCAGGGACAGCGGGTTTGAGTATTCTCTTAAGGCCGCAACGGTTGTGCTGGCTGCCGGGCGGTCGTTGCAGACGAGTACCATATCGCAGCCTGCTTCCAGCGCCAATTTGGCTCGCGCCGGCATTGAGCCGAAAGTTTCTGTTGCCTGCATGCTCAAGTCATCGCAGAAAACGGCGCCATCAAAACGCAGTTGCGAGCGCAGCTGGTTCTGAATCCAGTAGGCAGAGAATCCAGCCGGTAACGGGTCCAGTTCTGCGTAGACAACATGTGCCAGCATGACGCCGGCGAGTTGCCGCTTGCGAATCATTCTCTCGTACGGTTGCATGTCGTCCAGCAGGTCGCCATAACTACGTCGATCTATGGGCAACGCTTTGTGAGAATCCGCGACAACCGCGCCATGGCCTGGAAAATGTTTGCCGATCGCCGCCATGCCGGCGCTACGCATTCCGACTGCGAATGAGCCTGCCAGCTCGGCAACAACATCGGGTGTCTTGTGAAAAGCGCGGTTACCGATGATCTCGCTTACGCCCCAGTCGATATCTATGCAGGGTGCAAAACTGAGATCAATATCCATCGCCCGCAGTTCCGACGCGATCAACCAGCCTGCTGACTTTGCCAGTGACAACGCAGCCGTCGGATCGCTGTCGTATTGTCGCCCCAACTGACGCATCGGCGGAATGTCACTAAAGCCCTTACGAAAGCGCTGTACCCGCCCACCCTCATGATCGACGGCAATCAGCAACGGCGGGCTGCGTACTGCACGGATCGTGGACACGAGGTCAGCGAGTTGTTCTGGCGACTCGTAGTTGCGCGTAAACAGCACAACACCGCCTACCGCGGGCTCGCGCAGCAACGTGCGGTCAGCCGAGGTTAGCGCCAAACCCTCGATATCGAGCATTACAGGTCCCAGTGCCATCTCCTAAGACTAGCAGCTTGCCGGGAAACCCTCATGCGCTTAAGGAATCCAGCGTAACCGTTTGTTTTTATTTGTTTTTATGGAACACGGCGATGGACTCGACGTGCGCTGTATGCGGGAACATATCAATAATTCCGGCCGCCTCGAGCTGATAGCCCTGCTCACGCACCAGGATGCCTGCATCCCTGGCGAGCGTTCCCGGATGACAGGACACATAAACAATGCGCTCTGCACCAATCCTGCCCATGTCGCTGATCAGCTCCTGGGCGCCACTGCGGGCCGGATCCAGCAGTAGACGATCCCAGCTTTCGCTGCGCCAGCGTTCATTGCTGTCAGCGACGCTCAAATCTGCGCAGCGAAACTCGCAGTTATCGATATTGTTGCGGGACGCATTTTGTCGTGCCCGCTCAACCTGCCGCACCTCGCCTTCGATGCCGAGTACGTGACCTGCCTGGCGTGCCAGCGGCAATGAAAAGTTGCCAATGCCGCAAAAAAGATCGAGCACGCGATGCTCATCACTTACCTGCAGCAGCCGAATCGCCTCAGCCACCATCAGGCGATTGACTCGGCCATTTACCTGGATGAAATCGGTCGCTTCGAATTCGATCTCGATATCGAAGTCCGGCAGCGTATAAGTCAGGGGCAGCGGTGGCGATTCTGACTGCAAAGCTGCAATCGTATCGAGCCCGCCGCTTTGCAATGCAATCTGTATCTTATGTTCCCCGGCAAACGCGCGTAACAGCGCTTCATCTGCATCGGTCGGTGAATCGAGAACCCTTAGTACAAGTGTCGTTACGTTGTCGGCGACAGCCACTTCGATTTGCGGCAGCCTGCTGCGAATACTTAAACTCTCGACGAGTTCGCTGAGCGGATCGATCAGGCTATCGACGGGTTTTGCCAACACCTCGCAACGATGCATGTTGGTCACAAACGGCGCATGTCGCTCACGAAAACCGACCAGAACCCGCCCTTTCGCAAAGACGTCCTTAACAGCGAGTCGCGCCCGGCGGCGATAATTCCAGCTGCCATCGGTTGAGTCGTCACATATCGGTGGCAGCCATTCCATTGGCTCAACCTGGCCAATGCGCTGCAGGCTGTCTGCCACTGCGCTTTGTTTGATTTCACGTTGCTCTGCATCAGAGACATGTTGCAGTGAGCAACCGCCACAGGTGCCGAATGCCGCACAACGCGGCTCAATTCTCTGGCTGGCGGGTTCCAGTACTTCCAGTAATTCGGCAACGTCGAAGTTCCTGCGCCGTTTACGCCGTTGAAAACGGACCAGTTCGCCCTGCAGTGCACCCGGGACGAATACCTTTTTGCCGGAGACGGCAGCAATGCCCCGTCCATCGTGGGTCATCGACTCGATCCGAGCCGTTTCCGGTTCACGTCGTTTTGCCACTATTCTTTGGACCAGGCCGCAGCGAATTCGGTGAGATGCGGCTGGTCTGCTGCAGCGATAGTTGAGCGGACGAGTTCGAACTCGCGCTGCAGCGCTTTCTCGTCCAGATTGCCACGCATGAATTCGAAGCGCAGGTACACAAGGTGGGTGTTCAGGACATCGGTTTCGCAGTAGTTGCGTATTTCATCTATGCCGCCATCCAGCCAACACGGCCAGACTTTGTCGCCACTCATGCCAAGCTTGCCGGGAAAACCCAGCATTACGGCGATCTCGTCCAGGCTTGCTCTGCCGCGCATCTGATAGCCGGCCAGCACGTCCATAAGGTCAACGTGACGCCAGTGAAATCGGCCAAGGTAATTGTTGAAACGAAATTCCCGCTCATTGTCGCCGGTTTCCCAGTAACGTGGAGCCTGGATGCCGTGTTTCAGCGCGCGATAATGCAACACGGGCAGGTCGAAGCCGCTGCCATTCCAGGAGACCAGTGTCGGCGAGTAGCGCTCGATACCGTCATAAAAGCGACCGATTATCTCTGCTTCGTCAGCGTCCTTGTCACCCAGTGTCCAGACGCGGAATGTATCGCCGCTGCGCAGTGCGACCGATATGGCGACCACCCTTTGCAGGTGCAACGGCAGGAACTCGTTACCGGTCGCCTGTTGTCGCTTGAAGAACATGGCGGTACCCACGTCCTCATCTGACAGGCCATCCAGGTTCCACATACGCCGCCCGAACTCCACATCAGGAATTGTTTCAATATCAAAGGAAAAACAATGCATTACAGTACTTTCTTAAAGTTATTAATAATTTAATTAAGCTTGTTCAACAATCGCAAAGGCGATGATCAGACCCGCGTCGTCACTCAGGCTGACGTGGCCAGCGCCGATGCCAAGACGCTCACAGACACCCTGGCCCCGCTCTGACCAGATTACCTCAGGCCGGCCCCAGTCGTTGTTAACGATGCCGACATCCCTGATCCACATACCATGCGCGAAGCCCGTGCCCATGGCTTTGGCTGTCGCCTCTTTGGCGGCGAAGCGCATCGCCAGGAAGCGTACCGGCCACTTGTTGCGCTCGAAAAGTTCGCGCTCCTCATCCATCAACAAACGCCTGACGAAATGATCACCGAAGCGGTTATAGGTTTCCTGGATACGTGACAGTTCCACGATATCTGTGCCGACGCCAAATATCATCAGCGTTTTCTGGCGTCGTTCATCAGCGCCTTGATCTCACTGACCGCTGCTGCAAGTCCAACAAAAACCGCTCGTCCGATAATGGCGTGACCAATATTCAGTTCGACCAGTTGCGGAATCAGCGCGATTGGCGTGACATTGTCGCAATGCAGGCCATGCCCCGCGTTGATGATCAAGCCAATCTCATGCCCGTAGGCAGCTGCAACAACCACGCGTTTTAGTTCAGTGAGCTGCTGCGCGCCGCTGGCATCCGCGAAAGCGCCAGTGTGCAATTCGACAACCGGGGCGCCAGCAGCCAGGGCAGCATCGAGCTGATCCGGCTCAGGGTCTATGAATAGCGATACGCGGATGTCATTTGCCGCGAGCTCCGCGCACGCATCAGCGATCTTGTTCTTTTGCCCGGCGACATCCAGTCCGCCTTCCGTGGTCAGCTCCTCGCGTTTTTCGGGAACCAGGCAACAGTCCTGTGGCCGAACGGCAGATGCGATTTTGAGCATCTCATCGGTAACCGCCATCTCGAGATTCATGTGCGTCTGCATTACGTCCTGCAGACGACTGAGATCCTCATCCTGAATATGCCGGCGATCTTCTCGCAGATGCAGTGTAATGCTGTCCGCGCCAGCCTTTTCTGCCATCAATGCGGCTTCAACCGGGTCCGGGTAGCTGGTGCCTCTCGCCTGGCGCAAGGTGGCCACATGATCGATATTTACGCCGAGAAGCAGTTCTGAATTATTTTGCAATGTACTAACCTTGTCAGGTCGAGTATTTCATGAGTGGGCGGGACTGTCGGTTTCTGTGCCGAGTGCAGCGCGGCCGATCGTGCGAGAGACGTAGCAGGGACTACGTGTCGAGCAGGATCGGGCGCGATGTGCCGGCACAGGAAGCGACAGCCCGGCAGGCGCAAACTGTAACCCATCGACACTGACCGAATTTTGCCCAATCATATGAATCATCTATTGTTCTCCTTCCTGCAAGCCGACACTCATGAATTACTCGGCCTAGGTCGCGCGATGGATTTCCCGCATCACTTTGCGACTTTTGAGTTCTTTGCCATCGAGGTGAAAGGCAATAACATGCCGCAACAGTCTGCCGGCATTTTTTAGCGCTGCCGGTTCCGAAAAGTCCTGCCGTCGCACAGCAGCAAGTTCTTCACCAGTGAAAATCATCGGACCCTCGCGATTATGCACCGGTACCGGCCCCTGCTCGGCCCTGTATTCATATTGTATTTCGGGACGGAGTTTGGCTTGCGTCTGCGTATCATGATCGAGATTGAGCGCGTAGCCAAGCATGCGCAGCAATTCAATTTCAAAGTGACGCAAGGTAGCGGCGATATCGTTCGTGCCTGCCAGTCCGGCAATGGTGCTGGCATAGGCTGCATGAATTTCAGGTTGTGGATCATGCCGGTGCAGCAGATAGAGCAAGAGCTCGTTCACATAGTAACCGGACAAGAGCGCGTCACCGCTAAGCGAAATCGGGGCACCGTTCATCTCGGCACCGGTCAACGTGCCCAAGGTCAGAGCGAATAACCCAGGACAGCTGTAACGGCATAAACGGTCGCAAATAGCCACGCAATTTCGATTTTGCGGAACGAGCACCCCTGGCAACCAGTGACAGGCGACCATGATCGAGACTCAGGATGTCCAGTATCCGGCTGGTATCGCGGAATGGCCGGTGGTGTAACACCCAGGCCGGTTGATTGAATACTCGCTTGCTGGAGGGCATCTTAGCTCGAATATTTCATGAGGGGACGGGACTGTCGGTTTCTGTGCCGAGTGCAGCGCGTTCGATCGTGTGAGAGACGTAGCGGGGACTACGTGTCGAGCAGGATCGGGCGCGCTGTGCCGGCACAGGAAGCGATCGCCCGTCAGGCGTTAACTGTAGCGCTTCGGAATCAGCTGAAAAATGGTTAAGCGTTTGAGTCAATTGCAGTTTCCTTATTGGGGGCGAATAAATGCTAAACCGTTTAAATCGAATGCCGTTTTCCTTCCTGGCACCGCCACTCGTGAATTATTCGGGCTATGGAGACTCGTAGCCAAGACGCAACAGTTCTTGCTCATTGTCTGACCAGTTGTCTTTTACCTTGACCCACAGTTCCAGGTGGACCGGCACGCCAAAGTCGGCTTTGAGCTCAAGGCGAGCCGCACGTCCAACTTTCTTCAGCAGTTTCCCGCCTTTGCCGACGACAATGCCTTTCTGACTGTCGCGATCGATCCAGATAATTGCATTTATAGCGATGCCGTTATCGTCTCTTTCGAAACGCTCTACCTGCACGGTCAGTCCGTAGGGGACTTCCTGGCGCAGAGCCAATGTCAGCTTTTCACGAACCACCTCGGCGATACGGAAATTCTCGCTACGATCCGTAATCATGTCTTCAGGGAACAATGGCGGCGACTCCGGTAAGAAACCCGGCACCAGCTCTACCAATCGGTCGACGTTGTTGCGCAACTTCGCAGATATCGGAATCACCTCTGCAAATTCATGGCGAGCCGACATTTCCGCAATTGCCTGTAGCAACATTTCCCTGGGGTGAACCTTGTCCATTTTATTCATCACCGCAATCACCGGCGCAGAAGTGTTCTGAATACGTTCCAGAACGTCCTGATCTTCCACGGTCCAGCGGTTAGCCTCGGTGACAAACATGATTACTTCGGCATCCATGAGCGCATTGGCCGCCGTACGATTCATCATACGGTTCATGGCCTTGCCCGCCTTGCGATGCAGTCCCGGCGTGTCAATGTAGATCGCCTGGTAGCCGGCATGCGAATCGACACCGAGAATGCGATGTCTTGTTGTCTGTGGCTTCGGCGTTACGATGCTGATCTTGCTGCCAAGAATTGTGTTGATCAGCGTCGACTTGCCAACGTTCGGCCGGCCTACGACTGCCACAAAACCGCAATGAAAAGGTTTATCACTCATCTTTTATTCGATTCTTCCCGACTGTATCGAGCATTGCGAGCGCAGCTTCCTGTTCGGCGTCGCGGCGGGTCAAACCCCTGCCCGTCGTTGTAGTTTCCAGTTCCGGGATCGTACAGCTGACCTCGAACGACTGTTTGTGTGCCTTGCCGGAAACTTTCTCCATCGCATAGACCGGTAACGCGAGGCCCCTGCCCTGCAACAGTTCCTGCAACCGCGATTTCGGATCGCGAAGATCCGCACCGTCCGGCATGTTCTGCAAGCGCTCACCGTAGGCAGTACATATTACCTGCCGGGCCGCATCGAAGCCGGCGTCCAGATAGACGGCGCCGAATATCGCCTCGAGCGTGTCAGAAAGAATCGATTCCCGACGATGGCCACCCGATTTCTTTTCGCCCGACCCGAGAATTACGTGCTCACCGAGTCCCCAGCTCCAGCGCGACCTCGGCTAATGTTACGTCTCTCACGACGGATGATCGCAAGCGACTGAGCCGGCCTTCGCTGGCTTCAGGTTTCTGCGTGAAAACAATATCTGAAACGATCACCTGCAAAACGGCGTCGCCGAGGAATTCGAGTCTTTCGTTATTTGGCCCGTTTGCACTGCGATGCGTCAGCGCTTGCTGGAGCAAATGCTCGTCAGCAAAAGTATAGGCCAGAGATTTCTTCAGCCAGGTAGTGGCTTTGTCCAAGATTAGTCGCTCAGATTAGGGCAGGTCCGCTGATCGATTATATATTTGTTTTAGTCGCCGGTGGGCGTTTCTGTGACAACCGAAATGAATTTTCTCGCAGACGTGCTGCCAGCGACCCGGCATTAACGACGAATCGTAACCCGCTCGTCAAACTTGACAGTGAAGTAGATATTGCCGATGAATGGCACGGTGTGATCGTAAACCGCCTCGACCAGGAACCCGCCGCTGTCCGCCGTTACCTTGATGTCCCGGGGGGTAATGATGGAAACACTTTCCACGTCAAAACGGCGCTGAATCGATCTGCGAATTGCCGACCGCGAAGGGATTTTGGCTATCAAATTCCTTATATGTCCCATCCAGGACACCAGCCACTTTCATATAATTCAGATAAATAGGCGTCAGTCGCAGGCCGCCAAACGCGAACAAACCGATAAATATAACGAGAATAATGATGCCGAGGGCCGTCATACCGTCTTCGCGCGGCACCGATCGTCCACCGAGACCTGCGTTTTGAAAAAAACGTCGTGCCGGGATTAACACCGGCGGTGCCGGAACCGTTCATGTGCTTCACTCCAGGATTCATCAAATCACGCCAGAATTTGCACTTACCAACCGAAATTTTGAGTGATTTTAACGGCAAAATCAGTGACTTGCACCTCATTATTGAATCTTTGTCCCGATTCGGCTCCAATTGGGCCATTCCAGGCCATCCATGTGCATCCAGATACGCACCGCTTCACCCACCAGGTGCGACTCCGGAATCGCCCCGATATAGCGGCTGTCCTGACTATTGTCACGATTATCGCCCATCATGAAGTAGTGTCCCTCAGCCACCTCGTAGACCCCCTCTCGCGAGCGAATATTGAGGTCGGCAACACGAATTTCATGCTCCCGGTCATCGAGTTGCTCAATAAAAATCAATCCGGAATCCCCCAGATTCGTATCCGGATGTTTTACCAGCGGCATCAGGCGGCCATTAATGGTGACCTGGTGATCCTCGTAGACGATGGTGTCACCCGGCAAACCGACAACCCGCTTGATGTAATTTATGCTGTTATTCGAGGGCAAGCGAAAAACCACGACGTCACCGCGCTGCGGTTCGCTGATCTCGAGAAATTTCTTCTCGATGACCGGCCAGCGCAGACCGTAAGAATATTTTTTGACAAAAATATAATCGCCCTGCAGCAGCGTGGGCATCATGGAACCGGACGGGATGCGAAACGGTTCGAAAATGAACGAGCGAATAATTAATACAAAAAGCAGTACGGGGAAGAATGAACGGGAATACTCAATAACCGTATCCAGAATACGGCCACCCACACCGCCCGCCGCCGTACTTCGCTTCTCATAATAGAAACGATTGAACGCCACCACTGCACCCGTTGCTGCGGATAACAATGTCAAAATTAATGCCAGGTTTACACTCAATTTATTACTCTCATTTATCAACACGCAGGACCGCCATGAAGGCTTCCTGCGGTATTTGTACGGATCCGATTTGCTTCATGCGTTTCTTGCCTGCCTTTTGTTTTTCGAGCAGCTTGCGTTTACGACTGATATCTCCGCCGTAACACTTCGCGGTTACGTTTTTCCGCAATGCTTTTACGTTGCTACGCGCGATTACCTGTCCTCCAATCGCAGACTGGATCGCGACATCAAACATTTGTCGCGGAATCAATTTACGCATTTTCTCAACCAGGTCGCGACCGCGTATCGTGGCCTTGTCACGATGCACAATAATGGACAACGCGTCAACGCGCTCCTTATTAATGAGAGTGTCCAGACGCACCAGCGGGGCAGGCTGAAAGCGTTCAAAATGATAATCAAACGATGCAAAACCACGACTCACCGACTTCAGGCGATCGAAGAAATCCAGTACAACCTCGGCCAGCGGCAACTCGTATTCCAGCGATATCTGTCCCACCCACATAGCGCAGGTGTTTGTGCACACCACGTTTCTCGATGCAAAGTTTCATTACCGCGCCAACGTGCGCATCAGGGACCAGGATATTCGCCGTTATTATTGGCTCGCGCAATTCTGCAATATCGGTAACCGCTGGCAATTTCGACGGATTATCTACATACATGACCTCGCCATTGGTCATCGCGACTTCAAAAATTACCGTTGGTGCGGTAGTAATTAACTCGAGTCCGTATTCGCGTTCCAGACGCTCCTGGACAATTTCCATGTGCAGCATGCCGAGAAACCCGCAACGAAAACCAAAGCCCAATGCGACTGATGATTCCGGCTCAAAATGCAAAGCAGCATCGTTAAGGCGAAGTTTTTGTAACGCCTCCCGGAAATTCTCGTAGTCATCCGAGCTAATCGGGAACATCCCCGCAAAAACTCTCGGCTGAACCTGTTTAAAGCCAGGCAACGGGTCTTCACAGGGGTTGTTGGTTAATGTGAGGGTATCGCCGACGGGCGCACCATAAATATCTTTTATGCCGGCAATTACGTAGCCGACCTCTCCTGTCGCAAGACCTTGCCGATCTTCCATTTTCGGCGTGAAACTTCCCACCCTGTCAGCAACGTATGAACGCCCCGTAGAAAAGACAGTGATCTTGTCCCCTTTCGGCAAAGAGCCATTAACAATGCGCACCAGGGAAACGACACCAACGTAATTATCGAACCAGGAATCGATTATCAATGCCTGCAAGGGACCGTCCGGATCTCCTTGCGGCGCAGGGATTGTTTCTATGAGTCGTTCAAGTAATTCTGGAACACCAGCTCCGGTTTTCGCACTCACACCGAGGGCATCCGATGCGTCTATACCGATGATCTCCTCGATTTCCGCCTTCACCTTCTCAGGTTCCGCCGCCGGCAAATCGATCTTGTTCAGAACCGGCATTACTTCAAGGCCGAGGTCGATCGCCGTAACGCAATTGGCCACACTTTGTGCCTCAACGCCCTGCGCGGCATCGACAACCAGCAGCGCTCCCCTCGCAGGCCGCAAGTGAGCGGGAGACCTCATAGGAAAAATCGACGTGACCCGGTGTATCAATGAAATTCAACTGGTAGTCGATTCCGTCCGCCGCCTTGTAGTTCAGCGACACGCTCTGCGCCTTGATCGTGATGCCACGCTCGCGCTCGATGTCCATTGAGTCCAGCACCTGCTCCGACATCTCGCGGTCCTGCAGCCCGCCGCACAGCTGGATGAAACGGTCGGCGAGAGTCGATTTTCCGTGATCAATGTGCGCAATGATGGAGAAATTGCGGATGTTTTCCATGGGCTAGCCCGAAAATCTCATGAGTGGGTGGGACTGTCGGTTTCTGTGCCGCGTACAGCGCGTTCGATCGTGCGAGAGACGTAGCAGGGACTACGCATCGAGCAGGATCGAACGCGATGTGCCGGCACAGGAAGCGACAGTCCGCCAGGCGGAAGCTGAAACTCTTCGGCTTGACTCGATAAATGTCGAACAAATTGAACCATCTACTGTATTCCTTAATTGAGAGCCGGCACTCGTGAGATATTCGGGCTTGTACGTCGGTGATTCGTTGCAGCGGCGGAGTATATACGTTCCGTCGGCTTTATGAGTCAGGTTGTTGGTCTGTATGTGATATCAGGATTCGCCAGCTATGCTGCGAAATTGCTCATTTTGGCAGGCTGTCCAGAATTCCCCGGATAGCACTACGGTCGAGCGTGTACTGGCAGACAAATTGTCCCGCAAATTCAAGCACCGGGATACGCGTACCGTATTCGCGGCCCAATTCGGCATCATCATCAATATTCACGACCTCGATCTCCAGGCGCCCTTTGACCAGCGGTAGCAATTCCTCCAGGAGTTGCTCGCACAAATGGCAGCCGGGCCGGCTATAAATGCGCAGTGGCGCCATCGGCCCGCCTGTCAATCGAGGGTACAAATTGCTTGCACCAGTCGTCCTTGCGTAACTGGTTGCGGCCCGCAACAAAGCCTGTCAGGAGTCCGGCAAGCGCGATCAGTGCGGCCGCAAGATCACTCAGTGGCGCCATGACCATCCAACCGAGTGTTAATGCGGACACAGTGCCCGCTAAAGGCAATCCATAAGCGAGCAGCGCTGCGCGTAACAGGCTGGATGAGGCGATGGACAACGTGACCGCATCGCCGGCACGATAATGGTGCCCGGGCGGCAGCTGAATCTCGATTTCCGTGAATCCTGTCTTGCCTGTCAGCAGGCCTGCGCCGCAGCCCTTACCGGCAGCACATCGCGCGCAGCCGGTATCCGCAACGGCTACAGTTGCCATGTCTGCGCTAACGGATATTATTTTACCGGAGGCCTGGTCCATAAATTTCGCTTACAAGAGCACGGTATTAACGCACAGATAGTACACCCGGCAGACCCCGGTCTCGTGCGAAATAACGGGTTAAGGGTTTTTCTTACTGCTGCTGCATCGACGTGGCGATGCGTTGCACGGTACTTGCCGGAACCTTGCCGACGGCGGTTATCTGAAAATCACCGAGCTGCGTGCTGTAGGAATTTGAAGTACCTAATCTGGATACCCCGGTAATACCTTTGTCACTTTCCTGAGTTACAAATACCGAGACGTTGGCCAAACCATCGCTATAGACGATATGCGTGACCGATGCGTCAGATACCGAATCTATTTCTGTTTTTGTGGACATCGTGCGAAACCCTGGCGGAATATTCGCACTGTTCCAAAGCGTATCGACATCTACTTTCTTATATCGCGCTGGTTCCCTGTACCACGTGAAGCTTTCTATACTGACCGACGGCGTTAGGACGTTCTGCGAAACACTGCTGCCAAACCTGATTTCCGCAAACTTGACCTGCTCAATGATATCGCCGTCAACATCAATTAATTGTGTTTTTAACGGAAATGCAGTCTTTTGATCGAGCCAGATACGGTGACCAAAGCGATATTCATCGTGCGGGCGAATCGCCAGCATCACAGCCGAACGCCCCGCTACACGATCCTCGCGCACCAGGGATACATCGTATTGCGCCGCGTAGCGTAGGTCGCTGCCTGGTAACGCTGAAAACAATGTGCTTTGGTTGTTCCATTCCTCGACCAGCACCGATTGCTTGTCGGGAAGAATGCAATGTACCTCGTTACCAACGCGAATGATTTCCAGGCCATTGCCTTCCTGGGTTGTCAGTCGTTCATTGATGACGCCATCGACAATTTTACGTGCAACTTTAAGCGTGTCCGAAGTTCCGTTCTGGCTACGAATCACTGTACCTTCGTAACTCATGCCTGATGCCACATCAGTCATGCGATCGAGCCATTCACCCGGGCTCGATTGCGCCAGGCCGTCTGCTGAAAATGCAGCAAACATCAGGCCAATTGTCAGAGATGCTTGTCTTACGTTGTTGTTATTTCGACTCATAAAGAAATGTCTTATTGGTCTTATTCGCTATCGACCTTATCCTCATCTGCCGTTTTGGCCGGTTGCAAATGCTGATCTGGCTCAATCTCCTCCAGCTCACCTTCACGAAGTTCGAACGACACCATACGGGTAAGCGTACCATTCGTACCGAGGTCAGCTGAGCTATCGTCATGACGCCGGACGTACTCCAGCAATTGCTGATTCGGCTGATTTGCCAAAGCCTGTTCTACAGCTGGCTCCGTGTAAGCTATTGCAACGGCGCCATTGAGATCCGGATCGATTGACGCATCAAGCTGGCTCAGGCCAACCAATGCAAGTGCAGCGACAGTTGCAGCAACCGCTACACCGGTCGCAGGCGTCATGAACCTGGAACCAACAACGCGCTGCTGCTGCTCTTCCACCGGAGCTACGTCGTCGCCCAGCGCCGCGGCGATTCGATCGCGCAGACCGTCCATCCCTGGCACCTCTACATCCTGTCGAATCATCCTGCCGATCGCCAGATATTGTGCTACCTGCGCTCGCAGAGCCGCGTCCTGGCTCAGGCGGCGCAATAACAACTCCGATTCGTTGTCGGGCAATTCGCCGTCAACAAAGGCCGAAATCTGTGTTCTTAACGCGTCGTTCATAAATCCCCGCAGCGGGCCGCAGCCCTCAAATCCTTAGCAATTAGTTAGCGCATCAGCAGGCCCTGGCCCGTTGCCACACTATAAAAAATCAATCAATTACGTTTCCAATCTTTTTGCCAATCGCATCGCGCGCCCGGAAAATTCTGGAGCGTACAGTGCCCACCGGACAATCCATCGTCTGTGCAATCTCTTCATAGCTCATGCCATCGAGCTCTCGCAAAACTATCGCCGTTCGCAGATCGTCCGGCAAACCATCAATCGCCTTTTCCACAATCGCATGCAATTCGCGACCCAGCGTCAATCCTTCCGGCGTATCCGTCTCTCTGAGCTTCGCATGCAGGTCGTATTGCTCCGGGTCCTGCAAGTCCAGCTCGACATCCATCGGCCGTCGCCGCTGCGCTGCCAAGTGATTCTTCGCCGTATTCACCGCTATCCTGTACAACCAGGTATAGAACGCACTGTCGCCTCTGAACCTTGGCAGCGCACGGTAGGCCTTAATAAAAGCCTCTTGTGTAATATCCAGTGCCAGGTCAGGGTCTCGTACATAACGCATCACCAGGTTGACGATCTTGTGCTGGTATTTCAGTACCAGCAGGTCAAATGCACCCTTTTCACCCTTCTGGACTCGCCGGACCAGCTGGGCATCGGTGGGCTCACTCGCCATACACATCGCCCCCGCTCAGGGATCGACATAGCCGACTAACTCCCGGATAGACCGGGAGCGGACCGGAAAGTTCGTCGAAAACCGCATAAATCATTGTTTTTTGTGCTCGAAACTGTGATCCGTATCCAAAACGCCAGACTCCCTGTCGGCGGCGCACTGCACCATTATCCGGCCGAATTGACCGAAGCGGCTGATGGTATCAGCTTGGCCCGCATGATTCGCCAGTTTGGCGTAGATAAGCCGGATTGAGTGTTGGCTCGGCCAATGCGACGCTCAAGGTCAACACTGCAGAAATTATAACTATTTGATAGTTATAGCTTATTTAGAATTATCAAACAGGATGACGATTTTTCGAGGCAAAGGCCATGCGGCTTTGTTGCCAGATCAGCTGCAGCCGTTGCCAGCGCGGATCGCTTATCGGGTCGCCCAGCATAAGCTCGGCACAGATACAGCCATCCGTAAAACGCAGCCTGAACCAGGCCAGGCGCGACAAAACCAGCGATCCGGAAAGCAACACCACAGTCTCACTGCGGCCATCCGGCCTGGTCACGAAAATGTCCCCGTTCGCATCCAGCTGCAGACGGTTTATGCGGGCAGAACCGCGCCGCATTTGTCTTAGCTCGTGACCACAATCAGCGATCCAGACGATGCAAATTACGCAACGCAGGAATAACGGTAAAGGCAGATACAGGATTATGGCGATGCCCGCCAGTAGCGCCGCAACGCCGCAATACAGTACGAATTTGCGCAGACCTTCGCTAGGGACCAGCTCTGTTTTGAATACGGCTAACGACATTCGCGATATGGGTATCGACAGGAATTTGTCCGCCTAACAGATAACCGATCAGCTCCGGATCCGGTAGTGCCAGAAGCTCACGAAATGCCGACTTTTGCGTCTCGCCGGCGGCCGGATACTCGTTCTCAAGAAACCTGAGCAACAGCTGGTCCAGCTCCCGCATGCCTCGTCGACATTGCCAGCGAAGTTGACCGTCACTCATAAGAAAAGGATTTCAATGCCGCGGACCGGCAATTAGTGGCGACGCTCGGCTAGCATCTTTTTTGTCTCGGCAATAGCACGTGCCGGATTGAGACCCTTGGGGCAGGTATTGGTGCAGTTCATGATCGTGTGACAACGATACAGACGGAAAGGATCCTCGAGATCATCCAGGCGTTCACCGGTCGCCTCATCCCTGCTATCGACCAGCCAGCGATAGGCCGCGAGCAATGCTGCCGGTCCGAGATAACGATCACTGTTCCACCAGTAACTGGGACAACTGGTTGAACAGCATGCACACAGTATGCAGGCCGCCGGTTCGTCGATTTTCTCCTGGTCGGCCTTGCTTTGCAGTTGCTCCCTGTCCGGCGGCGGCGGCGTCCTGGTCTGCAACCAGGGTTTGATTGATGCATATTGCGCATAGAAATTGGTCAGGTCCGGGACCAGGTCCTTAACCACTGCCAAATGTGGCAACGGATAAATTTTCACGTCACCTTTAATACTGTCGGCGGTGACTGTGCAAGCCAGCGTATTGCTGCCATCGATATTCATCGCGCACGAGCCACAGATACCCTCACGGCACGAGCGACGAAACGTCAGGGACGGGTCAATTTCATTTTTAATTTTGATAAGCGCGTCAAGCACCATCGGTCCGCAGCTATTCATGTCTACTTCATAAGTATCCATGCACGGGTTCTCACCATTGTCCGGGTTATATCGATAGACGACAAAGCGGCGCGCATTGGCAGCACCATCGGCCGCAGGAAAATGCCTGCCTTTCCTGATGCGCGAATTTGCCGGAAGTCTGAACTTAGCCAACTGCTGCTCCTGCCATTGATATGTCCATTAGTAAACGCGAGCCTTGGGCGGCACGAAGTCGACCTCGTCGGTCAGCGTGTGTGCATGTACTGGCCGGTAGTCGAATGTTACTGAGCCATTGCTATCGACCCAGCTCAACGTGTGCTTCATCCAGTTTTCATCATCGCGGTCGGTGTAGTCTTCGCGTGCGTGCGCACCGCGACTTTCTAGCCGGTTTGCGGCCGACTCAATGGTTGCCATAGCATTGAAAAGCAAATTTTCGAGTTCCATCGTCTCGATCAGATCCGTATTCCAGATCAGCGAACGATCCGTTACCTGAACGTCTGCAAAAGTTTCGAATGTTTTACGCAGGAGTTCAACCCCTGCATTCAGGGTCTCGCCAGTGCGAAAAACAGCGGCATGGATCTGCATGATTTTTTGCATCTCGAGACGTATCTCCGCGGTCGGTCGACTGCCACTTGCGTTCCGTAGCCGGTCTATTCTGGCAACACTGTTTTGCCCTGCATCGTCCGGCAGCTCACGAAGTCGCGCACCGGGCTGCATTGTTTCAGCACAATGGCGTGCCGCCGATCTGCCGAACACGACCAGGTCAAGCAGAGAATTGGAACCCAGTCGATTCGCACCATGTACAGAAACGCAAGCGGCCTCACCAACGGCCATCAATCCTTCAACAACGGCTTCGGGATCGCCGTCCCGCAACGTCAGAACGTCACCGTTGTAGTTGGCCGGAACACCGCCCATGTTGTAGTGCACGGTCGGCAATACCGGTATCGGTGCTTTGGTCACATCGACACCGGCGAATATTCGCGCAGACTCGGCAATGCCTGGTAGTCGCTCTTCAATGACGTCCGGCCCAAGGTGTTCGAGGTGCAGGAAGATGTGGTCCTTATCCGGCCCGACACCACGCCCCTCGTTTATTTCGATCGTCATGGAGCGGCTAACCACATCGCGCGAGGCAAGGTCTTTGGCATTGGGCGCATACCGCTCCATGAACCGCTCACCGTCAGAATTGGTCAAATAGCCGCCCTCACCGCGCGAACCCTCGGTGATCAGCATGCCGGCACCATAAATGCCGGTCGGATGGAATTGCACGAACTCCATGTCCTGTACCGGGAGACCTGCACGCAATACCATGGCACTGCCATCGCCGGTACAGGTATGTGCGGAGGTGCAGGAGAAATAGCTGCGCCCGTAACCACCGGTAGCGAGAATTACTTTATGCGAACGGAAACGATGCAGCCTGCCAGTTGCCAGATCGATGGCCACGACGCCGCGACAAACACCATCCTCCATCATCAGATCAACAGCGAAATATTCGATATAAAACTCGGCGTCGTGCTTCAGTGATTGCTGATATAGCGTATGCAGCATCGCGTGCCCGGTCCTGTCGGCAGCCGCGCAGGTACGTTGTGCTGTTCCTTCGCCGTAATGCGTGGTCATGCCGCCGAACGGGCGCTGGTAAATTCGACCATCCTCGGTACGCGAGAATGGCACGCCATAGTGCTCAAGTTCGATAACGGCATCCGCCGCTTCCTTGCACATATATTCGATCGCGTCCTGATCACCCAGCCAGTCCGATCCTTTGACGGTGTCATACATGTGCCAGCGCCAGTCATCGGCACCCATGTTGCCAAGCGCAGCACTGATTCCGCCTTGCGCGGCCACGGTATGGCTACGGGTCGGAAACACTTTGGTAATACATGCCGTGCTGAAGCCGTCTTCAGCCAGGCCAAAGGTTGCACGCAAACCCGCGCCACCAGCACCGATGACTACTACGTCATAACTGTGATCGATAAATTCGTAGTCGCTCACAGGGCACCACCCAGTGACACTTTGAGAATGGCGAGTACTGCGGCAATCGCGAGAAACGCATGCGCGAAACGGCTCATTAGCAGTGACACGATTTTTATTAGCGGCCCGTGCACGTAGTCTTCAAGCACGACCTGCACACCCAGGTACGAGTGCCAGGCAATCGTCAAACAAAGTAACAACATCATTACGCCGGAAAACGGACGACCGAGCCAGGCACTGACTGTGGCGTGCGCAAAATTATCGAGTTGCAAGAGCGAAACGAGAAACCAGAGACCAAGTATCAGGAGCGCTACCGCAGTAACGCGCTGCGCCCACCAGTGCTCGGTACCATCGTTGGCGGATCCTGATCCGAGTACCCGACTCAGCGGCGAGCGGAGACTCATAACAATCCTCCAAGAACCAGCCAGTAACTACCTGTCAACACGAAGGCTGCAACAATGACCATCCAGGACGACGCATTCACCTGGCTTATCTCGAAGCCACGGCCGGTATCCCAAAACAGGTGGCGGACACCGTTTGACAGGTGAAAGAAGAAAGAAAAACACCAACCCAAAAGTAAGAGCTGCCCAATACCTGAACTCATCCAGCCACTGAGGGATTCATAAGACGATGCGCCCAGTGCGATCGACTCCAGCCACACGACCAGAGCGATCAATCCTATCGACAACGCGACACCGGTCATGCGGTGCAGAATCGAGAGGGTCATCGATATTGGCCAGCGGTAAACTGACAGATGCGGCGATAGTGGCCGGCCTTCGTTACTCATTTCCTGCCTTATAGTTATTGTTTATCTTGCGAGTATTTGCGGTTAAAAGTCGATGCAGCGACCGGCTTTCTCCCAGTCCCCAAAGCGAGTCGGGTCCGGCCCGTCTCGCCCACCAATTTCTTTTTTCGGACCGGTCCCGCCGGCATCCTCTTCCACGTTATTATGGCCGTTAGAAATATCGCTGGGGGTGGCCCGGGACTCACTGGATTTGCGGGTCTTGATTGTCTCGTCGGCCATCCCTGAAGTATGCCAGAGGTAGATTACGAGTTGTACAAGCTAATAACAGTGAGTGGCGCTGATGCTGCTGAATTCCTGCAGGGTCAACTGACCCAGGACGTTACCCTGCTTGCCGCGAAGCAGAGTATGCCTGCGGCCTGTTGTAATCCGCAGGGTCGGGTTATCACGACATTCCGCCTGATTTCGCTGGATGAGGCAATTGGAATGGTCCTTCCTGCGGAGATGGCCGAGCCAGTGGTTGCGCTTTTCAGTAAGTATCGAATGCGCTCTGCTGTGAATTTCGAACTATCCGGGGACGAATGGGAGGGTATTGCGATTGATCAGGATGCAGACGCAGAGCTTTTACAGTCCTCCGGCCTGTTACCTGAAGCCGGCGGCACGTTAGTGAAAAATGGGATATTTGCCATTCGCCATGCATCAGGTGATCAGTTCGTCGAACTATTCGGTGCAAAAATCGACCTGGAGGGCTTCCGCGCGAAGTTCAACGCTCCTCTCGAGCAAGACTCCTGGTATCGCGCATTAATTCGCGCCGGGGTCCCAACAATCAGTGGTGAGAACAGCGAAAAATACACACCCCACATGCTGAACCTGGATCGGCTGGGCGCAATCAGTTTCGACAAAGGTTGTTATACCGGCCAGGAAGTCGTTGCCCGAACCGAACACCTGGGAAGCAGCAAGCGGCGATTGATGCGCTATCGCTGTGCAGCGCAGTCGATCGAGATTGGTGACAGTCTTGAGGATGGGGATCGGCAGGTTGGGAAAGTGGTTAATGTGTCCGGGCAGGATTTGTTGGCAGTTACACCTGTGGAAGTGCATGAAAAGGCGTTAATGCTTGGTGGGCAGGCGGCGGAGCCTGTGGGGTTGCCTTATTAACTGTAGAAAAGGTTCGTAGGAGCCCGTCCTGACGGGCGACAAACAATTAAGGGCATGTCGAAGACATGCCCTTAATTGTTTGCAAAACATCAACCCACCACACCCGCTCAAACGAAGTCACCCATCGAGCACGCGCCAGGCCACGGCGAACTCGCCCGTGCCGATGGACAGACAACCTGCGAATCCAGCGAACGTATCTATCGTACGGCGGGCTCCTACGATACCCTTCTACAGTTATTAGCATTCGAATATGTCGAAGCGTGCGAATTCGTCAATCGAAAGTTTCCGGGCGCATATGCGGAAACAGCAGCACATCGCGAATCGAGGGCGAATCCGTAAACAACATCACCAGCCTGTCAATTCCCAGGCCGAGGCCTGCAGTCGGTGGCAAACCGTATTCCAGCGCCCTGATGTAATCCGCGTCATAAACCAGCGCTTCATCGTCTCCCGCAGTGCGGTTCGCCGCCTGCCCGCGGAAGCGTTCTTCCTGGTCTTCCGGGTCATTCAGCTCCGAAAATCCGTTAGCGATTTCGCGTCCGCCAATGAACAGCTCGAATCGATCAGTGACGAAAGGGTCATCGTCATTCTTTCGCGACAGCGGCGAAACTTCGGTCGGGTAGCGTGTAATGAAAGTTGGTTCGTGCAAATTCGATTCAACCGTCTTTTCAAAAATCTCGATCTGCAATTTGCCGGCACCGTAATTGTCTTCAATCCTGATGCCAAGACCCGCGGCGAAATCGGCGAGATAATTCCTGTCACGAATTTTTTCCATATCAAAATCCGGATTATATTTGGCGATTGACTCGGCAACCGTCATCCGGGCGAAAGGTTTGGAAAAATCGTATTCATGACCCTGGCAGGTCACTATCGACTCACCAAACAACGACTGCGACATGCCTTTCAACAAAGCCTCGATCATGACAATCAAATCTTCGTAGTCCGCATAGGCCCGATACAATTCGAGCATCGTAAATTCGGGGTTGTGCTGGGTCGAAACGCCTTCGTTACGAAAATTTCGATTTATCTCATACACCCGTTCGAAGCCGCCGACCGTCAGGCGCTTCAAATTTAGCTCCGGTGCCACACGCAGGAAAAGCGACATATCCAGCGCGTTGTGGTGCGTTGTAAACGGTCGTGCAATTGCGCCACCCGGCGTCGTTTGCATCATTGGTGTCTCAACTTCCAGATAGTCCTGGGAGTCGAGAAACGCGCGAATGTAGGTGACGATCTGCGAGCGCATGCGGAAAACGGCTCGGCTGTCTTCATTCATGATCAGGTCGACATAACGCTGGCGATAGCGCGTTTCCTGATCTGCAAGGCCGTGAAATTTTTCCGGGAGCGGACGCAGCGACTTGGTCAGGATCCGCACCTCGTCCGCCATGACTGTCAACTCGCCGGTTTTGGTTTTGAACAAGCTGCCAGATGCGCCGAGAATATCGCCAACGTCCCACTTCTTGAAACCCTGGTAGGCGCCTTCAACCAGTCGATCACGTTCCAGCCGAACCTGTATCTGGCCAGTACGGTCCTGCAGTTTGATGAAACTTGCTTTGCCCATGACGCGCTTGACCATCATTCTGCCGGCCACGCGTACGTGTATGTCCTCTGCACGAAGATGTCCGTCTTCATGTTTGCCGTAGCTCTGGTGTAATTCCTCAGCCAACGCATTGCGGCGGAAATCATTTGGAAATGCATTGCCGCTCTCGCGTAACACGGAGAGCTTGCTACGGCGTTCCGCGATCAAGGGATTTTCTTCCTTTCTGTCCTTCTTATCGGTCACCTGGTACTCCGTCAAGGTAGTATTAATGGGTTCAGAGCAACCCGGATGCTCCAAGACAAGGCGCAGTTTGCAGGAAATGGCTAGCCCTTTTCAAGGGCTGCAACGCCGGATTGGAGCATCCGGGTAGCTCCCTTCGGGCGAGTCGTGAAGCGGTCGTCCGCGGTGTTGCGCCTCTTGGCAAGGACTCGCCATTACCGGCAAGACGCGCCTAGCGGTCAACCGCTTCACAACTCGCTGAACCCATTAATACTACCTTGACGGAGTACTAGAATCCCTGTTTGAGGCTTGCTTCGATGAAGCTGTCCAGCCCGCCATCGAGTACAGCCTGAGTGTTACCGGTTTCCACGCCGGTACGCAAATCTTTGATGCGACTCTGATCCAGAACGTAGGAGCGTATCTGACTTCCCCAGCCAACATCCGCCTTGCCCTCTTCGACCACTGAGGCTTCTGCACGCCGCGTTTGCATTTCAAGTTCGTAAAGCTTTGCCTTGAGTTGCTTCATTGCTGTGGCTTTATTCTTGTGCTGGGAGCGGTCGTTCTGGCATTGCACCACCGTATTGGTCGGCAGATGTGTAATGCGCACTGCAGACTCCGTCCGGTTGACGTGCTGGCCGCCCGCGCCACTCGCTCGATATACATCGATCCGCAGTTCGGCCGGGTTGATGTCGATATCAATATCGTCATCGATTTCCGGCGACACAAAAACCGAAGCGAACGAAGTATGGCGACGATTGCCAGAGTCGAATGGTGATTTTCTTACCAGGCGGTGAACGCCGGTTTCGGTACGCAGCCAGCCATAAGCATATTCGCCGACAATACGGATAGTCGCGCTTTTTATTCCTGCAACCTCGCCGGCGGACGCCTCGATAATTTCCGCCTTGAAATCATGTGACTCCGCCCAGCGCAGATACATGCGCAGGATCATATCTGCCCAGTCCTGCGCCTCGGTACCGCCGGCGCCCGATTGAATATCAACGAATGCATTGGCAACGTCCTGTTCGCCGCTGAACATACGACGAAATTCCAGACCGCCTATTTGTTGCTCAAAGCCTGCCAGATCGTTGGCCAGTTCCTCGACCGTGCCGGGATCGTTTTCCTCGACAGCCATTTGCAGCAGCTCGTCAGCATCGTTGAGGCCTGATGCCAGCGCATCGAGGCCGAGAACGATCTTCTCCAGCTGCGCTCTTTCCTGCCCGAGTGCCTGCGCACGATCCGGCTCATTCCAGACGTCGGGCTCTTCCAGTTCCCGCTGGACTTCAGTCAGGCGTTCAGCATTACCATCGTAGTCAAAGATACCCCCTTAACGCCGAAGTACGTTCGCTGAGGTCCGCGATTTGCTGCTTGATCTGGCTGGTTTCCATGGATTGCTGACTGATAAATAAAGACGCGCGATGGTATCACGCAACTTCGGAAATGTTGACGATCTGTTCGACGATCAGCTGCGGCGATTCGAAGCCGCGGTATTCGTTGACGTCAAGCCGGTACGTCAGGCGAACCACACCGCGATACGCTGGCCCGGCCTGGTTGAAGGCAATAGCATCCACGGAATTTCCGCCAGCTGCCGGTTGCACACGGAGTTTCAGGTGGTTCTCACCAACTGTCCGTTGCTCGTCAATGCGAAAGTCACCGCTGAACACCGGTTCCGGGAATCCAGCACCCCACGGGCCTCCCTCACGCAACAATCGCGCGAATTTCAGATTCATCGACTCCGCTGGAAGATCACCGTCCGTAAGAATTGCGCCGCTAAAGTCTGCCTGCGGATAAAGCTGGTCTAGTTTCTCCGCTGCCAGGCTGGAGAATTCTGCAAACCTGTTCTCCTCAAGATTCAGTCCGGCGGCCATCGCGTGGCCACCAAATTTCCCGACCAGGCCAGGTTTCGCCGACGAGATAGCTTCCAGAAGATCGCGAACATGGACGCCGGGAATAGAGCGGGCAGAGCCTTTCAGCTGGCCGTCGCCCTCGGTGGCAAACGCTATCACTGGACGATTCCAGCGCTCACGGACCCTGGCTGCGATCAAGCCGACGACGCCCTGGTGCCAGCGTTCGTCATAGACACAAATACAGGAGGGCAAATCCCGGGTTTCCATCGCGTCAACAGCAGCGAATGCTTCCTCGCGCATTTTCGCCTCTATATTCTTGCGGTCACGGTTTATCGAGTCGAGTTCACCCGCGAGCCTGGCAGCCACGTCCGAACTATCGGTTAACAAACACTCAATACCCACAGACATGTCTTCGAGGCGTCCTGCCGCATTGAGTCGCGGTCCGACGACGAAGCCCAGGTCGGTACTCACAATTCGACCGGCCGATCGCCCGGCGAGCTGCAAGAGCGCCTGAATACCCGCCACGGATTTTCCCGCCCTGATTCGCTGCAATCCCTGGCTTACCAGGATGCGATTGTTGTGATCCAGCGGCACAACATCTGCCACGGTGCCGAGCGCCACCAGGTCAAGATACTTTGCCGGGACCCGGGCAGCACCCTCGCGTCCTGCTGCCTGCAGTTCCCGACCCAGGGCCGCCATCAGGTAGAATGCGACGCCGACGCCGGCCAGGTTTGAGCTGGCAAACTCATTGTCTGCAAGATTGGGGTTCACCATCGCATCGGCCGCGGGCAGTTCAGCGCCGGGAAGATGGTGATCAGTAATCAGGACTTTAATGCCAAGGTCATGCGCTTGCAGTACACCATCAATGCTCGACACACCATTGTCTACGGTAATGAGCAGGTCTGGCGAACTTTCGGCAGCCACGCGGACGATTTCGGGTGTCAGGCCGTAGCCGAATTTGAAGCGGTTCGGCACCAGGTAATCGACATTGTTGATGCCAAACTCCCTGAAGCAGCGCATGACCAGTGCGGTACTGGTCGCGCCATCTGCGTCGAAATCGCCAATGATGATGATTCGGCTGTCGCGGTGCTGGAGCAAGAGCGCGACTGCCGCATCAATGCCGGACATCGAGCCGACTGGCAGAAGGTATTGCAGTGCATAGTTGAGTTCGTTCTTGTCGCTAATGCCACGAGCCGCATACAAGCGACCAAGTACCGGGTCAATGCCGTTCAGCCCGGCGAGATTCACAGCGGAGGGCACGCCTCTGGCGCGCGTTGGGCGAGTTCTAACTTCAGTCATTGTGAGACGTTTCCAGAAGTAGCGGCGATACAGTCCGCCAAAACCGCAATGCGTCAAATCTGCCTAGTTCAACCGACAGCCCATCGCGAAACAGTAACGTAAGCTTGTTGAGGCTGCCGTTGCGTAGAAGCAGGCGCAGCTTATCGAGGTATTCGGCCTGAACTGCGGGACGCGAATCATCCTGGATGTCCGGCGGTACGGCAACAAACCCGTTTATTGCAATATCCAGGCAATGGTCGAAATCGTCGGTCCATTTGTCGACGACGCCCGTGCAGCTTTCCCAATAGCCTTTAAACAATGGATCATTTGTGAACAGCGGTGGTATCGGACGCGTCTCTTTTTCCGGCGCGATTCCGCCACCCCAGAACCACAGGGAATTCACTGCGCGCAAACCTGCCGCCTCTCGATCTTTATTCACCTCGTGTTCGTGTAGCGCCATTTGCATCTCGCCAAGCAGGCGATGATATTCCGCTGTCGTCCCGGTATCCGGCATGAATTCATCCACATAGCATCGATCAACGATATCGGTCGATACAGCGGCGCTCGTAATGCGCTGGTCACCCCGTAAATATCCGCAGTTTCCTATGTGCGCGAAATCGATGTCGTTTTCGTTGCCCAATGTGCGCTGCAGATGTTCGAAAAGCACATGCAAATCAGTCGCCGGTATCTCGCTGGCGCGTAATGCGTGCAAACGCAGGTTATTCATTGTCGCTTCCAGGTGAACAGGATCGGCTCCTGCCATCCACGCTGCTGACCTGTCACCGGTTTGCCCCCAGAACCGCAGCGCCGCAAGCCCCTGCTTTGGTTCAGGCTGATCAATGACAGACAACACCCGTAACAGCATTTCCTCGCGTGGCGCTGCATATCGCAGCCGCCCTTTTGACAACCAGCGTTGGTTTTTTTGCCCGGTTACCCGGCCGCTGGTGCCCGGGGGCAGAACAACGACCGCATGACGATTTGCGTAAGTTTTTGCCAAGATTCGCCAACCAGCGGTGCTGGCCCTTTAAACGGTTGATCCACCGGTCCATCTTTGTATGATGTCGGTCAGAGCCTGCATGTTAACTGCGAGCTACAGCAAACGCATCCTGTTCGACGTGAAGCAAACATCATGAAAGTCGCCATTGACCCGGTTTCCGCCATCACAATACGTCATGTCGAGCGTGGCGCTGTCACGATTGGTGACGAGGTCATACGGGAAAACGTCGTGCTGTTGCGCGACAGGATTGTGCGTGACTGGGTTGCCGAAGACCTGCGCGCGCTTACCATCGCCGACCTCGGGAACGCGCTCGCGCACCGGCCGGAAATTATTCTTCTTGGTACCGGCTGGGAGAATCGTTTGCCACCCAGGGAACTCGTCTTCGCGCTGGCGAGGCGCGGTATTGGCCTGGAGACAATGGACACGCCCGCAGCTTGTCGCACATTCAATATCCTGGTGAGCGAGGAGCGCAATGTGGCAGCGTTACTGGTGATTAAATAGACAATAATCAGTCGAGCATGAATTCGCTGTGGATGCCGTGGCTTTCCATCATGTTTTTCAGATTTTTCAGGGCATCAATCTGAATCTGTCGCACACGTTCGCGCGTTACACCGATATCCAGACCGATCTGTTCAAGGGTCTGGCGTCGATAGCCATGCAAACCGAATCGCCGTTCAATGACTGCGCGCTGTTTTTCGCCGAGTTCGCCAAGCCAGCGATCGAGAATTTTGTGGACGTGCTGCTTCTGCGCACATTGCGAGGGCTCGGCGTCCCGCTTGCCGGCCAGTGACTCCAGGGGACCGCGCTCGTCGTCGACTCCTGACGACCCCGTCGAGCCAATCGTAACGCGATGATGCAATGCCAGCAGCCGCTCGACTTCATCTATGTCGCGCTGCATGTGCTGCGCAATTTCAGCGACGGTAGGCTCCGTTTCCTGCTCATCGCGCAAGAACCGGGAAGCACGCAGTACGGAATTGATGTCCTTGATGATGTGAATCGGTAAACGAACAGTGCGCGCCTGGTTCATGATGCCGCGCTCGATTGTTTGCCGTATCCACCACGTCGCATAGGTCGAGAAACGGAAGCCGCGTTCCGGATCAAACTTTTTCACGGCGTGAATCAGGCCAAGATTTCCCTCTTCAATCAAATCGAGGAGTGGCAAACCACGATTAATATAGCGACGCGCAATTTTCACGACGAGTCGAAGGTTACTTTCGATCATACGCTGGCGCGCAGGTTCATCGCCCTGGCGGATGCGCCGCGCGATCATTTTTTCCTCGGCCGAGGTAAGCAGTCTGGATCCACCGATTTCTTTGAGATAAATACTCGTGGCATCGTGGCCGGGAGATTTTCGTGGTGGCGTAGTGCCCTGTCGCAACGATGTCCCGACAACTTTCGGGCGCAGCGCAGCGGAGCCACCGGCAGGGTGCCGGCGGTTCGGTAGATCTGCAGGGAAATGCTTACTACCCACAATACAACTCCTCTCCTCGAATCCGGGAGTTGCAAACTACGACCTCATCAGACCATCAAGTCGAGTTATCTCGCAGGCAAATATCGTCGCGGGTCAACCGGCTCACCATTGCGTCTGATCTCAAAATGCAATCGCGGTTCCAGTCCCGGCCCCTCCCCCATGGTCGCAATACGCTGGCCTTTCTTTATTGTGTCGCCTTCTTTGACCAGCACCGACGCATTGTGCCCGTAGGCACTAAGGTAGGTGTCGTTGTGCTTGACGATAATAAGCTCTCCATAACCGATTAGTCCACCGCCGGAATAGACCACCCGACCGGAAGCCGCGGCCCGTATCGCCTGCCCACGTCGACCGCCAATCAAAAGTCCGCTGCCGTAGCCCGCTCTGCCATCAAATTCCGCTTCTATGGGCCCTTTGGTAGGCCAGTCCCAGGCAGGTGAAGGCTGGTCCGGTTTCCGTGCAGGGGCGCGCGATGTCTTGACCGGCGGCTTTGCCGTAGTCGATGTGGACGCTGAAGAGCCTGCTGGGGGTGTCAGGCGCAGCTTTTGCCCAGGGAAAATAAGCGATCCGTCCCCGAGCTTGTTCCAGCGCGCGAGATCATGGTGATCTTTGCCATATTGCCAGGCAATCTCGAACAGCGTCTCACCGGAACGAACAGTGTGATAACCATAACCGTCCGCTGATCTATAGCCACTTGTTTGCGGGACGCAAGCAACCAGTATCAATAAGCCCGTGACTGTCAGGCAAACCAACCTGGCGGTCTGCAATCGTCGCAACAGACGCTGTAGGGCCATTGCTTCGGCTTCTCCTAGTGCAAGAGCGCTATGTAGCCGCCGATCATTATTGCCAGCACGACCACGGCCCAACCAATTCGCTCTACATATTTGGGGATCGCCGCCTCCAGCTGCTCGCCACCTGCAACCACGAGGCCGGCAACCAGGAAGAACCTGGCGCCGCGTCCCAGCAGTGAGGCCAGCACGAATGCGGGGAAATTCAATGCAGCAACACCGGCCGTAATCGTGAATATCTTGTACGGAATCGGTGAAAAGCCGGCAATGAATACTGCCCAGACACCCCAGCTGTCGAACCATTCCTTGCCGCGTATATAGGCAGGCCAGTAGCCCATCGAATGCATCCACGGCTCAATTGATGCGAACAGGAAATAGCCGATCGCATAGCCGGCCATCCCACCCAGGAGCGACGTGATAGCGGTGATCGCAGCGAAGCGCCAGGCGCGCTTGCGATCCGCCAGGCACATTGGTGCCAGCATGACGTCTGGAGGAATTGGAAAAAATGAGGACTCAGCGAAACTCAACGCGCCGAGATAGCGCTCCGCATGCGGGTGCGCCGCCCAGCCAAGAACACGCTCGTACAATGGTCCGAATAGTCGCAAAATCAGTTCCGGTTTTGGATGGGTGGTCGCTGGGACAATCGGGTCCGACCATCAGAATTCAGTCGAAGTAGTATATACAACATCTTGTTTTATTTGTTATTTACCTTTGACTAACGGCACAAAACTTACCGCGCCCAGTGACACCTGCTCGTAGTGGTCGTTCTGCCTTGTGACCATGATCAAATCCTGTCTCCCGGGCGGCCCGACCGGCATGATCAAGCGCCCGCCAGGGCTAAGTTGCTGCAGCAGTTTTTGCGGCAACTCCGACGCTGCGGCGGCAACCAGTATGCCGTCATAGGGTCCGTATTTCGCCCAGCCTTCCCAGCCATCTCCGGGGCGGAAGCGGACGTTATAGATATCCAGCTCACGCAAACGCTGTTTCGTTTTTCGCAGCAATTCCGGGATGCGCTCGACGGTGTATATCTCCTTGACCAGCGGTGCGAGTATCGCCGTCTGGTAGCCGCATCCTGTGCCAATCTCGAGCACTTTATCGCCCTCGAAGTTATCCAGCAGTGCTTCTGTCATTCGGGCGACGATGTAAGGCTGGCTGATGGTCTGGCCGAGGCCGATTGGTAGTGCCGTATCTTCATAGGCACGACTTGCCAGCGCTTCATCGACAAACAGATGTCGCGGTACATTGCGGATTTGCTCCAGCACCGCCGACGAACGAATGCCGTGCTCCTTGAGGCGATTAACCAGGCGATCGCGTGTTCGCGCCGAGGTCATGCCGATGCCCTGCACGCTTTGACTGGAAGGCTTCATTTAGCCAGCCAGTCCGTCAACTGCCCCAGCGCTTCGTGGCGTGTCAGATCTACCTTCAGCGGCGTGACCGCCACCGCGCCATCTTCAATTGCCGCGAAATCGGTACCCGGACCAGTATCCTGGCCCGGGCCGGCCGGCCCGATCCAGTAAATTGTCTTACCGCGGGGGTCGCGATTCTTAACCACTTTTTCGGCCCGGTGCCGAAAACCCAGCCGCGTGGAACGCACGCCATTGAGCTCGTCATAAGGCAAATCCGGCACGTTCACATTCAGCATGATGTCACGCGGCAGCGGGTCCCTTTGCAATTTGCGAACGAGGTCGGCAGCGATCCGCGCAGCCGTATCAAAATGCTTGCCATGCTGGCCGACCAGGGAAACAGCAATGGCCGGGAGGCCGAGAAATCGCCCCTCCATTGCCGCGGCGACCGTCCCGGAATAGATCACGTCATCACCGAGATTTGCACCATGATTGACACCGGAAACGACGATATCAGGGTCTTCATCCAGAAAACCCGTCAATGCGATATGGACACAATCCGAGGGCGTGCCGTTAACGAAATATCGCCGGTCTTCAACTTTGTGCACCCTGAGCGGCGCATGCAGGGTCAGCGAATTACTGGAGCCGCTGTGGTTCCTGTCTGGTGCCATAACGGTCACCTCGGCAATATCAGACAGTGCCATTGCCAGCGCGCTGATGCCTCTCGCGAGGTAGCCGTCGTCGTTACTAACCAGAATTTTCACTATGTGCTTTTCTTGTTTGCCATTATCTGTGTGCATTGGCCCTGAAGCCCGCGCTCACTATACTCAATGTTCCTGCCCCACCATAGCGCAAAAACACGAAAATACGATGGCTGATCGGGACAACAAAAAACAGCTTGATAAGCGCCCGGCATCGGACGAAGACGCCGGGCTGTTTCGTCGCGCGATGAACGATACCAAACCTCTGCAGCACACCAAAAAGGAGCCTACGCGCCGTCCTTCTGCCCCGGCCCGCGCCAGATTCTCCCGCCAGGATGAACACGAGGTGCTACGCGACAGCATGCTTGCTGACATTGATGATTCCGAGACCGCCAGCGGTGACAGCCTGCGTTTTTATCGCGCCTCAGTTGGCAAGCGTACGATGCGAAAACTGGCTCGTGGTAATTTCAGTGTGCAAAACGAAATCGACCTGCACGGCATGGTTATTTCGCAGGCGAAAGAAACGCTGCACGACTTCATCGTGGCCAGTTCCAGGCGCGGCCATACCTGTGTGCGCATCATCCATGGCAAAGGTCTTGGCTCGGGAGAGCGCGGCCCGGTCTTGAAGCGCAAGGTGAATAGCTGGCTAAGGCAGTGGGGCCAGGTGCTGGCATTCGTCTCGGCGCGCCAGGTCGATGGAGGCACCGGCGCCGTCTATGTACTGCTTCAGGAGGACTGAAGCGCTGATAATGTTGCGAAAACCTGGGATGGCATTTTTAATGGACTGCTAGTCCCGGCGCGTCCTTATTGATAGTCTCTGCTATCAGCTACACGGAGAATAACAATGAATAATAGCTCCCACGCCGCGCGACTGATGTTTGCATTGCTCCTGATTTTTCCTGGCTATGAATTGCTGGCACAGGACAACGGAGGGACTCTGGAGAAAATCGCGAAAAGTGGCGAAATCGTAATTGGCTATCGCACCGACGCGAGTCCATTGTCCTATGTGCTTTTCTTGTTTGCCATTATCTGTGTGCATTGGCCCTGAAGCCCGCGCTCACTATACTCAATGTTCCTGCCCCACCATAGCGCAAAAACACGAAAATACGATGGCTGATCGGGACAACAAAAAACAGCTTGATAAGCGCCCGGCATCGGACGAAGACGCCGGGCTGTTTCGTCGCGCGATGAACGATACCAAACCTCTGCAGCACACCAAAAAGGAGCCTACGCGCCGTCCTTCTGCCCCGGCCCGCGCCAGATTCTCCCGCCAGGATGAACACGAGGTGCTACGCGACAGCATGCTTGCTGACATTGATGATTCCGAGACCGCCAGCGGTGACAGCCTGCGTTTTTATCGCGCCTCAGTTGGCAAGCGTACGATGCGAAAACTGGCTCGTGGTAATTTCAGTGTGCAAAACGAAATCGACCTGCACGGCATGGTTATTTCGCAGGCGAAAGAAACGCTGCACGACTTCATCGTGGCCAGTTCCAGGCGCGGCCATACCTGTGTGCGCATCATCCATGGCAAAGGTCTTGGCTCGGGAGAGCGCGGCCCGGTCTTGAAGCGCAAGGTGAATAGCTGGCTAAGGCAGTGGGGCCAGGTGCTGGCATTCGTCTCGGCGCGCCAGGTCGATGGAGGCACCGGCGCCGTCTATGTACTGCTTCAGGAGGACTGAAGCGCTGATAATGTTGCGAAAACCTGGGATGGCATTTTTAATGGACTGCTAGTCCCGGCGCGTCCTTATTGATAGTCTCTGCTATCAGCTACACGGAGAATAACAATGAATAATAGCTCCCACGCCGCGCGACTGATGTTTGCATTGCTCCTGATTTTTCCTGGCTATGAATTGCTGGCACAGGACAACGGAGGGACTCTGGAGAGAATCGCGAAAAGTGGCGAAATCGTAATTGGCTATCGCACCGACGCGAGTCCATTGTCCTATGAGAACGCGGACGGTCAGCCATCAGGGTACTCCGTTGATCTCTGCCGGCGAATTGCGGCTGGCGTCAAAAAACATCTGGGCATGAAGGATATCGAAACGAGATTTGTTGCAGTTACCTCGGACGAACGGATATCTGCCGTGGTCGAAGGCAAAATAGATATTGAATGTGGCTCGACGACAATAACGATAGCGCGACAGGAGCACGTTGACTTTACTTTACCAACTTTTGTTACGGGCGGCAGCGTGTTGTCGCTGGCTGCAGCAGAAATCAAAACCTTCTCAGACCTGTCCGGCAAGACAGTAGGTGTTGTGAAGGACACAACAACGGAACTGCAACTTCGCAACTACCTGGAAGAAAACCTCATCGATGCGGAGGTCATCGTGGTCGCAGATCGAAAGGAAGGAATGAAGCGATTAAATCGTAAAGATATTGACGCATTCGCTTCCGATCAGATTGTTTTGGTCGGTCAGGTCATCGAGGCGCTCAACCCGACTCAATACGCGCTTGCCGAGGAAACATTTTCATTCGAACCGTACGGCTTCGTACTACGGCGTAATGATGCTGATTTCCGACTGGTTGCGAACAAGTCACTGGCGCAGCTCTATCGCAGCGGCCAGCATATTCAGATATACAATAAATGGATCGGGCGCATTGGTATTCGTCCATCGCCTATGTTGGCGGCGATGTATCAGCTCGGCATGCTGCCGGAATAAAAATTGTGTCTCACGCGCATTTGCTCGTGACAGCTCCTGGAATTCGTTTTCAGTCCGCTGTTACAAATCGTGCGCGGGAAAACTGAATGGTTGTTCCGACAAGGTAGGAAAGAGCCGCCGCAATGCCGGTGACGATGGCCTCCGTTGCAACCGAGCCGAACATCCCAGGATGCACGTAGACATCAACTACGGCGGTGCCAGTGCCGAGGACCAGCGACATCAACTGTCGCCAACGCAGGTTATTTCTGCTGTTGCCAGACTTCTGTTCTTTTCGAATCGTCTGCTGCTTCGATAATAATCTCACCGATTCTGCACGGCGGAACATCCGCAACGTCTGCACATTCGTGCAAATTCTTCAATCTGTCCTGATGTGCCGTCTGCGTGAAATCTGCGGGTTGTTCGTCACCGGTCAACACGCCCCAGCCTTCAGTTCCCGCGAAGAACGCATTAGCTTCGTCAACACTTGAAAAAACTTCGCCCTCAATCGCTGCTGGACGACAGTGCGAGTTGTCCCGGCTGACGATTACATTTTCTGCACCAGCGGCAACATCAATCATTTGCACCAGTGCACGATTGCAATCATCTTCTGCTACAAACTGATACTGAACCGTCTCCATCTGGCAAACCATTTTTCCTGCCGGCGCCATGCATTGCGTCAATGTCAGGACAAAAACCTTAATCCAGGCACTTTCCATTTTCCTCTCCTCTCATTCGCATCTTAAGTACAAGTTAAGTTACGAATTCCTGTCCGCCTATCCGGCGTTGTCGTAACTCAAGGTTAGCAAAAAACAGGTGGCCACGCGTTTGGCCGCAGAATTTTATTTTTGTAAAGCGAT